>Ga0160420_100004_pt1 | contig 172798 bp, 208 predicted proteins | sample CelAP2metagpilot_FD_108197 | JGI IMG/M metagenome (GOLD analysis project Ga0160420, IMG submission 108197) | Phycosphere-associated microbial communities from algal ponds in Kailua-Kona, Hawaii, USA - Cellana AP2-5-5 metagenome pilot | ecosystem: Engineered > Artificial ecosystem > Aquaculture...
CCCATCCCACTCCCCCAGTACCATACACATCAAGAGCCAACCCACTGACAATGCACCCCTCCACATCACTCACCGTAAAGGTTCCCCCCCTCTCCCCCCCCCCCCCCCCCTCCCCCCCTCCCCCCCTCCCTCCCTCCCTCCCTCCCTCCCTCCCTCCCCCAACAGAATCGTTCCCTCTGCTAGCAACCTCCTTGTCGACTTCCCTCCTCCCGGGGAACGCCGCGACTACCCCCGTCCCCCCCTCGAGAAGACATCCCAGTCGTTCGCAACTGCTGAGGCCTTGTCAGAGGAGATCATGAAGCTCCCCCGTCCTAAGGAGGGAAAGCCCACGGTAGTCATTGCTGGTGCGGGTTTGGCGGGGTTGAGTACCGCGAAGTATTTGTGCGATGCAGGATTCAAGCCGATCGTGCTGGAGGCGCGTGATGTGTTGGGGGGGAAAGTGTCCGCCTACCAGGATAAGGACGGGGACTGGATCGAGACGGGTTTGCATATTTTCTTCGGTGCCTACCCGAACATGATGCGGCTGTTTAAGGAGCTGGATATTGAGGATCGATTGCAATGGAAGAGCCACTCGATGATCTTCGCCATGCCGGGGAAGCAGGATAAAGATGGACGGCAGCGGTTTTCCAGGTTCGATTTTACGGAGTATCTACCTGCGCCGTTCAATGGGATTTTGGCCATTTTGTTGAACAACGAGATGTTGACGTGGGGGGAGAAGATAAAGTTTGGGCTGGGCTTGCTTCCGGCCATCATTCAGGGGCAGGACTACGTGGAGAAACAGGATGTGTTGTCTGTGAAGCAGTGGATGAAACAGCAGGGCGTGCCTGATCGCGTGAATGACGAGGTATTCATTCCCATGGCCAAGGCGTTGGCGTTCATCGATCCGGACCAGTTGAGCATGACCATCGTCTTGACTGCGCTCAATCGCTTTTTGCAGGAGAAGGACGGCTCGAAAATGGCTTTTTTAAATGGGCCTCCGCCAACGCAACTGTGCCAGCCGATGGTTGACTACATCCGCGCGAATGGGGGAGAGGTTCACCTGAACGCGCCTGTGCGTGAGATGATGCTGCACCGAGAATTTCGGGAGAGCGTCGTGGACGGGTTCAGGTTACCCAATGGAACGGTGGTACAGGGGGACCTGTACGTCTCTGCCATGCCCGTGGACTTGTTGAAGAAGTTTGTGCCCAAGAGGATGAAGGAGCGCTGGTCCTACTTCGACCAGCTGGATGAGTTGGAGGGCGTCCCGGTCATCAACCTCCACTTGTGGTTTGATCGAAAATTGACCACGGTGGACCATCTCCTCTTCTCCCGTAGCCCTCTGTTGAGTGTGTACGCGGACATGAGCACCACCTGCAAGGGGTACCAGGACGACGACAAGTCCATGCTCGAGCTCGTCTTTGCCCCGGCCAAGGACTGGATCGGCAAGTCGGACGAAGCCATCGTGGCCGCGACGATGGAAGAGCTTTACCGTTTGTTCCCCACAGAGATCGCTCCCGATGGAAGCAAGGCAAAGTTGATCAAGAGCGCTGTGGTGAAGACCGCCCGTTCAGTCTACACGCCGTTGCCGGGGAAGGAAGCTTTCCGACCGGACCAACGGACGCCCGTTGGGAATTTCTACCTGGCGGGAGATTTTACAAAGCAGATTTACTTGGGTTCTATGGAAGGCGCTACGTTGAGTGGAAAACTGTGTGCGTTGAAGATTGCCCAGGACGAGCAGGAGTGGGATGGGAGGAGTGCGGGAATGGACCGGATTGCGGCGGAGGAGATGAAGGCCGGACGGGTTGAGCAGGCGGCGATTAAGGCTTAAGCTTGGAAGGAAGGAAGAATGCAGAATTGGAAGGAAGGGAGGAAAATAATGGATCAAAAAGGTGCGACCATGAAGCACGGATGGGTGGGTATTTTGTGGAGAAAGGCAGATGGAGGGAGGCAAAAGCGGTGGTGTGTGGTGTTCTCACTCCGACAATGTTGATGCACAGGATGACAACATGGAGAGGTACAGATGAGAAAAGGAAGGTGAAATGGCACACACGAGCGAGGGAGGGAAGGAGAGAGAGGGCGTACGGCGGTGGGAACAAAGGGGAGCCTAGGTTTCACAAGCGGTGCAACATTAAAATTACTTAAAAGAAGACCGATGTTGAAAAGAAAATTACAGGGTAGGATTTTTATTTTGTGGGCATTCCATTTACATTGATAGATAGCGAGTTAGAAAGATGGAAGGCCGTTACACCTTCCTTCCCTCCCGCCCGTCGTAATTTCGACTGAGGTGATTCCAAAACCAGCTTCTTGAGATGGATGAAGACGTGTGCAGTTTCATTCCTCCACGTCTATATCTTTGCCAAGTCGGAAAATTTTGATTGAGAATTTTCTTGACAAAATTGCATGCGATCGTGGCGGCTTCGGGCAAGCATGCAAGCTGAGAGCGTTCTTATATGTTCGCCTTTTCTAGTGGAGAGGCAAACCCCCCCCTTCAAAATTGGTATACTTTTCCTTATTTGAGCCTTGCTATGCTAGCTAAATTAATGCAAGTGAGCATACAACCACCAAGAGAACCAATGAAATATTATAAACAAAACAATTAACAAACATTGCGCACAGGAGCCAGAATGTTGACTGCAAAACCTCCTACCCCTCGACGGGCTTGGACCAATCTAATTTTCGTCTTCCGTCAAAGATTTGCAGACTCTCTGCTCTATATACATCTAATGTTTCACGAGTACGCCCTGTCTACAGCGCCGCTTTTGCTTTTCATCCTCGACTTCCCTACCAGCTGTGGCCCATTTGACTTCGAGTTCTCAAAGATATTCGATGATGCTTGCCCAGCTTGAGCCGGTCAACGGCCGCTAAGCGCCTTCGATCTGAAGGCATTCTTCCACGCGTTCCTCCTTTTGTGGCTGTGTGGTAAGGGCTTTGCGCCATGTGCTTTCTCAGGCTTAAGAAAAGCTTATGAGGTCGCAACAATTGACATACATGACAATCGTAGATTGTGTCAGGTCGGGACGGCCCCCCCGTGTTATTTGGGTCGTACACTGATTTGTCGATTCCATCCATCCAGCATCAGCCTCAAGCAACGCATGGCCCAGAAAGACGCAGCGTGTTGTAGCTTGCATCCACCCTGCTTTTAACAAACCATATCCACTTACCCATGCCTTCTCCTTTCCCCGTCGCCACATTATGCAGCTCAGCCTGCAAGCCAACGAGTCTCAGCTTTTACCCTTTTCTCCAACCCAAAAAGGAGCCTCCGCCGCTATCGCGTATCCCTCGGGCCAACGACAAGCGACGCGAGCCCCAAGCAGTCCCTGCACTAGCCACAGCGCTCGTGTTATCTACGCAAATCCTTACAAGGCATAAACGCGTTGCTGAGAATCTACCATGGTCGACCAAAACGCCGACAAAGGCCTGGTGGAGGAGCAACAAACAACGGTGGTGGTCTCGACGCCAGCCAAGCAGCAGCACCAGGAGCAGGAGCCGCTTAAGACCCAGGATTTGGCTGTGCAAAAGCAGGAAGGCTCCGTTGTTGAACAGCCTGCCAAATTTCCTGACACTGCAACAGTCACTATGCCTGCCGCAGTTGCCTTCAAGAGCCTCGCGCTCGCGGACGTCAAGTCCTCTGATACCGCCAGCACACCCGCCCGTACGATGAACGGTTATGGCCCACACGTCGTGGTCCAGGAAGCCGTCAAGGAGAAGCAAGTCGCAGTGCAGGAAGCGACCTCGGTGCCGTCACCTACAGAGAAGAAGATGACGACGCCTCCGACAATGGAGGAGCATGGCGAGACCACTACTGCTGCTGGAGCCGCTGCTGCTGCCCCCGCCACCACGGGCAAGAAGAAGAAAAAGAAGAAATCCGCTGCCGCTAATGCGGCTGCTGCTGCGGCAGCGGCGGCGGCTACTGCGGCAGCGGCGCCCGCGGGAGGAGAGGATTCAGGAAAGGCCGTGGCGGTGTCTGCGGCATTGGAAAGTGAGGCCAATGGTGGGAGCCAGGTGTCGGAGGATAGCGTAGCTACCACGCAACAAAGGGAGGAGGAGGCTGGAACCGGTGGCGCAGCTAACCATCATGGGCAGCGAGGAGGACGAGGTGGGGTGGGCGTTGGTGCAGGAATGGGGGGAGGGAGAGGGGGAGGGGCGAACGCCCGTGGAGGTGGGAGTATGCCCGTTCCCAGCATGCGTGGGGGAGGACGTGGGTATGGAGGACGAGGAACGGGAACTTACCGCGGGCGGGGACGAGGAAGCTTTGGCCACAATCCGTATGCCGGTTCATCGTCGCAGCAATTTAATCCCTTCCAACAGCAGCAGCAGCAGCAGCAGCAGCAGCAAGGTGGCAGTGGATACCCGTCCCAGCATATGCTGCAGCAGCAGCACTATTACCCCCAGCCGCAACCGCAGTATCTTCCGCCGCACGTCGCGCATACCGTACGTACGAATCTTATGAAGATGAGCATACAAGAAGCGAGGGAGTACCTAGCTTCCATGGCGGTGCAGCAGATCGAATATTATTTCTCGGTGGACAACCTCTGCAGGGATACGTACCTCAGGTCGCATTTGGACGAGGAGGGCTGGGTCCCTTTGGCATTGATTTGCAATTTTCCGACGGTCGCGAGTTTTGCAGCGGAGTACGGAGAGATTGTCAAGACGCTGCAAGATTCTTCCTCGGTATTGGACTACGATGAGGAGAACGAGACCGTTCGTCTCAAGGAAAAGGCCACGGCATGGCTGGTCCCTAACGGGATGGGAGGGATGGGCTGTGCACGGTGGTTGAAGCAGTCTCCTACTTCTTCTCCCCCTATGTCCCAGGAGCAGCAGCAGCAGCAGGAGGAGCAGCAGCAGCAGCAGCAGGAGCAGCAGCAGCAGCAGCCTAAAAAGCAATTGACGGCGGTGGTGGTTCCTGCTCCAGAGGAGGGTGGCAGCGAAAGCAGCAACAAAGGCAAAAAAGGAGAGGGGACGAAGGGGCAGCGGACTGAAAAGGCGGTTAAGAAAGAGTTGAACAGCAGCAGTACCACCAGCGGCAAGACAAGTGCTCCTGTGACGCCCTCCTCCTCCTCTTCGTCCTCTACCGCTTCATTGTCTGCGGCCTCTTCCCCGACTACTTCTCAACCTGATAGCAGCGATGAGGAAGACGATGAGAGTGACAAGGTCGCCTCATCCACCCTTCTTGATGCCTCTTCCTCTTCCTCCCAGAGGGAGGCCAAGAACCAGGATGTTGGCGCTTGCACCACCACCAACAGCCCTGTGGTCTCTGTGAAACAGAGCAGCACGGTCAAGGAGAATGAGAGAAACAGCAGCGTTACCCCGGGTGGCAACGTGGAGAAGGAGAAGGTGTTTACCAAGTAGCCGATGGTAAAGGTGTCTGCTTCACGCTAGGGAGGGACGTTGGTAGGGTAAGAGGGATGGAGGAAGGGTTAATGTTATAGGCCAATACTAGTTACTAGTTGGTGAGAGGGATGGAGGAAGGATAAATGTATTAGGCCAATACTAGTTGACAGCGAGGCAAATTACGAGTTATACGAAATGCGATAGAGAAACTTGAAAACGACGATAGAAGAAACAGGGAGGACGCGCGATGTGCTTGACGAATACGAGGGAATCGCATCAGTCTATCCAGAAGAGGGACGCGACTAGGGAGTAAAGTTTATTGTTGACGAGGAAGGATATTGATGTTGCAAATTGACAGAAAATACACAGAGGGAGCACTACGAGCACTAGTGTCCAAGTGTGTGAGCAAGGACGAAAGACGACATTGACAATGATGATGAATGATCATGGGCTTAGACAATTTTTCGAGGCCAAAGTGCACAACCATAAACAGAAGAATATGTAGGGGGCGAAGTAGAACAAGAAGAAGAGGAATTACTGACACACACACGCATACGCACATACCGTAAAATAGATATTTTACGGCAGACTTTCAATCAACTACGCACACATGCAAGATGAGGGGGAAAAGAAGGGGGTAGAAGGGGGCGACAAAACTCACCGCACCATAGAAGGATGAAGCAAATTAGAGCCTCGTCCCTAGCATCGATAGATACACATACCAAATCGCACAAAAGTGAAAGATGGCCGAAACAACGAATGGACAGAGCAGGCAGGAGAGCAACGGTGACACAAATCAACAACGACGACAACAACAAAAATAAGAAATAGAAGTAGCAAAAAGGGTATTGATAATGCAAGGAGGGGAAAGAGAGAAATTGGAGAGAGGGGGCGAAAGCAAAGACCTTCAAATATGCATCCAACGGCCAAAAAACGGTCGGAAAAAGACACGAAAGAGACAGTAACAATCCGACTTACAGTGAGCAGTGACAAGACAGACCACTTTACTAATGGCAGGGAAAAAGAAAAAGAAAAAAGGACGGCCAAGACGACAATGTGGGACAAGTTTCTTTCATGGCGTGAGCGCACCGCTTGCTTCATTCTCATTCTCACCGTCTTGTCTACGGCCTTCTTTGCCGTTCATCCCACTCCTGTCCCTCCCATCCTCGCTCCTCCCTTTTCTTCTCCCCTTTCTCCTCTACTCCCTCCCTCTCTGCCTCTCCCTCCTTCCCTTTCAGCTCCTGCTTGCGAGCCGTCCGTCTGTGGTACTTGCTTCGGAGCTTCTGTTTATTTTTAATAGGCGTGTACCACCAGGAGTCCTCCGTCCGCTCGAAGGAGGAATCACACTGCTGCCAGCAGGTCGAGCTGCCTGTAACGGGTACATTGCGGGTGCGTTCGAGGTATTCGTAGATTTCTTTACCGATAAAGTTGTCGTCTGATGGATGAAGGAAATACGGGAGGGAGGAAGGGAAGGAGGGAGGGAGGGTTGGGTGGTCGCTAAAGCGGGTGTGAAAAAAAGAGAAAGTATGGAACCGAAGGGGAAAAACCAACAGACGATTAAAAGGGGACAAATTGAGGAGAATGAATACGAGTGAGAGACAGCATGGAGGGAGGGACTCACGTGTACATAAGTAATCAGCCAAATGAGCATGCAAGCACTTCAAGTCTTCCGTCTTCTCCGGAGAGACGCCTGCAATACCACTCGCCAATATTTGCTCCACCCCCTCTTTTCCCATCTTCTCAAGGTAAGGGGCCAGATGCTCAGGTTCCACGAAACTCCTGCGAATGGCACTATGTCGTGCATTGACCCGCCGGAACTCTCTCTGCATTTCTGGAGAGTTTTCGAGTTTCTTGTTCCACTCACGGAGGGCACCTGCGACAACACATAGAGGATATATAGTGCTGGTTAAATCTACAGCTCTGTTAGGGATAGACGGACAAAAGGGTAGATGGTTGACGCCTAAAGCAAACACGAGAAGATGTTAGCACTCTTTGACAAGCCCACCACACGCTCTCCGCACATACCCTTCGCCTCGTACTCATCCACCGCCTTGACCAACAACGGGCAGCACAATCGAAACATGCCCGAATTTAATGTTGTCTTAGATGGGTGAAAAACAAAGGCTTGCGGGAAGCCATGCGAGCACAATTGTCGAGGTCCGCCCGCACAGGTGATGGGGTGCAAGAGCTGCCGGTCTTCGATGCATGCTAAGTCCTTGGCTGTAGCGGGCGTTGGCTCGAAAGGGGTAATTTCGAAGATCTCTTTTGTCGGAAAAGAGGAAAAAGAAGAGGTGGAAAAGGCGGCGGTTCGCTGTGAAGATGAGACTGGGGCTCGCTTTCTACTGTTCGAATGCTGCTGCTGCCGCTGCTGCTGATACTGCTGCTGCCGCTGCTGCGACAGAGACACGACGATATGAGAAGCAGAGGACGAGAAAGCGCGCACAAAGCCCAGGAATTTTGTGACTGTGGGTCTTGTGAGACCTAATGGCAAGGCAAGGAGGGAGGGAATGGTGTGGGTGTAGGTGTGTGGTTGGGGGTGTATGATAGAATTTAACTTACTGTAGGCAGACATGGCAATAACAAGGAGAAGAAGCACGGCAATGTAAGGCGGTGACGCGCGACGCATGCCTGTATTTTGATGCGTGTGTTGTGTTGTATAAATGGCGGGGCCGCAAGCAATGCAGTGATGTAACCTCCGCAATATCGTCACTTCAAGCCGATCGGTCCCTTAGATTACTTCCGTTGCTTGCCACCTCAGCAAGCAACGTCCATTACTCAACAGCAGCACATTCGAACGAAGCCACGCTTTCACCCTCATTAACATCCCTCCTGTACCCGATCTCTGCTTCAGGTCACTAGCGTGCATGCTACGGGTCTGTACAACCATCGTGCTGCTTTTCTTTATCAGCCTCCTACCCAGCGTTTTCTCGTTTACCCTCCCTTCCGGCCCTACCACGACTGCCATGACCACGACCGCCGTTGCTGCCAGCCCAGGCACAAAGTCAGCCGCAGCCACTGCCGCCCGTGCTGTGGTCTCCATCCATTGGTTTCGCAAAGGCCTACGTCTGCACGACAACCCTGCCTTCTTAGAGGCCTGTCAAGGCGCCACGCACGTCTTTCCCGTGTTCATCCTCGACCCGCACTTTGCCAAGCCCGAGAAGATTGGCGTGTTGCGCTATCGGTTCATGCTTCAAACCATTCAAGACCTCGATGACAACCTCCGGAAGCTCGGCTCACGGCTCTATGTCGTCCAAGGCCAGCCTGTGGAAGCCCTCCCTCGCTTGTTTGCTCGCTGGGGCGTTACCAAACTAACATTCGAGAGCGACATCGAACCATACGCTAAGCAGCGAGACAATGCCGTCTGTCGCCTAGCCGCAGCAAAAGGAGTGGCCGTCCACACCTTTGCCTCCCACACGTTACATGACCCCGAAAAATACGTGGCGAAGTTACAGGGCAAAGGCCCCCCGACTGTCTATCAATCTTTTTTGAAGATTTTTAGTTCCCTGGGGCCAGTTCCATCGGTGGTGCCAATGGTGGATGCCTCGGTAATACTGCCCCCATTGCCAAAAGCGTTGTGGAAGGGTGATGAAGAGGGCGAAGGAGGAGGAGGAGGAGGAGGAGGAGGAGGGGGAGATCAAGGAGAACGAGAAGCAGTCACAGCACTCCAGGATGAATTCCGCGTCCCCACTCTCATCGAAATGGGTTACCCGGACACAGACGCCCCTACTCTCTACCCAGGTGGGGAAACCGCCGCCTTGGCCCGCATGGACCTTCACTTGTCCAACATCAAATACATCACCACCTTCGAAAAACCCAAGACCTCCCCCAATGCCCTGCGCCCTTCCACCACCGTCTTGTCGCCATATCTCAAGCACGGTGCGCTCTCGGCCCGCCTGTTCTATCACTCCCTGTCCTCAGTCCTAGCGAAGCACAAGGGCCCCCACACCCAGCCCCCTGTCTCCCTGGTCGGTCAGATGCTTTGGCGTGAATTTTACTACCTCCATGGGCACGCCACCAAGAACTATGACAAAATGGAGGGCAATCCCATATGTCGTCAGATCCCGTGGGGGCAGGACAAGGAGTTATTAGCTGCATGGGAGGAGGGGAGGACGGGCTATCCCTTTATTGATGCCTGCATGACTCAGTTGAGGGAGGAGGGGTGGATCCATCACTTGGCAAGGCATGCCCTTGCTTGCTTCTTGACCCGAGGAGATCTGTGGCAGAGCTGGGAGGAGGGTGCGCGGGTGTTTGAGATATATTTACTGGACGCGGACTGGTCGTTGAACACGGGCAACTGGTTGTGGTTGTCGGCGTCCGCATTTTTCCACCAGTATTTCCGGGTTTATAGCCCCGTGGCGTTCGGGTTGAAGACGGATAAGGAGGGAGAGTACATTAAGAAATACGTGCCGGTTCTCAGGAAGATGCCTGTTAAATACATTTATGAGCCTTGGAAGGCCCCAAAGGCTGTGCAGGAGGCGGCCGGATGTGTGGTAGGGAGGGATTACCCTATGCCGGTGGTGGAGCATTCGGTGGTGAGTAAGGCTTTGATGGGGAGGATGAAGATGGCATATGATGCGGGAAAAGCGGAGGGAGGAGGGGAGGGAGGAGAAGATAAGGGAGGAGGCGTGAAAAAGCGCGCGGCTGCATCAGCGGGAGCAGGAGATGGAGCGGTGGGTGGCAAGTTGAAAAAGAGGGCCTGATCGGGGTGAGAAAAGGAAAGATGGAGAGAGGATCGAGAGGAAGAAGTGTGTCCGAGAAAGCGAGAAAGATCGAAACAAACACATGCCGGATACGGTATAATGAAAAAGACTTGTTAATACCATGTACATCAAGTAAGCGCGGAAAAAACTTGAGAGATTTGCAGCAAATGCTTTCACGCCAAGGAAATAAAATCTCATGCAGAAAAAAGAAAAAAATGTTGGGTCCGTACCTTGCACTCTAATGAAACAAGGCCTTTTGAGTCGCGAGCGAATGCCAGCGTAGAAGCAAAGTCCTATCCAAAGGAATGATTAGAATCACCAGACACGCTCTTTATTGATGTCCCTAAATTCTCTCTACTGCAACCATTCTAACCATTCCTTTGGATAGGAGTTTGTTTCTACGCTGGCATTCGCTCACGACTCAAAAGGCCTTGCATCCCACGAGGGCTTTTTGCGGCACCGAAGCACAAGGCCGACTCTCTACTACGAAAGTAGGGCGCTCAGGTCTTATGCATTTGAACCATCTCGAGGCTTGTGCATCTCTGACACATGTATGACCATGATCAATTGCCTTGCCTTGTTTCTTTTCATTAACTCTTGATTGGTAGATTGACTAATTGTTTTTCTCGACTAAAGCAGGCACTTGACCTCCCACAGTTCAACAGGTGCAAAAAGCAGTTTCACAACGTCATAGCAGACTTGATCGCAGATCAAATACCGCTGCCGTTCTCTGTTGACACAGTCTTGTCTACTGACTCGCACGCACACACGCACCACACGCTCTGTAGTGTATAATTCACACGCAGCCAGTGGTTTCGGCTAGTTGAGCACGATTTAGCGACGCGCCTGGCTTGCAACGGCTGCTGCTGCCATGCCCCTACCAGGTCTTGCGCCAATTGATAAACACACTCACCATCTTTTCCACTCACTCACACATCCTCTTGTCCCAAACGATCCTATCCCTTCACCGACAGGATTAGAACAAAGCTTCCGCCTGGGGAGCAGTGGGTAGGGTAGAAAAGGGGCCCCCTTCGCGTTCAAGTCCTTCGTTAGTCGTTCTCGTCCGCTTCTTCACTTGCGCACCCAGTTGTCTGAGACTGTTCTGGGCATCTTACTCTCTTAGTGACCACCTGCAGGAGCTATTCGGCCCGGTAAGAACCCCTTTGTCGTCAAGTAGTGGCGTCTTGCGCGTCACCCGGTGTGGACGATTTGGATGTTTAGATAAGGAGAGAAGTCATCGGGGGTGAACCATGGAAGCGTGTATTACCCCCCCTTCCACGCATGGCTATTCATATCGCATTCGTGCGTTGCAGCTAGCATTTATGTTTGCCTGTCTCGTCCCTCCTCTATCGGTGCCCTCCACAGCCGGCGTGCCGTACGACCGAGACGCTCAGACATTCACTCGCCTCTCCCGCCTTTCTCCCATCCCCTCGCAGATAAGCGAGGACCATGAATCTGAACTTCAATAATATCAACCTCTCCAGCCTCAAGGACATGGTGGACGAGGCCAAGAATCAAATCGTCCCCCGGACCGAGATGGAGAAGAGGATGGGAGAAGCTCTATCAAACAAGAATTGGGGGGCGTCATCCACGTTGATGAATCAAATCGCCTCGGACACGTACGATTATGAGAAGTAAGTGCGGGAGCAGGAAAGGAGGGAGGGCGGGAATGAGAGAGGGTGGAAGGAGGGAGGGCGACATGGAGGGAGAGTCGGAGGGAGAAAAGGAAAGGTCGTGGAAAAATCGTCACGGTCGAAGGGCTATGTCCTTCCCATACCAAGCATTCACTCTCCCTCCCTCTCCCTCCCTCCATCCATCCGTCCCCTCCCCTTCAGGTACCACCAAGTGATGAAAGCCATCTGGAGCGCACTCGACCAGCCAGGTCGCAACTGGCGCTCGGTCTTCAAGTCCCTGACGTTATTGGACCACCTGGTGAAGAACGGAGCGGAACGAGTGGTGGAAGATGTGAGTGACACGGTGTTTATGTGACTCTCCCCGTCCTGTCTTGTTCTCCTCATACTCATTGGCCGCTCTTCCCACGGGTCTTTCCCTCCGTCCCCTTCACCTCCACTCGCTCTGTCCCTCACAGGTGCGAGACCATTTGCATAAGATTCGCACCCTTGTAGACTTCCACCACATGGAGGGGATGACTGACCGGGGGTCCGGCGTCAGGGAACGCGCCAAACAATTGATGGAATTGGTGGGCGAGAACGAGAGGGTGAGGGAGGAAAGGGAGAAAGCGAGGAGGCTGCGGGAAAAATTTGTGGGCATCGGAGTGACGGGTGGCGTGCATAGAATCGGGGGAGGGCTGGACGGAGGGAGGGGGGGAGGAGGGGGTGGGTTTGGGGTCCAGGATTACCACAGGGGCAATGCGCGGGGCGGGCGGTACAGCGACCGAGGGGATGTGAGCGAGGAAAGGGAGAGGTACGATGAGTATAAGCCGCGGCTAGGGGGGGGGAGAGAGTGGGAGGAACCGACTGTTAGTCCGGAGGAGGACAATGGAGGAGGGAGGAGGAGGGGGGGGAGCAGGGAGGGAAAGCTGGAGATTAGATTGAAGGATGGAGGGAGGGTTGTGTCGCCCACGGTAGACGACGGGGGAAAGAAGAAGCAGCAGCAGCAGCAGCAGAAGGCGGCGTCACCTGTCGTTGATTTGTTGGGTGGCGACTTTTTTGGTGGAGGAGGAGGAGAGTTTGATGCCTTTGGCGGAGGAGCAGCAGGAGGGGGTGATTTCTTCGATGACTTCAACCCCAGAGGAATTTCGGCACCGACACCCCCTCAGCAGCAGCAGCAGCAACAGCAACAACGGGACTTCTTTTTTCCTCCCGCTGGTGTCGATGGGGGAGGGGCCAGCAAGCCCCTTGCTCCCCCTACCCCTCCCACCACCTTGTCCTCCTCTGCGGGGTTCGATCCTTTCTCCGCTCCCTCTAACACTGCCGCTGATATCATCGATCCATTTGCCGCTCCTCAACAGCAGCAGCACCAGTACCAGCAGCAGCACCAGCCGCAAAACCACCAACCATCCTACCCGCCGCAGCAGCAACAGCAGCAACAGCAACAACAGCAGTCGGCGCTTTCCGACTTCGGTGACTTCGCCGCCGCTACTGCTCCCCTCCCTCCCTCCGCCCCTCCCTCCGCCCCCGCCCCCCAGGCCAAAGATGACCAATGGGGCGGCCTTGTGGACCTCGGACAACTTCGTATCGAAGAGACCAAGCAACAATTACAGGGCGGAAGGACAATGGGGAGGACACCGTCCCCTGCTTTTGAACACTCCACGTTCAGCGATCTTGATTCCTTCGCCAAGGCCCAGCAAGGTGTGGGTCCGGGCCCGATAGTAGGGATGTTGGGCATTGGTGGTGGCCTGGGCATGCCCTCCCTCCCTTCTTCCCTCCCTCCCTCCCAACCTCCTGCTTACCAACAGCAGCAGCCTGCTATTCGAGGAGGAGGGTTTTCATCTCCGCAGCAGCAGCAGCAGCAGCCGCCGCCGAGAGGGAACCCGTTTAGTGTTTTTGACGTCTCTCCAACTCAACAGCAGCAGCAGCAGCAGCAGCAACAGCAGCAATACCACTACCAGCGGCCGCAGCAGGAGCAGCAACCGGCGGCCGCTGCACCCACATTTAGCAGTAGTAGTCCATTTCCTGGATTTTAGGTTTGGATGGAAGGGAAGAAGGGCGGCCGGAAGGCAGGAAGGGAGAGGAGGTATGTTATGGCCACCGGTGCACGACAATAGGGCGGAATGAGAACTGGAGTTTCCTATCCTTTCTTGTTTTGACAAGCGAGAATCTAATGGGTCCCTGCCTGTTCATCGGCTTGCTTGCAGGACCTCTGGTATCGCATGGCTCCAACTTGCTGGATGCCATGGTCATTGCTGGATGCCATGGTCAGGGGTCACGACGCCGTGATAGGAAGAGGGGCAAGAGACCATCATACACGACAGCGCAGGCATACGATTTGTCCATTTTTCCAGTATTTTATCAAATATATGCGATATATAGTTGCCAAGAGAGAAGAGGGATTGTGGGGAATAGTGAGAAGGATCGTGGGTGAGGGGATTGTATGAAATAGGAGAGTGTTGTGAAAGAAAAGAGAAGAATGGGAAAGACGACAGTCGGAAATCGCCGCGTTCCTTCCTTTCTCCCAGAGGCAGTAAAAGTGATGGTTGGTGGGTGGGTGTCCTCAAAGGGATGGTGGGTGGGTGGTGGTCTTGTACTGCTTGAGAGGACGTGAATGCACACCCGATCGAGATACAAGCTGAGGCAGGAACAACGAAGGAATAGGAAGAAAGAGGGAGAGGGAAAGAAACAATAAGACAAGAGAGCAAAGGTCTCGAATTGAGATATGGCTCGATCTTTCTTCTCCCTTTGTTATCGCGCCTCTACTTCGGTCATTCATTCTTTCACGCTCATATCTTGCTCGTAGTCGAGCGTCCTTTTCATCTACGCCATCTTCGTGTCTCATCCTCACCCCTGTTTGTTAAAGAATTGCGGACATAGCTCCTGCAACGCCGTCGAGTCCGCAATAGTCACCCCTCGAATGTACGCGCGGCTCGTCGTCAGCACCTCCGTATATACCACAAGGGAAGGAGGCGGGTTCCGGCCATGCAGCACACTGGAAGGATGAATGACCACTTCCTTTCCCGACGTCAGTGTCTTATAGCATCCCTTCCCTTGCGTAGCAGCAGATGCCGGCTGTCGCTTCGCGATGTTCAAAAAGAGGCTCGCCGCCAAGCAGCGAAGGAAGAGCTGTTTCTCGTTCCCGCAGGTTTGAGTTGGATCCAGCCCAAGGCGAGTTGCGAGCAGAACAAGCTGTTCTCGGACGTCTTGAGCTTTTTCAATTGCCCGGGCATTGACGAAATGATCCCAACACCATTTCTTTCGGTCATCTTTTTTGGCCTTCAGCCACCTTTCATAAATGTTGACTAGTGTAGGTACATCACCGTCATAGGCGGCAAGCTTCCGATGAGCGGCCACGGCCTTGCTACGTTGCTCCGCCGCATCATTCCCTCCATAGGGGGAGGGCATGTAGAGGACGTTCTCGGCTGAAAGCATGGAGACGGCTGTGAGGGCCTCCGAGAGACATCCAAGCTCGCTGGCACGGAGGACGAAATGGGCGTATGTAGGGTCGAGGGGCAGAGAGGCGACTCGACGACCGTGGGGAGTAATGATTGGGTGCGGCTTGGATGGAGTGCTGCTATTGTTCCTGCTATTTTTGCTTGTGTCGGTAGCAGGAGTGCTGCTGGTATTCCATCCTCCCTCTGCCACGCAACCCAAGGCAAACAACGTCTCGAACGCCCTTGCCATTGCTGCAGGAGAGGGCGGGGAGAGGTAATCGAAATGTTGCGGATTCTCTACGCCCATAGCCAGGAGCTGGAGTACCACCTGCGCTATGTTTACTCGCAAAATTTCAGGCTCCGGTGCTGCGTCGAGTTTTTCGAAGACGGATTCGGTGTAAAGGCGGTAACAGCTCCCGGGGGCTTCGCGGCCGGCGCGGCCTGCGCGTTGTTGGGCTTGGGCGCGGGCGACTTGGGTGACTTTGAGGGAATCAAGGCCGGTGGAAGGGACGTAGCGACGGACCTAAGAGGAAGAAGGAGGAGAAATGAAATCGGAGGGGATGTACTCGAGCAATAGATCGGAAGTCAGGGAAGACAGGGAAACCAAAATCTCAAAAGCGAACAGCTTACCTTAACCCATCCCGCGTCCACCACATGACGAATCCCATTAATGGTCACGGATGTCTCCGCAATATTGGTCGCAAGGATTACCTTTCGAGTAGTATCGCGTGGCCCCTGGGGAGGCCGAAATGCCTTGAGTTGTTGTTCGGGGGGAAGGGCAGCAAAGAGTGGGCAAATCTCCAGGCGGAGCCCTGCCTCTCCTGTTGGAGTGTCGGCGTGTTCGTTCAAAAGCTCCGCGAGAGCTTCGATATCTTCTTGACCGGCGAGAAAGACCAGGATGTCGCCCGGTAGGGCCTCGGAGTCGTGAATTTGTAGGACAGTGAGGCAAGCGGCGTCGATGGAGTCTTCTTGGGCTTCGTGGCAATAATACACGCCCACGCCGTATTGTCGTCCTTCCACGCGTATCACACCCACGCTTGCAAGCGTCGCTGCGGATGCTTCTTCCTCCCTCTCCTCTTTCCCTACGGTGGCACTGATTCCATTCTCTCCTATTCCTCCTCTTCCTTCCTTTCTCTTTTGTTCAAAGAACTTTTGGAAACTTTCCACTTCCAAGGTGGCCGACATGACGACCACTCGTAGATCCGGTCGCTGGCGTTGTGCCCGCCGAATCAAACCGAACAATATGTCTGTCTGTAGGCTCCGTTCGTGCGCCTCGTCCAGCACCACCACCGCATAGCGCGTCAACAGAGGGTCAGTCATTGCTTCTCTCAAAAGTACGCCATCAGTCATGTACTTTATCGTAGTACGCCCGCTCGTCTTGTCGTCGAAACGCACGGCATACCCCACGGCTTGGCCCAAGGCGCAGCCCACTTCTTCAGCCACGCGTCCTGCGACAGTGACGGCAGCCACTCGCCTCGGCTGAGTGCAGGCAATCATCTTGCGCGCCGGGATCGACGATGGAGGAGAGCTCCTGCTACTAGTGCTGCCAGTGCTCGGGGTACAAAATCCCGCGTCCAACAAAAATTGAGGTACCTGCGTACTCTTTCCACTACCCGTCTCCCCCACTAAAATGGTGCTGGCGTGTTGCCGCACCGTGTCCACAATCTTGCTCCGTTGTCGCCAAATTGGCAGGGACTTGCGGGCCTCTTGGTGCTGCCGCCGTGGTTGGGCTTGTTGCTGCTGACCGGTCTTCATATTGCCCTCCTCGCGGGGCCGCTTCATCATTTTCTTGACTCGTGGGTAATGGACCACCCGGCCATCAGCAGTAGCGCCAGTGCCGTTGCCATGCGTAGCCGCCTCATCTGTTTTCTTGGTTTTCTTCTTGACCTGGGGATAGTGGACGGCAGCCCCGCTGTCCTCGACTGGCAGCATACCTGTACTACTTTGTTTTTTGTGGTTTAGAGAGCTCAGACATCCGCATAGTCTGGCATTCGGGCGGCGCAGTCATCATGCTGGACTGGGGGTCGGGTATGTTTTTTCGGGTTCTGGATGTGATGGTAGGGCAGCATCGCCTGTTATTTTTTTCCCCGCAACGTCAAAACCGAATCGCATCTTTCCTCAACTCAAGGAACAAAAGTGCAGCCCCGCCGCACTCAATTTGCTTCACTTCGGAGGTGTAAGACGCTGAATTATGTGATAAACGGATGAAACAGGGATGTGCCATGGTCAATGGCGTTGGTTGCCACGGATTTTGTCTCTTCTTTGTACATTTATATCGACCTCGCATCTCCCGTTTGCTTTATTCGATTCAACCCCTGGTGCGGACATTTAATCAAGCCATGGCCGCATCAGATCGTTAATTATGCAAGATCGAGATCAAAGTACATTGTGGTAATATTGTCTATGCGCCGTGGCATATTTTCTGGTGCCGCTCATGCGCATGAGCTGATGTGCATGTCGCTGACGTTCACCCATTTTCTGAATCCCCCTTCATGAACCACCTACAGGCTTGCTTCCTTTTCCGCCGCCCAGTTATGTCATACACCACTGAGCGAGCCTCGTCCTGGACCGCCAATGGCTCTCAGCACCACAAGCCGACGCCCGAAGAGGCTGTTGAAAGGCTCTCCCATTACCACCCGGCGCATCGCCACTTCCACCGGGCCAAGAGCATGTTGAGATCTTCGGGTCGCATCCTGATTGCTGGTTGTGGGTTTCTGGCTGACAGCTATGATGTGTTTGTCATTAATATTGCCCTTGAAATGATGGAACAGAATGACTATGGAGTTCCTCTAACCCCATCTATTCGAGCTGCGGTATCTATGATGACGGTGGTCGGCGCCTTGGCAGGCCAGCTCATTTTTGGTGTGTGTGGCGACCAATTTGGCCGGAAATGGACCTTTATCAGCACTGCAGCTCTCACCATCCTCGGTACCGTCTTACAATCAGCTGCACAACCTCGCATGATGGGTCTCAATATCTGGCAGCAGCTGATGCTCTTTCGCTTTTTCATGGGGGTCGGTGTGGGAGGAGAGTATCCGATGGCGTCGACCGTGACTTCTGAAGGCTCGGCCGCGGCCCATCGTGGACGAAATCTGGCCATGGTGTTCAGTATGCAAGGTGTGGGTCGAGTATTGTGTGCCCTCGTCCTCTTGTTCTCTGTGCATGTGATCACCGACACGAATTGGCAGTGGCGTTTCTCTATTTTGTTCGGGGCCGTGCCCATGATGGCTTGTTTCAAATTTCGGTGGATGCCGGAGTCAGAGGTGTTTTTGGAAGATGTTGGAGACAAGACCCCACCTGCTGAGCGGATGTATGTTATCCTGCATACGGTTTGGGACAACCGGATGAAGCTGCTTGGAACAGCGGGATCCTGGTTTATTCTCGATGTCGTTTTTTATGGCAATTCGTTGTTCTCTTCCGATGTAACGGCAGCGATGGGTGGGGCAAATGCGAACTTGCCTGGGAATGCCTTGACAAATTTATATATTCAATTGATGGCCATGCCTGGATATATTTGTGGTGTGATATTCATGGAGCGCATAGGAAGAAAGAGGTTGCAGATGTCCGGATTCGCCGGCCAAGCTGTCATTTTTGCGATTATGGCAATTTTTTATAAGGAGTTGAAGGGCTTGACGGGCCTTTTTGTGTTGCTCTATGCCTTGACGTTCTTCTTTGATGATTTTGGCCCGAATCTGACGACGTTTGTGATTCCTGCCGAGATCTTTCCGACGGCTGCCCGTTCGACTTGTCATGGAATCAGTGCTGCGTGTGGCAAGGCCGGTGCTGCTGTTGGTGCGGCTGCTTTTTTGGAGATCACCAACATGTATTGCGTGAGGGGGAGGTGTGTTAAGGGCCGGGATGCTGATCTTCTGGACAGGGGTGTTCGGGCTGTGTTTATTATTTGTTCGTGCCTGGCTGTGGTAGGATTGATTTGGACGAAGGTCTTTGTAGATGACCGGCCGCATGAGTCATTGGCCGAGGTAGAGAATGCAGATGAGATTGAACCCGCGAAACCCGGGGAGGTGGAGGAATTGGAAGACGCGGTTGTAGAAGGATTTGAGATGGGCAAGTTGCAGAAGCCTGAGGGGTATGAGATTCCGTCCCGCCAGCCATCGGCGCGAGCGATCGAGTAGGATGGAAGTAGGACAAGGGGCGTGCACAGGAAGAATAGGTGGAAAAGGATGGGGTTGAGGAAATAAATAGCAGGCTGACTTGAGGCGGGCTAGTTGCAAGCATAAATGCCAAAAAAAAATGGGGCGCCTGAGGGTGCGGTGCGGATGGGAGAGGGGAATGACGAGATACGGGAAGTGTTGTTTGCGAGTTCCGAAGCTTGAAAGAATAATGCACACGCTTTTTATATAGATATGTTTATGAGTGCGTGTGAGTCTGTGAAAATTGAAATCAGGAACGCCAGAAATAACGAGCCAATTCGGCCTGAGGGGGGTTGGGAGATGTGGTTCCAAGCGGGTAAGTGGTTGCATTGAAAAGGAGCGGGATTGAATTAAAAATGGGGATGAAAGACATGACCAGACCAAATGGGAGGGAGGAAATCGCCATTATTCGTTGTTTCGGTTAAGGCAAAGGGAAAAGAGCCTTGTGGCTGGATGCAACGTACACTGTTGTGGTTTTTAGGATTTCTTCCTCTATCTGATGGGCTGCAGCTCACATGCTCTCTGTCTGGTTTGTAGAGAAACGAAGCTAGAGCAGTCTGTAAGAGAAAGCACTCCATTTTATTTCTCGTCTCTCAGGCTGCGATGGCCGCTCGTAGTTTGCTTCTTTTTTGCTGTTGTTGTGTTCTTGTTTTTGGTTCGCTGCTTTTCTTGTATAAAAACCGAGACTTGAAACCACACTCTTCTTCCCCTTTTCCCAGTATTTTCTTCTTCGCTGTCACAGCTATTTCGTTGTCCAACCTACTTCAAATTTCATTTTTCCACGAGGAAATTGAAATTTGGTGTGCTCCATTATTGTTCACTGATAATACTCTCTATCTTCAACAACTCTAAACCTCGTGCCTTCTCCCTCCCTCCCTCAGTCACTGCCTCCCTCCTCTTCCCTAGGCTCCCAACTCGCACGTTCCCGCACAAAACACACCAACCCCTCCACACATACACGACAATCATGTACTAAGTAAAGAAATCTTTATCAACATTGCCCCCCCTCTCTCCCATCATTGTCTCCTCCCTCCTCTCTTCTCCTTGCTTCCCCCACCACTTACCTGTCTTGGCCTCCTCCTGCCCCCCCCGCCCCTACCCCAGGAGCAGTCCTGCGTGCGTAGTACGTGTTCAGCTCCTTCTTCGTGATCTTCTTCAACAAATCGCGCGGGAAAATACGCAGCAGCGACCACGCCAGATCGAGCGATTCGAACACAGTCCTGTTGCTGGTACTCCCCTGATTAATGTACTTCCCTTCGAACTTATCCACGAATTGCAGGTACAGATGGTCCTCAAGCGACAGAGCCTCCTCGCCCACAACTGCCTTCATCGCCGCCACATCCTTCCCAAGCGCATAATTCGCATACAACTGATTCGAGACCGACCCGTGGTCATCGCGTGTCATTCCCTCCCCAATAGCCGACTTCATCAATCGACTCAAGGATGGCAACACATTAATCGGCGGGAAAATCTCCCGGTTGTGCAATGCCCGATCCAGGTAAATCTGCCCCTCCGTAATATAGCCCGTCAAGTCGGGAATCGGATGCGTGATATCGTCGTTGGGCATCGTCAGGATAGGCAACTGGGTGATAGACCCATTCTTCCCTACAATCCTGCCAGCCCTCTCGTAGATCGTGCTCAGATCCGTATACATGTACCCCGGATACCCACGACGACCAGGAACCTCCTCACGAGCCGCAGACACTTCACGCAAGGCATCGCAATAGGAGGACATATCGGTCAAAATGATCAGCACGTGCATGTCCCGCTCGTACGCCAAATACTCCGCCGTGGTTAAGGCCAAACGGGGAGTAATAATGCGTTCAATAGTCGGATCATTTGCCAAGTTGAGAAACAGCACTGAGCGCTGCATTGCCCCAGACTCCTCGAACGAGGTTCGGAAGAAACGGGCCGTCTCCATGTTCACGCCCATGGCGCCGAAGACCACCGTAAAATTATCATCGTGAGAATCATAGCAATCCTTCAGCTTGACCAACGACGCCTGGCGGGCAATCTGAGCCGCCACTTCATTATGGGGCAAACCAGCAGCAGAGAAAATGGGAATTTTCTGGCCACGGGCAACCGAGTTCATGACGTCGATGGCGGAGATCCCGGTCTGGATCATGGCCCTCGGGTAGTCACGGCATGAAGGGTTGATCGGCTGCCCATTGATGTCGAGGAATTGCTCTGGGAGGACAGGGGGGGCGCCATCGATGACTTTGCCCGAACCGTTGAAGGATCGGCCGAGGACCTCTTCGGAGACGGCGGTACGGAGGACGTCGCCGGTGAATTCGGCTGTGGTGTGACGGTTGTCAATGCCTGTAGAAGGGGGAGGGAGAGGGAGAAAAGGGTTCGGCCAGTGAGTGCGTGTTGCATTCACCAAGGTAAGTAGAGACAGATGACGCGTCCATGGCACTCCTCGTTGAAGTAGAGCCCCACCTTCCTTTCAACTCTCTCCCCTCCCTCAATTCTCACGTACCGGAAGTGCCCTCAAACACCTGGACGACGGCCTTCTTGCCCGCCACCTCCAGGACTTGACCCTGGCGCTTCTCCCCGTTTCCCAATGTCAGATTGACGATCTCGGCGAACTTGGGCAGCTTGACATTGTCGAGGATGACCAACGGACCGTTCACGCCTTGAATGGTAGAGTACTATTCAGGGGAAAGACAAGGATAGACGGAGAGGGGAAAGATGAGTGGATACGGAGGGACAAAAAGCAAGTCCAGTATAGGAGCAGCGTTCACTGGAGCGGGAGAGTGGGAATTCTAGGCTTGTTAATGCTGCTTATGGTGGGATGGCGATGATGACGATGGGGTACTGTTCTTGCTGCTCGGTGCTTTATCGCGTCCAGGACGGCTCCCGTCCAGGACGCCTCCACAAAGTCAAACCCGCACACATCTCATCGTCCTCGACGTAGCCCTAAGCAGCCATGTGCTTGCCGTAGGGTGCAGGCCCAACACGATGGACATGGAAACAGACACACGGCGCTCCCTCCCTCCGTCCTCGCTTCGACTGCATCATCGCGGCACGCGCAGGGGCAAGACGTACCTGGATCCGGGGGTTGAGGCTGTAGCTCTTGACCACATCCGCCGTCGAGAGAGGAGCCATAACTTCTCTGTTCCTGTGTCAGGTGGGTAGTGTTGGGTGTGCGGCGTGTAAGAGATCAGGCGGGGGTAAAACTAAGAATGATCCTGCCTATTGCCTCCTATTGCCTAAGATGAGACATGTTGGATGCCCCCATGACCTGCCCCCCCCGAGGCTACCATCCCCACCATCAAGCCGCCATTATGCTTGATCGAATTGAGAATGGCATGGGTGGTAGGTGTGGCGCGGGAAGCGTGTGGAGGCATAGGACAGGGCAAGAATCTTTGACGACTCATCTCGTCTCCCTTTCCGCTCTTGGTTTTCTTTCACTCGCCGAACAGACAATGCATGTCCTTTTTGTTTTGCCCAAACGCAAACGCACACATGTATGCATTAAGTGCATGACGACATGCATCCTCACAACACAGGGACCACTGTGCCAATTCGTAATTCTACAGTGATATAGTCATCGGCTTGTCTACAGCAAAATAGTTTTCTGACAAGCCTTGGCCTTGGGAAACGCTCGTTTATCCTGTATAACACCCATCCTACTTACTACACGACGATAGGCTCATGGACGGGCTCAAGGTTACCTTGGAGAAGGCATTACCACCGTCCGCCCTCCTTCGGACATGCAAGATGTGTCACACGCAGTTCAACGTCAAGACAAACAACGCGCGGGCCTGTCGGTACCATCCCCACAGCTTCACAGGCGAGACGGCCCAACGATGGCTGCCACCTGGGCAAAACAATGGGGAGGGGCGACGCGTTGTATTTCATTGGTGGTGTTGTAGCTCTGAAGATGAGAATGCACCAGGATGTGAGACGAGGGCGCATGAGAGCTATGACTGAATTAAGAAAGGAGTGGGGGTTCCTCGCTTTGTAATTTTCTTTGGTAAATTTGATGTGCGAGTGAAATGCAGGGTGCTTTCCTCTCTGCTTTTCGAGAGTACAGGTATAGCCATATGACCGCTGTGATGTGGCTGAAAAGAAACGAATCGGATCAAATGTGTCGCAAAGACAGACGCGAGACTTGAACAGGAAGACCATGGGGAGCCAAACCATTTCCGTATCCTTCCTTTTTGTTTCTTTCTTGTCCTTTGGTTGTAACGTTTTAATTTCTGGGCATCAAACGCGGATAGATCTTCTCTGCCTGCCTGCCTTTTTCCTTCTCTTGGTTGAACTTTTTCTTTCCTGACGGTGACGAGACAAATAAGTTTCTAAGCCGTTGCGTTGCTCTTTCCTCCCGAAAAGCACGCACTGGCAAGATTCCTGCTGTTTAAATGAATTTCCCGAGTTTTCTCTCGGCCGTGTCCCCCCCCCCCCGCAAATCACCTTCAGTGCCATTAGCTTGACTACAACATACACAAAATTCTTCTCTTCCCACACGCTGACAGAGGTAGCTTGACTACATCTGTAAGAGCTCCTGCCCTAGCGTGCTCCTCTCTTTTCTTTTTTGTTTCCCTTTCTAATCTCTTCGCGTTTTTTGAATTTGCATACATATTTATGTACACAACATACGCATGTATTCATTTTGGACGCCAACGAAACACAAGACATAAACCATCCTTCTCTTCTCTTCTCTTCCCTTTCACTCCGGTAGGCCTCTCCTCTGCCTTCCCTTTATCACTCTCCAGGCATAAGTGTATGGCGCAATCTCAAAACACACTCCTTCTCTTCTTCCGTTTCCTCCCTACCTCCCTTCCTCCTTCTCTCCCTCCCTCCTTTCACCTGACTTATGACCACACAACCACATAGTATACCAAGATCCCGACACAGCAGCACACGCCCAAAAACATCAGCAATACACGCCGCCATATAAAGAGCGTCTTCGTATATTCAAGCGGCTCCTCCATGGCTGTTGCCTCCGTCGTACTTGCCAACTTCTCGCTTTCGCTCCCTCCCTTTGTCTCCATGTCCTCCTCCACCACTTTGGTCACATGCTGCATCGACGCCACTTCATCTGCATCCTTTCCCGTCTCTGCATCTCTTAAGGAGAAGGAGGAGAAGAAGGAGGAGGAGGGAAAAGAGGGAAAGGAGTGGAGAGAGGAAGAGTTTGCCCGATAGTCCGGGTATGGGTTCGATGCCTCCGCCTTGGCCAGGTCAACTTTCAACAACCGCAAGACCGCTGGCACCTCCCCTTTCCTTTCTTCCTTCCCCCCTCCCTCCCTGGTGCTGGAGAGGTGGTGTTGCTGGACGTACCACAAAACTCGGGGCGCCATAAACGTCGTATAAAAGGGGTCAGAGAGGAGGGTGGGGAAGAGGGGATGGGCAGGTCCCGCCGTGAGGACGCGCTCGGCGTGCCGGCGCAGAAAAGTAAGGCTGAGAGCGGCTCCCTTTTTGATGACATAATTGACGAGGGACTGTGGGAGGGAGGCGAAGGAAGGAGGAAAGGAGGGAATGAGGTGAACATGTGTCTTGCAGCGTGTTACCATGCGCTGTGGAAAGGAAACACGGCGAAAGGCAAAAGGGAACACGTCAGGTTGCGCGCTACTACACACTTCCATCCCTTACCTTCGCCCGCAGCTTCGGATCTAAGACAAATGACACTGTGATGTGACTGGTGTTGGGTGAAGTCACCTTGAAACGAATCCGAAACTGATGCAGAGAAATGCGCCATGACGCCCATCCCTTTGGGGGAGGGGGAAGGTCCGCTGTCTTGACCTTGTCCGAGGTGAGAATGGATCCTCCGATGATGACAACAGACCCGTCTTCGAGCATGCAGTCAGCCCCCCAGGCGTGGAGCAAGACGTCCCACATGAACATTCCCGGTATGCCCATCGACCACCACAGGACCTGATCTGCGTTCCCTTCGCGGTGGAGTAGGGCAGATAGCTGGCACAACGGCATCCAGTTTTGATATTGCTCTGCCTCGCGCATGGCGGCCAGTTGCTCCATGGGCGAGCAAGCCACTTCCCCTTCCAAGCGGACACGGATAAGGTGCGCACTGTCGAGGCCGTATTCCTCTTCCATCCCTTCCTCGATGAGCACTGGCGATTTGCTGCTGCTGCTGCTGCTGCTGCTGCTGCTGCTGCTGCTACTCACGGGTTGGAAATACGTCGCTGTTCCTCCATGCTCCGAAACCAATGTCCACCCCTCTGTCGTCTCTGCCGAAGTCAGCAGCTCCTTGCACTGCAGCCCGCGCAACCGAATCAATTCCAGCCTCGCAGCCATCTCGGGTTCTTGCATCCTACTTTGCACTTCCTTAGCTTCCTCCCCCTCTCCCTCCCGGGCCAAACGGGCCTCCAGTGCACAAAGCAACTCCATCCCTGCCACCACGCGATCAACAGCAAAGCAATGTAGGACCTTGTCCAGGGCAGTGGCAAGGTTTGGGGTGTCGGTCGAGGTCGATAGGGACGGGGTGGCGATGATCGGAAGGCTGCTGCTGCTGCCCCTGTCGCTGGTGGTGGAAGAGGGAGGGCACATCTCTGTCCCTGACACGCCATGAGGTTTGACCGGTCTTTTTGTGCGGAAGAGATGATGAGAGGAGAAGAGGGAACCCCGGGCAGATCCTGCCTTGGGAGTGGCGGGGACGGGGTCGTCGCTCGTCTTGTTGGAATACTTGGAACGACGACGGAGACGATTGGTGCTGACCGTCATCATAGACAGTAGACCCCCCGACGCATTTCGATGCCCCTCTTCCATAAAGTTAATTTCAAGGCCGAGGCGGCTCGGTGTTACACTATAGTGGTCCTGTTGCACGTGCTGCTGCTGTCGTGTCCTGCATCAAGCGGAGGTCGGACGTAGTTCTCTGCGCATGCCCCAGTGGGGCGAATACTGTGGCCAAAGGAGGAAGTATACGAGAAAGGCGTGCCTTATCAATACGCCCGTGTGGGGCGTATGTGTGGTGTGCCAATAAAAACACAACAAAATACAAGTTTTGACATCAACATGAGAACGGGCAGCGAGCAACCTCCCCACCCCTAGCCAAAGCCAAAGCAAAAAGTAAAGCATAGGCTCAGCTGGACAAAATTAGTGATAAATAAATCGCACGATCCCGTCAAGATACCGGTCGGCTGTAAGTACCTTGAAGTACCTTGCTTATTCTGTTCCAGCTCCATCATTTCTTGGGCCCTTGCCAAAGCCTCTCTCACCCCACCCCCCACCCTCCCCTCCACCACAAGCCATGCATGAGAACCCCTCCTCCCTCACAACCATACGCCACAACTACCGGGACCATGTGCCCGTCGCCATTGCAACGCTTGCTGTATCTACTATCTTCTCTCCTGTGAATCCATTCCTTACTTCTTCCCCGCGGGGCCGACGGTCTTGCCGCGGCGACCCGTGGTCTTGGTGTGTTGCCCACGCACACGCACGCCCCAGTAGTGGCGAATACCACGGTGGGAGCGGATCTTCTTAAGGCGCTCCAAGTCCTCGCGAAGCTTGGTGTCGACCACGTTGGATGTCGCCTGGGAAGGCTTGTTCGTCTTCCAGTCACGTTGCCTGTTCAGGAACCAGTCGGGAATCTTGAATGCTTTAGGGTTGCTGACGATGGCAATGACCTCCTCCAACTTCTCCTGTGTCAACTCCCCCGCTCGCTGGTTCAAGTCGATTTCCGCCTTCTTGCATACCACGTTGGCGAACCGTCGGCCCACACCCTTGATGGAGGTTAGGGCATACTGTACCGAGCGGGTCCCGTCCACATTGGTGTTGAGGATACGCAAGATATGCTGAAACTCGGGGGTGATTATCAGAGACTGTTCATGCCAAGGAAATGAGAAGTAAAAGGAAGAAGGGATGGTGTGTGAGATGGTGTGACCTTCAATGGGGGGTTGGAAGACATGAGACAGGGCCGCTGAGCTGAAGTCCGTATCGCGCAGGAGCTTCTTCGGCCTCCCCATACCCACACAATATACATGCTCTTGCTTTTCCCAATAAGTGAAGAGAAGTGGAAATCTCAGCCTACATGCATCCTAACCCTTATTATCATACCATGCACACATGCACACTCATCCATGCGCGGCCGCAGCCCCAGTACCATCATCCACGACACGCCGCATCCCCTCTTGTGACCATCCACATGAATCCTCCCCCGCATTTTGCTCCACGGCTAATAACATCTCTCTCGTTGCATCACACTTTTAGCCGACAGACTCCTAAACGTACCATCTTTACTGTGAGTCGGGGAGAAGTGACGAAGAAAGGACGTCCTACTTCCGCGCTGCTCGCTTCCTGTGACATAGGTGGTGAACAAGGAGGGATAAGGGGGCAATTCGGCAAAGTCAAGGCACATTTAGCATAGTATGGTAGAAGTATATGAAGGGTGTGGTGGCCTCAGCTTGCATGGAGGGAGGCAATGGAAGGAGGATGGAGGGCGGGGAGGCAAGGTAACGAACGACGGCCGTTCGTTCACAAAACCAGCCCTCCCCTCCCACCTTCCAATCCCACGTCAACACCCTTCAAAGGAGAATATTTACAAACACAGATACACAAGCACATGTATCTTATCTAGTGCGTGCCCCGGAACCAAGACGCACAGGAGGGCGTGCAGGCCCTTCTTGTCACTAGAACCACCGGTCTTCGCTTTTTGTACGCATTTGTGATAGCGGCGGCCCATCACAATCCTCCTCCTTCCTCAAACCTTAACCCTAAAAAAAGCTCTAGACCAAGACCAAGACTTCGCGGTTGAACAAAGTTGGCCAAATGAAACGTGCATTCTACAGCAAGGACATTCAGTGGTTGGTTTTGATCGTTTTTTCTTTGTCATCACTCCCCCCCTCCCCCTCCGCCTCCTCCTCCCCCTCCCTCTGCTTGCCGCTTCTTCTTCCGGTACCAACCCCTTTTCTTCCCACTATTCTTCCCTGTTGGCTGCCCTTGGGTATCGGTCCCGCTTTTGCCAGAAGTAAATGTTCCTTCTAGATCTTCCGCCACAGCTGGCGTCTCTGCCGACGAAGCAGCAACAGCAGCAGTGCTCTGAGCCCATCTTTCCCCACTCTCAGCAACTGCCGGCTGTCTCTGGTTCTGTCTTCGTTGTTCATTCTGATGCTGGTGTTGGTGCTGGTGTTGATATTGCGGCTGCTGATCACCTTTTCGATCCGTACTGTTACTGCTGTTGAGCGACGTCGAGTTCTGATACCCTTCCACTCCACCCTTTCCTCCTCTACTGTCCCTGTTGTAATAGTAGTCCTTTCCTTGGTTCCTCCTGTCGCGGCCACGTCGATCTCCGTCCTTGCTGCCCCAACCACCACGAACACCTCCGCTGCTGTTGTTGCTACTCTTCTCGGCGTGGAAAATGGGGAAAATAAGACGGCCCGCGAAACGCTGTGCGGGTGGTCGTTTACGTGGTGTTGAGAGGTGGAGATTGAAAATTGGTTAGTTTCTTGGCGGTGACTCTCCCGCTTGCATTGTACCTCACCAAAGACGCGTACATACATGCACGCCCACAGATACACGCATACATAACATAGAAATACACACAGATATACAAACTGAACAAGCCGTACCCTAAATTCCATTTCCTCCATCGCCGCCAAGGCAGACTTGACGTTTTCGAACTCAACGAAAGCATAAGGCGGGCGGTCTTCTCGTGGTGGGGTCACAATCCTCACTGTTCCAAGGTGGTTTGACAGGGAAAGGAGGAAAGAAGGATGAGTCAATTTGACTCACGAAACAAAAAAGGAATGAGAGTGTACGTACCGTCGCGGATAGGCCCATAGGAACGGAAGAAGTCGTGGAGAGAGTCGGTGGTGGTGGATTCAGGGACAACTGTGGGCGTATGGTCAAAAAGGGGGGAGGGCGGGGGAAGTATGAGTCACTTGCGCTCACCTCATAATTCTGCACGTCCACTAAATCAAGAGCATTTTCAACACTTCACAACGTACTTCGAATAAAAAGTTTGTCCGAAATGTGCCGACGGCTACCAAGTGCAAAGGCTATCGCAGTATTGGTTGTGGTGCTGCTGGGGTGAAGATGATGAGGGGACGAGGGGGAGGTGGCGCCAGCTTGAGCCCCGGCACGCGCCAACAAACGGCAGCTGCTGCCGCTACCTGCGCTCCGACAGCCTGCAAGCATCATCATGGATGATTTCTACGTTATGTTTGGGTGTGTATGTTTTTTGGCAAGAAATGAGGTGTCTATTGGCGCTGGGACGAAGATGAGTATCTAGCCAGGTAATGCAGCAGGCCCGTGGCACCGACACCGAAAGCAACTGGCGTAGCCATCAGTACGAGATTCATACATTTCTTATTCTCATACCGAGGAATGTCCTGTGGCTTGTGTTGTTTTAAGTATAGAATAGAGAGATGCCTTGGGCTTAGCTGCAGGAGTCGGGAGGTGGCTGTGAGAAATGCGTCGCTTAAACCATCATAACGGCCTCTTTCTCCCGCGCCCCTTTGCCTACAAGCTCATGCAAAGATGCCAAATGCCAGTACAAGGCATCGATTCATTTACAGCAGAATGTCATCATTCAATAACCCTTCATGCACTACCTATAAATGCACAGGCTTTTGTCGGCCCACCTCCTCCTCTCATCTTCATAGAATTACTTGCCGCTAGGAGAGCAGGCCACCCAAGGAAGCCACCACTACCTACCAAATCAAAATGAGCGTCAGCAGTCCCGAAGCCGTTCTGGGATTGGACTTGAGCCAGGAGGGGGAAGGCACTGAGACTGGGAGTGTGACCAGGCGTCCTAGCCTCATGAGTCGTCTGTCAAGTGCTGTGGGAACAGAGGGAGAGCCAGGGACCCCGGGGGCGTTGCTACGGAGGCTTTCTACTTCCCTTCAATTCAAACGCAAAGGCTCTAGCACTCCCTTACCGAATGTAGACGAGATTCCGGCGACATTTCTTGCGTCGTGCAAGGGCAACGTGGAGAAGGCGGGCAAGAAGTGGCAAGCGTCCAAGCAGTGGCGCGAAGAGAATGATATTGGTGAGTGCGTAAATGTTGAATTTTTGGATTCATTGGAAGGCAGGTCTTTTCAGAAGTTTCTCGATATGCTTGGGTAGGACGGAGACTTGGAGGAGGAAAGAGATTGCCGGCTCCTCTTTTAAGGGGAAACGATTGGTCAAGCGTGGTGGTTTTTGGTCATTCCCGGGACAAGCGTCAGTACCATTGCCAAGAAAAGCCGTGCAGCCTATTGCCCAGAATCTTGTAGGGCGTGACGTGTAATCTCTTCTTCCCTCCTGTATCTATCTATCTATCCATCCATCCATCCATCCATCCCCTCCTGGAGCTCTCACACGGTATGTCCTCCTTTCTTCTTCTTCTTCACCTTCAGATCACATTCTCGAACGACCGCACCCCAACTTTGACACGTTGAAGCGTGTCTATCCCGCTTATTTGCATGGGAGGGACTTGCAGGGTAACTGCATTTCAGTAGAGATACCAGGTTTGAACGAGGGATGGAAGGAGAGAGGGAGGGAGAAAGGAAAAGTCGGAAGCGTTGGGTGGGCCTCCCTTCACAAATTGTTGCGATTGATGGGCGTGAAGCTCATGAATATCTCCATGAATGCTCAAGGACATGGTTATGTCCATGACGTATGCACAAGCTCGTATCCCCTCGTCCCTTCCTTCCTCCCTCCTTCCCTCGCTTCTCCCATAGGTCTGATGGACGTGAAGCTCATGAAATCCGCGAACTTGACGCCGAAGGACATGGTCATGCAGATGGCTCTCACTCAAGAGTATATCTGGGAGGAGCTCACGCCGGGGGATGACAAAACGGTTCGTACGGAGGGAAGGCCCTGTGCTGTGTTTTCACTCGCTTTCGCGGTTTCGCGCTTACCCCGCTTCGGGGGCATAAATGTATCACAATCTGCACACGCTCGTCTCGGCACTTACCCAATACCTTCCTCAGACACCTTCGTTTGATGCACTGGCCCGCCCTCTCACGCACAGATCGTCACGTTGATGGACGCCAAGGGACTGTCCTTGCTGCGCCTAGGCTCCCCGGATTGTATGTCACTCATTCGGGCGGCTTCTGAGGTCCGTATCGCGCAGGGCAGAGGGGGTAAAGAGAACGCAGGGTGTGGGAAGACACGGTGGAGGAAAGGGAGGGGAATAGAGTAGATACATCCAATCTTTTTGATACATCGCATAACCTACACACAGACGCTCAACAGCCACTACCCCGAACGAGTCCTCCGGATCCTCGTCATTAACGCTCCTCGGTACGCGATATTTCTCGTCCACTAATCTTCCGTCTTCCTTCATGTCCTGCCCAATGTCTTTCTTTGTCTGTGCTTCACACTCGTATTCGCTGCTTCTCGTGGAGGCGAGCCCGTACTCACCTTCCCTCCCTCCCTTCCTCCTTCTTTTTCAGTTTCTTCGGGCCCATCTTCAAGCTTCTCTCCACCGTCATGCCGGCCTCCCTTCGAGATCAATTCCAAATCTGTTCCTCCGTCGACCAGTTAGAGAAATTTATCTCGCTTGATGTCCTTCCATCTGAATATGGGGGGAAATGCCCGTTTAAATTGGGGGAGGCTGAGGAGGAGGTGGGGTTGCGAACCCTTGTGATGAAAAACAATGCGGCGGCTGACGTCGCCCGGGCTGTTAGCACATGAGGGAAGGAGTGAAAAGGAAAAGGAGGGAGGGTACAGAGGGGGGCGATGTTTTCGGTTTTAGTTGAAGAGAACGAAGGCAGCATTTTATCGACACTGACAGAGACAGGATAGTACAGTTGGTATGCTTTTGCATGGTGCGAGGGAAAGTAAAATCATAGCACGAAAAGTAAATTGTTGAAAGATGACGAAAGCAACTCTCGTCTTTAAACTTTCATTGTGTGTTGATTCTTTCGCGAGATGGATGCGGGGCCAGGGCTACCAACCTCCCCCTGCTTGTATTTCGCTTTATGTTCTTGTGAGAATTATGCGCCCTCTTCATGCCCACATGATGGTTGTTCTGGAATACTCTCCTTTGTTAATGCCGTCGCTGGCAACAGCAGCTCGCCTTCGGCAGAACGACACGCCAATCATCAACCAAAGGGGCCAGCAGGCGTTGGCACCACGTCAGAGAGAATCTCCGGCCTGTCGTGTTTCCTGAGGGATTTTCTTTGACGCTTCGGTTCATGTGACAATTAAAATTGGTGGCTCTTTCGACTACTTTGCGCTGTCGGACACTCGTTGAGACCAAAACAGACTGCAGACCAAAACTGTCGGCAAGCTGAAGCATATCCAGTCGAGTTGAAGGCAAAGAAATGAAATTGATGCTTTAAGCCTCCGTTGCCCCTGGAATCCAATCGAGGAGACCCGGGGCATCCCAGAGTCAGAGGCGATGTGCAGCCGGTAAAGAGTACCGACAGGGCCGCCGCTCTTCAGGCTGTATGGTCACTCTGATTGATCTCGTCTACTGTATCATCAAACGCCCTGGACTCTTCTCACGCACCCGTCGTTGACCTCTCTCCACCAAACAAAACAGGTGGCGCAAAGAGCTCGCCTGGGTTGTAGCAGCTAGCCGTCCTTGTTCCCTTCCATCTGGGTCGCGATAGCCCGACATCCAACCACCAAGCCATGTCCTGCAGTCTGTAACAATACAAACACACACCACACGTCTACCTCGCCCGCCTGCCGATCAGCTCATACCCTCTGTCTGGCAAAAACTTCAGAAAGGTCCAACAACCCTCCACACGACTTCACACAAGCAATTATGGCTTGGACCAGACCCTCCACCACCAGCGGCAGTATCCTCCGTCACCACCGGTGCCCGGTGCTAGCTCTGCTACTTTGTCTCTATGCGGTTGTTGTCGACTCTTTCATGGTGCCTGCCCACACCAAGGCTTCATCAAGCCGAAGATCAAGAGTCGCTGGCGCAGCGCCCACCTCGCGGCTAATTCGTGGATCAACGGTACGTCGGTTTTGCGAATGCCCTGCTGGTTCACGTCTTGGGAACGATGGAAAGGAAGGAGGCAAGGTTGCTCACACTCATTGAGCAGCGTCCCTTCCCTCCTTTCCTTGCCTCGCACCCTCTGGCTTTCTGGATACCCATTCTGCTCCATTACCGCCTGTCACCCTCTTCCGTCAGATCCTTTCACTCACTTATTCAAATGGAGACCAACAGAGTGGAATGCCTGACACTTCCCTCCTTCTCCCAACATGCACATGAACACTCAGGTGCAAGCCCGTGAGCCCAAGGTGAGCACCAGCTCCAGCACCAGCACTAGCACTACTCCTACGAGCAACCCTCCTAACACCCCTTCCGCCGCCCAAACCCCCGTGGTCGCCCCCGTCGTTCCTCAAGAAGCCTTGCTACCGGCATCCTGTTTCCAATCATTGCCTTGGTCTCGCTCTATCAACGGCGATGGTGCTGAGACATTGTTGTACATGCCTTTCTTGGAGGCGCAGATGCGACATCTCGAGGTCCATGGTGGCTTTGTCCGCGAGCTGCCGGTGCCTGAGTCTGTCTCTTACACACGAGCTGCGAAAAAGGCGTCGCATATGGGTAAGAAATGAGAAAGGATGAAGGGGCCGAGGGAGGAGAAATGGAAGGAAATAAAGAGGGCATAAAAAAGCGCACGCTTTCTTTTCCATCTGCATTTTCGACACTCCCTCACCCTTCTCTCTTTCTCCCTCCCTCCCTCACTCCCTCCCTTCGCACAGCGAGCTTCTGCGTGGAGACTGAAGACTTCAGAAAGATCCGCTTCACCTACATGGACGGAGGGAAGGGCCTGCAGGTTTTCAACTCTGTGTGGTATCCGCGCTTCGACACGGACGCTCCCATACTGGGCATCGACTTGTTGTTGTTCGGAGGGCACAAGATGTTGGCCGTGGTAGACTTCCAGCCCTTATCCCAGGAGGAGGAGTACAAGGAGAGGTTCATTTCCCAGCTGGGTCCGATCAAGGCCAAGTATCCGGCATTGAGTGAGTCGATGAGCAACCGGTATTACGAGGACACACGGTGGTTCTCGGAGCATATGCTTTTTGGGCGGTTGCAGGAAACGAGCCAAGTGGAGAGCACGTTATTCCCTGCGTTCAATGAGTACATTGCTGTGTATTCGGACACGGTCAAAAAGTCGAGGGGGTCGGTGAAGGACGAGGAGAAGGTCTTGGCCAGGCATCGGGCTTATGACGAGTACCAGCTAGTCCATGACCCGGCCCACGGGTTGTTCACCGGCTATTTCGGTCCCAAATTCGCGCATGACATGCTGACGTTCCAGTTCGACCTTGCGGACCCGGCGTTGTTGCAGCAACAAAAGAAGAAGGCTGGCATGGGAGGAGGAGGAGTTCCAGGAGGAAATCCGCATGGGCAGGGAGGAGGTAACCCGCATGCGTAGCAGCAGCAGGAGGGGAAAATTGAGGGCGGTGTGTCGTCAACATCTGTGGCGCAATGACGAAAAACGGCGGCGGTGGGGTGAATAGAGTAGATGAAGGGCCATTGTGAAGACTGATAACGCGTGTGAAACAAGAGAAGAAAGAGATAGGAACAGACAGAGGATCGGGCAATCGGCTTTGGGGCGCCTACTAGGCGTGTGTGTGACACAAGTTTAAATGAAGAGAGAGAGCCGCGATTTGTTCGCCGTAGCTCTCCTGTTCCTTATAATTCGTCACGTGATAAAAACGGCAATTTCCGCTCGCTGGTGTGTGTCTTATGTGCGATTAAGAAACGGTGGAAATTAAAGGCACGGAGTGCGTCTGCCTGTGAGTGCATACACTTTCCCGGTTTTTCCGCTGCATACGCGCGACAGCAGCAGATCCATCACCGCCACCAGCACGATAGTGGGAAAGATGCAATTGACCGTTCAATATACCCTTCAAGAAAGTGCTCTTAAAATTCTGAGGAGGATAGTAAAACATGCTCAGCCTGGCCACCATGTCATGATAAAATATTGAAAACAAAAAATAAGCTGTAAACAAATATGAATGGGCTGAAAATGATATAATTTTGGTCACCAGGATTTGTGTTCCTTCCACTTATCGGATTTTCTTGAGTTTTTCCGTTTCTCACCAGACTTGTGTACTTGGTGACTCTACAGAGCCGAGACATGCAGTCATGGCACCATTCTACTTGTTGTAGGAGGGGTCTCGGGGACTCAGTGACCATCGATGCAGACCGATTCAGGCAGAATCGAAGAGGCTCAGCCTGAGGAGCTCGGTTCGGGAAGAACGACAGAATATCACAGAGCACTCTCTGGCTTGGAAAAAACTTCCACCGGCGAATGCGGCATAAACAGATAGCGCACTGTCGGTGGGGGCTTCCCATTTTCACCATCATCTACCTCAGACATTTGCCCTCTTTTACTCTACACACATGTGTAAAGTGAGGCATTATCTGGTGTCTGGTGTCGGCAGAGATGGATGGGCCTCGATCGCTTTTTTTCCCCTGCTCTCTCGGTCTGCTATCGTGTGTCTTGCTCATGGCATCACTTGAGACCGCGTTTGCGCCTTGGTACATCACGCCCACCCACTCACTTTGTTACACACCTATCCAGTGAAAGAGGACGTCGCTCGTGCTTTCCGGGCCGAATTTGTTTCCTGTACTATTTCGGGGCGCATTTGCCCAGCGACTGGGGAGTTTTAGTTGTTTTACAACTTCACAAGGTTTCTCTGCGGTGACTGACCTCACACACACATCGGTAAGTTCCTTGTGGAAGACCGACAAGGGCCTTGGAAACGCAGCAAAGGAGAACAAGATTGATGACAGTGCGGGCATGCATGTAATCATAGGCATTGCCGACATGCTGCTTGATGTCAAGGCCGTCGGGGGAAAATAGAGGGAGGAGGCATGGTTTTGTGATGATGCCTCCGCCGGGGCGGCACTGCCGACACGTCCACCTTTTTCATCCCTCCCTTTTTTCCTTCTTCTCCGCTCTAAATAGACAGAGGCATAGTGTTGCCATGTCGGACGCGATGAGCCCAGAGCCGGGACTGGAAACGGAGTCATTGCCAGGCATGTTCACTTGTTGGGGGCGGGTGGTCGGTTTGAACCGTTCGTTATTTAGGGAGCTTGTCTGATGCATTTCGACGTGCGCCCAGTTATTCATTTTATTCCATTACAACAAACAGAGGAAATTGGCGAAGCGGTCGGGGAAAAAAAGGTCGTGACCGGAGAAGAAGCGGAGAACGGCAACGACGGGGAGGAGGAGGACGGCAGCAGCAGCAGCAGCAGCAGCAGCAGCAGCAGCAGCAGCAGCAGCAGCAGCAGCAGCAGACTCAACAGCAGACCCAACTGCAGCCTCAATAACAAGATTCAGGGTCATCAGAAGAATATCCGCAGTTCTGATATCAACTGTCCCGGTCCCACTTCCCCCGTTGCTGCCACTTCTGCCATTGCTGGCCTCACTCACGGGGGGAAGAGTCGACCTCCCCCATTCAACACTGCTCACACCACCATCCAATCCTCGTCCTCTTCCTCATCCTCCTCCGCCATCGCTATCAACACTCAGCACCATCAGCACCACCACCACATTTCCGGCAGCACCTCGGGCGGAGTAAGGGAGGGAGGGAGCATTGCCTCTTCCGACGTCCCAAGTGCGATCAAGCTTCTGGTCTCCGCGGGACTTGCCGGTTGTCTCATCGGGAAAGGTGGGAGCACAATAAATGACCTACAAGAACGTACAGGGGCCCGTATAAAGCTCTCACAGAACCAGGATTACTTTCCCGGGACTCAGGATAGGATTGTTTTGATTAGCGGTGATGCACAGACGTGCACCCATGCTGCTGTTCTCGTCATAGAGCATCTGCATTCCAGCACCCAGGCACGGACAGCCGCAGCGGCGGCGGCTGCTTCTGATAACGGAGGAGAGTTGGAGGAGAAGGAGGGGCCAAGAGACGTGGGAGCTGACGGGAAGGGGGAGGGGATGGGAGGGAGGGAAGACGTGGAGGATGGCAGGGAGGAGGAGCATCAGCTATCAGCAGAAGAACCATCATCATCACAAGATTACCAACAAAGAGACTCCCGGCCAAATTCTCCAACCTCAGCCTCCTCCTCTACACCACCACTACCTCCTGTTCCCACCAACAGCTGCACCAGCACCACTTCCGTCAAACTCCTCATCGCCAAGGGAGCCGGCGGGCTCGTCATTGGCCGGGCTGGTGCGACTATCAAAGCCCTCAACGAAGAATCGGGCGCAAGGATCCAGCTCGCCGCAAAGGATGAAGCTGCTGGGATGGTGACCGGGGAGAGGGTCGTCACCGTCTCCGGGCCATTGAAGGGCGTAGTGAAAGGGGTTTCCCGTATCCTGGAGAAATTGAACGAAGAGCCCGAGTTGGCAAGGTACCAGAATCTGACCACGTCTTATTCGCGGTCGACCAGCGCGGCGCATCCTCTGCATCCTGCCTATGATATCCCGACTTACCACACGCAGAGCTTTGGGGAGACGCAGGCGTTGTTCTCTCCTGGGGGGCCGGGGGGGGCTGGGAGTGATGGGAAAGGAAGGGGGATGGGGGTTGGGTCTCCCCATCATCATGGACTGACTCATTCGTTGAGTGTGGATAGTTCTCACAGTAGTGCAGGAGGAGGAGGAGGGGGAGAGAGGGGAGGCGGGGGAGGATATGTGCCGCAAAGGTTGCCGCTGCAGTCGCCCTTGTCCACTCATTCTTCTCATTCTCACGGTCATGGACACGTGCACCCACATGTTCCGCACGGCCTTCATATAGGAGGACATGGTCATGCACAATTTCATCAGCAGCAGAACATACAGCACCAGCAGCACCAGCAGCACAGCCTAGTCCACTCCCACTCCCACGGCGGCAATGGCCACCACCCCCTCCTACACCAGTCGCACCCCCACGCTGCGCACGCTCCTGTCCCTCTTCACGGAGGAAGGGGTGGAGGAGGAAGAGGAAGAGGAGGAGGTGGTGGAGAAGGAGGAGGAAGATACGCGCACGTTCATAACTCCCTCTCCCTCCACCCCCAGCAGCCGCAACACGTCCACCACCACCACATACAACAACCTCCCTCCTCAAATTCCTCCCTCGTCGCCTTGCAGCAGCAGCTCCAGCACCAGCAGTTCGCCAACACTACCCTGACCCTCCAAGTCCCCGACAAACTCATAGGCTCCATTCTGGGTAAATCCGGGGCGACTCTTAAAAAGTTTCAGTCTCAATCAGGAGCTCGAATTACGATCTCGAAACGAGGCGAATACGCCCCGGGGACGCAAAATAGGGTGGTGGCAATTGAAGGGCCTGTTTACTGTGCGGAGGTGGCACGAGGGATGATCACGACGACGGTGCAACAGGCGAGCATGGCTCCTCCTCCTGGCTCTTATTGAGGGGGGAGGAAGGGAAGGAGAGACTGTGTTCGTAGCGTTCTATGTGTGTATATCGTCCAAGAAAAAAGGAAGCGGTCGGTTGTTATACAATGACAGGGGTAAAACAAATTTGCCCGAAAAAAGTGTGAAATGGGGTATATTTTCGCGGGTAAGGAGAAATGAGGATTCCGTGTATACATACATATATATGGAAGAAAGGAAGGTGGATATCAACTGTAGTGTTTGTTTTGTCATGTTTAAGTATGTGTGGGTACATGTGTGAGACCACTCCCATCATCACTACCACACCCCGAGCACCAGTACCAATATCAGGATCTGCAAGAGCACAAGAAAGAAATTTGTCAAATCGAAGGAGAGCATGTATGTCTCATGGCATCTTATCGAGAACGCCTCTTTTGCCCTTTCTCCACAAACAAATGGAGGGAGAAAAGATGTAGAGATGAAATAACAGAGGAGGGAAAAGAGGGGAAGAGGAAGTGGATAGGGAGCCTGCGTGTGTGCGGTGTGTGCTCTCGGAGGATGAAGAACGACAACCATGCACCTGAAAAACACCAACAATAGTACATCGTCAACCACATCAACCACGACAACTACAGCCACAACAACCATAACAAAAACAATAATAACAACTGTTCTCTAATACCGTGGGGTGGGAGGTGAAGACCGAGGACAAGAGCTACACTAAACATATGAAAAAGAAGAAGTGAAAGAGGGCGGCGAGGAACAACTAAAAAAAGACACGAGGGTACCACGGCGCGAGTAATTGACGGCAAAACAGCGAATAGCAGCCAGGGGGTGGGGCATTTATTGTGTGGATGTCTGTCCGGTAGCACATGTACGATGGTGTGTGATGACGTGTAGAAATTGGAGGCTTCTGTCACGGTTGCTACAGAGACGATGACGACAACGACAACGACAGTTGAAATAATTAACAGTGGCGCAAGAAAACGATGCGAGAAACAAGAAAGGAGAGAATAATCAAGATCGTAAAAATAAGAAACAAGCAATAATATTGATCATCGTAAAACAGACACAGTGCGAAGTCAAAGAATGTTCTTGCCTTGTTTCTGTATTGTGGTCGCGTTGTATGTGTGCTTTAAACACTCTTCTGCTCGTCGGAGAGAATCACAGCAATCCCATTCCACGTGCACGGGAAAAACCTCTTGTCCTCCCCTGCCTCCCTTTCTTCCATCCCATCCCACTCACACAACTCTCCTTCCTATTCCTTGGCCATCACCTCTCCTTTCGTCTGAAGGTGCTTCTCTGAAATAAACGACCACACACTCACATCCGGGTGCTTCTCCCTCACCTTCTTTCCTCCCCCCAAGAAACCCAATTCAATCATGCATGCCGCCTCCACCACCACCCCTTGTTGGGCCTTCACGAGGTCCAAACCCGCCATCAACGTCCCGCCTGTCGCAATCAAATCATCAATCAACAGCACCCGATCCCCGGGCTGAATAGCCGTCCGAGAAATACACAACGCATCCCCCCCCTGTCCATCATCGCCCTTATACTCCTTAGTGTATGACGCGCCTGTCACCGAATTTGGAAGCTTGCTTTGCTTCCGAAGCATGAAAAAAGGAACTTCCAATGCCAAAGCCAGAGGCGTGCCCAACACAAAGCCACGGGCATCAAAGCCACCAATCTTATCGATTGCCTGGCCCTTGTAACGCTCCGCCAGAATTTCCACGGTTCGACGGAACAACGCCGGATCCAGCATGAGCCCGCTGATGTCGTAGAAGCGGTCGATGCCGTGGAAGGCATAATACGGAATGACGGCAGCGATTCTAGGGAAGAAGAGATCGATATGGATGGGGAGGTTACTGGGTGTATCGACCATGCGCATGTACGACCTGCCTGTTACTTACTTGCGCTTATCCTCCTCATAGTCGGGTGCCGTGGCGAAGTTGTTATCGGCCATAATTTTTGTGCCTGTCAAGAAGAAATGAAAAAGGGGAGAAAGGGGACGTGGTGGGTTGGGGTGTAGGATGTCGACATTCTCTGAATGCTATAGTGCTATAGCGTCTTTAAGACCACAAGATAAAGACAGGCAGACGCGCAGATCACCTCCCTCAAGTATCGCCGCGTCTGAGCAGGCCTTCAGCAGTGCACGTGTATCGTGTGCATGAATGTTGGGAGGGAGGCAAGGTGTCGCCGACGGTCAGGAAAACTTCGCGGCTGGCGATGCAAATCATATGCGATAGTTCTGATCCAGAACTCCACACACAACACAGGATTCCTACGACGATGATCACCGCCATGCCGGCGAGGCAAAAGCCAAGAAGCTGCCGACCGGCCTCGTTCCCTGCCTCCGCCCTTCTCGCCTTCCTCCTCCTCCCCTCCTCCCATGCCTACCTAATGCCACGTGTGTCCAAGTCCGCCGACTTTTCCAATCCGCCACAGCACCGCTACGACCGAGCGAAACAGCGGCCACTCACCGGCGCCTCCTTCCCCTCCTCTTCTGTCTCCGTCTCTCCCCTCGCGGTCGCCGCCATCAGCACCACCGCTAGCACGACAAACATCAAACGGGAGCTCGTAGGCGCCTCAAAGTTCGTCCGACAAAACCCGCAATCCGACCGGTTCAAGGTCCTCAACTTCCACCACGTCGAGTTCTACTGCGGTGACGCCACAAATACCTACCGTCGTTTCCAGCTGGGGCTAGGCATGAATCTGGTTGCGAAATCAGACCTCTCCACTGGCAACAGTCGGTTTGCAAGCTACTGCCTCCGCTCAAACAACTTGCAGATGGTCTTCACGGCTCCGTACTCCATGAGCGTCACCACCACCAAAGCGCCAACACCGGCAGCAGCAGTAGCAGTTGCAAATGGGGATGAATTGGAACGTGATCCTAATCCCGGCTTCGACTCTAAGCATGCCACCGACTTTTTCACTCAACACGGAGTAGCGGTCCGTGCGATTGGATTAGAAGTCGAGGACGCGACAAAGGCCTACACTGAATGCATTGCCCATGGAGGCCAAGCGGTATTGGAACCTGTAAGGCTCGTGCCTGCTCCTATGTCGGGACAGAGGGGCTATGCTGTTATGTCTGAAGTAAGGGCCTACGGAGACGTGGTCCTCCGGTTTGTCTCAAAGCATGAGGGCTACGCCGGGTCCTTCCTCCCTGCTTACACAGAGGAGGACATATCCCCTCTCAGCAGCACTAGCAGTAGGAAGATACTCGATTATGGCTTGGAGCGAATCGATCACGCCGTCGGAAACGTCTGGGAGCTCCTCGACGCTGTTGGGTACATCGGGGAAATGACCGGCTTCCACCCATTTGCTGAGTTCGTGGCCGAGGATGTGGGCACGATAGACAGCGGTCTCAATTCTATCGTCCTGGCCAACAACGCGGAAGATGTCTTGCTGCCCCTCAATGAACCTACCTACGGTACGAAGCGGCAAAGCCAAATCCAAACCTACCTGGAGTGCAACAAGGGGCCTGGCGTCCAACACCTCGCTTTGGCAACCAAAAACATCTTTTCGACCATGAGAAAAATGCGGGCCGTCTCTGAGATGGGTGGATTCTCATTCATGGCTCCCCCTCCTCCGTCGTACTATCGCGCGCTGCCGGAACGGTTGGAGGGAGCACTGACGCACCAGCAGCTCGAGGAGGTGGAGGAGCTGGGCTTGCTTGCGGATAAAGACGACCAGGGGGTACTCCTTCAGGTAGGAAAGGAAAGGGGGGAGGAAGAAAGAGAGAGGGGGGAACAAGGATCAAGACACGCAAATGAATGCGACGCTTCCAAATACTCACCAAGAGTTCCTCCCTCCTTCCTTGTCTTCGTACCTCAGATCTTTACCCTCCCCGTCGGTGACCGGCCCACGCTCTTCCTGGAAATCATTCAACGCATCGGGTGCGAAACTCCTGATCCTTCAAATCTGGGCGAGACGATACAGAAAGGAGGCTGCGGTGGCTTTGGCAAGGGGAACTTTGCCGCGCTTTTCAAGTCCATTGAGGAGTATGAGAAGAAATTAAATGTCTAGGAAAGGCAGGAAGAGAGGGAGGGAATGAAGGAGGGAACTGTCGTCGGCGTATGATGTACAAAGGGTGGGTAGGTGATGACAAACGAATAGAGCAAGACAAGCAAGAAATACACAGTTGTATTCCCATAGATTTCACACTTAAACGTACGCTCTTTTTGTGTGCCCCCTCTCCCCTTATATGTGCATTCATCTCCTGATTCCGTTATCTCGGTTTCTTTTCCCTTTTCCCACTTCATTTTGCACTGTCCCTTGTCGGATGCCTCGCATCGCGACGAATTAATGGGGGGATTACTCGCTTCATGAGAAGGATAGCTCCTGCTGGTGTTGCTATAGTTTCAATCAGACCATGCACATGTGTATTTGCGATTTTGCTTGATTGCTTGCTTTTTTCGCATTCATTGGCTCATGTCGCATTTTCTTTCTCTCATTTGGCAATCAACAGGCATTCACTCCTGAGTCTTATCATGTAATCCAATCTTGTGTTTCTATGTTCACTGTTTATACATGTCCTCGTCTTATCTCTCTTCATCTCAGATATAGTCCTTTTGCTCTACCATCGACACCTGCCTCAACCTCCCAAACTACAAGAGCAGAACATTTCCATTCTAGCTATCTCGCATCAATATTTGATTTCAGTCTTTACCTTTTAGTGTTCCGTGCGCTCGTCTTACCGCTTTGCTGCGTCTTCACGCTCTACTCTCAGTCAGCATTCCCCTTCAAGTCAAGTCACTCTCTCTTCCTCCCTTCCCCTTTTCACTCCATCACGATTCGTCGCCACCGAACACGCGTCAAAGGCAACGGCTCATGGCTCGCCCATAAATGCTTGTACTGCCGCATGGCCTCCTCTACAACCACGGAGCTTATCCCTGTTGCCAAACGATGCAGAACATTCTCCAGGTCCCCTGGCAGTGCCCGATTCGTGTGTGGGTCGCGGAGGCTCACGCCCATATAGAAATACCCTCGCACTGTAACCACTTTTATCGGGGTCGGATTCTTCTTCCTCGTGGTAGGGTACTCCCTTCGGGGAAGAATGAGGGAGAAAAGACGGTCATGCTTGGGCTTCTTCCAGTCTATGTCACCTATAATTTCTTTTCGTTTATCGAGGTCCGTGCGATAGAGCCGCCGTTGGTATTGATGCATGAGTTTCCAGACACTACTTTCAGATAAAATATTTTGGCCCATCGCAGAGCGTCCGAGCAACGAAAAGAGGAACGTCCAGAGGCTTCTGCCATTGGTGTGCGCGGCGTCCAGAACGACAGAGCCCGTTTGGTTCGGAACTAGAACAGCGCCGACTATTCGCAAAAAGGCCCTCACATCCCCGCCATCGGGGGTAGTGGACGACGTGGGCATGTAATACTTGCGGAGCAAGGAGTTTGATCTTGTAACATAAATCGCCTTTCGGCATTTACCCTCTTCGTCACGGGCTCATCCATTAGGTTCTCTGTAAACGCGGGCTTGGGCCTGACAGCTAAGCCTTGCTTGGTCTCCGAGCACGCAGAGTCGCGGACGGAGAAAATGAATGAAGATGGAGGCTGCTTATCCTGCACTTGTGCCTGCTGGCCTCGGCTCTCACAATGGTGCTCATGCCGCTCCCCCGCCTCCTCAAGAACGCTTTCTTCCTCGTCCTTCCCTTACATACCATTCAATGTCTAATGTGGAATGTGGAACGTTGCTTTTTGGTAGGGGAATAAGTAAGTGATGGCACAAGACGCCATGCTCCTGCGACATGGTGGAGGGTACAATATATCTACGGTGCTGTGCAAGTAGCCAAAGGAGTATGCCTGACGGAGGCGCGTGTGTGCAGCCCGATTTTGCATGAGGGGTAGGGACTGCACTGGTGTGTGTGAGGTGGGTATTGGAGTGTGTTTAATTCGGCGAGACAGGTTGCGCGAGGCAGCGATAGGCTATGAGTCGGCATCTCATCATATGATCGCAAACCACACGAGACAACAAGACGCAAGCTCAACATTTTGCGCAGCACTAAGAGGTGCTGGTGATAAAAAGATAGATGGGGCTTCCGTCGCTTGGCCAGGCGGCATAAATCTCACCAGCTGCCGGGGAAGAAATGTGCACATAAAGAATGCAAGAGGAAAAGGGGATGGTTTTCAGAAGTGGGGTTGGGGCGCAACAAGTTGTGCCGCTGTGTGCCACAGTGTGGACTTTCCTTGGAAACCCTGTGAGTCCAACCTCCCCGCCATCAACCCCACACACTCACACACCGCCACACACACAGCACCTTGCCCTTGGTCTCCGCCTCAAACGCTCATCACGCCTGCACATTAAGAACTCCTGTCTGGCTCATCACTTGGAAGATCAGTTTTGGAGACGTAGTAACAGACGCCATAACACACGAAGGCGAGACTCACCAGCCTCCCCCCATTCACACCACCCACAGCCATGCGTGTCTTAGCCGCGCTCGTGGCGCTACCAGCGCTGTGTTCTGCCTTCGTAATGCCCTCTATGTCTACATCCAAGGTAAGCTATGAACTGTGCACTGCTAAAGTATAAGGTTTGATAGACCCACCCCCGGTAGAGGCACGTACGACTCACCTTTTCGTCTCTTTCCCCCCACGCCTCTTTGGAGTCTGCCTTCCGCATGATGGCAGAGGGTGAAGCGGCAGGTTCTGAGTGGCGTGGCGGGCAGGCCGCCTCGGCCGTGTCTAAGGACTTCAAGACCCTCCTTACCAATGAGAACATCGCCGCCATCCTGCCCCATCGATATCCCTTCTTGCTCGTCGACAAGGTCATTGAGTTCGAGCCCGGGAAGAAGGCCGTGGGCATCAAGCAGATTACGGCTAACGAGCCTCAGTTCACTGGTCACTTTCCCGATCGGCCCATCATGCCTGGTGTCTTGATGGTGGAGGCAATGGCCCAGCTGTCGGGCGTGCTGTGCCTGCAAGCCCCGGTCTCGGACGGGAAGGGCCTTTTCTTTTTTGCTGGTACGTACCACAGGAAGCGTGCGGCTTGCTGCGAAAAGAACGACGAGAAGATAAACGATGGAGAGGAACTTCGGTCGTGTGATCGGATGACTTCGATACCGGGCGGGCCTATTTGTCTCCCCTCCTCTTTCTCGCTCCTGCAGCCTGGAACCCAAGGCCGGGGAGTTACATTTTGGATTGGATATATACGCTAGCATCATCACTATTCACGTAGTCATTTCTTCCTTCGCGAACTACAAAACAAAACAGGCATTGACGGCGTGAAGTTCCGCAAGCCTGTGGTGCCCGGCGACACGCTGGTGATGGAGGTGGAGCTTGTCAAGTTCATGGCTTCTTTTGGTATCGCCAAGCTCAAGGGCAAGGCTTACGTTGATGGCGATGTGGCTGTCGAGGTCAAGGTACGTTGTCATGGGAAGGAGGTAGGGTGAAAGGGGGAAATGACTTTGTCGGCGTACATTCCTTAAATGTGGTCCTGATTTCAATGTTTTGTGTATATGTGTGTCCTTTTCCTGTGCTGATTTTTACATTCGACACTCTCACGCCTTCTCCACTACACGTCGTAGGAGATGACTTTTGCTCTGTCGAAGTAATTAGCCTCGCCGGTAGGAGGAAGGAGAAGGAGAAGGCATGGGCAGCAGCAGCAGCTGCTGCTGCAGCATAAAACGCTGGCAGGCAGCTCTTTGGGATAAACGTGGTGTATGTTTTTGTTGTGATTTTTTGTGCGGGTGAGAGAGCGTTCGTGCTTGTGTCTTGCAGTGTTATGGTTTGATTGTTTCATGCACGTACGTGTGCATTTGTGGGTTTGTGAGTTTGTGGGTGTGCATGTGTGCGTACGTGGCCAATCGTACGACCGCTTAATAACCTCCACTCTCTCCTGGGCCATGAGGAACACGTCTTCAGGACTCCCTCCTCCTGTGAAAGGAATCGAAACAAAATCCAAGACCAAACAAACTGAGGAAAAGAAAAGAAAGGCGCGCATGAGCGCTCTCTCTCCCTCCCTTTTTCCCTCCCTCCCGAGAGCCTCTTTGTATTCTCTTGCTGCTTTGCTCTTTTTTCTTTCTTTTTTCTTTCTTCTTTCTTAAGCGTTTAATTGTCTTCTTCGAAAAGTATTTTATCCATACTTACATACGTAAGCTCACGCCGAGCATCTTCGTCGTCTTATCTTCCTTCTGCTGCTGTGCGATAGCTGCGCACTTGTGCTATGTGTGAAGGCTTAGGTGGGAATGGGTTTGATCTGTGTGGTCGCGTGAGTTGGGAAAAGGAAAAATGAAGATGAAAATGTGAGCCACCCGCTTTGTCCGCACCCGCGTCAATGATCTGTAGTCATTCCCGCAGTGTCTGCGTAAATTGATCTTCACCTATAATTCCCTACGTTCCCTCCACTCCACCCTTTCCGCATGTATCTGGACGACAGTGCCACCTCCCATTCCCTCCATTCCCCCACTTTCCTTGCAGATCTTACCTTGAAATGCAATCCAATCAATGAAAACAACAAACACCGCAAGTCCTGAACCAAGTAATAAAATATCCTCAAACCCTCCGGATCCTTGCTGTCTTGCACATCCAGCAGCGACCCAATCTTCGAGCAGGTAAACCGAATGTGATCATCGCCCATACGGACTTCCAGCTCTTGTTTCCCAACCCTATCAGGCTCCGGCCAGTCTTTGTCGTCTTCTGCCACTACCTGGGACTCCTCCACGATGCGCCGAAATTCGTCCAGCACCGTTTGGGAGACATACACTTTAGTGAAGCAAATGGACGCATAAGTTGAAGTTTAAAACGACGCGCATCACGCGTTATGAGGCTTTCCTTGTTTCCCTTCCTGTCCCACCTCCTTCCTCCCTTCCTAACGAACGTACCTTGCTTGCGGATCATCTTGGCGTTCTTGTAGTTGCTATTGTTGGCGTACCGTAGCTGGCCGGAGGGCTGGATCTCAAATTCCATGAATTCGTGACCGAACTTTCCTGTGTGCCCCACATAGTAGCGGAGATAGAAGTCGTCGCCGCTGCTCATGGTTTTGTTCTGAGTTGAAAGAAAGTGAGGATGGATGGTGCGGCGTAAGAAAAGGTGGGGTGGTTTTCATAGCGGCTGCAAATGCGCCTTAATGCTGCTGTTCATGGTGCCACGGTAAAGAACTTTGGGCAAGGGCGGCGTGGAGCTTGGTGTACTGCTCCACCCGGCGGTGGTGGTGATGATTATGATGATGATCATGATGATGATGAAGAAGCAAGGCAGAGATACTTTTGCCTTTCTACCCTGCAGAAGCCTTGGAACTGGCGATCTTACGTTTTCGTCCTACAATGGTTGATGGTGGGGATGGCGAGGGAATGAATTTTACGCATCGTGTCTTGGCTTTGTAGTCTCTGCTCTTCACACAGTATGGCTGGGGTGGCCGGTAATTCTCGCGCCTTTCTTGACACCCCAACGTGAAGACATCTTACCGGATTACGAATCGTAGTACGGTAGGGTTTCTCTACATGGGTGTTTTCGAACCACGGAAGCCTGGCAAACAAGCTGCCGCAGAACTTCAAAGGCTTCTTCCTACCCTATTGCACGCAGCCCTGCTCTAATTCGGCCTTGGCGGTCGTAATCAGCGGGTGACCAGGGCAACAGAGCGTGCCCACTTGCAGTGTCGGTTATGGGAGAGGCTTCGCCGGGCCATCTTCACCGACACTCGTGCTGAAATCATATTGTCAATCTCCTTCCATGCACACGATGCCTTCGAAGCTATCACGAGGGTTACCTGTGTACATTGCCTCGAACTATAAGCAGTGACTTCCCTCGGTCCCTCGGTGCCTCGATTACCATCACCCACTTCAATCGAATGTCGTTTTCACACACTCACACATATCTATTATCGAGCTTACTCCACACGTCCACACGCCATGACATGCGCATCCACGGTACTGGCCCGCCTTCACAACGCAGCATGCGCCCGCCACCCTTTGTCGCGGCCTATGTTTCACCCGATGTCCCCAGGCGTCTGGATAGTGAGGCCATATTGATGATCATATTAATCCCCGCCTCTCAACCCACACCCCCACGTAACTCAACAGGAGTCAGTTTTCAACCATTCAGGGTCTTGAGGAAGGTGCGTTACGCACCGAAGCCGGCTCGCCGCGCGCCTCACCCCCCCCTTACGTACCTGTCAACGCAGATCTTGGAGAATCAGAGACAGCAGCAGCAGAGGCAGCCGCCGAAGCGCGCGATCCCTCCCCCTGTACGGCCGCGGTCGTGCACCCCACGCCTTGTCTGGGCGGAATCATTGGCTCCCCTGGCCGCAGTACAGGTGCAGCAGTCGCTTCTCCCAGTAGAAGAGCTGCTGCCCCGCCTAGCCACGACGACTACGACCGCGTGGCGGTGCGAGGAGAATCTCCGCCTGTAATGGAAACCTTAGACCGAATGGAGCTGCAAACCGGCTACGAATCCCCTCAACCTACCATGCTTGACAAGGTGAAGAACGGATGGGATCGTTTCCGGGCAGAATGGCGGATTCTGGGGGTTTTCTTCTTGTTGATAGTCATCTGCTTCCTGCTGGCCGATTTGGATGTGGTGGTGAACTGGAAAATGATGTCGGAGTCCAAGGAGCGCATGACCTACCCGGTGCTTAGAAGCAACTTTGACGAGCATCCAAGCTTCCTTACCTACTACACTCTACCCTCGGATGCGACCGCCTTGGTTTTGGAGCTGCCTAAATCCTTTCTAAACACCACCCCTTCTCGGCCCGTCATTTTCAGTGCTACTTTTGCCCGTGGTGCTTGGGATGACTCCTCCAGTCTCCTTCTCCTCCATGAACCGGCCGAGGCGACGGACCACGTGGTTTTTACCTTTAATGTGACCTCGGATGGGTCGGGTATTGATATTTTCAGGGAGCAGTATGGAGTGAGGAGCAGCAGTCCCGATGATTCCTTGGCGGTCGAACTCGGGACCTCGTCGTCACGTGTTGCCACTTTGCCTATCGTCATTGATCACCACGCGGGCGGAGAGGACGCGGAAGGCGTGGAGGATGGAAAGACGGTGGCGAAGAAAGGGAGCTACGTGGTGGATGCCTCCGAGTTGATCGAAAAGGGATTTTTTATCACCGACGTGACGGGCGCACAAGACGGGCGGCTCCGTCTCGATCTTTGTCGTTCTTTCCCGGAAAATCTTGATATCACGGCTGAGTACCTCCTGCCTCTTGACCCCAAGGACCCATCCTCCGCGGTGGTGAGTGAAACGATTTCGTTTTCTTTAGCCTTGCTCCCTGACGAGCCCCTGGTGGGCCGCGCCATGGACGACCGGGTTGGGTTTTTTTCAGTCAGTTATCAAGATGTAGGCGACCATCGATTAAACCCCAACGTGAGTGCTTCCCACAAGCATCTCTCGGAGCAGGTCGACACCAAAGTGAAGCTCATTAATCGTCGTCGGCTCCTCTCGGGGACCAACCAATCCGCAATCACCTACTTTATCGACCCGACCGTACCCAGACAATGGCGGGAATCCTTCCGACAGGGAGTAGAAGCCTGGAGGCCCGCTTTCGAGGCTGCGGGGTTTGGACCGACTGCCATTCGAGCGATCTTGCCGAATGAGACGGGTTGGCCTGATGATTACCAGGTGGGAGATTTGAGGTACTCTACTATTAGTTGGGTCATTGACATGGACACAACCTTCGCCTTGGGGCCTTCGGTGGTTGATCCGAGGTCAGGGGAGATATTGAAGAGTGACATTATTTTCACACATGGGTGGGTAAAGCATTGGATTTCATATATTGAGGTGTTGGATAGTAGCAAGGACCCGACGAACTCAGCGACGGGCATGAATAGCCTGAACCCTGACAGGGAAGCGGCGGAGCTACGGGAGTTGTTGGGGTTGGGGAAGGATGACGGCAAGGAGCTCCACCACCATCGTGATCATAATCATGATCACGACCACGAGGAGGAGGCTAGGACATTGGCTGGACGGCCATGGACGAACCGGCACCCCTCCAGGCGCACCACCCTCCGACATGCCCACCGCCACGGCCGCTGCCAGGAAGCCCGGGCCAAATTTGACATCTCCCCCAAACTAGCACGGCTGGCGCAGGAAATGACGAATGGGGAGGGATTTGTGCCCGATGAGCTACTTCATGCGGGGATCCGGGAGGTGATTATGCATGAGGTAGGACATACCCTAGGACTCCGTCACAATTTCAAGGCCTCCTCTGGGGTGACATGGGAGCAGACCCAGGACATCCGGTTTACCGCCAAGAATGGCCTCAGTATCTCGGTAATGGACTATCTGCCCCTCAATATTGTGAGTGGGCGGGCGGCAGACGTCAAAGTTGACTACTTCTCCCCCGTCATAGGCACCTACGACATGATGGCGATCAAATACGGATATTCTGAGATTCCGGACGAGACACACGGCATGCCCCACGCCCAACTCACTGCGCTCGCCGATCAAAATCTGCTTTTTGCTACCGATGAGGACGATGCGAGTCCCCTTGGTGCTGATCCTTATGTGACTGTCTTCGATTTTACGTCCGACCCGGCTGCTTTCTATCTGGATCGACTGGCCCTGGTGTCGGAGCTAAGGGAGAATCTGTTAGACCGTTCGGTATTCGCAGGGGATGAATTCACCCGCTACGCTGCCGCGGAGACGACCCTCCTCAAAGCTGTGCTTTCTGCGGGTTCTTCTCTGACTAAATTTATTGGTGGATACACTGTTAATCGTGCGAGGCGGGCATCAACGGGAGTAGCCCAGGATCCTCCTCTGGCGGTGTTGAGCCCAGAGGAGCAGCAGAAGGCCTTGGATGGGATTTTGCTCATCTTGACGGATGACGAAAGTAAGATCTTCCCGCAGGCAGAGGCAGTTCAATTCATGCTGCAGAAGAAGGGGCAGTGCTCGGGATTGTACCAGTATTGCTTGGCTCGGTCCCCGGTGGATGTAGTCAAGGCTATCGATGACGGACGCACCAAGCTTCTGACACAACTCTTCGCGGTCCCTCGGCTGGAGAGGCTGCGGACGGCCGACTGGATCCTGACTGCCACGCAGGAGACGAGCTTTAGTGTCGCGGATCTCTTCACGCAGACCACCACAGCGTTGTATGGACCGAACCCCGGGGCATCGTTACGGGCGGCAGAATCGAGAAATTGGAACTTGCAGATTTTCTGGGTGGAGCTGCTGTTGGAGCTGGCGGGGGCGACGCCCGAGCAGCTATCGAGGGAAGTGGCTGCTTTGGCAGCTGCTCAGTTATTTTTTATTCAAGAGTCGATAGAGGGTGCGTTGGCTCCGGAGGGGCCGGTGACCACAGCCTCGCAGGCCTACCCTCTGTTTAGGATGGTGCTGGTCAAGTTGAGGGAGAAGAGTTACATGAAGGGGGACGCATAAGAAAGAGGACGGGAGGGAGGGAGGGGTGGGAGGGAAGGAGGGAGAAGAAGTGCAGAGTTGAAATGGGTGAAGGAGTCAAGTGAAAACAAATGTGAAGGAGAAGGAGAAGGAGGGGGTGATGCATTTCTGCATTATGACTGAAGAGACAATACCTGAGAAGGCAATCCGTCTTTTGACTGTAATGATTATGGTAGTGTAGTAGGAGTAACGAAGAAATAGGAGGAAGTGGAGCGAGAGAGACTACTTTCTTTTTATTTAATTTGCATTTATAGGGATAGCTAAATAGTTCACTGGGAGAGAAAGATGGTGCTACCCACGTATTCACATTTTTCGATATGAATGAGGAGAGGAAGGGCGGTTTCTGTCGCTATTGGGCCGCGTGAGATCAATACCGAAGGAAATCAACTCAAAATAAAAGTAAAAGGAAAAAAATGAGAGGGAGCTGTAATATGAATGAATGAATCGCTGAGGGGAGGAACACTTTCAATTGGGTGATTTTCCTTCTTTTTTCGATTTTTATTTTCAGAAATGCGAACAATAAATCATTCGCGTGCTGTGTTTGCGCAGCAGCAGCTTCAGCAGCACCATCAACGGCGAGCTTCTTCTTCCTTCTTTCCATTTCCCCCTTCCTCGCGCTCAATCCGCCTAGCTTTCCTCATCCACCAACCAATAAATCTGAGGATGTCAACAATTATATATCGTCCCCTCTCCAACGTATTTCTGTGGTATTACCACAGCTCAATACCATCGCCATGTTTTTGGGGATCGTAAATTGACGTGACGCCGTACATCTCCTTCATCCTCTATCTCATGCACGTCCTGTGCACCGCAAAAAGTTTCATTTTTGCAGTGCCAAAGGTGGTTCGTTCACGTCGTTTTCCCCCTCCTGCATGATTCCATTCTTCTTGTCCTCCATCGCCCTCCAATGCCCTTGTACCCCCCAGGATCAGAACAAGGAACTTGAAGGATTTGAAGCAAAAATGCTTGCCGACCTGGCAATACGATGTCATTGTTCGTTCAGCTATCGCCTGCCAAGCCAAACTTCGCCGGAGGTAGTCGGTGAATCCTGTGCTTCAGTATGGTGGCGGAAGCGTGAAATTGGAAAGCGGCGGTGGTGTGAAACAATCGCCGCCGCGAGCGCCGTTTCTCCATCTCACTAGTTACTACACGCGATCGACTGACACCAAATATCTCCCCCTGCCACAGCATGAAACCATTCTTCGCGGCCTTATCCAGGCGCCTCGTCAGTTCTCGCTGCTTCAGGACTCCTCCATCCTCCCCTTCCTCCCTCGGTCGTCCACTCTCCACCTTGCTTAAGGACTTACCCTTCCTAAAACAAGAGCTCGCGCGCTTCGACCCCACAGTGCCAATTGAATCCGCATCCACACCTCCTGCTTCCTGGTTCACCCACCCGGCCTTCCATGCCTTGGAAATGGCGAGCGTCTTTGCTGAGAATCCGCTATGTGTTGGCAGCACTCTGCACATTCCTCGCCCCGGGGACTACTTCTGCGGGCAGGTCGGCACGCATCCGTTCATTGTCTTGCGAGATACCGTAGGGAAGATAAAGGCATTTTATAATGTTTGTCGCCATAAGGGCATGCGGCTTGTCGCGGGCGACAAAGGGCAGATAGACAAGACCACCTTTGCCTGTCCGTACCATGGGTGGGAATATCGATTGGATGGACGCTTGGCCAAGGCGACGCGTATCAGGGGCATTCAAAACTTTTCCCCAAAAGACTACGGATTAATAGAAATTCCACTCCACACCTGGGGACCATTGATTTTCCTTCAGTTCGGTCGCCGGGTTGGCAAGAGCAGGAGCAGCAGCAGCGAGGGAGGGGTGATGGAGGGGGAGGGGAGGTATTCTCTGGCTCACTTGACGCCATTGCGGGAGAGGCTGGATGCAGAGTTTGGATTTAGCACAGGATTGCGACATGTTGCACGACGGATGTACAGATTGAAGGTAAGCAGACGGTGGGAGGATAGCACGTCGTCGATACTCGCCTTTGCTTGCTTTAACTCTTGCCTTCTGCTCGCTGTCGTCGGTCCTGTTTCCCCCTTTCTCTGGCTGCGACGAAGCCATTCTCACCATTCCCTCGTCTCTTTTTGACTCCCTCTCTTACTTCTTTTTTTCCTTCCTCCAAGTGCAATCACAAAGTCGTGAGTGATAATTTCCTCGACAACGCTTACCACGTCCCATACGCCCACCCTGCCCTCGGCCAGGCCCTCGACCTCGCCTCCTACTCCGCCACCCTACACGACCGTTACTCCATCCAGTCATGCAAAGGCGCTACCCCTCTTTCCTCACTTCCTCCTTTTCACTGCTCTCCTGTGGACAATCACGAGCAGGCGAGAGAAGGGGGGGGGAGAGAAGCAGGAGGAGAAGCAGGAGGAGGAAGGGTGGGAGGGAGTGGTCAAGAACGGGTGGGAGCAGCAGCTCTGTATGCACATGTTTATCCTTCCTTGATGCTGAATCGTTATGGGCCTTGGATGGACATTAACCTGCTTTTTCCTTTGTCTCACAACACCTCCGAAGTGGTTTTTGATTACTTCTTGGAGGAGGCCTTCATTGCAAGGTTAGAGGGGGAAGAGGGAGGGAGGGAGGGAGGGCTGGAGAGCTTTGTCAGGGAGTCATTGGAGGCCTCGGACGAGGTGCAGAAGGAGGATATCTATTTGTGTGAGAATGTTCAGATTGGTTTAGAGTCGGCAGGGAGGGAGGGAGGGAGGGAAGGGGGGTATGATCGGGGGAGGTATGCTCCTAAGGTGGAGTATTTGGATCATGCTTTCCATCAGTGGCTGGCAAGGGATCTGGGGGAGGCCGTAAAGAAGATGGAAGAGGGAGAAAAGGAGGGAGGGGTGGGCTGAGGGTGGATGGGAGACTACGGGGATGTGTCTTTCGTTTTCCCCAAGTGGTTGGATGGGAGGGAGACGGTTAGGAAGATGGACGAGGGGGGGAGGGAGGGAGGGAGGGAAGGAGCCTCCGGGGATGTGGGCTGCGTAGATATAGGTTTTTAAAGCGACAACAAGGAAAGTGGAAAGGGGGAGGTAAGAGGAGGAAAGAGGGCGAAGTGGGAGAGGGGGAGAGAGGGACTGAAGTTGGGCAGAGATAGTGAGTGAGGAGAGCAGCTTGTAGGACTCGATAAAGGAAAATATTGAGATGTACACGGAGCCAGGGTTTGAGGAACAGTCGCTGCTGGAACAGTCGCTGCTGGTGCTGTTGGCTTCTGTTGTTGGTGCTGTTGTTGTAGGCACGCAAATCTCAACTCTAGATGGGTGGATTGTTCTCCCTGACTCTTTCACACTGACATCGTTCTTTCTTTTTCGTTTCTGTTTTCTTCCTTCTCCCTTTTATATCATTATTATTATTATTACGCTGCTGCTGCTGCTGCTGCTGCTGCTGCTGCTGCTGCTGCTGCTGCTATTGCTGTTTCTGTTGCTGATGCTGTTGCTGCAACTGCTGCCGCTGTTGCTACTGCTGCTATTGCTACTGCTGCTGCTGCTACTGCTACTGCTTCAGTTGCTGCTGTTACTGCTGCTACTGCTGCAGTTGCATTTGGTGTTGCGGCTTCTCCAACAGCTCGCCTTCCTTTGAAATCAACCCGACCGTCGTCCATCCCTCCTTCCCTCCATCTCCTCCTTCCATCCCTCCCTCCCCCCATCTCCAATCATTTCCACGTAAATTGCTTTCCGTCTATACAGGGGTTCAGGCCCCCCGCTTTACTGTTGCTCGTGATGCAATTTCTGCTGCTTCTGCTCCTGCTCCTGTTCCTGTTCCTGTTCCACTTGCTGCTTCTCCTCATAAGAATCAATCGAACGAAGTGTATATACACACGCATCTCCCTCTCCCCCTCCCTCCCTCCCTCCCTCCCTCCCTCTCTCTACTTCTTTCCATTCCCAGGCAGCCCCGGCCCCTTTGGTGGCGTCGCCGGCCTTCCTCCTCCCCCTCCTCCAATGACTCCTCCCCCCATCGCTTGCCCCGCTAAACCCGCATAGGCGTATCTCTGTTTCTTTTCTGCGGGCTTGAGGATCTGGAACGAGCACATCAATGTCTCGTCCACGCTCATCATTGCGCCCGCATTGTCGAATTCGCCGCAATAGTTGGGCTGTGCCGGCGCGAGGGAGGAAGGGAATCAGGGAGGGGTGAGTGGGTTTGACTGAAGCCTTGTCAACATCTCGCTTCCCACGCCGGAATTTTCCCCACTCGCAGCGGCTTCTCATAGACCGTCATCGCGGGAAGAAAAATAAGAGTGGACACTGACGGGGAGGAGAGAGAGGAAAGGGGAGGAGGATGGGAGGCGGGGAGGGAAGGACGTACCGCTGAGAAAATTGTGACCAATTGCCGCCGTGCGAAGAACTCATAGCCGTCCTCTACCACCTGCATGAGGGAAGGCGGGAGGGAGGGAGGGAGAGAGGGAAGGAGGGAGGGAAGGGTAATGAATGGATGAAGGCAAGTGGCTATGTCATGATGTTCTCGTATCCCCTTCTTCCTTCCTCCCTCCCTCCCTCCCTCCCTCGGCGCCTACCTGATGCGCTCTACAGATCAAGTCCAAGTCGTGCTGCTTCAAAAAGCCAGCCACCACATCCTCCCCAAACGTATAGCTCACCTACAACAACAAGTAAAATAAAGCGGAATCATGAATGAATGTGAGTGAGGGTAAAGCATTATCATCGGAGAAAATGATGCTTGCTTCAGAAAGGAAGCCGGACAAACGCTACCATTCACTCCCAAGTGCTTACGGCTTATCCGGTAAAGAAAATAGTCGGGATAGTGTCATGTAAAAAAAGGAGGATGGTACAACTTTACGGAAACTGCTACTTGATGTCTCCAAAAGCCACTCCTCCCTCTCGTCCTCCCTATTCTCATTCCCCCTTACCCCTCTGTCGTTTTCGCCCCAACCCATGATGTCCTTGTCTGGGTCCGCCCACAGCAAGTCGCACAAGAGCCCCGTATCTGGCACGTCGGTGGGGCGCATGATTTCCTTTATTTCCTCTAGTGAATTCAGGTCCGGCGAGAGGCCGCCGTGCATGCAGAAGATCTTCTCGTCGATGACTGCGGCGATGGGGAGGCAGTTGAAGCAGTCTGTGAACGTCTAAGAATGGGAGGGAAGGAGGGAAGGAGGGAAGGAAGGAGGGACGGACGAGTGAAGGGAGTCATGACGCGGAGATAAAGAACATTATAAGACAGTTAGGGGGGCAGATAGGGGTGGGAGGGAAGGAGGAAGAAAGGGAAGGATGAAGGGCAGCAACCGACGCACCTTCCAGAGCTTGATGTTGTAGCGGCGTTTGCACTCGTCATAGAAACCATAAATGCGGTTAATAGAAGCACACTCGTGGTTGCCACGAAGGATGAAGAAGTTTTCCGGGTATTTTATTTTGTAGGCCAGGAGGAGGCAGATCGTCTCTAGGGACTGCTTTCCCCGGTCGACGTAATCACTGTGGTAATGATGGAGGGAAGGAGATGAGTTAACAGTAATCCAAGCGCTCATCTTTACGCACAAGTGGTTATCGGAAGCATGCACTTGTGGCAGTAAATGCATCTTTTTTCGTCCTTCCCTCCCTACTTTCTTCCTCCCTCCCTCTCCCCTCCCTTCTTCCCTCTCCCCCCTCCTTACCCCAGGAAGAGATAGTTGGCATTAGGTGGAAAGCCCCCGTACTCGAACAGCCGCAATAAGTCATAGTACTGCCCATGAATGTCCCCACAAATTTTAATCGGCGCCTCCAACTCCAACAGCATCGACTGTTGCATGAACACGTCCTTCGCCTTGATACACAGCATGCGAATTTCCGACTCAAGCAATTGCACCACCTTTCCTGGTCGCGCCCCGCGGACTGTCAAAAGCTTCTCGATTATCGCGTCTACCTCCACCATATTGTCAACCCCTCCCCCGCCTCCTCCTGCGGCGGTAGTGCCGCCTCCTCCTGCGGCGGTAGTGCCTGTTGACATGTAAATTTGCTACTGCTGTTCGAGCTTCTAAACCTGCTACTGCTTCTGTAAATCGTTGTTTGATTTTCGGTCTTCCCTCTGCTGCTGCTGCTGCTGCTGCTGCTGCTGCTGCTGCTGCTGCTGCTGCTGCTGCTGCTGCTGCTGCTGCTGCTGCTGCTGCTGCTGCTGCTGCTGCTGCTGCTGCTGCTGCTGCTTCTGTTGCTGCTGCTGCTGCTGCTGCTGCTGCTGCTGCTGCTGCTTCCTTGCCCCGACACAACAACGACCACGGGGAATGGGGTGTGGCTGCGGCGGCGACGGTGACGACGCCCCTGACCTTGGCAAGCACCTGTACTTCGTGTGAAAGCAAGAAGGGTTGTGGTTGTGAGCATGCTGCTGATTTGCCGGAATTGGAAGCTTTCAACCCTCCCGCGCCCCCGCCTGGTCATCCAGTACGTTAGACAGCTCATATCGATAACGTGCCATCCCCTGTCATTGCCTCGCGCTGGACAGAAGCACTGTGATGAATGAAGCGGAGATGTCTAAGGAACACGGGGGGCTGTGGAGGAAGGAGATAGATTAAAAGAATCGAGTGGAAGAAAAGCAACAAGAATATGGGAAGATGGTCCCAAACACATCACCATAAGGAGGACGAGGCGATTGTCCACGTGTAGGAGTGTCTGGTCTTCTCCTGATATTGAATGACCCTGAAGTAAAGAATTCATGCGAGAACGCGAGCGAGCTACTGCCTCCTCGCGCCACCTTGAAGAGTTGCAATGCATGCAATGTTCTCCTTTGTCCCATGCGCCGCATTTTACCACCGAGCCCAAGCGTTTCTCGCCCGTCATTCCGGCCACTATCTCACCCTTGGTATTGTTGGTAGGCCACTCTGCGTCTTCTCTCGCTGTGTGTGTCGCATGTTTGCCCAGGCGCGAACAAGTGACCCCCGGATCCACTTCGCCATTAGTACACTTATACATCCCATTCTTCTCCTCAACAATACAGGTACCACCGAGCAAGAAAGCAAATTCGGCGCGAGGTTAAAGGAAGCAACAAGTGCCACAGCTTGTCCAGCTCCAGCGGCAGGGATTCTGTCACGATGAGCAGCGGTGGCGGCGCCAGCAACGGGGACAGGGACGGCAACCTTGCGTGTAACAGCAGCACTTCTGCCAGCTCGATCACCGGCAGGAGCAGGGGCAGTGTTAGCAGCAGCACCTGTGGCGGCGGCGGAGGAACGGTTAATATAAAGCTGGAAACGACGGCAGGGGCCTTGAGCAGCAGCAGCAGGAGTAGCGGAGGAGATAATGGCAGCGGCGGGGGCAATGGAGGCAACACCGCCTCTGCACCCACGACTTGGGGAGGATTTTCGTCCGCATCTCCTGCGCAGTTGGTTGGTGGAGGGGCAGGGGCCGACGCGCGGAATTTGAAACGGTTGCTCAAGGAATTGAGTGCGGCGAGGGCAGGGTTGGATGTTGATGGGGGGGTGGCGTATGATATTTTGTCGCAGATGTGTGACCTTATTACGTATTCAGGAGACGACTCTTTGTTGCTCGCGGGTTTTGGTGGAGCAATCATGCATGGTGGTGGGGGAGGAGAAGGAGGGAGAGGAGAAGGAGGGGGAGGAGGAGCAGCGCAGCAGCACTTGAATGACCTGTTGCAGTTCCTCGACTCGCCCGACCCATCGCTGCAGCTCATGTCTACCAAAATTATCACGCAAGTCTTTGATCAAGTACCGCCTTGCATCGCCTTGGCGGTGCAAGCCGGCATTGGGGGCATGTTAACCGAAAAATTGCTGAGCATTGAATGGATGGACGTGGCCGAACAAGCAATCGGCGCGTTGGAGCATGTCGCACGCTACTGCCCCTGCTCCCTCCTCCCCTGTGGAACACTCGGAGCCCTACTTGCCTTTCTGGATTTTTACCCCCTAAATGTTCAACGGTTGGCGCTTAGAACCGTGGCCCATATTTGTAGCAGTCCCCTACGTGGGATGCCTCGTGTGGGTTGGCAAGGAGGAGGAGGAGGAGGAGGAGGAGGAGGAGGGGTACTCTGTCGGCGCCTCCTCCCAGGTGGCTGCAGCGGCAATGCCCCTCAACCACCACCTTCTCCTCTGGCTGTGAGTGACTTTGAGGGGCCTTTTCGGGATGCAGCTCCGACGTTGACACAGTTACTGCATCACAGCGAGACTGCTGTGGTGGAATCGGCTGCTCTGGCGCTCCTTCGTTCCTTGCAATGTTTCGTTGCAGTTGCTGATGGCAACACGGCCCGGGCAGGTCAGTACGCTGAAGAGCTAGCTGCGCATGGACTCGTGCGACACGCTCTTCAATTGCTGGCGCAGGCTTTGCCAGAAGGCAGTCATCATATGGCGCCAGGGAGGGAGGGAGGCAGAGGAGGAGAAGGGGGGGGAGGTTTCCTGACTGAGTTGACGCCATCCGTGGCGGAATTGCTGCTGAGAATTTTGGGATTGTTGGCTCGGTATTCGGCAGTGCTGTGTGAGGAGATGGTGGATTTGGGCTTGCCTGTCGTCATACAAGGTATTTTGGCGGGGGAAGCGGGGGCCTCGCCTGATGAGTGGATGCAGCAGCAGCAACAGCAGCAGCAGCAGCAGCCGCAGCAGAGTGGTGGCGGTGGAGGAGCTGGGGTGCTGTCGTCGTCGTTATCGTCCTCTGTCTCATCAGACACGGGGATGGGAGGGGAAGGGGGATTCTTGGTGGGCTCTCCACCGTCGGGAGGGATGGGAGGGGGAGGACGTCGTCGAAGTCGGTCGTTGTCGTTTGGTCCTTCGTCTCCGCGGGTGGGGTGTGGAGCGTCCATGTCTTCTCAGATGACTACCGCGACACTTTTCGCTTGCTTATTGGACTTGCTACCCCTGTTGCCTCCCTCTGTACACCCTATGGACAAGCAGCAGAGAGACGCATCATCGGCATCAGGAGGAGGAGATTCCGCCTCTCCCTCCTCCTTTCCTTCCTCCACCTCTTCAATTGCTTCTCCTCCTTCCTCGTCAGTAGCTGCTGCATCCGCCAGTGCCTCGTGTTTGCACGGCACGCCTGGAATTGTCTGCGTTGTACACCCTCACGGAGCCATCCTCACTGCTGAGCTTGACCCCCGTCGCCTCACTACTATTGCCGCCACGAATAGCAGCACTTCCGGCAGTAGCAACAACATCAGCAGTTCGATGGTTGTGGAACTGGGTACAGTGTTGCCTTTCTCGGGCTGGGCTTTCTCTATGTCTGGCGCCCGACGTTATCGCACCCCTTATGGTTGGATCTCTGCCCGCGTCGCTACTGACGCCGCCCTTACAGCAGCAGTAGCTGCAGCAACAGGAGCGGCTGCGACTAGCACATCTAACCCTTCATCCTCGTCCTCGTTTTCGACGGATGCTTTGTGTGAGGTAGTGGATGGGGAGGGTAGTGAGTTTTTAGCTCAATCGAAGACGGAGTTGCTGGTGACAAGGGAAGCCTTGACTGGACCTCTCTTAGGCATGTTACCCCACCTCCTCCATTTGGCTCGGTCAGCTTCTAAACCTGCCTTTCGCTCGTTGTGTGCGCGAATGTTAAGGACGATTTTGCAAAACCTGTCAGGGCCAGTGTTGCTCGAACCGATGATGATCTCACACCCTCATTTGGTTGGGCAGTTTGCAAGTCTCGTTGCCCGTCTGCTGCCCGCTGCTGCTTCTCCTGCGCTTGGCACGCCGGTGACGAGGAGGAGGGGTAGCAGTATCTGGGGTAGCAGTAGCAGCAGTAGTAGTAGTACTAGCGGTGCTTTATTGACGACTTTGTCCGGGTTAGAGCTGGGCTCGCTGCTGCTGGGCAAGGTACCAATGGTCTTTGCCGAGGCCTTCGCTCGAGAGGGAGTAGTGGCTCAGGCACACGAGCAAGCACGCATGGGAGATGAAGGAGGGGAGAGGGAGGGAAGGATAGTAGGAAGATATTTGCGACGATCCCCGCCGCCGCCTATGTCACCTTTGACTTTGCCCGCACCGTTGGTGGGTGGTGGTGGGAGCCCCCCGGAGCTGGTGCTGTCGTCGTCCTTCTCCACCGGTCCTTCCTCCTCATCGGCAACTTCCCCTCCTGGTGCGAGAAGGAACGCGATACGGAGAGAGACTGGAAACAGCAGCAGTTGCTGTGACAGCAGTGTGATTCCATTGCAACAGCGATTACGGGAAGAGATGAAGGCGAGAGCTGTCGCGTTTGTGAAGGCCTACGAGGATGCAGAGGCGATGCTGGACGCCGAGGAGGAAGAGGAAGAGGATCGGGAGGGGGATGAGAAGGGTAGAATAGATGGTAAGGGAGAAAATGTGCCGGATTTAATGGATTTGTCGCAGAGCAATGCAAGTGGCTATGGGAGGGGAAGGAGTGGTAGTTTCTCTTTGTCCTCTAGGGGTGGATTCAGTAGGAGCGGAAGTGGAAGTGTGATGAGCACGATTTCGAAGGCCTTGCTTGCTTTGGAGGAGCACGGACGTGTTGAGACGCGACTAGCGGCGGAAATTCTCGCGATGGTTGTGTATGAGGAGGAGAAGGCGAACGGTAGTGGTGGAGAATCGGATACCTTGTCTCTCCTTACTCAGGCATGGCGCAACACACGCAAGCAAGGAACGGAAGCCCGGGAGGCCTGTCGTGCTGCTTTTGGGTGCATATGCAAGCTGCTGACGTCGCACCATCGTGGAGGAGGGTTGAGTAATCACGAGATTTTGACTTGTGGGCTGGTTCCGCGTCTCTATGCGTATCTGACTGTGACGGACCTAAGCCCAGAGGAGGCCCGCATGGCGCTGCTTGCCAACGAGACTGCTGTCGCTGTTTCTGTTGCTGCTGCCGCTGTGACTGCTGATGGTGGTAGTCCCCGCAAACGCAAGGCATCGGCAACCATATGCTCACAAGAGAGTGAGAAGAAGGAGGGGGCCAAGAAGGAGGGAAGGAAGGAGGGAGATTTACGGTTGGAAGGGGTGAAAGAGCTATGGGCGCTATCTCGACGCCTCTTGCGACGACAACGCGCAGCCATGGTCGGCGAAATGCTCTTAGACGTTAAGAGCGGAGATCTCGTACGCTCGTTTTCGTTGTCCTCCTCCTCTTCTTCCTTTTCCGTCTCCTCTGTGTTGAACTCTTCCTTTGATGCTACCAGAGAGAGAGGATACAGCGGCGACATCAACCTGTCTGTGAGCGAAGCAAAAGGAAGAGGGAGAGGTGGAGAGGGCGGGGGAAGAGATGGAGGAACAGGTGAGTCGGGTCTTCAGAAGCTCGTGCGACAGCTCCAGTCCTGCCTCGAGGCCTCCGAGTGCTTCGTCTCTTCCACCACTCTGCGCACCCCGCCCTTTTCCACTGCCTCCTCCTCCTCCTTACGGGCCCCCCGAACAGTTACGACGTTACTCGCCCAGCCGATGCACCTTCGTGTGTCGTGTCAAACTGCCGAAAGCGATGGCGAGCTACGTGCTTTCCTTCAAGCTCAGGGACTGGCCGACGTCTCTATTTTGATCGACCCTTTGGCCTCAGTGAAAGCCATTCGCGAGTTCTTGGACAGAAGATTGTGTAACATGCAGGAGATGCTGATGATGGATGAGGAAGAGGAAAAAGCCGCAGGTGCAGCAACGGGGGTAGCCGCAGCGGAAGAAGAGGGAGAGGATGAAGAGGAGGAGGAAGTGGTAGTGGCAGCTGCCGTGTCAGGTAGGATGGGAGGGAGGAGGAAGAGGAGGGGGAGGACAGCGATGGCGATGGTGGCGCGTCTCGAAAGGGAAATTTTGGAAGCCGAGGACGAGGACGAGGACGACGAAGCATTTGGTGGGGGATATGTTTCCAGAACAAGGATGATGTTGATGGAGGAGGGCAGTAGTGAGGAAGAGCAGGAGGGAGAAGACGTAGAGGAGATGGATGAAGGGATGAATGTCGAAGACACTGATGACAGGATGCGACTCTCGACGGCAGCAGAGGAGGAGGACGAGGACAAAGACAAGGTGGAGACGGGAAGGAAGGTGGCGTCAAGGGCATTGCCATCAGCATTTTCTGCACCCTCCTCCTCTTGCCATTCCTTCCCCTCCTCCTCCTCATCCTCCTCCTCTTTCGCCTCCGCCTCCATCTCCGCCTCGACCGCTGTCACAGCTGCAACTTGTAGTGGTGCTACGAGTACTGCTATCGCTGAAATCAAGGCTCCCGCTGCCGGGACGACGTCCATGGAGGAAGCTTCCCATGAGGACGAGGACGAGAGGGAGGCTCAAAAGGAGGGCTCAAAGACGACGACAACGACGACGGAAGCGAAGAAAACGAAGAAGTGGGATCCACGGTGCGTGTATGAGCTAAAATGTGCCGAACTGTTTGTCAATGGTCTTCGTCCTTTTCTTGAAGAGTGCCCGTTGTTGGATGTGGCCTGTACCTCGTTGTTGCGCAAACGAGAGGAGAAAAGGAAGTGTATGGTAGGAAAGGAGGATTATGAGGAGGGGCAGGAGCAGGAGGAGGAGGATGCCGCGTGTGCGCTTGGGTTGTATGGAACGGCGAGGGATGGGGGTGGAGGGGTGTTGGTTGTGTCCTGGTCCTTGATGCTTAAGAAAAATGAGGGTGGCTTGGCCGCAAAAGCAGCAGCTGTGACGAAGGAGAAAGAGGTGAAGGTGGTATCGACTGCGTCAACTGCAAGTACAGATGGTGGTACTATACAACACGTGCACACACTCTCCCCCCGTTGGTGGATCTCCCATCCGATTGATGAATATTTGTCTCCTCTGGACGAGGCAGGGGAGGAGGAGGAGGAGGAGGAGGAGAAGGAGGAGGAGGAGGAGGAGGTGAAAGAGGGGAAGAAGAAAGGAAAGCAAGTGGCAAGAGACATGACGATGGCAGCTATGGAGGAGGAGGAATCAGCAGCAGCATCAGCAGCGCCAGCAGCACCAGCCGTCGCCGCTTCGATGATGGCGCCTAGCACGCCCACACACACAGGCCAGCCGGGTCCAAGCAGCAAGACCACGAAAGGGACGCCAATGACACGACCCAAAAAACGAGGAAGCCTGTCCAAAGCCGACCCCGAACATGACCTCCTTCTGCTCCTCCGCCTGCTCTATGGCCTTAACCGTCACCTCGCCTCGCTCCTTAACCCAATCTTCTCCTCCTGCTCCCTCATTTCCTCCTCATCCTCTTCCTCCTCCTCAACAGCAGCGGAAGCAGCAGCATCACAAGCAGAAGTGCAAAGACTGGTGGCACGAGGAGGGCTGAGAGAGGAAGACTGGATAAATAAACCGCTAAGTGAATGCATGGCACAGGAGCTGCAGGACCCTCTTGCCCTCGCCACGCAGCAGCTCCCCGGGTGGTGTGACCAGCTATTAACCTCCTGTCCATTTCTCCTCCCTTTCCTCGTGCGGAAGGAATATTTTTACCTGTCTTCTTTTGGGTTAGGAAGGGCAGTGCATCGGTTGTTGCTACAGCACCAGAAGCGTGGAGGAGGGGGGGGAAGAGGAGGAGGGGATGCAAGTGGTGGCGGCAGAGGAGCAGGAGGAGGAGGGAACGGTATAGGGCGGCATGGTTCTCACCATTACTCCCAGCAACAGCAGCAGCAACGAGTGCCTGCTACAGCACTGCAGCAGCTTAAGGTGCGGATTTCGCGTCACAAGTTGTTGGCGTCAGCAGAAAAGATTTTGGCAGAGTATGGACGTAAAAGGGTGATGCTTGAAACTGAATTTCAAAATGAGCCGGGCACGGGTTCAGGGCCGACGGCCGAGTTTTTTTCGTTGGTTTCAAAGGAGCTACAGGACCCGAGGTTGGGATTGTGGAGAGGGGGGGGTCAGGGTCTGCGCGAAGGGGGGCTCTACCCGCAGCCGTGGGGAGGAGGGGAAGAGGGGGAGAGGGGTAAGGAAGCGGGGAGGAAGGGGAAGGGGAAGGAGAAGGAGAAGGCTGGCAAGGAGGTCGAGGAAAGGGAGAGTGACAGAGAGAAGGTGTTGAGGCGATTTATGTGTCTAGGCCGGTTGGTGGGGCAGGCGCTCTTGGATGAACGAATGCTCGATTTTCGGTTTGCGGCCCCATTGGTGGGAGCTTTGGCGGGAGAAATGCCGTGTCAGTCCTTGCCGGCAGCACTTCAGGAAATGGGAACTGTGGACCCAGGTCTGGCAAGACAGCTGCAGGCGCTGATTGGGAGTTGTGGGGTGGCTCCTTGGTGGGTGGAGGGAGGTGGGGATGGAAGGGAGGAGGATAGGAAGGAGGAGAGGGGGGATGAGGTGGCGGATTTGTGTCTGACATTTTGTTTGCCGGGACATCCGTCGATTGGACTGACGTCCTCTTCAAGAAATTTCATAACAGCAGTGGCATCAGACCAAGAAAATGACGAAGAAGACGTGACTAGCACCAACCTCCCCCTCTACATTCAGCGCGTCCTCCAAGCCAGCCTCACCGAAACTGTCTCCCCACAAATCACCTCCCTCCTCGCCGGGCTTTCGGACGTGCTCATGCCGGCTTCCCTGAGGATTTTTACGAGAGAGGAAATTATGGCAATGATTGCGGGCGTGGGATCAGAAATGGGTGAGGATCCAGAGGAAATCCTCGAGGCCATATCATGTGATCATGGGTACACGCGAGGGAGTCAGGCGGTGAGGTGGTTGGTCGAGATTTTGGCGGAGATGGAAGGAAAGGAACAGAGACAATTTTTGATGTTCGTGACGGGGAGCCCCGGGCTGCCTGTAGGGGGGCTGATGGGGTGCCTGCCGAGGCTGACGGTAGTGAAGAAGGTGGCCGAGGGGCATTTGAGGGCGGAGGGGCAGGGAGGAGTGGATAAGATGTTGCCGAGTGCGTCGACGTGCACGAATTATTTGAAATTGCCCGATTACTCGAGTAAGACTGTTATGAGGGAAAGGTTGCTGCTCAGTTTGAGTTATGGGCAGCATTCCTTTTACTTGTCCTAGGCGATATGACGGAAGTGGGGAGAGGATGAGAGGCAGGGTGTGGAATAAGAGGGAAAAGGCAAGACGTGATCGGGGCTGAAAAGATTAGAGATATGTGCATATGGTCGAAGGTGCCGCAACGAGAGAATTTGCGGGTTTGTCAGAATGCCAGTGTGTAATACCAGGTGTGTGCATGTTTGTGTGGATTAACTTAAAAAGTAAGAGGATGCAACAGGATATATCCTAGAGACAGAGATTACAAATGTATAGAACTTAAGACTAAAGACTAATAGATAGATATATGATCATGAATTATTGACGAATATTGTGCACAGGCGATACTTTGCCCCCGATCCAATCAGGCGGGCAGGCGCTTTGCCCTAGTCTCGAAAGCAAAGGGGAAATGGCCTTAAAAAACAAGGGAGTCTTGCCTCCCGACGAGCTTGCTGGACTGTAATAGATGCAAGCACAATCCGTCGTTTAATTCTTGAATGCACAGTAATCATAACTTTTCTCTTCGTTTTTACACAAATATGGACACATTTCTTGTCTTAATTTTATTTAATGTGTACATTTCCGTCACGGACGCGGTCAATCTCAGAGGAGGAGTCGACGGATATTAATTTGCCGTTCAAAATGCTCCCTTGTTTTCATTCAATTAAATAATTCATTTATTCATTCGCCACGGCAGCTTTTTCAAAGTCAGTGCCTCACCTTTCCCCAAATGTGGGGCAGTAGTCACTGCGCCTCCTGGGGGACTAGACCCGTCATTGCCATTGCTGCTGGTCGTGATGCGGTTGTCGCTGCCCACGTCAGCTATTTCTGCCGATGGGGATGATGGAAAAGCATAAGAAGAAGAAGTGGGTGCACCATAAGAGTCGTATCGTTCCCCTCCTCCCACAGTCTCAAAATCATTGCCAATACCGAGCTTCCATGACGGCCTTCCAGTCTCCAGGATGCTAGTGCTGCTGCTCAACCGCCGCCACCCTCCCTCGCCACCCCCTCCTCCTCCTTCCATGTCTCGTTGTCGTCCTCTTTGCTGAAGCGCTGATATGGAAGCACCCATGGATTGCTGCTGCAGCTGCTGCTTCTGCTGGGATGAGGAGGGCAAGAAGACAGGCGGGGGGGAGACTCCATTCCCTCCCGTACCACCACCAGCACTGCTGCGGTCGATGCTCTGAGCCAAACCAGGTGTAAAATTAGAGGGAAGCAAGACAGGCATCACCTCGTTAAAATCTCTCAAGGCCGAGGTATGTGAGAAATGATCGGAGAGCAGGCTCGTCCGCATGGCAGGGGCACCCATGTAGTCGGTGACGGGAAAGGCGTATCGGTGCGCGAATGCCACCAGCATCATTTCGATACAAATTAAAACTTCCTGGATAGCCATGGCGACGTTTTGTGTCGTCCATTCTCCAAAGTGCGGGAGGAGGCCGAGGCGGACGAGCGCAGCGATGATGACACCTTGCCAGAAGGAGAGGAAGAGGACAGCTTTGATACACAAGAATTTTGGCACGGGATTGTGGACCTCCAAGGGACCGTGCAAAAGGACATAAAACATGCCCAGGCAATAAAAGGCATAGCCGACCGAGACATTCATGATAAATGTCTGGTAAGCCCAAAACCGGTTCAGGGCAAAAGAGCCTTCCCCGTACAAGCCACAAGCAGACAAAATGACCGCAACCAGCGTACAAGTCGGCTTGAGAACAATGTATTGCATCGTCCCAAACTTGCAAAACTTGAGAAACTCAGCGCCGTGTGGCACTACCCCCCCGCCCAAGCAGAGCTTGAAGGGATACACATGCTTTACCCGGGGCTGGCGTTCCAACAGCTCCACTACGCGGCCTTCATCGCCGTCTCCTAAATAAGCTACCAGCAGGGCCAAAAAGAGGTACAGCACATAAGACTCGTAGCAGTCCCGAAACATGTCCAAGTACAGGGCGTAGTGCTTGAACGACAACGACAACCAGCTCTGCACGGTGTAGATGGGAACCATCCAGAGGATGCCGACAATTTTGCTTTGCACCATCGGCTTACTGAAGTGGGTCAAGTGCTGCTGGATTAAGGCCGCCGACAGTAGAACGGCCACACCTGCACATAGACCCGTGATCGCCACGACGGCGTGATGGAAACCGCCCATGGTTTGGGTGCAAGGAAGGAGGGCGGGTCCGCTCGCGGAGGAAAAGCGAGAGTCTTGCGTCTCTCTCCTTCTTCGGTGCCGAACGTCGTGCGAGGCTGTCGGCACGCTTCTCCTGTTTACATATGGCGATGGGAATGATGGACAATATAAGTCAGGAAGCTGGAGGCTAGAGGTGATGGTAAGGGTGTGTGGATGTGTGCGAAGGAGAGCTTGCTATGCCACCGGGCTGGTGAAAGGAAGCAATCCCGATGACGATGGCGCCAAGGCTGAGGAAAGGAGAGAGCACCGCATTGTGTGAAATGTACGTGTGGTGGGGTCCCGTGAGCTGTTGAGGCGGCTAGATGTTGATGCTGGCACGCAGAAAGAAGACAGCCACGTCCTGCTCTAATCCTGACCTCCACTTCACCTATGGCATGTAGGTTGTGTGCAGTGAGATATAAGAGCAGTCTGTTTGTACGTCTGGTTAGTTGGAAGGAGAGTCTGCCCCTCCAAAATTGCATAAGCAAGGAAGCATATGAGGGGCGAGGCGAGGAAAATTAAAAAAAAATGAGTGAGATGGTGTTTGTTGTGAGCGCCTTCAAATGGGCGACTGCCGCCACAGGACGCACTGCCGCCACAGTGCGGAGATCGTTTTGCGAGGGTCAATCCAGGGATAGCGGACGTGTCCAACCATTTTCTGGTCGTGATTAAGAAGAGCTATGTTTTTCATGAAGCCATAGGCAAAAATCTGGCATCGAGGCAGCTTGTGGGCGGCCAGCCTCGACAGCCAAAACCAAACCAAGTAGCCCACCTCCTGTGAAAACATGATGCCCACGCATTTTCCTTCCCGCTCCTCCCCAGCAATAAGAATAACCTGTAAGAATAGCCTGTACCATCGAAGTAAATATCGAAAATTTAAGTGCCGTTCTATTTACCCCCCCCCCATCCGCACCACCACTCTAGGAAAATATAGAATGTCTTCCATGATGGGCGAGACACCGGTCATCTACGTGGGGTTGTATCGAATCGTGGTATTGCTCATCTAAGCGATACTGAGGCTCGCATTTTATGCAATACTGTTGATTTCCCGAAAGTGATTGATGGCAAAGTCAACAAAGGGGACACGCGTCCTCAGAACACGCCTGTGGTGCACCGGCAAAATACCACTGCCGGCACACATCCCCGCGACCACCCTGCCTTAACCCTTGTACAAACTGAGCTTGCCTTGCTTGAGCTTGCCGTTGATTATGCCGCTCATCTTGAGCTCACGCACCCAACCCCTCCCTATGGATCAAACGCTGTGGCTACCTTAGCAAAACCATACCACATGACAACCCCTCTTTGATCAAAAACACGACTATCGATAGCCAATTTGAGTGATAAGCCAATTTGAGCAATAATAAGTATTTGAAAAGTGACCCAGGTAACTACCACCAAATGATACTTGTAGCGTTAGCACTGCTTGTATGAGCGCACTAGCATAGCCAGGATGCTACATTTATTTTACGTTATTTGACCATCTAACTTCATTACCTTCTTTTCCTACACCTACACATTTCACACAGCTGCTTTTGTTCGAGCGGTGACGCCAACGCCAGCATCAATTCTAGCATCAGCTGCAGACACACAAGCAAGCACACAGCTGTATGGCTAAGCGACAGAAGCCGCCGAGGGGGACTGATCTGCGAGGTGAAGTTTGGGGCGGAGGTGGAGGCGGCGGGCATGGCCAAGGCTCCGAACGTAGTGGTAAAATGGGTCGTAGCGCGGCAGCCGGTCATAATACTCTGTTTTCTCCTTTGTAAGATGCATTACCACTTACCGGACGACAAACAAACAACCATGGCGACAAAAGCCATTACAAAGAAAAATATCATGATTTACTAACTTTCTTAAAAATATAATAGTCGCACTTTTACCCCATCCTTCGATTCTACCGAAAACTACTCGTACTATAAAGTTGTAATCCTTTTCCAGGAGCCATTTTGGACAGGTAGTTTGGACCATTGGCATCCTGTTCAAAGAACGTCAGAATTAAGGAGTGCCTTGCCTCGGGAAAAACGCTGCAGCAGGAGCGAGATGCGGAGTTTTTCGTGGATATGCTCACGCGACACCACACACCAGAATAATTGGCCAGGCTCTTGGTAGATACCAGGTAAGGAAAAGAACCGGGCTAGAAGGATAAAGGGAAGAGTCTGAACATCACACTACTGACATTCCTGTTTGCCTCTTCCCTGTCAGATCACTGGGCTCACACATGCAATTAAAATCAACCGCACTTATAATGGGCATGATCATCTTCGGGACTTGTTTGGGCCTTCCGCACCTGTATCCGTGGAGAAGTGGGCCCAAGCGCCTGGGTCCACCACCTTCTCCTTCCAGCATGTCTTGGTGCCGCTCCTTCATGTCCTGACATCAGAATCAATCCGTAAATCAGTCCTAGACCTGGAGCAACGTGCTTTATGCGGCACTTTACGGGTCCAAGGGCGCAGGTTGGCCGATCCCAAAGAAGTTCTTTCCGAGCATGACAAGCTGCAATTAACGAAGGTTGCCAAGAGCCTTGGCCGTATAAAAAAGAAGCCCCCACCCACGCAGCAAATATTTGAAGCGTCTACAGCCGCCATGCGGAAAATGGGTACGTCCGCCAAGATAGCCCAACATTTGGTCATGCGGCCCCCTGCCAAAGGCATTGTCATGGAGGTGAAGATAATTTGGATCTAGGCTAAGGTCCTGCTTTTCAAGTCCCAGCTTAACGAGTTCAACCTGACGAAAAGACCTCCGCACGAAAAATGGAAGCTCTTTGTTGGCAAACTGGAACCGTAGATCATGAAAATTCAGTCTACAGCGGTCCAATTCAAGCATCATCAAATCAAAGCCTTTGCTATTTGTGAACTGGCGACACTTCTTACGACAGTAAGCCTCCAAATGACAGAAGGGACGGGTTCAACACAAAGAGATTTGGTTCAACGCAGAGAGATTGTTGGCAAGGTGGAAGCGCTCTGTAAGCAACTTGAGACTCACCCGCTACAATCCATTCGCGATCGATATTGTGACGAGACCGACCGTCTTCGCCGACTCGTGGAAAGTATTTCCGCCTAGGACATACGTAACATCATCCGGGCCATGGGTCATGGCATGAGCTCTCTCTATGGCTATCGTTATGGTGCAGGTCATTGGAAAACTTGTCGTAATGGGCACCCGTTCCATATCGAGGAGTGTGGCATGCTCACGGAGGAAAGTCGATGCATTGAGTGCGGCGCCCGTATTGGGGGATCAGGGCATCAGCTCCGTAGTGATAACCGCCGAGCTTAGGATTTTTTAGCCCAGGCACATATTGAGACTCAGGAGCGCTAAGGCATCGAGGATGAAGGGATAAAATGCTAAAAGGTCTCAATGCAAGTGCTGTAACGAATAGACAATTAGAGAGTGAGAAAAAGATAGCATAATTGAATCGGAGTACTTGAGTCATGGAAGAAGGTACAGATGTGAGGCACAGGTAAGGATCATGGGCAGATAACATGCGAGAGATGGACACGTTCTAAATACGTCCAACGAAGAATTGACTTCCAGATAGATTTCATTTTCAAGACTGCAGGTGCGGAGAAATGATGTGGAAAGGGGATGAATTCTACGAGCAGCGACCAAAAAGACAAAATAGATTAAAGAGATGAGAGTGGTGAAAGATGAAACAACACATAAAGTAATGACGCTTTAATATCTTCCAGTGAGGTGAGTTTACGAACATGTGCGTGCACGCCACAAAGAAGCGAGAAAGAGAGTGTGCAATAGTGAAGGAGAAGCAAGAGAAGCAAGCAGCTTTGGAGTGCGTGCTAAAGAGGCGTTACGGATGCTTTTACATGGCTTGCAACAAGGTTTGATTGGACGAACATATTGACACATTGTTCCTGACTCTAACTAAATGTAAGGGATGCATACCTGCCATCGAGCCAGAGTTGTAACAATTCATGACATCGACCCAGAGTTGCAACAACAGTTCATGAGTCATCCTGTGCAAGACACGTCAGGTTTCATAGACATTGCCCACGTGTGTAAGCGTGCGAGAAGACGGACACTGAGTACGAAAATAGGAAGGCCTATTCTTGAATCATAGTAAAGAAACCGTGGGGATTTTTCTCTTATTCTCTTAGCTGCGCGGAAACGTGAGGCATGGGACACGATAGCTGGGATCGTACAGAACATGACCCGCGTACATCAACACTCCCCAGGTTGGAGAGTAATGTTCTGAACCACGGTAAAGTACCCTAACTTTGCACGTATGGATGGTACACCGAAATACATCACTAGCCTTTGCGCTTGACAAATTTGAATCCGCTTGCTCCTTTGCTTAAATGGCCGCGCCCATTTCACAGAGCCTCTTTTATTCCTCTGCCCCGCAAGCGCTTGGTCTGCCAACAGCGTCGACCAAATGCAGGTCACAAACCACGCATCATATTATCATCTTTCACAGAAAAAATATTTAACAACGCATATCTACCCCTAAAGCACCTTATTTTCTCCTGGAACTCACTCATCGACCAGCCTCCCTTACCTCCAGGCTACCATCGCGTCCACTGTTGTTAGCCATCTCTAGCTCCCCTCTCATAAGTAATTTTGGGAGAGCCCCATCTCCAAATGATAGACTACCAAAGCCAAGACGACGGTAAGCAATTGCACACGTACGACAGCAGCCGCTTCGTGTCCAACCTTTACCCCAAAGATCCTCCTGCGCTTTCTCCTGTTGCCTTGCTCAACCCGCGCGAGACCCAGACGTTGGAGGAACGCTTGAAACATGGATGGGAGCGGGTTTTGCGCCGCATGGACCCAGTGTGCGACCATAACTTTAGCATTTATAAAGGCTCAGCTGGCATTGGGTACCTGGCGTTGCACACGGCGCTGCAACTGAAAGAAGCTGACCCGCACCGTCCGCAGTTTCTCGATGTGGCTAGTCGTTATCTCCAGGGAGCACAAGCCATGTTAGAGTGGCGCCTGCGTCACGATGCTCGTGAAGGCATAAGTTTCATGTCAGGTACAGCTGGTATTTATGCACCTTTGGCCGTCCTACGTAAGTTGCTGGGCAAGTCCGGCTCCGCCCCTCAAGAGTGCATCCAGCGCGTCCTCCGCCTTTCGCAACTCTTTCTGCACCAGCCGTCCTGCTCTTCCTCTCATCGGCAGCTCCAGAGCCAGCACGTTTACCCTTTTGATATATTGAGTGGTGCCGCAGGGTATCTGACGTCCCTTCTTTATCTCAAGGAGCACTTCCCCGACCAGGTCCCTGGGAATCTGATTCGCGGCGTCGTCGAACACATTATGGCGGGAGCGGAGGACGGCCCTTGTGGTGCACTCTTGTGGCCCTGGCATGGGAAACACTACCTTGGGGCGGCCCACGGCGTCAGTGGCATTTTGGTCGCCTTATTGGACGCGCATGCACAAGGCACGGTACTGTCGCAAGAGGTCCTGAGGCGCATTCACGGGACGATTGATTATTTACAATCGCTCCGGTTGCCTTCAGGAAACTATCCTACTATGCCCTGCAAACAAGATGTTGACCAACTTGTGCAGTGGTGTCACGGTGCCCCAGGTGTCTTGCTGCTGTTTGTGCGGGCCTACGAAATCTTTGGGGAGCCCAAGTACTTGGCGTGGGCGGAGATGGCTGCCGATGTGGTGTGGTCGCGGGGTTTACTCCGCAAAGGGAATGGGCTCTGTCATGGGGTGGCTGGAAACGCTTATTGCTTTCTTGCCCTCTTTCGTTGCACTCAAAATAATATCTACCTTTATCGTGCCCATGTCTTTGCCTTGGCAGCACAGGACGGTATGATGAAGAAGTATCAGGGTACCCCGGACCACCCTATGTCACTCTTTGAAGGACATACAGGCCTGCTTGCACTCTACACGGACCTTCTGGTGGGCAATCCTGGTCTAACGCACTTTCCCGCATTCGAAATGGGATCAATAGCAGGGGGATGGGCGGGAGAGGGCGTCTTCCGAAACACGGGTGCGCGGTCAGGGCGAGCGGACGACGAATGACACCACCCCAATAGGAAGGTAAAACACGAGAATAGTGAAAGAGGATAGAACGCAAAAGTTGAATCATAATGTTTAGGTATGAACTATGAAAGTGTCGGCAGCACTCAAGAAAAAGAATCTGTCCAACGGGCCTCGCGACGGCGAATCCCCTCTCCTCATATAAATATATGGGGCTTCACAGCCCCAGTTGAGTTAGAGAGACGGTGGGACTCAGTATAAGACACCAAAAAAATAGTATACCGGGAGCAGAAAAATACGTGCCGTGCTCTTATGAATGTAAAGATGGAACCGTGCTCTTTTCTTTACGGGACAACAAGAAATGCAAGTTGTCTGATTGTCTTCCATTTCTCCCTGCTTTGTCCTTAGCATCTTATGGCTCCGATTTGTCATGTCTTTTACACCCTTCTCTCACTTGGCTGCAAACCACGTGGGAGCGATAGCGGCCAAACTGATGCCGAAAAAGATAAGCACTATGATCAAGATGCGATGTATGTCCTTGTTGAGTTTTTCGAACCAGACTCGGGCGAGGCGTTGGTCCCCGTCGATCTTGTGCATCCATTCATCCAGGCGGTCGATAATCTCTTCTGTGAGTTTATTTATTTATTTATTTATTTATTTATGTGAAAAAAAAGTGTAAGGCCCTTGTCAAGTATGTCTTACACTTTATGTTGAGAAGAGATAAAGACAGCTTGCATGATATTTTACTGGCAGTTACTGGCAGGTATTCATATGGTGTGGACATCTTGAGTCTTATCTCTAAATTTCTTGTCAGCAAGCATAAATCTTTCATGTTACACTTAGTCAAGCAGGTCCTCATGCCATGACAGCAAGAAATTAAATTTTGTCTCCACTAAATTTAGAGCAGAGGCTAAGCGTACATCCAAGCAAGAAACTATGAATCACACGACGAAAACTTATGATTCGGGGTGTAACAATCTTTTCCTCAATGGTGCGCACGTACCCTTAGAAAGCTCTTGGCGGTCCTCAATAAGAGTGGCCCAATTTTCTATCGTGGTGACGAGCAAATCAAAGGCAGCTGTCGTGGTATTGGTCGTCGTCAAAGTCGTAGACCGGTTTACAGGCCCTACTTTCTTCTCTTATTCGATTTCGATTTCGGACACATCCTCCTTTTGCGGAAAAGAGGAGAGCAACAAGACGCCTCGCGAACGCGGGCAGAAAAGGAGCTGCTGGTCTTGGCGATTACGCGTGTGACCAGGGAATGCGGCAACAAAAGCAGGCGGGCATACCCAGGTGGCGGTCATGATGCTTGCCGAGATGGCTAAGCAGAGCAGCAGGAGAGGCATCGCGGTGGGTCGCATGGGACCCTTAGCCGGAAAGGTCTGTGTGCATGGGGAGGTTTCCGGAGCTTTCTTGAAAATACCGCAAAGCACCTTAATTAAGCCAGGCATAAATCGCTTTGCAGAAGAACGGAGTGGAAATAAGGCGCCCTTGACACTACCTCAATCTCCCGCTGGAAAGGTCCACGGTCGTGCGTTGCTTGACAGGGAACGCGGCAGGCCCATGCATCATCAACCCCTCTTGCCTCATCCACCACCACTACTTACTTCATCAGTCGTTCAGGCTTTCCGCCTTACAAGTCACCGCTGAAAACCCCATAACCACCATACCTCAAGGACAGGGAAGCCATCTGCTATACCTTACAAGCCAGTATGATTCGCCAAGTGCTAGGTATGTGCATCTTTCACTCTCCTTGTCTGCTTTCTGCCTCCAGCAAACAAGGGAACAAATGATGGCGGTCCGCGCTGCAACACATGCACCGCTACTACAAGCAGCTAAAAAATCACACTCCCATCAGATCAGACTCTGAAAAACTCGGGCGTAGGTGCAGCCTTTTGGTCTCTCCCCACTTCTGGGCTTGTTGCAAATTTTTAGCCTCATCGATATTCGATACTACCCTCGAACCTCTAATCGCCCTCCCCCAAGTCACGACTCTGCCCCTACCCCACCCCTACACTCAACAGTCCTGGCCCTGGTGGCGGCCTACGCCATGACATGTAGCATGGGTTTCGTGGTCCCCTCCCTCCCTGTCACAGCTGTCACGACCTCCCGCCGCAACATGGTGGTGATGAAAGTTGAAGGCGCCCGCATGCCTATCAAGAGAGGCAGCATGGTGGCGCTCGTAACGCCGATGAAGCCGGACGGGGCCGTGGACGAGGAGCAGCTTCGGACTCTCTTACAATGGCACGTGGCTTGTCAGACGGACGGTGTGGTTGTGCTGGGCACGACTGGAGAGGCTTCCACCTTGTCTTTCGAGGAGCGAGCGCGAGTGTTGGACATAACTGCCGAGGAGATTAAGGGCAAGATTCCGATTGTGGTTGGCACGGGCACCATTGACCCCCGCACTGTCGTGAAGCTGACACAGCAGGCAGTGAATCATGGAGCCGATGCCAGCTTGGTTGTGACGCCTTACTATGTCAAACCGACGCAAAAAGGGCTAGTATCTCACTTCGGCTATGTCGCCGAAGCGGTCGACTTGCCCTGCCTCCTGTACAACGTCCCAGGCCGGACGGGCTCGGACATCAAGCCTGAAACCGCGGCAGAGGTGGCAGCGAAGAACCCGAGCGTGATCGGAATCAAGGAAGCCACGGGAGATGTGTCGCGTGTGGCGGCCATTCGGAAGGTGGCGGGGAACAAGTTTTTGCTTTACAGTGGTGATGATGAAACAGGGGCCGAATTTGTGCTGAAAGGAGGTGATGGTGTCATCTCTGTGACCTCTAATGTTGTCCCCGATGTGATGCACCAACTGATGATGGCGGCCCTCGCCAAAGACGCGGCGCTGACTGAGCAGTTGAACAAGCCTCTTGAGCTGCTGCACCAACGCTTATTCCTCCAATCAAACCCCATCCCGGCCAAATGGGCTCTGTATCGCATGGGTAAGATTGGTGCGGGGATTCGCCCACCTATGACGGTGATGGAAGAGGAGTTTCATAAACCCTTGGAAGAGGCATTAAAGGCGGCGGGAGCTATCTAAGTATAGAGGAGGAGGCAGGGAGGGTGGAAGAGGAGGTGTCAGGGAGAGGGATGAGAGAGAGTGGGAGAAGAGGAGGTAATACAAAAGCGAGCCGCCAAGTTTAGAAATCAAGCAATCAACGATGCAAATGAAACGGAAACAGGAGCGTCACTTTCCTGCTTGCGGATGGATGAACTCAGAGCCTGCCTCCCCTTAGCGTCGCGACACATTTCGGGATGATTCCGATCCGCCGATTTGGTATATTCCTTAAACATTTTCTATAATATTGTAATTTTATATTCATATTATATATCATTCTCGTGCATCCCTTATGCACTTATAAATCACGCGCACACACAAAGACAAACGTCACATCTGTTGAAAGTATGACGGTCAGCAGTCCAATCCTTTCCCGCAAAGTAATTGACACTCTTCTTACAACAAATCTCTCCACCCTCCTCTCCCCGCCTTCCCCTGTCTTCAGGTTGTCCTCCTTTTTGAAGCTGTCAAGCGAAACAATAAAACAATCCCTACTTCTTTCTTTCCCTCCATCCCTCCCTCCCTCCTTCCCTCCCTCGATCCCTTCCTCCCTTCCTCGCTACGGCGCAACCCTTTCAGGGAAAGGCACATCAAGCTGAAGATCATACGCGTCCACCCACCCTTCCTTCTCCCGTGGATCCAGCTCCACCTTTTCCGTTGTCTCCTTTCCAAACCAATAGCTTGCCTCCCTTAGAATACACAAGAGACGCTCCGCACGGTGAGCGGGGAGGAATGAAGTGAGGTCCTGGTGGGGTCCCGAGGGGTCATAGGGCAGCCCAGGTGTCCAGTCAAAGACGGCGGCCATGCGCTCGGGAAGGGGAAGATCTTTTTTCTCCTCCCAGGCCTGCACTTGGCCCTCCATTTTGGAGTACTGCATGGTAGAGTAACGGTGGAGCCCATAGGCCTACGAATGAAGAGCAGCGGATGAATGAGGAGACGTGAGAGGAAAATTAGGTTCAGATCACGAATTGGACGAGGGCAAAGAGGGAGAAGTGGTTTCATTTTTACGCCAAAACCCCTCTCTCCCTCTCTCCCTCACCCCCTCCCTTCCTCTCTCCCTCCCTCCCTCTCTCCCTCCCTCACCTTGGTGATCGACCACATCCACACGATCTGCGCTACATGCACCCCAAACGGATTCTGGTAACAGTCCGGCAAGTCCATCCACCAGTCATCCTCCCATCCCTCCCCCCACACCTCCCGGTAAGCCTTCTGCAACCTTTCGTCCACCCTTCGCAAGAGTGGAGTGGAGGGGTCTTCGGCCTTCATTTCGAAGAAGAGCTTAGCAGCAGCGGCGGCCTCGTTAAAATCAGAGGGACGGGCAGCGCCAATAACAAGGGTGTGAATGGCGGGGGGGGAGGAGGGGGAAGCATCGATGGAGGAAGAGGAGGAGGGGTTGGTAGTGCCTGTGGAGAGGTTCCAGAGCCAGAGCATGTTATAGATGAGAGGGGAGAGGGGGGAGCAGAGACGAACAAGCGCCTTGGGGGGCCGATAAAGCATCCCTCCTTTATCCGCCGCTGAGATAATAAACACGCCCATATCCTTCCGATGCGCTGCTCTGAGTGCCTCCCAGTTCCCCGGTCCCTCTGCGAAGCTCTGCGACGTCCCCGAGCTGGTGTACGACCCGATGGCGTGGTAGTGCAAATTGACATAATCAAAGATACCCGTCTCGATCGCCTTGACAATCACGGGGGTGGGTGCATGCGTCGAGAAACCAATAAACTTAATTTTCCCCTGGTGTTGGTATTCTCGCACGACCTCCAAGCAACCCCCCGGACGGGTGATCCACTCGAGGTGCTCCGGTCGGTTTATGCCATGGAAGCCGAACAAGTCAAGATGGGTGCCTAGGTGAGCGAAAGACTGATCAAGGGTACGGCTGAACTCGGCAGTGTCAGCCATGGGGCGGACTTTGGTTTGGAGGATATAGGAAGATCGGGGCACCCCGAGGTTTCGAAGGGCCTGGCCGTACTGAAGTTCGCTGGGGAAGGGAAGGAGGGAGGGAGAGTGGGTGGGTGAGGGGATTGTGAGAATGAACGAGAGGGAAAAGTAAGAGAAATTGGCGTACCTTGAGCCGTAGCCCTTGGCTGTCTCAATGTGGTTAATGCCCAGCTGCAGTGCTCGCGCGATGATGGCCTCAAAATTGGACTGGCATTCGGCAGTCACGTCGGCCATGCTAAAACCTTCCGAGGGCTGCCAGGTCTGTGTTTGTCCGCGTGTGAATGTGTATGTAACTTTGTCAATGAAACGATTGACTTAGAAAGAAGATGATTATCCAAAACGCACCTGCTGCATTCGCATGCCACCCAAAGTGAGGATGGGCATCTGAAGCTCTGTGCGACCGAATCGCCGCGTGGGACATTTGAAGGGAGCCGAGGCGGGGGAAGAAACGCAGGAGGGGTGGCTCGCATCCAGCTCTGATGTGTGCACCCTAAATTCATTAGCCCCATCGTCGAGAATGGCCTTGGCTAGGGCTGTCAACAATTCACCGTTTGTAGCGGTGCTGCTGCCGCTGCCACCGGCATGCTTGGCAAACACCGTCTTGAGGCGATGCAATGCCGCCAACTCCTCCTCGGGCTTGCCTTCCATGGCCTCAAGGGCGCGCGTGATGGCACGGGAGGTCGATGCAGCGTGATGCGCCATTACTGTGCTGTGTTGTGTGCGTGGCTGGTGCGTATGAGACAGGAGGTCGAAGGTCGAAGCTTGGTAGTACATTGATCTTGGAAGACAGGAGATCCTGCCGGGCAGCTACTGGTGGAGATTGGCGCGATGGCGGGAGCCGACAGATGTTGCTGCCGCTGTCTTGTTGCACTCCTGTTTTCAGCGTGATATGAGTGGTCATTGATTAATTGTGTGGGACGGGCACGTGCAGGTCCTGCATGATGCAGAGTGCAACGTCTCCTCCGAGTCCTATCGCGCTGCTTTGGCTCCCCAACGGCAGTAACATCATCCGACACTCACGCCCCCAACGCCTCCACCGCACCTGCACAGGCACGAGAAGAAGGTAGAGCCTTAAGCAAGGCCGATGTGTTTGCATGGGTTCGTCAAAAAGCGCCCGTCGTCTCGTCCGTTCCCAAAACAAAAAGCCATGGCTGCACGACCCAAGTCGCAAGTGACGCCACGGTTCTGGCCTTTGCTTTCACCTTTCACGTCCACATGCACACCCACTCACATCCTCCCCTTTCCTCTATACCCACACCACAAAGGCTACCATGGCCACCTTTGACCGCATGGACTCGACTGCGGGGGGCCTGGATAAGGAGAGAGACCATGACACGAATGACTACGACGCCGGGGAGGAAGAGGGGCACGGCCCAAACCTATCTTCCCACGGTCAACAGCAGCTGCAGAAAGGCAACGGTGGGGATGCTATGAGTTTGCTGGCGTCCTATTATGGCTTGATGGGTGGGGGGGACGAGCAGATCTGCGACGAGATTGACAGGAGCGATTTTCACATGAAGGCTTACGTCCATCAGCTCCTGGAACGTGACAGCTTGGAGACTCTGTTGATCAAAGACGACGAGCTCGTGCAAGAAGTCAAGCGCCTGGACAGCGACATGCAAATGCTGGTGTACGAGAATTATTCTAAATTTATCAGTGCCACGGACACGATTCGAACCATGAAGAACAATGTGAACGACATGAAGGCCGAGATGGACGCCTTGGTAAAAAACATGGAAGGCATCGCCTCCCGCATGCAAGTCGTCAACTCATTCCTGGGCGATAAGCGCGCAAAGGTCGACAAACTAGTCTCTGTCCGCCGTCTCCTCAAGCGTCTCGACTTCCTGTTTGACCTGCCCATCAATTTGAACCGCTACGTGCAAGGACAAGATTTTGCCTTGGCTGTAGCCTGCTACTCCAAGGCAATCGACATCCTCCGACAACACAACCACGTCCCCTCCTTTAAATCCATCCAGCATGAATCTGATCAGATCATCGCCGGCGTCCGCGACGAGCTCCACCGCCGCCTCAGACAGCAAGCTGATACCACCGCCACGGTCGCCCCTGCCACCCCGGACCAACTGGCACAGTACGTTCATCTGCTCCTTGATTTAGGTGTGCCGAAGGCCGAGCTACAGAGCCAGGTGCTCAAGACCTTCCGCGGTCGATTTGGGAAGACATTGACAGGGTTTTCACGTGGGGAAGAGGAACGGCGAGCGAATGAAATGGCCAAGGGAGAGGAGGGGGCGGCAGCGGGTGCGGAGGCATTGGAAGCGGCTTTGACGAAGTTAAATGTCGCTTTTGTGAAAGATTTTGAGGAAGCAGTATTTATGTTTCGGGATGTCTTTGTGTTGGATAGTGGCAATGCAGGCAGAGGAAGCAGCGAAACAGCCGGAGCTGAGCTGGTGGACTTGGTAAGGACGCTTTTCACACGGCAGTACCTGGAGATAGTCAAGAGGCTGTTCAAGGCGAATCTTGCGATCGTGGCAAGCGGGCCTAGGGGAGACGATAAGCAGTTTCCACTGAAGGCTCTCGAGCACTTTTTTCAAGGGAGTATTCGGCGGTTGCACAAGCAAACGAGGGAGGCAGGGGTCTTGGAAGCGGGCGTGGCTCTGGTGCAGGACGTGGCGCGTGGGCTCATATTTCTCGAATTTAGAGGTCTGCAGGTAACGGCAGTGCAGCGGATGCTTGCTCTCCAGCAGCAGCAGCAGCAACAGCTGCACTTTGCACCGCGGGAGCAGCTGGAGGGATTTCAGATGGCTACGGCTCGAGATTTAGCTCGGGTCATGGAGACACTGCAAGGTGTGGTGCAAGTAGCTGAGGAAGGGGTGCAAGATGCGGTTGCCGACGCAGCAGCAGCAGCAGCAGCCTCTTCTCCGTCTCCTCCGACCAACAGTAGCGACAGTGATGGCTTAAAGAACAACGGTGGCGCGAGCAGCAGCAGCAGCAGTAGCAGCAGCAGCAGCGGTGCGTATAAGAAGCCCTTGGCGCCGGAACTCGGGATGGGCCAGTACGTTTTCCAATTCGTCACTTGGCTCGCAGATGCTGGGGAGCGTATGGCTGGTGTCACTTTCCGATTAACCGAAAACGACGTGGTGGAAGTCGGAGAGGCCCGCCGCCGTGTCTTCCCTGAGCGATTCTTCGCTCATGCCTCTAGCTTCTCCTCTTTCCTGAACAGCGAGCAAGTGCCCACCATGACCTTTCCCAACCACACCACCGCTGCTGCAGCCTCTCCACAGTATGCTCTACTCTTGGCCGTCCTCTGTCGGGGTTTGCAGAACACTCTCTGGTCCCAAGCTACCGCCACTCTTGCCCTTGTCTTTCCTGCTACCATGACAAGCAGTGCGGGAGGCAGTGGTGGAGGAGGTAGTGGGGGGAGTAGCGGCGGGTACATCGGCGGGAGGGCGAGCTGCAGTAGCAGTGGGACAAACAAACTGAGCCCGGAGGATGTGGTCATGTGTTTGAACGGGAGTACTGCTCGGTTGTTACAGCATTACATCGAGGGGCAAGGACACGAGCTTGCTCTCTTGACCAAAACGCAGGCAGCGAATAGTGACAGCAGCAGTAGCAATAGTGTAGGTGGTGTGACGCAAGCGATTTGGGGCAAGACCATCATCTTGCGGTTGGAAGCTCTGGTCAAAGAGCTGGGTGCGGCCCTGGGCGTGTCTGTAGCAGGTGTGGGGTTGTTGGGAGGCCGAAGGGGGGAGCGTGCGGACTTGTCACGAACTCCAGGGCCGTTTGGGGCCAGTAAGCGTGTGCATGTGGACATTGAACGTATTTTCACGGTCAAGGTTCAAGTATTTGGGCAGCCTGTAGAGTTGGGGGTGGAGTCAGTGTTGACGGCCGTGCTCAAGGCGGCGTGCAAGGAGCTAATTGAATGCACGCGATTGACTACGCTCTCTCGTCGGGAATACTGCCAGTTGCAGGTGGATGTGCAGCTCTTGCGACAGGCTGTTGGGACTTATCTCAAAGATGCAAGTGTGCTCGAAACCATGCTGGAGGAGGTGTTAATAAGTGCAGGGGAGCGGACGACGGTCGAGGCGCTGCAGGGGGTGGACCCTCAGGCCTTGTCGGCTGTGGCCTTGACAGAGTACACCCGGTTGAGCTCGTCGTTGGGGGTAATGGGGACGACGGGAAGGTGGGAAGGAGGGTTTCCTTCGGCCTTACCATCGGTGCGATGATGACAAAAGGGGTAGGACAATGATTTAGAGGAAAAGTAAAGTAACTACAGAAGAAAAAGAAAGTCGAGTGTATGAATGTGTGGTGGAATTTAAAAGAGCAAACGATGACATGAGCAGCAAAATTTGTGATAATTGTGCAAAGAAACATAGAAAGACCTGCGATCACAAAGTCATTGTATTTTGCCATCAGTTATTGCTTACTTCTTTGCTTCTCAACTTATCACTCGATCGATTCCTCGATTAATTATATTTGTGCCTTCCCCTTCTTCGACACGGTCGCGGACGGCTTTTTCTATTAGGTAGAGGGCAACAGGTGAGAGAAAGACAACTGCCTGAGATGCACCATACGCCTCTCCGTGGTCACTGCCGCGCTCGTACCTACCCTCGATAAGCCTTTTGTATTAGCTATAGCAAAAAATATTCCATTAAAAAGAAAGTTGCGACCGCCAGACCTGAGTTACCTCAATTCAAGGCCTTCTGTTTAATCCTTGAGCGACCACGGCCTTGTTATACAGCGCATCAAGTGCGTAAAAATTGTACCTCTGCGGCATCTATTATTATCTGACGCCACAACCCTTCAAACAGCGAGCCTTCCTATCTAAAGTATTTATAGATTTTTAGCTATAGTAGTATTATTTGCATAGCACGTCGTAAAGATGATTAATAGAAACTCATGGCCACTATAGGAGGGCAGGCCACTGCCTCATACTCCTCTTCCACAAATAATACGCTCTTCCCTCTAATGTACTTCCGCACACGTTACCCGCTCGCTAGACACACAGGCAACGTAGCAAGCACCGCGCGAATGGTGCTCTACGATGCCTAGCAAAAAGGGACGCTTAGTGTACCGCAGGACGGCACATGCCTCCACCGTGTTGCACGAGCTTGCCCGCCCGCCGTCGACTAGCTCATCCACATCCTTGGGTCTGAGGTACGTAAGAGAGGACTACAATTTATCCTTCCAACCTCGGGCTTAGATTACCTAAAAAATGGACGCAAGACCCAATTTATTGAAACTCAACTAGGCCGCCATCACACTTAGGATTGTCCGCCTACTCCTGGTGGGGACGATTGCGGCGCTTCTCTGGACTTCTCGGTGTGCGGGCGACCAGGGCTTTCTTAATGAAAAGGTACGGGAAAAAGAGGGAAAAGGGGAGGAACCGGGAAGAGTCCATCGAAGCAATAAATCCCCAAACGAGAGGCCATTCTCAGATAGCCTGTTTCGAAAAACATATAGAATATTGCTCTAGCCCTCTCCCCCTCCGCCTGCATCTTGGGGGGCTTCACAGTTGTAGTTCTGACGCTGGCCCACTGGGTCCTGGCTTTGCTGGAGCAGCACCATGTTGAAGCAGGTGACTGATGGAAAGAGGATTGGATGCAGACGATGGTGGCGAGGTGTGGTCGGGGGAGAGCAATGGGGGGGGGGAAATGCTCGCCGGGGAGTCGTTATTGCGCATGTGTTGTTCTTGGGTGATTGCTCCACTGGATGCACCAGAAATGACCTTTATGTTGAATACAAAGTCATTTCCTTCTCGCGCGTCATTCTTAACACCGCTTTCATCTACTTCTCATTTCAGAATCGGTGCTCCTCATTAAGGACCTTGGCGTGCAGCTTCAAACGCGCTACACAAGCGGCCGGGAGGAGTGGGAGGTTAGTAGCAGAAAGGAGATGAAGCATATTTTCCATGTTGACGATTCAATATGTTCTATCCTATTTAATTATTATGTAATACATTATAGTTTGTGGACTTAGGCCGGGTGCAGGCGGTGGTGATCAATGAAGGTATCACACTGCATCGCGTGGTTTACTACCTAGCCTTTGTCGTGGAAGGCCGGGACACTCTGCTGGTGGGATTCCAGGTTAAGTAGGGAGGAAGAGAATGGGTTTGGGGACCTATGTGGGATTGAAAGGATTCACATGACGTGGCACCTTTCTTCAGTCAGAAGGCTGCACAAAAGGAAGAAGAAGCACTCTTTTTCTGAAGTTGCTCAGCAAGTCATCTCTTCTATGATCAATCCTATCAAGAATTACCGGCTCATTTTGCACACACTCACCTACAGCATCTGAAGCCCTGCCTGGACGACTTGCTGCCCGTTTATCACAGCGCCCGGGCCATCGTAGAAGCCCATATCAAGCACGTCGACGTGGCAGCAGGATGGACAGCGTTGAAGCAGAGGGAGGGAGGAGGGAGGAGTGAAGGGGATTTGAAAGATAATAAGTCTTATTAAGTGAAAGCATAACTAAGTTCAGAATCATGAGAAATTACAAAGAAAAATTATGCTCTTGAATGACGACACTTGTGCACCCTGTCGTTTGGAATGCTCAAAGTCAATTTATGAGATTCAATATGCCATAAAAGTCCCTGAACCCACATCTTTGGCGGCTCGCAAACATGTATCAAGATTTCTTTCATCTTTGTATCGGAAAACCTCTATCAGGTAAGTTGAGACGAGACTACACGCGCCCTCTACCTTGCGTAGGTGGGGACGTATGGCGTATACCGGCAGAGCAAACTCTCTCACGAGATCAGGAACAGACGGCACACACACCAAATAAAGACACTTTGTAGACCCTATTCCTGACAAACATCTCCACGCCGAATCTGGCAGTAGCACAACAGAAGTACAATGCAGACGAGGGCAGCGCGCAAAGAACAAATCGGTCGAAGCTTCCGAGTTGAAGGGCAGCTGATTCACGGATCGTATTGAATCGTCCAGTCCGCTAGTCGTATACCTCGCTCAAACCCACAGCCAAATGAAGTAAAATTCCTTCGCAGGACAATATTCATCTTGATATGACATTAATTATTTCGTGAGTGAGTTTGGGATCCCCAAACCGGGGATGACAAGGGGCACGTACACGGCGTAGCAGTATGCGGTTGGCGTTACTACAGCCAACTGGAGTGGAGATTCGATTCCTACCAAACAGCAAAGTGTGAACAAATTTGACCGGCAACAATATAACCAAGTACAAAATCGCAAGTGCGAATATCATTTTCATTTAATTGAGATCATTTCAGCATCATTCGTTCATATTGCCAACTCCTTTCCAGCCTCCTATGCCTTCCCACAGTCACTAGGAAGCTGTTGGGAACCACAGTCAGATCAGCTTGGAGCATTATCTAAGTACAATTTCTACCCCACCTGTCTTGACTAGCACTACGTGTTAGTGTCGGTACTCGAAGAAACGCTTCTGCGTTTTTTGGGGTCTCGCCTAGCAACAGCGGAGGTGCCCTACTTCCTCGAGCCCATCGTCATCTCCAAATGGGAGGAAGCAAGGCACACGGAAAGCGACCGCCCCTGGTGCCTCTGCGGCACCGCAGGGTCCAATTCTTGATACTTGAATCTGAAAAACAAGATATTCGTCAACAGGAGTCAGAGACAGGTGTCTCCTCTACCGTCTGGCGACAGTCGCAAGCTCAGCCACGTAACATAGGCGTGCCCAGCCCATCTTCACGGGCCAGCCCCACGGCCAAGCTCCAGAGGCAGAAGTCGGGAGACATCTCGGCGTCTCGCGCCGCCCCTATGAATCCCGGTGAAAGGCCCTACTTCAAAATCATCCTTTTCTCCTCGTTTGTTTTGACCATTAATGCAAGCTTCATCAATCTCATAACTCTCCACTCGGCCAAGGCCATGGCAAGTGTGCATGTCACCGGTATGATTGCACACATTTCAAACTTTGCTGCGACAAGGGACCTGGCCCCTCTTTACGAGTAAGTATCTAAATGAGCTCTCCCCATGCCCCTCTGCTTCTTTCAAGATTCACACACCACCCACGTCTTACCACCCTCCTTTTCCTCCTACAGATACATAGGCACTTACTTGTGCTTTGTAGCGGGTTCATTTACCGCGGGAGTCGTCGTTACTCAAGAAACATTCTATATGGGTCGAAATTACGGGCGTGCATTATTCCTAATCGCAGCCGTGGAAGCCGCTGCCCTGCTGACGGAGGCGGCGTATCCAGACACTATTTTTTTTATTTGGCTTTGCGCTTATTCGGCAGGCCTTCAAAATGGATTGACGTCGAAGTTCTCTGGAAACGCCGTGCGAACTACACACCTCACGGGCGCCTCGACAGATTTCGGTGCGTGAAGCAGGGTTCGAGCAGCGAATCGTCTTTCTGTCCTAGAGAGTTCTCTGAGTCGGAGTACGAGAGAAAGGACTGGGTGAGACGGCAGGGGCGGAATTCTCATTAACATTTTCTATTTTTAGAATTCAAATTTTCACAAAGGTGTAGGAGAAAGTTTTGGTGTTGCTGGTTGAAATGGTCATGCGATGAGACGAATACCCATACCCTTTCTCCCTACTGCCAGGTATTGCCATTGGCCACATTATTAAAGGCAGGAAGGGGGAGTGGTGGAAGGTGAAGCTGCACGGAATCGCTGTGGTTGGGTTTTTCATTGGCGGCATTGCCGGTTTCTTCGCTTTTGAGCACTTCGGTCATAATGCGTTACTGTTCAATATGGGTATGACAACATCTCTAGCGATTGCCCACACCTTCTACATCGCTTATCACGAGCGCCTCTCGCCAATTTTCGTCCTCGAGTCCAGCCGCGACATCATAATGCACAAGCATCGCGTCGCGAATAATTTGGATTTGGGACGTCAGAGCTCTTTCAATCCCGGCCCCTCCCCCTCGGCCTCCTCCTTGGCAGAGCTCACGCCTACGTCACGGGCAAAGCGCTTGGCGGGTGCCCGGGCCTCATCCTGCGTGTCCATGCTCCCCCCTGCTTCCATGGCATCCCGACTCGAACGACACTTTCCCAAGAACGAGCCAGGCGAAAACGTTGACGACTACAAAGCCTAACTCAAGAAAGAAGAGTCCACGTCCTCTAAAAGAGGCAGCAGCAGCAGCAGCAGCAGCAGTAGTAAAAACAAAAAAGGAAGCGTTCGGAATATTGAGATAGAGAGGACGCCCGAGACAATGAACACGATGATAGCATCGGCCCGTATTGATGGGTTGATGTTTACGACTGGCTTGACACAATTTCCGCGTGTTCCGTCGGTACGCGGTACAGCGCAAGCTGCGGAGGAAGAGGTAGAGAGGAAGAGTGTGACACCCAGCTTGCGATTGCCGCATTTGAGCTTACAGCATTTTGAAGAGGAGGAATTGATATCCAAACCAGATGATGAGGAGGCATTCCCTGCGTATGACTCGGGTGACTTCGCCGCCTTATAGGGTCAAGGTTCTATGAAGCGGTGGTCAAACCATGATGAGAGTGACGATGACGGTAGGGAGGAGGATCGGAGGTGCTGGAAAAGGGCGTAGGCTATGATGGTTGAGAAAAAGCTATCCGAACGTTTTGACAGCAAAAGATAAAAATGTGAAAGCTCAGGGGTGAATGTGCACGAGCATTGGCAGAAATGTGAGCAGAAGGAGCAGCTGGATTTATGACATGACGCTTGAAGCGCTGTCACCCTAGCCCCTGATTGAAAACGGACAGATGAGGCGCCGATTTTAATGATGTCTTAAGTTCGGGAGTAGAACAAAGATCTGTTGCAGTGAGTGCAAACAAGTCAAAGAATAATGTCACCTTTTCACGGTTTTAGAGGAAAACTCGACCTTCGATATGTCGTGCGACGACTCCGGAATTGTGTACATCATTTACATCTTTGTTCTGTCTAACTTTACAGCTGTGTCCCTCTGCTATCATCTCCAGTTTCCCTATTCAAGGCCGCTATGCGTTCTTGATTCCGCTTGCCTATCCGACCAACGTTCTTGCTCCAACTTACTCAGCCGACCCCAATTTTTGATGCGACACGTGGTCCCACCCGCATTGATTATGATGGGACCTAACTCGTCTACAGACAACGTCTCATCGAGGCGCCACTGTCGTTGTTGTTGCTGATCCTGCAGCCACAGCAATCGTTGTAATGGAGGCGCATCGTCTTCAGGAGCCGCGATAGGTGCTGCTATTTACCTTCTTTGCCGTCAGCTTCAGCCTGCTCGAGCTGCATCATCCCGACCGTGATTGTATGCAGCAGAAGAATTAGGACAAGCTCGAGGAGAAGAAATTCACTCGAAAAAGGACGTCGCCAATGTCGATTGGACAGTTAGTTCCCTTGTCCCTGTTTCGCTCAGTAGGGGTGATGGCGCCATCACGACGAAAGCGCGTCGGAATTATCAAGATCTCGCACACCTGTGGGCAGAGAGTGAGTCATACAAGTTTAAACAAAAAAGGGCGCTGCCCACATGAGTGGTCACATCAGCAAGGCAATCAATGTAAAGAAGGGAAGGGATGGTCGTAAATAAGGGCGGCAAATGCGAGAGAAAGCGAAATTCAGTGAATAGTTGTATAATAGTACAACTGTTGAACTATTCACTGTGTCTTTCATTCTGCCTTTCATGGGTGTTCCACCTTCAGGAAAAGCTCCCAAGTTGGCTTTGCTTTCTCTCCCATGCCTTCCACCATAACTTAATGAGAAGTACGCACACGCGCAGATATACCTCCCATCACTCAGTCCATCGTAAGGAGTTGCAACATGGCCTTCGCTAAAACTCCTCAGTTTGTGTCGGGCGCCCATGCCGATAAATCGATGAACCGATGACCCCGTGAACCGCTTTTATTGCCCTCCAAAGCTACCATCTGGTGCGACACAAATTGATTGTCAGTGGTTCCACGTGGCTCACTTTTCCCATCCCCTTAATGCCCATCACACTCCACAGACTAGGTGTCAAGAGACAGAAGCCCCATGACGACCTGAAAAGAGGTCAAGCAACATCTGGATTATCCAGTGAGACTGCCTTCTTCCTGACACTTTTACAATCAGCACAAATGCCCAATACTGTAAGCCAGTGCTCACTCGGGCTACATTCTCATATGTTCAGGTACGAGCCATATTTGAAAGTCCATTTAATCAGGGACGATATGTGGGTGTAAGTGGGAAGGGGAGAATAGCGCACCGATGAGATGAGGTCGGCGAACCATAATATACAAAAACCGATTGACTCATGAGCTTCGGCTGGCAGGTAGGGTTCCCTGCGCTTTGCCTCATTTACCCGCGACGACAAGGTAATCGACGCTGGATGAAGTTGGACGCGCCGGTCTCCCAGCTGCCGCTTTACATTGAGTCATTCGGAGGACCCATAACATGGGACAAGCAGCAGACAGGCCTTCGTACCACGGCATCAGACTTTTCTACACTGAAAAATGACGATACTCGCGCGAAAATACACACAATACACAGGCGACCTAAGCAACAGCACCAACAAAACCCCCAGCATCCAGATCACCAACAACACAACGCCGGAACCATGCAGCATCAACTGCAGCGGCAGGAGCAGCAGCAACAGCATAGCCACCGAGCGGCCGTGCACCATCATGCGTATACCCACACATCCCAGCAGCAGCAGCAGCAGCAGCAGCAGCAGCAGCACCTCCTCCCCCCCCAACTGGAACAGCAACAAGAAAAACAAAAACACCAGCAGCGCCAGCACCAGCAGCATCAACAGCTGCAGCATCAACACCACCATCACAATCGGCACCACAGTAAATTTTCCCATCACTCCTTACCACAGCAGCACCACCTGTCTTTTCATCACCACCACAATCCGCACCGTCACCAACAGCTGCAGCTACAGCATCCCCCTCACCCTCCTCCCGACCAAGAACTAGACGACCTTCTAGATGTGCTCGAATACATCCGCTCCCGGTGGAATTCCTCTCATACCGTGCAGCAATTTGTAGGGAAGCGTATCCTCTGGGAACACAAACGAGACTTCGCCCTATCCTTAGCGCGGGCAGTGGACCTGGCCATCACCCAAGGAAACCGACAAAATAGTGATATGCTGGTCGCCTCAGGGGGTGCACAACGCGCGGCCTCCTCCCAAACAATGACCCACGCTCAAGAACTCGACCCTGCTGCCGCCACTGAGCTATTCAACACCGTACAATTTCAGCAACAGCTGCAGGAGTCCGAGCAACAGGTCAAACAACGACAGCTGAAGCAGCAGCAGCGGAGATTGCAACAGCAGCAGCAGAAAGAGGAACAGGGACCTCCGGCCGCCTGTCCCTCATCCGTTTTGGACATCAGCGAAGCCTCGGCCTTGCTTGTCCGGACGGCCGCTACTGCCAAGCGCAATGAAGCTGCTGCTTCCATCATCCTGCTGGCTGGCATTCCATTGCCAGGGGAATCCGACAAAGTAGTAGTAGCAGCAGCAGCAGCCCGAGATGTCGGTGGTGGCGGGAGTGACCAGGAATCTGGCACAGAGAAAGAGGGGGAAGACAATCCCCCGCAGTACTCGGATCTTGAGGAATTTGAACTGTTCATGATGGCTGTCCAGCGGGCGAAAGGAGAGGAAGCAGGAGGGAAGGGGCATGGAAAAAAGGAGGACATGGGACCGTTGCGTTTTCACGACGACCCGAAGTGGTACTTTGTGCGTTGTGCGGTTCCCTGGATGGGTCAGGTGGGTATCACGGTAACTAATGCGATTTTACTTGTTGGAGGTCGGCACCGGCATGTGTTGTCTGTGTCAGCGGTTGGGGAAGAGGGGTCAGGCTACAGGGCTGGGGTGCGAGCGGGTGATTGTATCACCAAGGTGGAGGGAAGGGATGTGACGGGCATGCCGTGCGCGGAGCTGATGTCGACCTTGCAGGATTTGCTCAGGGCGAGGAAAGAAATTGACCCTTCTATGACGCTGGAATTTATTTTCGCCCGCAGCCTTCCGCGGCAGACCACGTATGAGGGTACCACAGGCTCTGTTGTCACTGTTGCTGCCGCTGCTGCTGATGATGACGCTGTTGCTGCTGCTGTTAGTGACAGTGCTACTCTTGGTGCCGATATTGTTGCTCAGGGTGCAACTACTTCCTCGTCGTCATCCTTGTCCTCGACTGGGTGCACTGATAGCAGCAGCGCCAACACGGCGAGCAACACGCCACACTGCGACCGTTAGCCGAGATAGCAGCACCTGCAGCACCAGCAGCACCAGCACTTCAGTCACGACCTCAACCCAGCTATCTCACCAGCTGGGCTGGGAGCGCGGGGGGAGATGGACATTGATGAAAAGAGTAAAGACCAAGGCCCATCAACACAAGACCAAGACCTTGAAAACATAATACTCAAAGAGGTCGAGATCGGCGACGAAAAGAATGAAGAGAAGAAGAAGACTGGGGTTGTAGAGACGAAGCAGAAGGATGATGGGGAGGGAGAAGGCGAGAGTCGTCGACGGCGGGTGCGGGATCCGGGGAGCGTGGAGAAGGAAAGCCCAAACGATAGGAGGCTGCGTGGGACTGCAAGCACCAGCAGTAAATGTATGGATAAGGAGGATCAACTGTACCAGCAGCAGCAGCGTCCATCTGGAGACGGAGCTCCTAACAGCCCACATCTCGTAGCAGCTGCGGTCGTGGAAAAGAAGGCACTTGGAAGGAGCACTCTGCAGCAGGAAATGGAGTGGGGACGTTGGCGTGGACGCGCTTCGAGAGACTGCCCAAAATGGCCTTGCCGGATAGAAAAGGTGGCGGAAGAGCCGGTGGTAGGAGGAGATAAGGAGGGGAAGGAGATGGGGCAGATGGCGGTGGTGCATTTCTTTGGGTTGCGGGCTCGGAGAAAGTTCCTGTGGCTTCGTTGGCATTGTTCGAAGCGAACTTCAAGCGCTTATACAATATATATGTCGGCATGAGGAAATTTATGTCCGAGCCGTGAGTCAGGCATGTATGTACCTCACGAAGCAGAAGGGCCTGGACAACACGCAGCTCACAAAGCTGCTGGACGTGCCCGCCTGCACAGGCGTATTTGCAGAACGCTGCGGCGCACAAGATATTACGGCGTACCATGTCGACCCTGAGCAGCTCCACAACACGAAGACAACAGGCATCTTTACCGAGGCCTGGTTACGACGGATACAGACCAGAAAGTGAAGGAACAAGACAAGTGAGACAAAAGAAAACTTATAGAGTAGTAGTATGTATTGTACAAAAACAACAGCCAAACACACAGATAAGACGATAACTCGCAGATAAAGGACCGATGCCAGTTCCATGTTCTTAATTAAGGCAGTTGTCGACACAACAGACAACTTAATAGATAACATAGGACCACTGACTAAAAAATCAATCGCAAATTGATTGTTCTCGGCATAAGATTTGCCTCACTAGTTGTTTTATTTTCTTGCACTTGCGTGTGTTATGATAATAAAAGTCGGTTTTATACAAAAGTTTTGTATGCACATCTTCCATGATCTTATCCTCCTCCCCTCCTTCATCCCCAACATCGGTCTGCTGCTGCTGCTAAAACGACCAAGAAGACGCGAAGTAATCGAGTACCTCGTGACCAATCAAGGCCCATGAGCCCCAATGCAGCGTCATCGTGTTGCGTCTCTGCCGTCCACCGCGCTACCCATGCTACTACCACTGCTGCTGCTACTGCTGCAACTAAGCAGGCGCGGATAGCACAAGCTTCACAATCACCTGTCGAAGCTAATGCGTTCGCAAACCAAAGTCCTTGTCGAAGGGACTCTATGCTACCGCCACACATTTCATTTCACTGTCCAGCGCGCTGCTCTTCGTCGTCCAGCTGCTGCCATAACTGCTTGACAGGTGGAAATGTCATTGGCTGTGTCTTGTATTCAATGTTTCTGCACAAGCCGGAGCAACTTTTTACACTGAGCGAGGTACATCGGTTGGAGAGTTATTACGGGGGGGAAAAAGGAAGGAAAGATAGGGTTAATCAAGCAGCCCCTCGTCCATCAACCCCCCTTCTTCCCCCACGCCCCCTTCCAAGAAGTCCAGGAAATCATCCTCCCCATCCTCCCCTAAAAAGGCATTATCAAAATCAGGATCAGGCGGCAAGTCTGGCGCAGGAACATTTCCCGTGATCACCCGACCACCTACGCGTTGCCCCCCCAGATTGCGACTGTCCTTCTCCCTCTCCCTTGGGTCCTTCTGCCGTCGGTGCGAAGGAGGAGGGGGAGGAGGTTGCATCTCCCCGTACGTCGGTGGTCCTCCTGGTGGCTCCACCATGATCAACGGGCCGCCTATATCTTCATTCCCACCAACTGGGCCAGCAACAGCAACCGCAGCAGCAGCCGCACCAGGAGACGCAGGCCCAACCCCCTGTTGTTGCCCACGGTTCCGGCGTCCACCACCCCGGCCAGCTCCTCTTCCTCTCCCTACTCGCCCACTTGACGACCCTCCTCCTCCCTGCCCTCGCCCTCCCCCTCCACCACCGCGCCGTCCGCCTTTCCCCGCCATCACCGACGTGGCCTGCTGAAGAGCAGCAGCCTCAACCAAGTGAGCCCCATCATTGCCGGTAGCAGGAGCAGCAGCACCAGTTGCAGCCGCGGAGACAGCAGCGGCCACTGAAAAAAAAGCTGGGTCATCGGGGGCAAGGACGACTGGTCGATGGATGAGTAGCTCGGGGTGCTCGAGCCACTGGGCCGAGTCCTCTGCAATGGTGACAGGCTGGCCGTGCATGTCCGCCATATAGTCTTCGAATTCAACCACATCTTCCACCACTTCAGCCACCTCCCTCTTCTCCTCCAGTGCTGCCACGTGCGCAACCAATTCGCGTTGGACCTTGGCGACGACGGCGGGGGGGTACGGGCCGTGCAGGCGGGTCTCGGCGAAGCGCCGTCGGACGATGTTGGTAGTGGGTGGGGTAAGGCCAGAGTGGTAGTAGTTGAGCTGCTGCCTGACACGCAATTCAGCATCGGCCTGTCCGTCCCTTCCTCCCTTTTGACGAATCTTGTCCCGCTCTTCCTCTTCGCGTCGGAGGTCTTCGAGGAGCTCGGTTTCGTTCGCGTAGACTACCACCATTTGCCCAACATCCCCGCTCTTAAAGAGCGTTACGTAATCCACCGTCTTGTGCATCTCCACCACACAAGGCAAATTCACCAAACGTGCGGGGAAGACTCGTGGTTCATGCTCCTCCTCTTCGTCGTCATATTCTCCTCCATCGGGCGCGTCTTCCGTGGCCTTTCGTGCCCCAAGCCTCAGCTCCAACAAGCCTCCCCTCTGCACTGCGTACTCAGCTGTGTTGTGTGCATATCAGTAAAGTAAATTGTCGATTAGCGATGAAGATTGTAGATGAATATGAACTTAATGGTTGACACGCAAATAAGAACGCCTGTCATCAAACCAAAAGACGAAGGAGTAGCGAGGGAGGGGTAGGGGTTTGGAAGACACAGGAAGGGCTTTATCGATCCACACTCAGCTCCCTCCACGTTGAACTCAGCCCTCCGGAAACAGTACCTCCCTAAGCCGATGGACACAACCCTCCCGCCCCCCTCCCTTCCCTACAACACTCACGTAAACCCTCGAAGCCGTCCGGCCTGGCTGTTAGTTGCACCCCGTCCATGCCTCCCGTCTTGAGCCGGGCTCGTACGCTCTCCTCTAGGTGCTCCGGCAACCGCAGCACAAAGGCCTGCGCCTGCTGCACGTAGTGGCCGCTCATGGCTACGCTTGTCATCGTTGCGTGTTATGAAGGATAAGAAAGTAAATGTTGAGTTACGGCGGCATAGAAATCGCTCGTTTCAGATGAACGACGTTCCCGACTTTTATAGCGTAGCTTGCGTGCCTGTGCCTGTGTCCCTTTGGGCCTCTGGGACAGCAACATGTGAGGACGATGCTGAAATTTATTGAGGCATACATGCGGAGAGTTAGTCCGCTGTGTCCACTGCGTCTTTATTACTCAACGTGATATATATACGATACTACCCTTCGCCACCATCATCCGACCGTCGTCATCACTAATTTCTTGCTTGCCCCTTCCCAACCCACCCACTCACAGCACAACACCAAATCTCTACACCTCAGGCCCCTTAACATCTTCTAACTCCTCTTCAGCATGTTTCAAGGTAGGGGTACTTTATCTGCCTTGCACAGGCAGTCGCCTTGAGTTACTCGCCCAATCACCCAGAGTGTGTGTCGCACCCCGTTTGCAGTGTCGAGGGCACGCGAGCACGCACAGGCTTACCACCAAGGACTTTGTGCCCCATCCCTCCCACACACGCACGCTTCTTTAGGTCGTCGAGTCCTCGCAACGTTTCTGTTGGTGGTGGGCTTGTTGGGTACGGCCGCGTTTTATCTGCGGACAGCCCCGCCACCGGGGTCTTGCAGCGCACTTCACGCTGAGAAAAATGACATGACGACGCGCCGCGCATGGATCCCCCAATTTGCCTTGAGTTTATTGACGCCACTAGTATTGACGGTGGGTGCCGGTGCCGGTGCCGCGCAAGCAGTGGTAAGTGCCTATTCTTCTTCATCTATCACTTTCACTAGCCAAAACTCTACTTCTTCTTTCTCTCTCATTTTTCTCTCCTCCACCCCTTCAACAGGACCCGGCCCGCCTTGGCACGAAGAAGGATCCGGTGTACGAGAAATGTCTGAATCAGTGCATCTATTTTTGCCTCAAGCCCAAGGGCGTGAATGTGAGGACACGGTCGGACTGTCTGCAAGACTGCAAGGCGCAGTGTGCGCAGACGGACGCACAAAAGATGTTGGGGCTTCCGAAGAAGTGAGCGGGAGTTAGAAGGAGCACTCTAAGAGGAATAGCGAGTTTTTTTTCGAGGGATGCTCTCCGCAATTCCTTTGAGATATAGAAAGAAGACGAGAAACACTAAACAGATAATTATAATTTGGACGTTTGTATTTTACTTCTTGTTGTTCTTTTCTTGGTTTCAAATTCCGCCGGCTGATTTTTCCTTTCTTGAAAAGAGAAGTTCTCAAAGTCGCTGTGTATGAGTTACATTTGGCATATTTCTACTTCCCATTGATTTTACTTTGGCGGTAATTTTAATTTTCCCGCCCAACGTTAACCATCTTATTTTCTATGGCTGTGTCGGCGAACAATTTTTTCCAGATCACTTTTGCCCAGCTTTTAGCTTCCTCCCAGAAATGAAGGAGGACGACTGAGACAGGCACGCGCTCGTCGGGCGTCAAACATTCTAGAGAGGAACGCCTCTGTAATGATGGGATATGTTGCTGGTTACGGTAAGAATCTGCTGAGTGAATTCGCGCTGTGACCAACTCAAGGTCGTTTGGTCGTGACCCTGGTCGGGCTTCTCTCTCTATCCTTTTATGCCGGTTTGCTTGTAGATTTTTTTGTGCATCTCCTTTTGATGGATAGGGTCACTCACAACATAGTTAAGAGTGCTAGATAAAAAGTGAAATGAAAAATAGGGTACAGTCTGGATGCTGCTACCGTTACGACTACTACTACTGCTGCTGCTAAATTGATGGAACAACATATTGCTCGTATATTTTAAAAGCAAAAACCGCTGGTAGGGCCTGTCACCGCTACGACGACCAGACCACTAGAAAGGCCCTGGCGCCGACGACCAAACTGTACGACTTGCTCCACGCGAGCCCGACACAGTGGGCACTCACCAGACCGTCTATACACGTCACAGGCACACCAAAAACAAGTTCCACCGTGCTCAGGTCATCATCACAGCGTCCTGCTCTCGCTCATAACGCACAAAACAGAGACTCCGTTCATCCCCTTTCTCTCCACATCCAATGGCAGCAGCAGTAGTGTTGGGCGCGTAACTCCTTGGCAGGCAAATATAGCGAGTATCTGGGGATACAAGCTCGCCTACATTGCGCATTTGATCCGTTTGGGTGCGAGCGCTGCTCTTTGGTCAATCTACCACCCTGCCAACCTGCCTGTCACCTTGCTTAGGGACGTACATAGTGTTTTCAGGCCCTGTGATGCAGATGGGTTTGGTGGCCGGAAGAACGGGGAAGGGAGGAGGACGATGAGCTCGATTTGTCAGGCCTTTGGGACAGGTACATCTTCGTACAAGGAGTGGAACCCGCACGGGGGATGAAGATGCCACAACATATGCCGCAGTTGAGCGAGCGTAACGTGATGAAGAGGAAGGGAAGAGCCAGGAGGAAGTAAAACTGTGCTTGTTGGCTCCTCTTGATGACAAACCCTTGTTGATGTGTCCTGACGTGTTGCGGCAACTATGTGTCCTCACGTGTTGTGGTAACACCTTTTTTCGCAGGGAGGAACGATGGCAGTAATGCGACGGACGCGTTTGCAAGCCGCCGACAAACACTCCCGAGCGGAGTGACGGGGCGCTTTCTTCGCCGCCTGCTAGCCACCCTTGCTTTCCTCCTGTCCTTCACATTCCATGACACGGCATGCTCATATCTTCCTTTTCCCACCCCAACCATACCACAGCGCCATCGTCATCGTGGTATCTAGGGCCCGCAGCGGCAGCCAGAATGAGTGGTAAATTCAAGGCAAGTGAAGTGATGGTTTGGTTGAGGGAGGTGGTTAGTGGGCAATAAAGGTGTGGGTTGAGTACGCGTGCCTGTTACTGGTCTTTAACGATATCATCATTCCATGAGAGAGTATGTGGATGGACGAGAATCATTAGAGAAGGGCTACTAATGTTAGATTGTCGCTATACCGCGTGTGGCGGCGCAGTGGCATGATGATGAAATGTGATGATGGAGGGCTCCCCGATGACTGGCCTGGTTCTTGTTGCACTCCTGAGAGCCCTACGCCTTGATGTCACAATTACAGCCAGTAAGGGTGAGGAGAATAGAAAAGGCGCGTATCATCGCTTGGAACTGCCTTGTCGTCTGACCTTTGACCTTTTCATCTAGCCACGCCCCATACAACCGCATTTTAACATGGAACAACCCTTATCCTCTTCCCTTTCTCCACGCACAGGCGTTTGTTACCCGCCTCCATGGCGCGGTCCGGGCGGAGCGTCCGAATGAAGAGCGGATCCACGATGTGTACCAAGAGTCAGAGGAAGTGGCCAAGGAGTTTAACAGCGACCCGTGGCCCAAGGCCGAGGCGGTGGCAAGCCTTGTTCAGGGAGATAGAGTCTTCCTTTTGCTTTACACGGAGATGGCGTTTCAAGCATTTTTTAAGAATAAGAATGTGAAGGCTACCATGGGTGACCGTGTGGGGTCCTGGGAGAATTACAGCGCGCTCTTCACGGCGCTGATCCAAGACGAGGATGGACAGGCCATGACGGAGGCAGCGAAGGCGCATGGGGCTGAAGTGATGATTACTGGCAAGTGGGCTTTTGACATCATTTATGAGTTTGTATATCAATTTCAGGAGGCCTGCCAATACCGCGCTTCCGCCCTTCAGAGCGCCACAAATGAGGCCGAGCTCCAGACGGTGCTGGAGCACAAGGACGTGTGGACCGTGGACAAGGTGTTCAATTTCCTCCACCAGCTTGTCAAGGTCTCTAAGGTACGAGAGGTCCTGGAATCCGCGGCGCTCAGCAAGGGTGGACTGGATGGGGAAACTGTCAACAGTGGAGGGGCGCCTGTGCCGCTGGTGACGTACCCGAGTAAGCTCCATTATTTGCTTGGGTACTTTGCGTTGGTGGGCTTGAATCGATTGGAATGCTTGTTGGGAGATTTTCAGGATGCGTTGGCGGTGGCAGAGCCGGTGATGGAGGAGAGTCGGTCGGGAAATGCAGGGGCGGGATTGTTATTGTCCTCCAGCATAATTGCGCAGGTCTCATTGCATTATCACATTGGCCTGAGCTACCTGATGATCCGAAAATACCAGGAGGCGATCAAGACCTTCGTCTCGGTGCTGGACGTCTACTTTAAGCACATGGAATCTATCAAGCAGCAACAACGCGCGCTTCAGCAGCAGCAGCAGCAGCAGCAGCAAGGCCAGCCTGTCCAGCCGCCGGCCAAGAACGCGGACGACCTCGCAGCAGGCAAGCTCGTGGACAAGGTAGCAGCGATGCTCTTGATCGTGCACCATCTCTGCCCGGGGCAGCACATCCCTGAGAATATTCGTGGGCATCTGATGGGTGAAAAAATGAAGGACAAGCTTCGCCAGGTGCAGTCGGGCGACGTGGACGCCATCGTCACCCTGTTTGTCCTCTCCGCCCCCAAATTTATCAGCCCTGCCACGGACTACGAAGCAGCCGTGTCTGCCATGGGTACTGCGGGGCCGGGTGGGGCGGGCGGCAGGGGGGGAGGAGGGGGAGCAGGCCGGTCAGGGACTTATGGAGGGTTGCAGCGGATTGTGTTTGCGGAGGAGGTGCGTCAGATGCTGGAGTTGAGGAAGCTGAGGGATTACCTGCGGTTGTACTCGACGATTGGACTTGGGAAGCTATCGGCTTTTACGGGGCAGGACCCGGAGGACATTCGGAGGGAGTTGGTGCAGTACAAGCATAAGCTGCTGCAGTTGGAGGCGAGTACGGGCAGCTCTGTGCAGCCGAGTTTGGATTTCCATTATTATCTAGATGGGGACATGGTCCATGTTGATGCGGGCGAGCGTGAGAATAGACAGGAGGTGAGCAAGCACTTCCAGTATCAGATTCGGAAGTTGGAGAATCTGGCAAGGACGTTGCGGCGATAGCCGAAAGACGGGAGAAGAGAGGAGGAGGAGGAGGGAGAAGGGGTGGGCGGAGATGAAGGATGAGGGAAAGAGGTGTGTTTATCTGTGCAAGGATAAGCTAGCAGGTGCACACGTTGTGGTAGATGTCAAGACAGGTCAAAGCGAAATGAAGAAAGGACATGTTGAAACATCGCGAGATCGCTGTGAGCGTCATACGCCTCCTTGATCTTTCAAACCAAGGCCGATTCTGCTCTTCCATCTGGCTGTTTTTACTCTTGGCATGAAAGAATAAAATTAATCCCGAGAGTAGATCACCGTTTCGTGATGTATACGTGCGTCTCGTTTGTTCCCCTCGTTTGTTCCTGTTCTCTCAAACCATTTCTCATGGCTCAACTATCACTTTCCGACTCATACACACAAATGGAAACGCCCCGTCCTGGGGTCCATGGTCTGATGTAATATCTTCCCCGGATTTAAAAGGTTATGCGGATCCAGGGCGCGCTTGATCGTCCCCATGGTTTTGATAGCACCAGGCCCGAGCTCCGCCTCCAGATACTTGATTTTCCCCATCCCCACGCCATGCTCGCCCGTGCATGTCCCATCCATTGCCAAGGCCATCTCCACCATCCGCGCACTCAGTCGCTTGGCCTCCGCCACTTCATCCTGCTTGTCAGGATGAAAGGTTATAAATGCATGGAAATTTCCGTCCCCCGCATGAGCCACCAAAGGAGAGGGCAAAAACGAGGCCTGAATCTCGTCCTTGGTCTGCCCGATTAAATCTGCCAGATTAGACAAAGGTACGCAGACATCAGTAATCATTACCTCTCTGTCCGGGTACGCCGCCTGCGTCGACCAGAGGGCCTCCTTTCGGGCCCGCCACATTTGTACTGCGTGAGCCGCATTCTCAGATGTCTCGAGTCCATACCCTCCATGCTCCCCCACGACCTTCTGCACCTGCGCTACCTGCTCCTGTACCGTCGTCTCGGATGTACCTACCAATTCATACAGCAACGTCGTGGCTTCCATAGCCTTCTCGCCCGTCATCTGATTCATAATGCGGATCATATCATCATCCATCAACTCACACCTCCCCACCTCCACCCCAGCCTGGAGCGTGGCATTGGCAGCTGCTGCCGCTTGCCGCACGGATGGGAAGCACACGCGAAGGGCCGCAGATCGCTCCGGCTTACGACGCAGACGCAAAGTCACTTCAGTTATGACACCTAAGGTGCCCTCGCTTCCAATCAGCATCCGTGTCAAGTCGTAGCCTGCTGCAGATTTGCGTGCTCGGGTGCCGGTGCGCAAGACGGTGCCGTCGGCGAGGACTGCTGTGACATTCAAGACGTTGTCGCGCATGGTCCCGTATTTCACTGCCGTCGAGCCCGAGCAGCGGCAAGCACACATGCCGCCAATAGACGCCCCAGGCCCTGGATCTAAGGGGAAGCAAATCTTCTGTGGCGCCAGAGATTCATTGAGATCGAGGTAGCCCAAACCTGCCTGCACAGTGGCATCTAAGTCTTCGACTGACACCCTCAAGATTTTGTTCATTCGATTCATATCCAGCGACACGCCCCTAGCCGGCGCCAATGTGTGGCCTTCTAGGGAGGTGGCGCCCCCGTAGGCAACGACAGGGATGCGGTATGCCCTGATTTGTGATGTGGTTAAGTGGGGTGAAAGAGTTAGAGATGTGAGACAAAGAAAAAAAAAATTCTATGAGTCTTTCCTCCAGACTAATCTACATCCCTCACAATCACTTGTCACGTACCAACATAGCCGCAAGATGCGCGAGACGTCTTCGGTGGAGCCCGGCTGCACCACTACGTCCGGTACAGAGGGGATCTTGTGATACGAACTCCATGGCTTGCCGTGATGCGCGCATTCATCAGCATCGTCCGTGATATTTGCTTCGCCCACTATCTCTCGAAGCCCCGCCAGAAATTCGAGCGGGATGCCTGCTTTTTGCGGTGGCTGCTGCTGCTGCTGCTGCTGCTGCTGCTGCTGCTGCTGCTGCTGCTGCTCCTTCGCCGAAGTTTCTTGCGGGGACGATGCATGGCATGCTGTCAGCCTGCTGCTGCTACCATCATTATCGGGTTGCATAGCTAGAGCCATGGAGGATGCGGCAGCCGCCACTGCTGCGATGCCGTATGAAGAGATCGAGGGCTTGGGAGGGTGAGCATGCCGGTGTTGGTGCTGCTGAGGGAGCCGGGAGGTCGACAATAAAACCCGCGGAGAGTGAAATGGTGACCACCTCTGCAACATTGACAGCCGGGAAGCCGTCAAGGATAACCCCCGCGCCACCTCTGTGCGGGACATTGGGAATGTGGCGTGGGCGCTGCTGGTGGTGGTTGTGCTGCTCGGTGGAAGGTGTGATCGTCAATCGGTTGCTGGAGCCTTTGTCAAAGTGCGGGGCGTAGAGGCTTGCATGGGTTGTGTTTGGGGGGCGAGGAGGGAAGAAATATCGGAATCAGTATATCGTGCTTGCGATTGTGGTCGTTTACTTAAGGTTACCAGTCGTACGGGTGAAGGAGTGGGAGATGAGGAAAATACGGATGTTCAACGAAGTTCGTTGTCCGTCGAGGTGTCATGTGAAAAAGCAAAAGCAGACGCCTGGCAAACTTCGTAAAATTACTGCACTGTACTTAAACTAAAATACTGCACTAAAACAAACAAGTCACGACTATTTGTGCCCTGCACAACTCTACAGAGCTCACTGCACCTGTTGCCCAGATCTAAGCTCTCTACCGAGCAAGTATGTCCTCCTCCGCCTCCGCTTCCAACAGTGCTGCCAGGCCGGTGGAGTTGATAGTCGCATGCATCACAGGTGCCGTAGTTGCCTACTCCCTCCTCGCAAGCTACTCGTCGCCACCACGAACACTGCACCACAGCGATTCCGACCGCCGAAAGGTAGACGAAGGAAATGTGTCATTGGTTGACGGAAGCGGCTTTGACGCCTGCATTCCGCCCTCCGTGCGCAGCCTTTTGCCCCGCCCGCGGAAACGCACCGACAGCACTGTGGCCATCGACGAGTCAACGGGCCTGACCAAGGTAAGCGTTGAACCCATGTTGAACGACCTGGAACAGCAAATAAAGACGTCCCGGCCCCCGGCCTCGGGACCTTTGACGGTGGGCGTGGCGGGTGGCAGCGGATCAGGCAAGACGACATTTGCGCGCGCCCTGTACGAGGCACTGGGGGAGGAGCACGTCACATATATCACGCACGATTCGTACTACAAGGATTTGAGCCATTTGACCTTGGCGGAACGTGCCGTAGCCAACTTTGACCACCCGAATTCCCTGGACACAGCCCTGCTGGTGGAACACCTCAAGGCGCTTAAACGGGGTGAATCGGTTGAAGTGCCCGAATATTGCTTTGCCACCCACGCTCGATTGGCTAGCACTACCACGGTTGAACCAAGGCGCGTCATATTGGTGGAGGGTATTTTAATCTTTGCGGATCGTGCATTGGTGCAGGAACTGGCGATCAAGGTATTCGTTGACACTGAGTCGGATCTTCGATTGATTCGACGCATCCACCGGGACGTGAAAGAGCGTGGCCGAAGCCTCGAGTCCATCGTGGACCAGTATATTAAGACCGTGCGGCCCATGCACATGGATTTCGTTGAGCCCTCCAAACGTGAGGCGGACGTTATCATTCCACTCGGCATGAATCAAGTAGCCTTGGATATGTTCCTCAGCCGCCTCCAGGCCGAGGTGGCTGATAAGTTGCCAAATTCGACACCGCGGACGCTACAGACCCTAGTCCAACCCTCATCTCATAAAAAGAATGCCTCTTCCATTGCCTTGGGGAAGCAAGGGTCTTTGTCACTGGGTAGAAGCATGAAGCAATCGTCAGTATAAAAAGAAAATAAATAAAATATGATTATATTTCGCCATTTAACTTGAAATTGTATTCCAGCAGAGCGACAGTGCACTTTACAAAAGAAACAAAAGTTTGCATGCAGTTATGTCTAAAGTATAAATAAATTTTGTCTGTCTGTCTGATGTCACGCACTTAAAACGATGGTTTTCCGCGTTCCTCTCTTCCCACAAACCACCAACGCACTTGCAAGCTTAGTAACACACACGACCAAACCTCTAGTATATACATAAACACTAACATATACTTACGAATATTATATCCACACATACATACTCCCTGGAGTGCGACACCTGGAAAAGTAATCTGAGAATACCTATGCCTCCTAACACAGGCATAATACCTATGCCTCCTAACACAGGCATAATACCTATGCCTCCTAACACAGTCATAACATAGAATACTTATGAGCACATCAATGAACTTTTTTATGTATTGCCGAACCTCTGAAAGGTCCGTGCGATGGCTGCTATAGGGTGGGGAGGTTGTATTCGCTGACGTTCGGTCCCCCTCCCCTCAATTCGAAATACACTCAATACACGGGCAGGAGCCATACTGACGTCTAACTCTTGGAAGCGCCCAGGTATGCATACCCGTGCTAAACTTATGATGATTCACATAATAATATGAACAAGAGACTTACATTCCTAGCCTTCATCACACGACCAAATTTCCCAAACTGCATGAACATCACAGGCAGGAGACTGGCGTGAGAAAATGGCGTCGGCAACTGCACATCATTCGGTGCCTCAAAGGAGCAAAGCTGAGCAGCAACCACATTACAAAAGCTCGCTACCGAGCTGGTTTCAAATCGGGGGTCCAATCATAATTTTGCTCATGGATGGAGCGGCCATGCTGACATTTTGGGTGGCGAGCGATGAGGACCTGGATTTCGATTATAGTATACCTGGCAGCATCACATGGGACATGTGCCTTCTGGGTATAATCCGCGTGATGATGCTTCTGGGCCTAGCATTTGCCTTTGATGCATTCGCCCTGAGTCCACGACGGCGGCGGGCAAAACGAAAAAGTAACACTGCCAACACGTTCTTCACCCTCGTCACGGGTGCGGGCATTTCGCCTATCAACGGCCACAGTAGCAGCAGCGGCAAGACTACCACCGCTGAGGGTCTGGGCATGAAACCCGCACCCTCCCCACCAGCTTCCCCTATTCGGCGGATGGAACGCTTGGGCCGCACGCTTGCTTTGTGCGCGACGGGACTAAGCCTCGTGTTTCTCATGGCGAAATGCCTGACGCGTCTGATTGTTGGAATTGGAGCTAGCGATTCTATGGCGGGCTTTTGGGGGTGTGTGGCGGCGAATGCCGTCTTGGCTTGTGTAGATTACGTTGCTATAAAGCGACATTTGTCTCACGTCAAGCGATGGGCCTATCACCGGCACCGTGAGGCGATAGTGCGGAGGCAAGGCACCTGGCAGGAGTCGCTTCTGGTACGAGAAGACACGGATACTGGGAATGATGGACGGGTCCAACATCGCAGCATCGATGGCGACAGTGGGGATGGCGGAGACGAGAGCACGAATGTGAGCGAGGAGGTTGAAGATGAGGGCAAGGAGGACCGAGAGGACGACGCGCATCTGCGGGAGCTATGGGCGGGGTTGCAGGGCTTGGATGCCGCCGAGGCAGCTGACGCAGCAGCAGCAGCAGTGGAGGGGGGCAGTGAGACGGGACATGCCACCTTCAAGGACCTGCTCTCCCTGGCTCGTGACGACTGGCATTTAATTTCCCTGGCCTTTGTCTTCCTGCTGGGCGCGGCTGTGGGACAAGTGCTAATTCCACATTACACAGGGGTTGCAATTGACGCCGTGGTCTCAGAGGAGGGAACCAAGACCTTTCAGGACGCTATGTTTATGCTTGTGCTGTGCGCAGCTTTATGCGGCGTGTGCACGGGCTTGCGCGGTGGCATTTTCACGGTGGTAGGCGCCCGTGTAAACCGGCGCATTCGCGACATGCTCTTTCAAAGCCTGCTCGGGCAAGAAATCGGCTTTTATGACACGACAAAAACAGGAGACTTGTCATCCCGCCTAAGCTCTGACTGCACCAAAGTGGGCGATCAGGTCTCCTTGAACGTGAATTTCTTCCTGCGTTCCTTTGTCCAGGCTGTGGGGACTCTCGTATTTATGTTCATCCAGAGCTGGAAGCTGAGTTTGGTGGCTTTCGTGTCGGTGCCTGCCATTGTCATTATGAGCAAGGTAGTGTATAGGGAAGAAAGGAAGAAGGAGGGAGTGAAAAAATGAGAGTTTTTTTGGGGGGGTTTGGGGGGGTCCCTTATCTGTTTGTCCTTGTGTGAACCACCCTTCCCTTCTCATGCTTGGTTCATCTCGACGCATCTTTCATTATTTGGCGCTCATTCTATTTATTTTGTCTCATCTCCCACTTTCTCGCAGATCTATGGACAATACATCCGGAAGCTCTCAAAAGCCACCCAAGAACGGCTAGCTCAGGCCAACTCCATCGCAGAAGAATGCCTGAGCACGATGCCCACAGTCCGAAGCTTCGCCTGCGGTCCCTCAGAAGGGCGTCTCTACCGCGGCAAGCTCGACGAGTACTATGCTTTGAACAAGCAAGAAGCCCGCGCCTACGCAGCCTATGCCGTGGCTACCACACTCCTTCCCAACCTCGTCACGGCCCTCGTCCTCTTCTATGGCGGGCAGCTGGTCCTAAACCAGGACGGCTTGTCTTCAGGCCAGCTAGTCTCCTTTCTCCTCCTTCTTGGGTCCCTCTCAGAGGGGTTTAGCAACATGGGTTCCATTTTCTCATCTATTACGCAGGCCTTGGGCGCGGCCGATAAGGTCTTTGAACTCATTCGTCGTCAGCCAAAGAGTACGCCTCTGCCTCAATCGCCTCTGGCGCCCGCCAATTGCCGCGGAGAGGTGGAATTGCGCGACGTTAAATTTCGCTACCCTGCACGACCGGCCCGTCCGGTGTTGCATAAATTGAATATGATTGTCAAGCCGGGTCAAGTAGTGGCATTGGTCGGACCTAGTGGCGGCGGCAAGAGCTCGTGTGTAGCACTGCTGCAGAGCCTTTACGAACCCGAGAGCGGGATGGTGTTGCTGGACGGACGGAAAGTACAGGAATATGACCCGCACTGGTTCCACCGCCACATCTCCATAGTCAGTCAGGAACCTGTCCTTTATGCCCGAAGCATTCGCCAGAATATTTTGTTTGGGTTGGAAGGGGAGCCAGACGAGCCGACAGGGGAAGAGATAAGGCAGGCCGCTGTCTTGGCCGGCGCTCATGAATTCATCATGGGGCTACCAGAAGGCTATGATACTCAGGTTGGAGAGAGAGGAGTCTGCCTGAGCGGCGGACAGAAGCAGCGCATTGCAATCGCACGGGCGCTGTGTCGGAAGCCCCGGGTACTGCTTTTGGTAAGGGATTGCCTGGGGGTGGTTTACTTAGGCATGTGCACATACAATCACTACCTAAATGATTCTCCAACCCTGACGTCTCACCATGCTTTCTTATATCAATTCCCTTGTCAACCCACAGGATGAGGCAACGTCTGCACTGGTAAGTACTTCACGTGTTCTCTGTGTGTGTGTGGTGTGTGTGGGGGGATGGTGGATATGCAAGAAGAGATGGGGAAGAAAGGGAGGGATGGGGGATCGAAATGCTGATGTTTGATAACCCTCATGATTTGGCCACTCTAAATTGTCTTTCCTCTCTTGGCTTTACCATTACAGGACTCGCAGTCGGAAATTTTAGGTAAGCTTAAAACACGAGAGAGAGGAAAGGAAGTTTGTATTCGAGGCAGACGGCGTCGACTCATTCTTTGTAATCTCGACCAACCATAATCCCTCTACACAGTGCAACAGTCCATCGACCGGATGATTTTGCACGGGAACATGACGGTGCTCATAATCGCGCACAGGTACGTACGGTACTGTCCCATGGTGTTGTCTATCCGGGCGAAAATCAGCACGTACATCTGTTGTTCTTGTCTCTTTGGGTCCGCGTTAAGATCTTGATCCTGACATGGACAAACAAGCCTCATCTGCTTTCCTCATTTTTAAAAAAACTTTCCTCTCTTGGACCACTGTGTATCTTTCAGGCTCAGCACAATAGTGAATGCAGATTCCATTCTCGTCGTCCAGGCCGGGCAAGTAGTCGAGTGCGGCACTCACTCTGAACTCATTGCTAAGGGTGGGGTCTACTCCTCCCTTGTTTCAAAGCAGATGGAGGCCCTGGATACTGCCAACAATAATATCACCAAAAGGGGGGGAGAAATCGTAGAGACCGGGTGAATATTAGAAGCAAAGGCGCAAAAGCACTAATCGACGCGCAGCTCATGTATTCATGTGTGTACCATTAGAAGCTAGAGTGTGGGAGAAACGCAATGATAGCTTATATGTACAGGTGCCAAAGCAAAACACCACCTAAATCACAGAATGTACATGTAAATCTCTTCATTAAGCTATTTTTTACTTTGTCCTTGCCTTGTACCGGAAGACCGTAGAGGTCCATCGAGGCCCATGTGCACGCGGGCTGAAGTCAGCGACTGCAGCGGATTGCAGCACGTGGTAGGTGGTAGGGTCGAGTTCTATAAAAAAGTATCCCACCCAACCCCTCTCGAGGCGCTATTGCTTCACACTTGCCTGAATTTGGCTTCTTACCATCAAGCCCGGAATATCCAATCCTTTCTCGCAAAAGTGTCAGCAGCCAGCCAGGACCAAGGAGTATCACGTCTAGAAGGCACGCTACTCGGACCCTCACGACCTCATCATGGCCTTTGCACTGGGACTATTTATGCTGCTCATGGTGCCTGGATCGTCCATCGCTAGACTGCGTACGACAGGGAGCATGGTACGTGGTGCAGTGTGCTTATGGCGGGTGGGAGGTTACTTATGAGCCCATGGGATGAGATATTCTACACGGTACGGCATCGGCTTGCTCAGGTGCGAGTCATATAAACTCTTCCCTAGGGTATAACATGTCCTCACTCAACTTCTTTTCCTTAAGCCGGCATATCGGCAGAGGAGATGCATTCCTCGACACATCTCGTCAATCACGGGCTTTGTCTCTTCATCCCGACCTTGGCAAGCAGTCAGCTCATCCTCAGCCGGAGTGCGTGATTGTTTTCGGGCTGCAGCGACTGCACCTGCAGGAGACCTTTTGATGGAGTCGGAGTTGAGGCCTTTGCTTCGGCGGCACCGCCACATTCAACACAACCATGAGCAACCCTCTACGCAGCAGCAACACCCTTCTCTGCTCGATGTCCGCGGTGGTGCCATGGTGACCCTGGATCCCGTAGTTGTGAAAGCTTCCATGACAGCTGTGGGTGAGCTTTTGATTGCTTGTAGCATTGGTGCTTTTTTCACCCGCCGGGGTATCTTGGATCGAAATGCCATTGCCAGCTTGAGCTCAATCGTATACCACATCCTCCTACCGTCTCTTCTTGTTGTAAATGTTGCCAAGACAGTCTATGCCACTCCCCTGCTCACGTTGCTCCCACTTCCCCTGTTCGGTACGATGCAAATCATCCTCTGCAGCTGCATTGCCTGGGTCGTCACTTGGTTGCTGGGCGTGGATGTGAACAGGTGCGTAAATAGATATAATGCGGTCTGCAGCGTCCAAATTTCACTTTGTCCCTTCAATTCGCCTCACTTAATGCTGCATTTTCATACACAACTATCGTTCACGTGCCATACAATACACACAGTGCAAAAGGTCGCCAACTGCGCGTGCTCCAAACCTTTGGCAACGGTGGCGTGGCTCCCATTCTGTTCGCTACCGTCCTGCTTCGAAATCACCCCGACCCGAGCGTGCTACCACTCGCCATTTCCTACATTAGTTTCTATCTTCTGGGATGGACGCCTATCTTTTGGACGTATGGGTATAATCTTCTAGTTGATTCCCCACCGCTATCTCCTGAGTCCGTCGACGAGAGGGCAGCTATCACAAGCCTGGCGGACAAAGCCAAGTACCTTTTCAAGAACCCGCCCCCTGTGCTCAAGCGCGTTGCCTCCCCACCCATCATCGGAAGCGTCGGGGGATTGCTGCTGGGCATCAGTCCATTGGCCAAGCTTTTTTTGGGGCCCGCAGCTCCACTTGGGATGCTTACGAACGCAATTCAAACTATTGGCTCAGCCTACACAAGCATGGGTCTCCTGGTGCTGGCCGGTAGCCTCGCCTTGCCCCTCCCAGCTCTCTCCGCTGCAGAGAAAGTCGCCGAAGCTGGCGAGGTCGTGAGGGTCTCGAAAGGCAAGGCCATCCCGATATGGCGTCAGATTGCCAGTGTGTGCCTCGTGCGATTCTGTCTGTGTCCTGCGCTCTGCCTTTCCATCATTTTGCGGTCCATGTCTACAGGGTTCATCAAACTGGATCGGCTCATGGTGTTCGTGCTATTCTTACAGAGCTGCATGCCGAGGTAAGCTCCCTCTGTCCCTCCGTCGCTCTCTTTCTCCATTCTTCTACTCTATCCCTCCTTCCTCGTCCCCGCTCTTTCACATTCCAGCGCACCACCTCTCTTTGTTACTGCAGTTTTCCTTCTGCCAACTTACATTCCTCGCTTTCTTTTTTCTAGCGCACAAAACAGCGTGCTTATGGTGCAGCTCAGCGGTCGCACTGCGGACGCCACCAAGCTAGCACGCATGCTCCTCTTTATATATTCCCTTTCTTGCATTCCCATTTCCATCCTGTTGACGTTGTTTTTGCAGAAATTCAGTCTGTAACTGTCCTGTTGTGACAGGTTGGTGACGCAGGTGGAAGTGGTTGGGAAAGGGTACAAGCACGAGGTGTAACTTCTCGGCGACAAACAGAAATGTACTGAAATAAAAAAGAAAAGAAAAATACGCATCAGTTGATAAGAACGCTATTTGCAAAATATTGTGGACCGCTCATGCATGCTTCGGGACATTCGCGAAGAACACAACTCAAGGCCTGTGTGTGAGGGGGGATGTTAACAACAGCATGCAGAGCTTTTCAATTAGAGTTTTTTTATAATTACATAGCTCCCTACTGTATGTGTGCTTTATGTTGCGGTGGCAGATCCCTTTTAGGTGATTGCGTGTTCGTGTGTGGGGCCACCGCGGAGAAATATGGCTGACGTACCACCTTCAACAACGCGCTCGCGACCACACACACCCATATAGCTAGGTGTTGTTTTACCCATGTTCAATTCTCACATTCTGACCTTTTCACGCATTACTGCACACACACACTCAAGTATGGCACGAGATGACGACGGCAATATCATCCAGCGGCGGTGGGTGCTCACGGCCGGCGTCAGTGTCTGCTCGACGATTATGATAATATCAGGCGCAAGAGGCGTAGCAGCAAGCACGGGCGCCTTTGCCTTCCCGCTAGGCTTTTGGGGAACATCAGATAGGATCCGACTTGGTATGTAAGGGACAAGGGCATAGATGTGCAAATGAGAGGCATCTACCACGCTCTTTTTTTCCTGGCACTGAATTTCTCGCATTGGATCTTCAATACTAATCACCCCACATGCATCATTCCCTACAGGGCAAAGCACCGGCGCCAGGAGACAACACATTTCTCTTTCACATGGCGATAGTGACAGAAGAGCCACAGTACCGTGGTACGTTTTAGAGACTCCGGGGGTCTACCCCTGCTGGCATTATCCTATTTTGCCCGTGGAAACCCGACACATACATGGGCCTGCGCAATCACACTCTCACACACAATAACCGTACGGCCTCCATTTCTTGTCTCTACACATTCTCTGAGTGCACCATAAATGCCATTAAGGCGGGTCCATCATAACCTAATGCCTGGCTTGCGTTGAATGTTCTCACCAATCAGGGCCTGACCCCGCTCCCCTTTCCTATTTTCCTCCTTCACCTGATACTAGGGGCGTGCATGCCACCCGCCTGTCACGACCCTCCTCGCGCATGCCTTCTTCCTTTTCATCTACACCTCCAGATGGTCACGCCACAGGAGAAAAGAAAGGAATGATCACGGTGGAGGACTTTGTTGCGCAGCTAGAGCCGTTTGGAGTGACGGGAGTGCGCTTCGGGGAGGACGGGCAGGAGGACGAGCTGGCCGTGTGCTGCCCCGAATCACGGCGGCTAATGGATTGTACGGTGGATATGTACGCAATAGTGAATGGAACGCAGTACTGCGTGGCCTTGCCCATCTTTAGCCCGGTAGCCATTTGCTATCACAAAGGCGAGCGGCTGATTCCTGTTGAGAACGAGTGCGAGCTCATGGACCGCCTGTACGATTTCTTGGCACCCACGCTCGAACAGGAGGACCTTTTTCTCATCCGTAGCCCAGTGTGTTTGACACTGGATGGGGACCTGGGTGATTTGGGGGAGGACGGCGAGTTCTCGGAAGAGGAGCTGGCTGGCTGGGAGGAGTTTGACAGCGAGGAGGACCCATGGCAGGATGGAGAGGAGGAGGACGAGGACGAGGAAGATGAGAATAAGTCCGAGCCTCTGGACGAGGAGATAGAGAAGCTGGTACGTATGTGTATGTCCAGGCGGTGCAAGGAAGAAGGGTGTCGTGTATCGCGGGTCCGGGGAGAGAAGGAAACGCACGTTTCTTTGATTGTTGTAATAGAAATAGAGGAAGACAATGATGCAATGCGTGTGATGATTATCATATGCACTCAGGTACTTAGAATAATCCTGTCCTATTAACACTGGCACGATTATACATTTTATTTTTTTGCACTTTCCCATTCAATCTCCCCATCCCAATCCTCTTCCCGACTCTCACCATTCCTCACCTCCCCAACCCCTCCCTCCATTCCTCCAGACAAACCCCAAATACTGGGACGATGAGGAAGCGAGCGATGTTCGAGAAGCGTACGGAGAAGATTGGGAGAAGATTGCGGCCTTCACTTACGATGGCGTGGACTACACGATGGTCAAGATCCTGGAGCCCGTGCTCGTGCTAGCAAAGGATGACCCGGTATGTTTGTGGGCGGGAGAAGAGAAAAGGGGAGGGAGAAGACGTGCCAATCATTCACGTATGGCAATACATAACAAAGGACGGCGTGTGTCTGACAAAGCCCTTTGTATCAATCCCCATCTCTGACCTGCCCATATATCCCTCCTTCCCTCCCCAAACGACAGGAGTTCAAGGGCATAACGAAATGGGTTCTTCCCAGCGAAGAGGAAGCTGAGGAAGTTGCTCCTATCATGGAAGGAATTATCAAGGTGAAGCTTGGCATTGACGACCAAGGCGAGGAGGAGAGGGAAGAGGAGGAGGAGGAGGAGGAGGAGGAAGAAGAACAAGAAGAGGAGGAGTAGAGAAAGGATCGAAAGAACGAAAATCTGCAATCGATTGTGTATTTAACTGAAAAGTGTCACCCGCCCCCGAAAAATGCGAGCGTAACTAACCAAAGAAAAGAAAAGAATGAAGAGAGTGCACGCCCAAACTTTTGTCGTTGTCAGGAGGAGGAGGAGGAGGGGTGAGGGATTTGGATTTGCAGTATGGGCCAATCGGTCCTTGCCGAGTGAGGAGTCGTCGATTTCTCGACATCAATGCTAAAGCCCGCTTGAAGGACTAAAGCCTGCGGACACACAGGTTACCCCACCGCAATATTTCAGTGCAGACCATTCATGCTTGCAGTGGAACGCCTATCAGATGGGGCGAGGCATGATGCTGGCACATCTTTTGTTATGATCATACATTACGACAACTCGTTGAACGCAGCAATCGTCGTCTGACCCCCTTCTTCCCTTCTCTGCCCCCACCCACAGATACCACAAACGCAAAAGACACCGAGCATTACACCATGCTATTTACAGCATTGATGAAGAGGACAGCAGGCCTGGCGGCGGCGTCATCGGCGGGATCTGCAAATCGTTTTCCCATGCTCACGCTCGGTGCCTTACGTTGTCTTTCAGACAGCAGTGGAGGCGGGGACATGGGTGGCGGGGGTGGCAGTATTACGTACAGCGGTGGGCAAGCGACGTCCGGCCAGGGAGGTTTTTATGGGGCGGGTGGGGCGCGGGCAAGCAAGGCGCAGACAGCACACCGTCCGGAAGCTGTCGCGCACGCCGCGGACATCAAGTCACTGCGCATCCTCATGGAGGAAGTGGATGAGCTACAGGTGGAGTTGCGGGCTGCTACCGAACTCCCCAAGCAGATCTCTATTAAGTCGGCTATCAAGAAGAAGGCATCGGGGAGGGAAATGACGGAGCTTTTGAAGCGGTTAGAACTGAAGGGGCAGCCCGTATGGGGTATGAGTGTGAGCGAACGCGACCTGGTCAAGGAGGCCCGTCGCCTGTTCAATTCGTGTTAACAGCAAATAAGAGTACTCACTTAACGAGACCGCGGCGCCGTTTCCTAGTCTCAATTTTGACCATAATTCAATGTGAGAGCCTGTCTTCGTTTGAGGATCTGTTTCCATGTGTGTTGTGTGTGAAGGAGAGAATGAAGTGACGCTCTTACTGCATGGGGTTGGATGACCGGTGTCGATAGAGGGGGAGAGGTTTGGAAAGGTGCAGGAATGGAAATAAAATGATGCGTTAGACAACAGGATTAAGTGATTTGGGCTGTTCACGCATCTTCTTGTTTCTTTTGCTTTCGGTTAGTGTGGGACAAGCTTTTTTCGTTTGCTTTACCTTTGCGTAGGAGACAGGTTTCTTAAGTCATCCAGCAGTCTTCTTCTTCAAATCTTCTATGCGGATGTTGTTATGCTCGTTCTTTCACGTCTGTCTTGTCATTCGTTACCTCGGATGTTGCGGACATTACAAAGAGCTCTTGGTTTCTTCGTCGTCCGATACGCACACTCTAAGCTCCCAGAACATTAAATCATCCGCATACTGGAAGGTGAGAGGGAAAAATGTTCAATTACCACCCTCCGCCACCACCTCCACGTCGTCCACTACCACTACCACCACCACCACCAACTCTTCTTCCTCCTCCGGCAGGGCGAGGACGACCCCCCCCGCCCGCACTTCGCCCACTATCTCCTCCTCCTCCTCCTCCTCCTCCTCCTCCTCCCCCTCCTCCTCCCTCACTGGGAAAGCCATAGGAGGTAGGCCCCTGGGGCCTTTTTTGGCTCGGCCCCCCGCCTCCCCCACCGCCCCCATTCGACGCAGGCGGGGTTCGTTTCCGGTTAATCCCACCATCGCCTCCAGCATAGCTGCCACCACCACCAATACCACCTCCTCCACCGTCTCGTCCTCTCCCGCGTCCTCCCCCTCCAGCTCCACCTACGCCGGGAATGCTCGCCTCGACCCTGAGTCCAGGCACGCCGCGCAAGCCCATCATACCTACTGTCTTCTTCAACAACGCCGGAGGCTGGTCGCAGCCCATGATGGCAGCAAACGTATTCGCTTCTTCTACCAAGCGCGCCTTGCTCCACTTCAGGCCGGGCACGGAGTTGTAGAAGCCCAACCACGCCTGGTAGGCCGCACCGACCGCCCGCTCGTCCACGGCCCCCTTGGCGCGTTGGATGGCAGCTACGCTGGCCTGGTCGGGCTGACAGGCCTCGGCGGAGATGGTGACGATTGGAAGATCCTTGAGTTCACGGAGAAAGAAGGCCTCCTCCGGAGTGAGCACGATGAGCCCCTCCCCGTCCTTGCCCGCTCGGCCCGTGCGGCCCAGGCGGTGGATGTACATCTCGCGGTTGCTGGGCACGCCCATCTGCACCACAAGCGTGATGCCATCGTAGTCCACACCACGGGCACTGACGTCAGAGGAGAAGAGGATGCCAGACTTGGCGACGCGGAATTGGTCCGAGGTTTTTGTGCGGGCGGCTTGCGATTTTCGGGAGTGGATCTCCATGGCCTGGATGCCAGCTTTGCCCATCAGCTCGCAGTAGTACCCCACCAAGCGCGCCGTCGTAAAGAAAACAATAATCTTGTGGGCAGGATCTTGCTTGGCTTTGGTCAGCAGGGTGTGCAAGAACGCGAAGTGCTGGTCCAAGGGCAACACAGCCGACGACTGCGTCACCTGAATGTTCGTGTCAGCCTCCTCCTTCTCCACGGTATCGATAAATTTGTAGTTGGGGCGCATGGCTAGGCCGGCGACTTCCTTGACACCTTTCGGCATCGTGGCGCTGAAAAGAAGGGTCTGTCGGGCGTGGGAAGGTAGGAAACCGATTATCTTCTCTATGGCAGGGCGAAAACCCATATCCAGCAGCTGGTCCGCCTCGTCCAAGATGAGGATGCGCAGGTCCTGGAAATGCGGCGCTAAACCGTTGTTCTCCAAGTGGTCCATCAACCGACCCGGTGTTGCTACCAAAATATCCGGGCGCCGGCTCAAGAGGCGATTGCGCTCCGAGTTGACGTTTGTGCCACCGTAGCTGAGGTCGGCTTTGAGCTTGTTTTGGAATGTCAGGAGCTTGGACGCCTCTACATGGATCTGCTGGGCCAGCTCCCGCGTAGGCGAAAGAACAAGCACTGAAATGCTGCCCGGGCGCGGGGGTGTTTGCCGGAGCTGTTCCAAGGCTGGTATGCAAAAAGCCAGTGTCTTACCGGTGCCTGTCTTGGCCTTGGCCATCACGTCTTTGCCCGCCAGAATCAAGGGCAGCGTGGCTTCTTGGACCTGGGTCATGCGGTCAAATCCCATCGTCTCGGCGAGCGCCCGCTGGGTCCCGGCTGACAAGGGCAGGTCACGGAACAATGCATCTGTCAAATGGTTGGAGGCGCTCGTGGCTGGGGCTGGAGGCATGGCTGCCTGGTTGTGCTGCTGACGATGCTGCTGGTGCTGCTGAGGATGGGGGTGGCGGTTGTGTGATTGCTTGGGCTGGCCCCGCCCCCCGTGGCGAGCGGATGGCTGAACAAAGGCTTCTCCGTGCGGTGTCATGAGAACGGCTGGTAAGAGGACAGACAGTAGAAGGCTTTGCGCGGCTAGACGACGGGAGGGATACTGATACAAAAAGCTGCTGGGCCGCAAGGGACGAATACGCATGGAGAGTGCCTGCTGCCTCAGGCAAATTATCTGTGGCTTAGGCGTGTCGATGGAGGGATTTCGTCAGGCGTTGGTGTTTTACGCACACGTAGAGCGATGAATGCGTACGTGGGCAAAAGCGAACGAAGCAGCGAAATCACCCCTCATGGCCAGCCAACGGCCAAGAATGGCCCGCACTACTATCAAAAACCTGTCAAAGCCATTCTAAACTCGGCAAAAATTAAGCGAAGAATATGTAACAATTTATTGTTGGAAGGCTTCCCCTCGTGTGTAATCCTGTGACGTGGCGGACGTGTGCTCTGGTAGGATGCATTTGTTTGCGTACTAAAGAAAACTACAGAAAAAGAACAGCTCGGAACGTATTCGTATTCGGTAAAGTTTGACTTGGACATCTAAAGTTTGTCATGGTCATCTCTGCATTCGTACGTGGGAGGGGAGAAATGGAAGGATAGTATGAAAAACGAAAACATGCGTGTCAGCGGGGCAAACACCACGGGTACATGATATGGCCTGATTAGTGTCGGCCTGCTTCGACATGCGCTTTAACAAGCGTCCCCATGGGTAAATAAATTATGAAGGAACAAGAAATATAATATATAACTACATATTCGGGCGAAGAAATGAAATAAACTTCAGACCGTACGCTTATATTGTATACTATACAACGCTTGACCCCTTGGCAGCTGATTTTTTTGGCGCCAGATGGAAATCATTCCCCTGCTCTCTCTTGCATTAATCCAGATCCTTTGATGAACATTCAGGTCCCCAACTTTGCTGTCAACACGCGCTGATTGTCTAGGGGTTAACGCACGAGCGACACAGCACTAAGCTGCCTGCCCGCTTGCGTACTAAGAGGATTTCTCCCTTCCACGGTTCGAGTCCCTGTGGCTTTGGACAGTTGTTAGGAGGAGGCCCGGGTTCGAGTTCTGGTCGATGATCGATGTCGTCACCGTCTTCACTGTACGAATCCCGGTCAGCGCACTAGATGAAACATCATATCATCAACACGCAATACACTTTTTGAGCGTGGGCAATCACGGAGGAATGAGACAGAGGTTTATCAAACAGAAGCTGGATGACTTTTTCTTTTACTAAACTTTATCCATTTTTTTTTGTTTTTTTCCCATGCCATTCCTTTTTTATGGGGGGTTAATCCCTTCCGATCTCTCTTCTTTCTTTCTTTTCCTCAACATACAATTCTTTACATCCGCCTATAAATTATGATCTATGTATTTCCTTGACATGGAAATCAACAAGGCGTAGCCCGTCCGATCATCCCGCTATTGTCCATGCACACGGTTCTATCAAAACCGTCGACTGTTCGGTCTAATGAAATTGCTAAAAGCTCCAACTTTTGGGTCGTGTCCCTTAGCTCTGTGGGCCAGTCCTTCTTATCTAAGGGTAAAAATGACTCGGCTGGAATCCGAGTGACAAGCATGCCCATCGCGTTTGCCTGAGTGAACAATAAACGCTCGGTCGCGTTTGCGCGATTGACGAAGCCAAGGTATAGGACCGCCTGGAGCGGCTCTCGCGCGTGCAAAAAAAAGAATTTTACTGTCTGTAGCAAAGGAATCACGAAATCTATCCAACACACAATGTCAGCCCCCAAGAGAATTTGCGGCCGCCATCCATCATCTACGATAGCTTGCGCGCTTTTTCCGTCGCCCCACACCAAAGAGCTTGCCTCCACTCGCTTAAAGCTGCCGCGGCTGCCATTACTGCTGGTAGTACCCTTGAGCGCGGTGCTGTCGCCACTTCTGCTAATGCTGGTGCTACTCTGTCCCCTCTTTTCCTCAATCTTTTCCTGCTCAATCATTTCAGCCACGTTGCGTTTGAGTGTCTCGAGCACCGAGTCATTCCCATCCGTGAGAAGCACGTCCGAGGCAAAACGCGACGCTATGAGACCCGGCAAGCCCGCACATCCGGCACCCAGCTCGATGGCTTGGTGGTCACGGAAACGCTCTCGTTGAGACACCACAAACCAAGCCAAAAAGACAGAGATTGGCCAGATGATCTCACCGGTTTGGTCATGGTCTGTGGAGGAGGCACTGGACGCCCACACAGTCTGTTCCAAACCTGGAAAGCGGTATGTGACGGGTGCAAGCGTCTTGTTCATAAACAACTCGGGGTTGAAAAAGTACTCATCCTCGTCCTCAAGTGATGAGTGTAACAGGCTCGTCCTCATGGCGGGAGGTCGGGAGGTTAGCGCGCACTTCTTCTTTTAAGTCAAATCTCCACCCGCACGACGCCCAAGGGTATATATGGTATGTATGAGCTGTGTGTGGTAAGATATTGCAAATGGTTTAGTGAATGGCTCGTAGCACAGCAAAGAACATTGTGGGAGACACGAGCATTCTGAAGGGGGGCGAGGGTGGGTGGCAGCGAGACATGGCCCAGCTTGCCCTCCTTTCCACCCCAAAGTACAGGACGTGCAACGCAATGTAGAATGCCTGATATCTCATAGACAGCATAGAACTAATGCTTGAATTGTGTACCACCGATCTCCTCTTCACATCAAGCATAGACTCACGACGAACGCGCGCCCAGGGAAATAGTATCTCACAGCTCAGAAGCTATGGCACCCGAGAGCTTCCCACGGGGCAAGGCTCCACAGCCCGCATCGACGTCCACGTCCTACAAAAAGCAATCGGTGAATCCTTCTTCCCGAAAATCACCTCCTACTTATGGCGGGGGTCCTGCAGCGAAGCGTAAACGGGAAGCTAAGACCGCAGGCAGCAGCAGCAGCGGGACCAGAAGCAGCAATAGCACCACCACCCCCTCTAGCACGTCAGAAGTGTCCACGACAGAATCAACCAAGGCCGATGAGGGCCCCGACTTCCTATTCGGACTACCCAAGAAGAAGCTGAAGCAGTCAGCCAGCAGCGGCGGAGGAGGCTCCCTGGCTACGGGTGGCAAGGGGGACGGGTTGGTGGACGAAGCAAGCAAAATTGCCCGGGCAGTCGGTCTCGGTTGCGTGACCAAAGTGGGACGCGCCCCACCCCAGATCCAACCTCTGTCGCTCAAGCGTTTTTCTCGTGGCACCGCCGTCCTGGGCATCGTCACGCGTGTGGGCCCTAAGGACATTGGCGTGGCCCTGCCTGGTGGAATCTCGGGTCGCGTCTCCTTTCCCGAGGTTTCCGACCCTATGTTCGCCCATTTCTCCACACCCGCGGCTGAGACCTTCACAGATTCACTGCAACACCAAGAGACAACGTTAAGGATGGCCATGGCTGCGCTTCGGCCCGGGCAGATGGTGCGGGCGGTTGTCTTATCCATGCCGGCGGCAGCGGACAAACACAAGGGTGCCAGTTTCAGCGGTGGTAAGGCCAGTCAGAAACTTTCCCTGACCTTGCGAGCTTCCGTGGTCAATCGCGGCCTGAAGCTGGAGCATTTGCTTCCTGGAGGGTCCCTGTCAGGGGCTGTGGCCAGCGTGGAGGACCACGGCTATGTAATTGCTACGGGGCTTGAGGGCATTACAGCCTTCTTGGCCCGGAGACACGTTAAGGGCGGCGCCGGTGCCGAGGCGCAGCTCATAAAAGGTAGCCCCGTGGATGTCGTAGTATTGGCTGTTAAGGAGGAGGCACGTTCTATCACATGTGGGTTCGACCCGACCGTGACGCCCAAAGCTTTGACCCGGGGCTCGGCGCTGACGTTGCAGGGCCTGAAGCCAGGCATGCTGGTGAACGCGGCCGTTGACATGCTGCTCAAGAACGGGCTGGTTCTGACCTTTTTAGGTGGTTTTTCCGGGGTGGTTATTCTAGAGCACCTGGACCGGCCCTACGTGGACAATGACTGGCGCAAGCGCTTTAGGCTGGGGGACGTACTGCAGGCGCGCGTGATGCTTGTCAATGCACAGAGCAAGACGGTCTACCTTACGTTACGCACGCACTTGCTGGGACTGCGCCCGGCCTCAGGCTTGCCTGAAGTGAGCCAGTTGCTCGCTCAGACCAAAGTCCTACGTGTAGAGCCTAAGAAGGGGCTTCTGCTTGGCTACATACCGGCCGCGGAGGGTGGTAGCGGCAAGGACCTGGACACGTGCGACGACGAAGCGCGCATCGGTGCGGAGTTGGCATCATGGCGCAAGCAAAGGGCGCGGGCGAAGGATGACGGGGAGGATGACGGGATTAAAAAAAAGGGGGAAGACCCGGAAGAGATGAAGCTGCAGAAGATTCTTGAAGGGCCGCGGTACGTTCCCGTGTTTGTGCAGGCGTCGCAGGTGGATGCCCTAGCGAGCGTCAGGGTAGGCCAGACAGTAGCATGCCGCGTGATTGGGACGGCGCCCATGGAAGGGGCTGTATATGGGTCCATGAAGGCGGCTACGTTGGAGGCACCCTTCGTGTGTCTGGCGGACGTGACACCCGGGCAGCTCGTACATGCCAAGGTGATGGCAGTAGCGGGCTGGGGCTTGACGCTGGACCTGGGCCAGGGCATCCGCGCCCACTGCACTAACATGCACCTAGCCGACGGTGCGGGTCCCAAGACTACCTCGTTACGGGCCAAGGCTCTGGCTGAGGCCAAGAAGGGCAAGGGCGGGCGGGGCGTGTACCAAGCAGGTCAGCAAGTCTCTTGCCGCATCCTGCAGGTGGACCTGGCGACTCGCAAGGTCTACGCGACGCTGAAACCTTCCCTGCTGAAGGATTCGCCCGAGACAGTGATAGCTGCCTATTCCAAGGCGGCTCCCGGACGGACATGCTTAGGCTTTGTGACCAAGGTGGGAGACTTTGGGGTCATCGTGACCTTTTATGGCAACGTGCATGGGCTGCTACCGGCCAAGCATTTGGCAGCGCAAGGGGTTGAGAGCCCTGTGGAGGCCTTTAGGCTGGGACAGGTGCTACGCTGCGTGGTGGCCTCGTGCGAGCCGCATCGGGAGCCGCCCCGTCTGAGCTTGCGTTTGGACGTGCCAGATGAAGCACGAGGGGAGGATGAGGCTGGGAAGCAAGCCCCTGCGGAACAGTTGCGGCCGGGCCAGCGCGTGAGTGGAACAGTTGAGCGCATTCAGGATCCCTACGCCATGGTGCGGCTTGACAGGTGTGGGAGCAAGGAACCTTTGGCATTTCTTCACAAGTACCAGCTTGGGGACCATGCAGCACTGGCGGATCAGTTGTTTGCCCGCTTGGCCAAGGGCAGTCGAGTGGAGGATGCTTTGGTACTAGAACTGCGACGAGACCGTGAAGGACCACTGCTCTCCCTCAAACCCTTGCTGCGCAATGCAAGTGGAGGTGGAATCCTAGACCACGGCACTGAAAAGACAGCCACGCCAGCGGCGGACGAGCCTGTCAAATTGCAAGACTTGAAGGTGGGCGGGGCGCGACTTTGCGGCTACATTTCACGTGTTGAGAGTTTTGGGCTATTTATCCGCTTCGTGGGTGGTCAGATCGCCCTGGCCCCGCGCGGGTTGATAGCGGATCGGTTTGTGGAGGATGCCTCGGGACTGTTTCGTGAAGGAGATTCGGTGCGGAGCCTCCTGCACCGAGTGGACCCTGATATGGGCAAGGTGTATGTGACCACGCAACGCTCGCAACTGCCTGTGACAGATACGGCATTCCTCGAGACACTTTTATGCGAATCTGTGGCTGCAGCCTGCGGCAATAGCAGTAGCAGAGATAGCAACGGCAGCATCGAGGCTACAGATGAATCGGATACCTTGGACTGGCGCCGGTATGCTGTGGGGTCTACGGTAAATGCAATCGTGACGGCCATCAAGGACTACGGGGTAGTGCTTTCCGGCGAGGATCACCGCACGGTCATGCTGGCTCCAGGACCCGAACACGTTCTGGCCTGTGCCCCTCATGACGAGGTCAAGGTGCGTATACTAGACGTGGATTGGGCCAAGCGTGTTCTGGTGGTGACCTTGCTGCCGGAGCTGGTGAAGCGAGGCCGGGCCAAGCATCGCAAGTCGGCTGCGGGCATTTACTTGCCCGTCGGGGCCCGTGGGGAAGCTGAGGTGGTCCTGAAACGCGATCGATACGCTGTGGTGGAGTTGGAGGGGGCGTTGGCCTACTTGGCGGTGGCTGACTACCAGTGCCCGTACTTGGCAACCGGAAACCTCGAGGTGGGTATCAAGGTGGACGTTGTGGTGCGTCGCCCCTGGAGGTTGGCCCTGGAAACGAAGCCAACCTTGGTCTATCCGCAGGAGCCTGTAATGCTCGTGACTTTGGCTCAGGAACAAGACGTGGCGGAGAGGGACAAGGCACCTAAGGCAGGTGCTAGCAAGAAGTTGCAGAAGGAGTTTAAGAAGTTACAACAGCAGAAGGAGAAGGAGAAGAAAGCAGAGGCCGCCGTGCAGCAGCGTATCAGTATCAAGGAAAGCAAGGCAGCGGCTGCGGCAGACAAGGCAGAGAAGAAATCGGGCACGGCCGAGCATGTCGCGCGGAAGCGCCCCCGGGCCACTGCGGCATCGGAGGTTGTGGTGGGCGCAACATTACCTGCCATTGTGGTTGAGGTGCGACCGGACGAATTGGTTCTTGCACTCAACATTCAGCACGACGAGGATGAGGAAAAGCAAAGGATGGACAAGAAGAGAAAGGGAAAGAAGTCCGCGTCGGCTCGTGTCCTCGCCAAGGTCTTCGTCACGCACAGTGGTCGACAGCACCTCATTGATTTGGAAGAGGCGGCGAAGGAGGCTCTGGAAGCCAGGCAGATCATAAAGGAGAAGGGAGAGAGGGAGGGGGCGTCCTTGCCTAGCTTCCATCCCTTGGCCCCCTACAAGTTAGGCCAGGAGCTGGATGTGCGAGTGGTGGAGGTGCGAGAAAAGGAGCTTAGCAAGGTCAAGCTGCTTGAGTGCAGTCTGCGCCCGAAAGATATGCAGGCCTCCGCGGTGGACTCGGTGGCCTTGCAGCCGGCGTGGGAGACTCTGGCAGTGGGCACGATCCTCCTAGGTGTGGTGACAGAGGTGCAGGCGGAAGGGCTATGGGTGGCTATATCGCGCGCCATCAAAGGCTTCGTTCACTATTTGGACATTGCCCGAGATGGCGAGACGGGACTTTTTGCCCGCATCACGGCGGCGGGCGCTGTTGGCGTGCCAGTACCTGTCGTTGTCACGCACGTCGACCCCACCCGTCATCGCCTGCAGCTGTCTATCCGAGGGGTGCCTTTGACGGACGACCTGGAGCCGGCAAATTTTCCTCTTCTACCGTCGGCGGAGTCTAAGCTGGTCAAAAGGCACAAGGGAGAGGCTATTGTCGGGGCAAGTTTTCTGCCTAACGTGGGGGACCTGCTCACCGGGCGTGTTTGTCTGGGGCCGCATGCCCCGATCCTTAATCCACCGTCGGTGGCCATTCAACTCGGCCATCGCGTGTTCGGGCGGCTGTGCATCACAGAGATAAACGAGCCAGAGCATTGGGTGGACCAACCCCTCTCTCGCCACGCCTGTGCGTTGGAAGAGGGCCAAGACGTGCGCTGCCGGGTCTTGGTGGTGGAGGATGGTCGCATTGACGTGTCCCTGCGTCCTTCTCGCCTTCAGCCTCACGTGGCAACCAAGGCTATCATCGCGGAGGATGACTTGCCAGAGGAAGGCGCGGTGGTGAAGGGGTACGTTGTCGGGACCTCTACCAAGGGGTGCTTTGTCCGCATCGCCCGGGGCGTAACAGCACGGGTCCAAATCAAAGATCTGGCTGACGGATTCGTCAAAAGCCCCATTGAGGCTTTCCCTGTTGGCAAACTCGTGGCCGGACGCGTGCTCAAGGTGGAGGAAGAGGGAGGGAGGGGCAAAGCAGCCGGCAGTGGTCCGCGGGTCGACCTGTCGTTGCGGCCGTCGGTGGTGGTGGGGAAGCATCTGCATCAGCTTGCATTTGAGGATGTGGAAGAGGGCATGAAAATCAAGGGCGCTGTGGTTCGTGTGGAGCCGTTTGGTGTATTTATCAAGATACAAGGAAGTGACTTGACGGGCATGAGCCACATTTCAGAGGCAAGCGATCAGCTTATAAAGGATTTGGCCAAGGCCTATGAGCCTGGGGACGTGGTCAAGGCGTTGGTGCTGAAGGCCGACCGGGAAAGAAAGCGTATCAGTCTGAGCCTTAAAGCTTCTCATTTCAAGGGGGAGGAAGACTGGAGCGACGAGGAGGAGGGCAGGGATAGCGGCTCCAGCATGGAAGAAGAAGAGAGCGAGTGCGGCGAAGAGGAAAGTGACAGCGAGGACATGGAGCATGAAGATGGGGAGGTGGACGATGACGAGCCTGAGAGTTTCAAGGTGCCTTTGGTTTATAGCAGTAGTGATGACGAACATTTTAAGGATGATGATGAGAATGATGAGGAGGAGGGAGGCATGATGGAGGTCGATGGGGAGGACTCTTCGAAAGATGAGGAGAATGAGGAGGAAAAAGATGCAAAGAAGATCAAAGGGAAGAGCACTAGCAAGGCGCCTTCCTCGACTTCAATTTCCACCGCGTCGGGACCAATTTTTCACTGGGACGACTTCGACTTAGGTCTTGGTTTCAGCGTGGCAGGGGAACACACAGCGTCTGCCTCGGAAGAAAATGAGTCGGATGACGACCATGACGACGAGGACGAGGGAGGCAATTCCCGTCACCGGAGTTCTCGCAAGAAGGCCGCCCAACGGAAACGGGATGAAGAAGAGATACGGAGGCGTGAAGAACGTCTCTTGGATCCGAATGCCACGCCTGAGAGCATAGAGGACTTTGAGCGGCTGGTGATGGCCAACCCGAACTCGTCATTGATCTGGATCAGGTATATGGCCTTCCATTTGTCCTTGGCGGACATAGATGCCGCACGCGCCGTGGCCACACGTGCACTGAAGACCATTGTCTTCCGCGAAGAATTTGAGAAGATGAACGTGTGGGTGGCGTTGCTAAATCTGGAGAATCGGTACGGGACAAAGGAGTCGGTGTTGGCCACGCTGGAGAAAGCGGCCGAGCAGAACAACTCCAAGCACGTCTACCTTCATGCGGCCGAGATGTATGAGCGGGCGGGGAAGGCGTCTGACGCCGAGGAATTATTCAAGAACATTTTGACCAAGCGCTTCAAGTACAGCAAGAAAATGTGGATGCAATACCATTTGTTGGCTTTGAAGCGAGACCCGACCTCAGCCACCGAGCTGTTGCGCCGCTCCTTGCAGTGCCTCTCCCGCCACAAGCACACTCTCGTAATCTCCCATTTTGCACAGGCCGAATTTGAGCATGGCTCTATCGATCGAGGTCGGACTATCTTTGAAGGTTTATTAAGTAGCTTTCCAAAGCGTTTGGACATCTGGAATATGTACGTAGATAAGGAAGTCAAGACAGGGCACGTGGACTCGGCCCGACGGCTGCTCGACCGGATGTGCACCCTCGGTATTTCGGCGCATAAGGCCAAAGGCATTTTGAAAAAGTATATGCAGCTGGAGCTGGCTCATGGGGATGCGGCGTCGGTGGAGCGGGTTCGAGACAGGGCCAAAGCTTTTGTGGAATCGAATATGAGTGGGTGAGAAACGAGAAAGTAAGATGGCTTCGACGTAGCTTGTATGTGCCATCTTTGTGCGAAGGGAGCTCCCCCAGGAGCGAAGCATACCGGCATGGAGTAATGATACTAGTAGGTGGTAGTATCAAAGAATTAAAATTCAAGAACACTTGCCACCATCATCAGTATTTTTCAACTTAATGAGCAGCGACAAAAGGACCATCCGTCGTACATCAGAAAGAAAGAATAACTCCAACCACGAACAAAAAAATTGAGGAAGAGAAGTCGATTTCATCATTTCTGTTCGTTGCTATTTTATCTATCTCATATCAATTTATCCTATCAGCATATCCTGCTTTTTTTAATTCGCTAATTTCTTAATTCGCTGAGTTGGCCTCCATCTACTACGAATAAACTAATCCAGTCCTGCCACGAGGGCGGCCTCGTCAGCATTCAACTCTCTCAGGCGATGCCTTACGGAGGAAAGCGTTTCTTGGAATACCAGCTTATCTTCCAGCACCACCTTAAGCGCACACGCCCGACGGCGCAACGCCCGTCGAAGATTAGCCTTCTGTTGCCGGGGCCCCTCCCCTTCCTCTCTGTTGTTCGTCACAGCCTCACTGGTCCCGTCCTGGTGGGTTCCTCCTTCAGTCCAAAGCCCTATTCTCAACCCCATTTCTCCCTCCGGCTCCTCTCCTTGCGCTGCTTCAAGGACACGCTCAAGCTTTTCCAGCGACCGCAAATCCTCTTCCACAGCAGTCGGGTAACTCGAGACCTTCTTCTCCAGAAAAGCAGCGAGGCCCGTGAAGGAGTCTCGCTCGTTGCGCAGGCTTACCATTTCTCCCCGAAAGACCTTTTCGACATATTTGTACTCGTCGGGGCTGAGGTGGACCATGCGCACCGTCGCCATTAGGGCGATGGTCACGCTATTTCCCAAGAGAGTCCCATCAAAGTTATACGTCTGTTCTCGCGTCAGATCGTGCGCCAGCAATTGCTCTGTCTTCCAAGCCGCATCGGGTGCGGTCGGTGGGACCTTGACCCAGTAATCCACGCCACGACGCGGGTTTTGGGCGGCTACAAACCCGTAGCTATACAGGAGCTTGGCGTTGCTATAGGGGCCATACAAGAGATGACATTGCTGGCCCCGTGTCACGGGTGTGGCCGGCCGAAAGCACAAGGAGTCGGTCTCAGACTCATATTGGAGCAACTCCCCCAGATCCCGAGCGGCGGAAGGATGATGATTGCACATGTCCAAAACCGGCGCCAAACAACGCAGATACCGATGGCCTTCTCCCCGTTCCACGCCCACGGCGCGACTCCAAATAGTGGACAAGGCCCAGCTGTAGTCTTGCAGGGTGAGCCCGCCCAACACGCCAGGGTACCTCTCGACCAACTTCTCGTGAATTTCCTTCCAATCTTGCCCAATTTGATGTTCCATAATAGCCGTCAACAAGCCCACATTAGTGCCAACCAAGTAACGGCGTTCTTCCTCTCCCCAATACAAAGGCGTCTCGTATTCCCTCGGCATCACCTTGAGATAAGGCCACCAGTAAGAGTGCCGACCGGCCCTTCGTTCCGCCATGAGCATGAGTGCCAGTAATTCGTCCTGTGAATCTTTTTCTAGCAATTGCGGCTCCGCAGCCACCACGTCGCGCAGCACGGAGAGATGCACTGCCTCGACGTGCAGACACAGGGGCATGGGCACCTGTAGAACAAGTTGCCCGGCTTCCACGGGTGCCAACGCCACAAGGCCACAACCTTCTGCCTCGTCGATAATGGCTACATCCACCTGATGGAGCGATCCGTCGTGCTCCATAAACCATTGCCTAAGGTCCCGCAAGACCTCGCTGGGGCTGTCGTGCGCCACCTCCACAGGCGGCCGATGTATTGGCTCCTCCATGCACTCAATATTACCGAGTCTGTGCTCGTCGAGCCGTCGTTGGCCTCTATTTAGTCCAAGTAGTTTAATGCCAAGGTCCTACCTGCTCCTGTAGTTATAAGGAAGATGTTGGAAGCAATCAGAGACATATGATATCGCTCTCCGTGTCAAGAGTCCTCCCCCTTCCCTATGCAGGGAGGAGGTTGGAGGGAAGGGTTTGAGGGATATTTAGTTTTTGACACTTTACCTACAACGTACAACAGACAGAGACACCAGGAAGGCCGGGCAAGCATTCGAGAGCAAGACGCTTTTCTCATGCCGCCCAAGGGGGCCAAGAACGCAGACGGCCAGTCCAAGTCCATCGCCTCTGCAACCTCTACTTCTCCGTCGACGCCTTCCTCAAGAGGCATGGTAGCTCCTATGCGCAAGTTCTCACATGTGTGGAAAGCGCCGGAGTCGACTACTTGGCGGGGAATTTACCGTTGGGAGGATGAGGAGCATGAGGGGTGGAAGGCGGCCCTGACCCAATTCCCGTACAAAGTGCCTTCTTTTGCGACCAAAGCAGAGGCCGTAGAGTTCATCAAAGCGCACTGCCGCGTGGGCAGCAACCGGGATCACCGCCTGTATCAGCACATCTTCACGCTGCTCACGAGCTGGGAGCAGCTCAATAAATACTTAGTGGTCAAGATCACGCATTACGACCGCCTCCTGGGCGAATCTGCTACCATGGCGGCGTCGCCGTCCCTAGACCCGACCGGAAACGTATGGTTAAGAGGTCCGCCCGCGGAGGATCCCGATTTGAATGTCGGTGGCGTGGTGATGGCGCTGGACCAGCGATTGAGCCTCCCTTTCCATCAGGTGCTCTCGGCACCGTCCACGATCAACACTCTCAAGTACCTGTTCGAGCACATGCGGTGCGGCATCTTCGTCAAGATTAAGGCAGGCCAGCTGGTCATGTTCGTACCCTTCGCCAACGACACCTATGCCAACACTTGGGCAGGTGAGATGGAGTTCGATTCGGCGGACGGCACGTTGGAGACGTACTTCCAGGAGAAGATGAAGGGCGGCTTCCGCAAGGAGAACATCCTGCCCAACGTGGCGGAGTGGTGGGCGAACGGGAACATGATCGACAACGAGAAGGTCAAGGCGGGCACCGACAAGCGTTTCGGGCAGGTCTGGGGCGACTTCTTCTTCTGCCAGCTCAAAGAGATGCTACAGGCAGTCTGTCAGGAGAGGGCTGTGCCCGATTGCGAGTTCTTCATCAACAAACGCGACTACCCTCACCTCAAGACGCACCATGACACCAACAGCAGCAGCAGCAGCCATGACAGGGAAGCAGGCGCTGTGACGGCCGTGGAGCCTTACGGTTTTATCTTCGGAAAGGATGACCGGGACCCCGCGCAAGACGTGCCCCTGGCCCGGCACGCCTATTCCTCGTACGCGCCCGTGGCCTCCTTCTACATCTCCTCCCGCTTCGCCGACATTCCCTGGCCCACCACCGAGGACTGGGAGGCCGCCACGGGCCGCGTGTACCCCCACACCTTCATGCACCGCTTCGACGCCGAGACTGACGAGCTTGTGGTGGAGAACGAGCCCCGCGACCTCTTCACCGAGGCCAACTTCCAGAAGTTTAGTCAGGTCGAGTGGCGGGACAAGGTGCCCACAGCTTTCTTCCGGGGCACGGCCACAGGCGGCGGTACCAAGGTCGAAACTAATCAGCGCCTAAAACTCGCCCACCTCAGCCACCTGTGGAGCAAGGATGGGTTCTACAACGGGCAAGAGAACGAGGACTTCTCTGTGCCCTACCTGGACGCGGCGCTGACAGGCTGGAACATGCGCGACAAAAAGATTGCCAGCGAGCCCATGAGCTTCATTAAGAAAAAAGACTTCGCCTTCAAGGTCGGAAAGGCCAACTTCGTACCCATCTACGAACAGGCGCGCTTTAAATACCTGATCTACGTGGAGGGCCACTGCGCTGCTTGCCGCTACTCCTTCCTCATGCGCCTGGGCTCGGTGATCCTCAAAGTTGAGTCCCGCTGCGTGGCCGATGAGATGTGGTACTTCCCCCTCCTCAGGCCCTTTGTTGACCACGTGCCCGTCAAGGCCGACATGTCGGACCTGGACGAGCAGATCCAGTGGTGCCGCGAGCACGACGCCAAGTGCCAGGTGATTGCAGCCAACGCCCGCCGCATTTACGATGCCTACTGTTCCAAGGAGGGTATTTTGGACTACCTGCAGCTCATCACCCACAAGATTGCTGCGCGCTGGCACCGTGTGCCTTCCTGGTGGCAGCCATCTCCCCTCGGGTGCCCGCGTCCGCGGGAGGGTGGGGGTGGGGGGGCAGGAGGAGGCCGCTGCAGCTGCCGGCGGTGCAACGAAGACCGCGAACGGATCAGCCAGGCTGCGGAGGCCAGGGCGCGCTTGCTGGAAGAACGCAAGGCACGTGCCGTCCAACGCCGGGAAGCCGAGGAGGCGTCTCGCAAACGTGTCCGCAGAGAGGCAGAAGAAGCTGCAGGCGGGGGCGAGGATGAGGAAGACGACGAATACGATGGAAATTTGGCATAATAAAAAAAAGAAAAAATGCATCAAGAATAAATTGACAAAATTAAAAAAAGTGAAGCAATAAGAAGTACCCACGGACAGTGAAGATTTGCTTTAGTATTTGGTTTGCAATTTGCTGCGGAGAGAAAACCAATTGAGATACAACGTTTTGTGCGAATCGCAAGTTGCGGGTTCTTCTCACATCCTCCATGAACCACCGAAGCGCTCTAAATGATGTCAAAACAAGGTGCTTGTAGGATTGATAGTGGTATCGGTGTTGAACGAGGAATCAAAGGGGCACGTGCGGTGCCAGGCATGCATGACTTTTGCCTGCCTAGCCTCCTCCCGCAGAAAATCCTCTTCTTCCTCCATTTCATCATGTGCCCTCCCTCCAACCCAAACAGACACTGATTTTCACCTATGACACCATTCACACAACTCTCACATACACGCACACCTTACCGCACAGGCTGTTTCCCCACGTCTTGGCATAATTGTTTCCTGTTCTGCATTGGAGAAGCCGCGCCCTGCAAGGGACAAATAAACGGATTGTGTGTGTGCATTGTGAAGCGGAGTTCAAGACTTTGACTGCTGCTGACTGGCTGAAAGCTGCGGAAGACGGATAGAGGATTTTACGGGGCCAAACACACATTGTGATGTCTGGCGTCGACGAGGAGATCCGAGCGCTGCAGGTACGTTAGACTTGGGGGAGGCCATGAGAGGAGCGAGGGAAGGGGTGGTGAGGGCAATGATGACGATGATGGTGTGGCTTTCGAGCAACACTACACACAGCGATCAGAGGAGTGAAGCGCGACTTATACTCGACAATTTGGGCGTCAAATGTGATACAGGACATGCATGCGTGACATGTGCCTCATCCCGCCCGTTCTTCCCTCCCCCCAAACCTTGTTCGTTCTGGCTCCCGTGGCTCCCGCGGCATGTCACTACTCCTTCTTTTTTGTATTCAGTATCACATATATGCTCAACCTTCTTCTCATTCCGTCTCTGACCTCCTCCGTTCTCAATACTCCTAAACACAGAGCGCTCGTCAAGGGCTGGAGAAGGGAGTAAATGGTGACGGAAAGGAAGCGGACGAAGAGCGAGCGCCTCTAAACAAGATTGCCTTCGATCAGGACTTGTACACCACCGACCGCTTCCAAGGTTTTAGCACCGAGCTGGTGGAAGAGGATGAGGATGTCAATGGGGGTGGAGAAAGGGGGGGGGGTGGTGGTGGTGTTGGCGGAAGGGTCAGCGGTCGGGAAGGGATGCATCCATCCACGAAGGCAGCCTACCAGCAGCGAGAGCGGGACTTGGAGGCGCAAGGCGAGGATGGAAGCGACCGTGAGCTGTTGCGGAGTTTGCGCGAGTCGGAGGGCTCGGGCTTACAAGACTCGGTGATCGCAAACCGTGAGAGCGACTACCATAAGCGGGCCCGGGCGATGCGGCAGCTCTCCCCCAGTCGCGGGGACATGTTGTCTGACCAGACGCCCATGCGTTCTTACGGGAAGGTGTTGGAGCAGCAACAGCTTGCAAACGAGCGCGATGAGCTCTTGCGACGCATCGAGAAGCAAAAAAAGGACGCCGAGGACAAGGCCCAGGCCCAGGCCCTGGCAGTCGAGTCCAAGGCGGCCGAGGCGGCTGCAGCGTCAGCAGCCTCTCGCGAGTCTGTTGGTGGTGCCGGGGCTGCAGGCGCGGCCAAGAAGCGCAAGCGCTGGGACGACGGCTTGGACGGCGGAAGCGGGGGAGCTGCGGGGGGTACCTCAGCGGCGGACTGGGACTTGTCGGACGCCACCCCGGCCATGACCCTCTCCGATGCCACGCCCGGAGCGGGCGGGGGGGCGCGGAATCGCTGGGATGTGGAGACGCCCATGCGCGGGGGGACAGCCTCGGACGCGACACCCACGCCAGGGGGGATGGGACGGCGGAACCGGTGGGGGGAAACCCCAAAGGGTGCGGACGCGAGCGACGCCACGCCCGGGCCGAGTGGCATGTCGGGTGTGACCCCCACGCCAAGCGGCCGGGCCAAGAAGAACCGATGGGACCAGACACCCTTGACCTCGAGCGGGCAGGTGGCGGTTGGGGCCACACCCCTGGTCGGTGCTACGCCGTTGGTGGGCGCCACACCGGTGGGGTCAGCCTTGGCGCAGTTTGGACAAACGCCGGCGCCAGGGGCCTCGGGTGGCGTGTACGGGCCGGGCTCCGTGGCAGCGACGCCGGAGCAGGAGCAGCGGCTGAAATGGGAGCGGGAATTGGAAGAGCGCAATCGGTTTCTAACAGATGAGGAGCTGGAGGAGGTTTTCAAGCTTGTGCCCGGCTTCAAGGTGTTGGAGCCGCCAATGAACTACCAGCCCGACCGCTCGGGCCGCGGGGTATTCGCGACACCGACGCCCATGACTGCCGGCGGCGGGTTCCAGATCCAGGACACACCGGCGCGGGAGGAGTACGGCATTCCCGCCACGCCGGGCGAGAGCAACCTACCCTTCATAGCACCCGAGGACGAGAAGTACTTTAAGGACCTGTTGGAAGCGGTGGACGAGGACCACCTGCCGGCCGGGGAGCTCAAGAAGCGGCGTATAATGCGCCTGCTTCTCAAAATCAAGAAAGGCACACCGCCGCAGCGCAAGACGGCCCTACGCCAGATCACGGACAAGGCGCGGGAATTCGGTGCGGAAGCCCTCTTTGACCAGATCTTGCCCCTGCTCATGTCGCCCACGCTGGAGGACCAGGAGCGGCACCTGCTGGTCAAGGTTATCGACCGTATCCTCTACAAGCTGGATGACCTCATCCGGCCCTACGTGCACAAGATTTTGGTTGTTATCGAGCCGCTTCTCATCGATGAGGATTACTACGCGCGCGTGGAGGGCCGGGAAATAATCTCGAATCTGGCCAAGGCGGCGGGGTTGGCCACCATGATCGCCACCATGCGCCCCGACATAGACAACCTGGACGAGTATGTGCGCAATACCACCGCCCGCGCCTTTGCCGTGGTGGCCTCTGCCCTGGGGATCCCCTCCCTCCTGCCCTTTCTTAAGGCTGTGTGCTTCAGTAAAAAGTCATGGCAGGCGCGACACACCGGCATCAAGATCATCCAGCAGGTGGCCATTCTGATGGGCTGTGCCGTGCTGCCCCACCTGCGGCAGATGGTGGAGATCATCGAGCATGGATTGGTGGATGAGAATCAGAAGGTGCGCACCATAACTGCACTGGCTCTGGCTGCGCTGGCCGAGGCTGCCTTTCCCTACGGCATCGAATCCTTCGACTCGGTCCTGCGGCCGCTGTGGAAGGGTATTCGGCAGCACCGTGGCAAGGGCCTCGCCGCCTTCCTGAAGGCCATCGGCTTTATCATTCCGCTCATGGACGCCAACTATGCCAACTATTATACCAAGGAGGTGATGGTTATTCTTATCCGCGAATTCACCTCGCCCGACGAGGAGATGAAGAAGATCGTGCTAAAGGTGGTGAAGCAGTGCGTGGCCACAGAGGGCGTGCCGGTGCCTTACGTCAAGGAGGATGTGCTGCCAGCCTTCTTCCAGAATTTCTGGACACAGCGCCTCGCCATGGACCGGCGCAACTACCGGCAAGTGGTGGAGACGACGGTCGAGCTGGCCAATAAGGTGGGGGCGGCCGAGATCGTAGGTCGCATCGTGGACGATCTGAAAGACACCAAGGAGGACTACCGGCGCATGGTCATGGAGACCATCGAAAAGGTGGTCAGTAACCTGGGCGCCGCCGACGTAGACCCGCGCCTGGAGGAGCGTCTGCTGGATGGGCTGCTGTACGCCTTCCAGGAGCAGGCCAACGAGGACACTTCGATAATGCTGAATGGCTTTGGTACCGTCATCAACGCACTGGGAACGCGCTGTAAGCCCTATCTGCAGCAGATTGCCTTCACAATAAAGTTCCGACTTAACAATAAGAATGCCAAAGTCCGCATGCAGGCAGCGGATCTTATCGGCCGCATCGCCGTGGTCATGAAACAGTGCGGCGAGGACCAGATCATGGGCCACCTGGGGCAGGTCTTGTTCGAGTACCTGGGTGAGGAGTATCCCGAGGTGCTGGGATCCATTTTGGGCGCGCTCAAGGCCATCGTAAACGTGATCGGCATGAACAAAATGACTCCGCCAATAAAGGAGCTGCTGCCGCGCCTGACACCCATCCTCAAGAACCGACACGAGAAGGTTCAGGAGAATTGCATCGACCTGGTTGGCCGCATTGCTGACCGGGGGGCCGAGCATGTGCCGTCCAAGGAGTGGATGCGCATCTGCTTCGAGTTGCTGGAGATGCTCAAGGCGCACAAGAAGGCCATCCGCCGCGCCGCTGTCAACACATTTGGCTACATAGCCAAGGCAGTGGGCCCGTCCGAGGTACTGCACACGCTGCTGCGCAACCTGCGCGTCCAGGAGAGGCAGAACCGGGTCTGTACCACGGTAGCAATCGCGATCGTGGCCGAGACCTGCAATCCCTTTACGGTGCTGCCCGCGCTCATGAACGAGTACCGCGTGCCAGAGCTGAATGTGCAGAACGGCGTTCTTAAGGCGTTGTCCTTCATGTTCGAGTATATTGGCGAGATGGCCAAAGACTACATCTACGCCGTAGTTCCGCTGCTCGAGGATGCCCTCATGGACCGCGACCTGGTCCACCGGCAGACCGCCGCCACCACGGTGAAGCACCTGGCATTAGGCTGCGCCGGCCTTGGCTGCGAGGATGCCCTCGTCCATCTCCTAAATCTAGTCTGGCCCAACATATTCGAAATCTCTCCGCACGTGATCAACGCCGTATTTGAGGCTGTGGGCGGGCTGGTGGTGGCGCTTGGTCCCATCTATGTTTTCCATTATGTCCTTCAGGGCTTGTACCACCCAGCACGGAAAGTACGCGAGGTATACTGGAAGATCTACAACACGCTTTACATATTTGGTACGGATGCGCTTACGCCCGCCTACCCCCACATCGACGATGAGGGTCCTCATACCTTCCGACGTACTACGCTTGAGCTATTTATTTAAATGCCAAGACAAACCATCAGACAAAAACAGCAGTTGAGAAGGGAAGATGGCGAGACGAGAGGAGAATCAAGACTAAACTTTATGTTTCCTTAAAACTCACATAATGTTAGGGGATTATTGGTACCCGATCATATCCATGACTTAAAACGTCACAGCGAAAACAAGGAAAAGATCATCAAATTCTTAAGGGTCTCGTTTGAAGAGTTGCTTAACTCAATAAGTTTATGGTGTAATAATAATTTATTTGATATCAGCCTTTTGGCAATTGCTATTTTTGGTTGCTAACAAAATAACGTTCCTATTTAAATTTCTTTCCTTTTTCTGCTGCAGTTTCATACTCATATTCAAAAGTAGACGCCAAGAAATAAGGAAACGGGGGATTAAATGGCAGGACAGGGATTGAGGCTGGCTGAAAGGCGAAGAGCAGCAAGGGAGGAGGAGTATGGAAAAAATGACCGTTTGAGGACTTTCGGCCTCTCCAGGGGTAGTTTGGAAATAGTGAATAAGATGGTTAAGAGTGACTGATCGTAGAGAAGAGCGAGAGTATGAAAAAGAACTATTTCTTCACACTTCATAACATTCTCTCGAGCATGTATAAATATAATTTTCAACAAATAAGGAAAGAATCGTACCTATCCTTTGATTCGCGCTGTACTCATAATACTCGTCAGTATTGATTCCTCCGTCTGCTGATAAACAATACTCTTATCATAGACGCATATTGGAAAGCGCCAACATGAAAATGCACTCAAACTCTGGGCCTCTGAGCAGAGGGTTCAAAAAGGAAATGTTTATTGTGTCCTTGCCTCCGTCCATCCTACCACTGTTATGAGAAAGCGACAGGTGATAAATTCGATGACTCTTCGATTCCTCACTCTACAGCAGCAGGGCAGCTATGGAAGCAGGGGCAAGACTGAGAATGCTGAACTTAAAAAAAGTAATTTAACCCCTCGGTCTCCTCTTCATTTCTATATTTTTACAGTGCTCATGCATGAAAAAGGAAAAAAACATGTGCTGGCTATTATACTACTTATCTCTCATTTATCCGCAACTAGAGCATTCACATAAAGTCACCACTTAAAGTTTTCTCTCCTCCCCTTCTTTTTCTTCTGCTAGTCTGCTTCTTCGCTCCCATTTCACTTTCTCTCTCGCTTTCCTCTTCTTCCCATCTTCCGATCCAACTTATCCTTACTCTCTTTTCTTTTTTCACTCCCTGTTCTGCCTATCAATAATCTCACTCATGATTTTTCCCTTGAGGTGGCGCAGCTTCCCATCCATCTTTTGTCCCATCAAGGACCTACTTTTATCCAAACAGGGAAACACTCCCCTTTCATATGTCACCTGTAAAGCCGCCACTGAGGGGGGGAGGGAGGAAACACTTCGTTCGTAAAGAGCGATCTGTATGACAAAAGCTCTCACAAAGCATATTTTTCAGGAAAGGGAGAGAAATTGATGGTCAGAGGACGAAACTTACCCGCTTTGTGCATCGTACCCTTACCCTGGCCACCTAACACGTTAGTCGCTAGACGGAAATGGTTAAAATAGAAACCGCCCAGCAAGGCCGACTCCACACACTCCAGTGCCTAATTCATGAGCGAGGCAGAAAAAAAATGATGGTTAATTCTTGCTTGGCTCAACTTTCTATGGTAGTTAAGGCTAGAGAGAGGGAGAGAGCGAAATGGGTAGAGGAGGGAAGGTCATGTATACCTTGATGTACGCGTAAAGAGCAGAATAGGACTCAGGATTTTCGTAGACCGCCATAAGGGCCCGTTGCACATGATCCACTCCCTCTCCATCTTTTTCATCTTCGCTTCCCTCCTCAGTGCGTTCCTCGGGAGAGGAAGAATGGGAAGGAGGGAGAACGAGATGATGGAGGGCAGATTGAAGAGGCTCGATTAGGCGCTTGGTCAGGGGACGGAAGTTTTTGACTAGGAGTGAGCCTTCGCCCGATGTGCCCTCGATCTGGACCTAAGGGAGGGCGAAAGGGAGGAAGGGAAAAAGCAAAGAAGGGAAGTTGAGGCTATTGGTGGAAAATTGAGGAAGGAACGAAGAATATGGTAGAGAGGCCGTTCACCTCATTCAAATCCGCTGGTTATCCCCTAATCTCAAACCTATCAGCATCACGTGCCTCTCTTATACACAACGGGTACCGCTGCTTCAGCAAGGGAGGGAGGGATGAAGTAATGGGGAAAGCGAGCGCGTACCTTTAACTCGAGATAATCCCGCAGCACCATGCTCGTCAGCATCATCACGTGCTCTCCGAGGTAACACAGCATATGGGACGCATGTCGGACAAGCGCACAGGCTTTAAACCATTCTCCTTGGGACGCCAACGCTAACGCACTTTCCAGTCGCCGAGTGACGATGAAGGCCCAGCAGTCCGTGCCTGGACGGAAGGATGGAATGAAGAAGGGTAAGGAAGGAGGGCGAGAATGAGGGAGTCAACGGGTGGATTTGTGTTCTCTCCCTACCCCCTTTTCTCTCCCTGTTTGTCCGCCCACCTACCTAGGTGCACCGAGCGAAAGAAGAAATCCTCCGCGTGCGCATAGTCGTCTTTGTATGTCGCTGCCACCACCTCCGGGCGGACCAACCGAGAGTAGTCCAAATGGCATCCGCTCCTTTCCCGGGCTTCAAACGATGCCAACAAAGGCAGCCCTACCACTGCACGCAGCTCGTTCAATTGCCCTTCAATTCCTAGCCCGACCGACCAGTCGCGAAGGGCACCTTCAAGAGCATTGGTAATGTTGCGGATTACCTTCGTCACCTGGGCATGGAGGGAATAAGGGGGAAAGGGAGGAATGAGGTGCCGTGTGAAGATAAAAAAAATGCGGAAACCAAGTGGCACAAAGAAAAAGGAGTTTTCAACATGGAAGGGGTGGTGACACCTTCATGGCAAGGGAAAAGGTGAATCAATGGAATGTGGCAAGTACCCGTCGTTTCCTTCCCTCCCTCCTTCCCTCGCCTCCTACCGAATTTTTTTCTGAGGGGGTTAAGGTTGGGACTGTGTGCGCCAAAGCCTCCAACAAGAGCTCCAGCGCAGGTGAACGGGCGCCTAGCGTGGAAGTAGGAGGGCAGCATGGAAAAGGAAAGTCTTGGGTTAGGGATGAGGAGATGGTGCCCTGGAGGGGAACCTCTCCTCCACCACTGCCACCAATGCTCCTGCGAGTAGGGCTGCAGATGCTGGTGGTGCCGCTACTGTTGCTAGCGTTGATGTTGCGGCTGGCCTCGTCTCCCTCATCCGTGTTGACGCCGAGAGAAAACAAGGAAATGGAAGAGGCGGAGGAAGTGACAGAGGACATGGGCAAGGACAGCTCCTGGGGCTTAGAAGGCTGCACTGCTGTCGATTTACAGGGTGAGAGCAACCCAAGGCCAGTGGCAACCACCTGAGTGGACAAAGACACGTACGCAGCATTGCTGGTGAGAGGACTGTCCTCCTCCTCCAGCTCCCCGTCCACGAGCTCCACCAACAGAGAACATTGTCGAACCAAGTCTTCCATAACCAGCTCTATGCGCGACCTTTTCTGGACGTAGATTCGTTTATCCGTCAAAAAATGTGCCAAAAGAAGGTATCCGATTTCCATGCCATGGCACGCCGCAGAGAAACATGGCTCGAGGGCCGGGCGTTCGGTCACGGGGGACTCCCAGACGTCCCTCAAGCCAGGGAGGTGGATGTAGTGCTCGTAGAGGAGGACGACGCGTTTCCGGCCAAAGAGTGGCGGGGGTAAGGCGCTGATAGTGGTGGTGGAGGGGGTGGTAATAGGTGGATGCGCCTCGTCGTCGTTGGTGGGATTGGAGGAAAAGCCAAATGGGCAGGTGGTGGAAGTGTCAAGCGCTGAAAGAGGCGGGAGGATGGACGAGGAGGAGGACGATGGGAATAAATGCTTGTTGAGAAATGAGGGCAGAAATTCCATTGCTGGGGTGCAGCGGATGCCTTTATTTGTGTTGACACAGGGTTGGAGAAATGAGAGAGGGAGAGAGGTGTGTCAATTTAGGCGGGGAAATATTTGTTTCTGGTGCATCACACGACGGCGGCGGCGGCGGCGGCGGCGGGGGCGGGGAACGAAAGCGCGAAATATCGCATCAGCCTGCCAAGATGCCATGCGTGTGCACGTGCATCCCAGACCCTTCACCAAGCCTTTGCAGGCGCGTGATGCTTTTGCATTGAGAGAATCAGTTGATGTTTCTCCCAACTGTTCTCCTCTCACGCATCGGCTTCACAATTTGAAATATGGGCCAGTTGGGGCAGCATCAGTCCCCTCCAACACTCTAAGCCTGCAAGCATATTTACTAATTGGTTATTATTATAATCCACCTACTTATATGTTTACCGTTTGTTTGATGAGTCAAGAAGCATTTACTATGCACATGTATGCTCTGCTTTTTCCCCTCTCTCCAACAACTAACTCTCTTTCGCTTTCTCTCTCTTCTCTCTTTTGACAGCTTTGCCATCCCTATGACACGACATGTCCTTCAGTTTTAAGGGGCCGAATTTGATAGGGATTCTCGAAAGCGATCCTCCCATAGGAAATGCTAATTGAATGGTTGAGTATCACTATTTCTGCGACCGAATTACTTGGTCAGACAAAACAAAACATTTTTTCCATTAGGGTCTTATTTCGCTTTACATCTCATTCCAGTCATCCTTTTGCTGCTCTTTCCTTCCCTTTACTTGCTTCCTGTGTGCTCTCCAAACCAACGCTCTTCCTTGCCCCGGGCGCCTTCTCTAAATTGACCAAAATTTCCACAAGTGCATCGTGCTCACATAGCCGCGCATAATCCAGAGGCGTTTCTCCCTCTGCATCCTCGGCTGTCCTATCCGATCCTCTTGTCAGCAGCAATTCTACTAGGACTCGATGATTTCTGTCCACGGCCCAATGCAGCAGTGTTCGGCCTTCCTCGTCTCTAACATCTATATCCACCCGTGGTTCTCCCTCTCGCTCTCCTTTCTCAAGTCGTGCCAACACCTCCTCAACCATCCCACGCTTGACATAGTAAAAAACGTCCTGTGCCTCCTCTCCTTCCTCTTCTTCTTCTCCCTCTTTCCCTCTTTCTTCCCCTTTCCTCCTTTCCCTGCGGACGATGCAACCATCGATCCCAATCTCCCCCAAGGCACGCAACTGGCTGCTGCCAAACGAGAAATTGTCGTCGTCCTTACGGCCCAAATTTCTACCCGCGCCGTCGCGCTGCGCTGTGTCCTTCATGCCCGAGGCTGCGCCGTCGCCGTACCACTCCTGGATGCAAGCTACGTAGCGTGCTTGAGCATCGGCGTGTGAAATTCCTGCCATTGCTTGCCATGCATTCCTATCGAGTGGGCGTAATTTTATTATTAAAAACCTCTTTCTTCATAATTTTCCTCGCTACTCTTATCTCTCCAAAAATCACAATCAAGTACGCGTGATGCAACACAATCACCTTCTAAACCCATTATCGCACAGGCACCACTGTCCTATTCTTGAAGCCCCCTCATTACCACAAACGTACCATTTTGCCCGCCCCACAATGTCCAACAAACTCGGACACGTCGTTGCATTATCTCCCTCAGTGGCTTGTTTAAACAACGCATAGAGCTTCAGCTTCTGGTCTTCCGTCAATCGGACATGGCCCAGGCTTGTGGGCGGTTGTCGAACCAAGGCGGCACAGTGAGCGAAGAGCTGCGGGTAGGATGATTAGAGGGTGCAAGAAGGCATGACGGAAGGAAGGGAAGGGATTAGCAAAGGAAGGGGGGGGGAGGTTGCCACACGTGCGTTGTACGTACCATGGTGGCATTGATCTTGTTATCCGCTCCGTCCATGTGCTGTGTGTGGGTTGTGGGTTGGTGACAAGAGCGCGCATGGCTGATTGGTTTGCTTTTTCCTGTCGGGTGTACTTCTCTTTGGCTGAAGGCCCACCTCTTTCGACTTGTTAAATTATTACCGATACTTTTGCTGGCACCCGCTTGTGTCATTCCGCGAGGCGAGTCGAGTCGAGGAGAAGGGATTTGATGGTGGGAGGACTGCAGGACGGCAATGCCCTGTCCCTGGTCACTTAGACACTCGGGCATCCTCCTTAAACCTACCATATAAACCAGGTTACGAAATCTGTTGGGCCGTCTCTGTGCTTAGTTTGACTCCTGGAGTCTTTATGCTTCTACTATTAATACTCAATCTCAACACCCTCCCTGACCTCCACCACAGGCGAGCTTCTTCGTAACGACGGCCGAGTAGCAGTAGCAGTGGAGATCGGCGTAAACGATACCTGCGGAGGCCTGAGTTCTCATTCAAAGTCACGCTATGCCACCCAAGAAGAAGGAGAGCGAAGAGGATGTGGACCGCTTGACGCGTATTGCCATGTACGTTGGTTATGTTGCTTGCCCCTCTCCTCCCCTCCCACCTTCGATCGACATACACTCCGACGCGACTCTCACTCGAAAGGGGGGGCTATGATTCACAACACGCCGTAGTTGACCCCTGAATGTTCTATGTGCAAGCTCTTCGTGACTGATCCATTCCTGGAAAGCCTGGGCATCTACTCTCTCCCATTTCATGTCCCTCCCTCCCTCCCTCCCTCCCTCCCTCTCTCCTTCCCTTTCTTCACAGCGTGAATAAGGACAAGTGCAAGCCCAAAAAGTGTCGTCAAGAATGCAAACGGAATTGTCCCGTGGTCCGGCAAGGCAAGCTGTGTATCGAAGTGGCGCCTACTAGCAAAATCGCCTTTATTTCCGAAGAGCTCTGCATTGGGTGCGGGATTTGCGTTAAGAAATGCCCATTCGAGGCCATTAACATCATCAACCTCCCCAAATCTCTGGAGGGGTCACAAACACATCGGTATGGTCCAAACTCTTTCAAGCTCCATCGACTGCCCATGCCGAGGCCTGGGCAGATCTTGGGGTTGGTAGGGCAGAATGGGACGGGGAAGAGCACGGCGCTCAAAATCCTGGCAGGGAAGCTGAAGCCAAATTTGGGGAGGTTTGATAATCCCCCAGATTGGACGGAGATTTTGGCACATTTCAGGTACAATCGTTTGTTTGTCTGTCCGGCCTCTTCAATTTCCTTGCTCCCTACTCCTGTCCTCATGTTTTTCAAAAAGAAAATGAAAGTCACCACCCCCCTCTCTTTCCCTCTCCTTTCCCTCCAAACTAGGGGCTCAGAGCTACAGAACTATTTCTCCCGTATCCTGGAAAACAACTTGAAGGCTCTGGTCAAACCCCAATACGTGGACCACATCCCCAAGGCGGTCAAGGGCAAGGTCGGGGAGCTCATCCGCACCAAGGACCAGCGGGAGCGAGCCGAGCCCATCCTGGCCGAGATGGAGCTCAATCATCTGCTGGAGCGCAGCGTGGATGCGCTCTCGGGAGGGGAGCTGCAGAGGTTCACTATCGGGATTGTGTGCGTGCAGCAGGCGGACGTGTACATGTTCGACGAGCCTTCCTCCTACCTCGACGTGAAGCAGCGCCTGAGGGCCGCCTTGACGATCCGGTCCTTGGTGGCCACGGGGCAGGGGGGCTCGGCGCAGACCTACGTCCTGGTGGTTGAGCACGATTTGGCCGTTCTGGACTATTTGTCTGACTACATATGTTGCTTGTACGGCACGCCTTCGGCCTACGGGGTGGTGACCATGCCCTTCTCGGTGCGAGAGGGGATCAACATTTTCTTGGCTGGCTTCGTGCCCACGGAAAATTTGCGGTTCCGCGATGAGGTATGCGTCCTTTTTCTTTTTATTTCATGTTCATTCCCTGCCTCCCTCCTCTCTCCCTTGCTTCTTTCGTGAGAGCTTTGTTCATCTCTTCCTCAGCGGCAGCATAAGGACGGCGCCCGCGTACCACATCCCTCCCTCCCATCCTTTTCCTCTTCTTCCAGGCCCTCGTCTTCAAGATCAGCCAGAACAGCGAAGAGCTCGGCTCCTCCTCCTCAAGCCGTGTCCAGCAGTACCGCTACCCCTCCATGACCAGGACAATGATCCCCAAGCCGAACCCTGCCGCGGGGGGGGGGGATGAAGTGGCCCTTAGGCCCGGGCAGATCGACCGGCGGAAGTTCACCCTGCACGTGGAGGCGGGGACGTTCACAGACAGCGAGATTGTGGTGATGCTGGGAGAAAACGGGACTGGCAAGACCACGTTTGTGCGAATGTTGGCGGGGGCGCTGAAGAGCGACGAGGAGGAGGCAGCTCTGGAGAGGGGGGATGAAGAGGAGGCGGAGTTGTTGGGCGTGCCTTCGTTGAACGTTTCATACAAACCCCAGAAGATCAGGTGAGCGGATATATGGGTACATAAGTATATATGTGTGTATGTGAGCATCTAAGTGGGGGTGTAATGTGTGCATGTGTGTCGGCGTGCCCGTTCCACTTGATGCTGCCTCAATCTTTCTCAAAGCCAATATCAACGCACCCTTTCTGTCTTCTCTCTCTCTCCCCATGCCTTCCGCCTTTCTCTCTTCCCTCTCCCCCGCCCGCAGCCCCAAATTCCCCGGCACGGTCCGCGAGCTCCTGCACGCCAAGATTCGCGAGGCGTACTCCCACCCGCAGTTTGTGTCTGACGTGATGCGGCCGCTCAACATGGAGGAGATCATGGACAATGTCGTGCAGGTGCGTAGGAGGCGCCTTTGCCCCCATTCGGCCTTTTCCCTCCCCCTTCCTTCCCCACCTCTCTCCTTTCCACTAACTCGCTCCATGGGGCGGGGAGCAGCCCCAGAGCAAACGGCACGCCCTGTACCTCTACCCCTGACTCCCTCCCTCACTCTCTCGCTCGCAACTCCACCCTCACACGCAGAACTTGTCGGGAGGTGAGTTGCAGCGCGTGGCCATCGTGCTGTGCCTCGGCAAGCCCGCGGACGTGTACCTGATCGACGAGCCGTCGGCGTACTTGGACTCGGAGCAGCGCATCGCCTGCAGCAAGGTGATCAAGCGATTCATTATGCACAGCAAGAAGACGGCCTTCGTGGTGGAGCACGACTTCATCATGGCCACCTACCTGGCCGACCGCGTCATCGTGTACGAGGGCAACCCCGGCGTGGAGGCCACGGCCAACGCCCCGCAGTCCCTGCTCACGGGCATGAACACCTTCTTGAAGCAGCTCGAGATTACCTTCAGGCGAGACCCGACCAATTTCCGGCCGCGCATCAACAAGCTGGACAGCGTCAAGGACCGGGAGCAGAAGCAGGCGGGCACCTTCTTCTTCGCCGATATGGATGACTGATGAAAGATTGATTGAATGTGCGAAACGAACATTGAAAAAGACATGAAAGAAGAGTAAGGGCAGGAGGAGGAGGGGAAGAAAGAGGAAGAAGGGGGGGAGAGGAGGACGTGAAGGAGCAAGAGGAAGGGCGTGAGGCATAGAGGATGAGAGAAAAAAGAGAAGGATGACACAATGATGATCAGTGCGAAACAAGACAACCTAATGAAGTAATGCGAGATAGAAATTTAAGCGTTTGAGTTGTTGGTAGCGTCCTTTCGCCTAATATTTTTACAACATATTTTTTGTGCACATTCCCAGCACCTCCAGCAACCGCGACACCTCCGGGTACCTGGCCGTGGTGCTCTTGTCTAAGCCTCCTTCTTCTCCTGTCACAGCCCTCGTGCCATCGGCGGCGGCTAGGTATGCAACCGACTTCGAACCACGACCCGCATGTGCGGCGCACACCTTCCGCTATCCTCTCCTCCTCTTCTTCCTCCACTGAAATTCTCCCAATTCACCAAATTCAGGTATGCCGTACCTTCCTCCCCCCCCCCCCCCTTTCCTTCTATCGTCGTCGCCAGATAACTTTCGGGCCCCCCTGGCGCGAATTCCCCCGAGCTAATAGCTGCTGTCCATGCAGGAGGCACCTCCAGCCCCACTCCTTCCTGTCCTCCCTCTTTCCCACCATTCGCTTGTCGTCGTTGTTGTTGTTGCTGCTGCTGCTGATGGTGAGGACGTGTAGCCAGGAGGATGGCGAACGTCACGTCATGGGGGACGGGTGCTAGCTCAGCGACTTCCTGGGAGGGAGGGAGAAAGGGAGATAGGAGTGGAGAAGATGAGCCCAGAAATAATGTACACGCCACTCCGTAAAAAGAGGGCCACTTACCTCGGCGATGCTGATGCGGGCTAGCAACTTCCGAAACGCCGGAAAGGGGTCTTCCAGACTGCCTTCCGCCAAGGCTTGAATGAGTAAGGGGGAAGAGAGCAGCTCAAAGGCGAAAGACTCCAGGGGGGTTTGGGGGGCGTCATTGTTGCTGTGTGATTTTGTGTGTGAGCGTGTGTGCCTGTGTATGTGCGTGTCTGTGTCGGATCCTACGGACCCTCTTCTAGCGCTGTCGTTGTACACCTTCCTCCTACCTCCCTACCTGCTCCCATACAGCGTCAAGACAATCTTATCGATCGATCCCTCCATCAACATGCCTCCCGCAGCTTGCATCACCTCGTGTATGTACAGATTTAGGTCCGGGTGACGACTCATGAAAACGGGCACGTCATATTTCCGCCGGCGTTCAAAGACGGCGGAGGGGTAGACGCCGCGGTTGTACCTGCGGAAGGAGGAAGCAAGGGTAGAAAGAGGGAGGGGGAAATGGAAAGGAGGTGAAATGTAATGTTATGGAGGGCTGAGGGTAAGAGAGAACTGCTCGGCATTGAAACCTTCTCTTATGTTTATTCAATCGGAAATGAAGATAAGCAAGCAGTGGTAGACGTGGAATCGAAAAGTCAAGGACAAACTTACAAGACTTGGTGGACGGCTACCTCCAGGAACTCTAGTAGCACCGCCGTCGCCTCCTGCAAGGGATCGTCTTGCTTCATGGTCGCCGTGCTGTGTTGCATGTGTGTGTAATTGGGGATTACGAGAAAGGGATGAGAATGGGAGGGAGGCGAAGGTGGCGGAGGTGGGTGACATGTTGGCGCAAAAAACGAAGCAGTTTCACACGAGCAGACTGCCCTCTTGCTTCGCCTTGGTCATGTCTCAGCCTGTCTGTGGCGTGTACGTCACTCTGTGCCCCATCAACCGCAACCGCACTCACTGAAGAGACATGCATCACTTAAAGGGACACTCCTTGCGGTCGTGCGTCCTGCTGTTGTTCCCCTGGCCCATTCTTATTTAATTTATTCATTTGATCATTCCCTATCAAATCAGAGGCTACGCACACAGTTATGTGGCCATCGGGTAAGTTTGGAGGAAGCAACAAGCCTCCATCGTCCCTTTTGTCGTCCCCTGTCTCTTGTGCCAACAGCAGGACCATGAGCTTCGATAGCAGCATTGATAGCAGCACCAGCACGAGCACCAGCAGTGGCAGCAGTAGCAACAACTCGAGCCTCTCTTCCTCCTCTTCCTCCACCTCGTCGTCGTCCCGCGGGCTCCTTCAGTCCTTATCCTTTCTTCCCAGTCTCTTCTCCTCCTCTAGCGGATACGGCGGTGGCGCTGGGGCCCGAGACACGTTCAAGCCAATCAAGGAGCACACCACTGGAAAGCGCATCTCGCTCCACCGTTACTCCCAAGCCACCCTCGCAACCGGCATCACCCGAGCCGCCGTCGCCTGCCCCGCCTCCGAAGACCCGGACGAATGGCTGGCCGTGCACACGGTGGATGCCTACAACGAGCTGGCATTGCTATATGGGATTATGCATGGAAAATGCCTGGCGAGCAACGAGAGCTGCGCGGTTATGAATGCAGGACCCGAGTACGAGTATCTGTGGGCGGACAAGAATCTGCACAAGAGACCAACCAAGGTCTCGGCGAATGAGTATGTGGGCTTACTTTTGGAGTGGGTGGAAGAGCAGTTGAATGATCCAGCCGTCTTTCCTGCAACGACGGATGTGGCCTTCCCGAGGACGTTCAGAGCGTCCGTGGCTAAGATTTTCACGCGAATGTTTCGAGTGTATGCCCACATTTATTTGACCCACGTTACAGACATGGAACGTGCAGGGGCCATGAGCCATCTGAACTCGTGTTTCAAGCACTTTATTTTTTGTGCGCTTGAGTATGACTTGGTGGCGGAACGGGAGCTGGCGCCTCTGCAAGTATTGATCCGTTCCATACTAATAGAAGACGCTCGAAGGCATGCAGCAGAGCACAAATCCTTCCCTTCTCCTTCATCTTTTGGCGCGTTAACTCGCACATCCTTGGTGGCTGCTTCGGCGACGCATTCGCGGCATCAGGCAAGGCTGCAGCGCTCGGGGAGTAATAGTGTGAATGCCAGCAGCCGCAGCCTCAGCAGCAGCGGCAGCAGCAGCAGCAGCAGTAGCTTGAGACCAGGCAAGGGCGGACCGTTGTCGTCAACGCCGATGCCAACACCACGGAAGGAGAGGGCTTCCTTTACTTCTTCCTTCTTTTCATTGTCCTCTTCGTCCTCCTCTCCTTCCTCCTTGTCCTCGTCATCTTCCTCCAAAGCTTGAAGACCACAGCACAGAAACAATACCAGCAGTAGCAGCGGCTACAGACCTCGCAAGGGCAGTGGCAGCAACAAGCTCAACAATATGATGGCACGAGAATTTTATCCAAGGAGTTCCAGGGCGGGACCATAAAAGACGGCTGAAAACTTCTTGCGATTCATTCAAATATGCGCCACGGCCTTTACCAGGAAGCTTAACAAAGCATGGTATGGCAAAATGGGAATGGGAAAAATCCTTTATTTGTACATATTCGAACAACAAATTAACGGACAAAGAAAGAAAGCGTTCATTGTGAGGAGATTTATTGGGCTTTGCCATGTATCTTCTTTTGAAAATGCTGCTGCCTCCGAGGGTAGATAGGTGCCCATGCTCACCACTGTCATCGCACTTTGCAACGTCATCGTCTGTGACTTAGACAGCCTATGTCCGCACCCCAACGCCCTTCTTACCCTCTCTTACGCTACACAACAAGGACAAACGAATGCCCCTACCTTATTTCCCGACGCTGCCACTGCTGCTCCTGCTTGCCGTAGTCGCCATCTCAGGCTTTGTCCTCCCCAGCATGCCAAATACTGGAATCACAAGCAGCTCCAGCAACACCAACGTCTGCACCACTGCCGCTGCCAATACCACCACTACGACGGACAATTTCGCCACCGATACTGCATCTCTCAACAGTATTCCTGGCTCCGATGTAGGCATGATTCTGCCTATCTCTCGAATTGGTTATGGAACCTATCGAATCGGCCACAATTCCGAGGAGCAAGCCGGGTCCCTCCGTCAAGCTTTGCTGCAGGGCATTAACCTTATTGATACTTCCGCCAATTACGGTAACGGTGAAGCCGAAGAAGTCGTTGGCGAAGTAATGAAAACGCTCATCGAGGAAGGGGCCATCCAGCGACAGGATGTGGTGATCGTGAGTAAAGCGGGGTACATTCAAGGACAAAACATGGAACGATACCAAGATGGCACCGTCAAGACCCCCGATACCGTTGAAGTTGCTTCCTACCTCGCACATTGCATCCACCCGGCCTTTCTTCAAGATCAACTTAATCGCTCCTTGGATCGCCTCAACCTGCCCTCCTTGGACGTATTCCTACTGCACAACCCCGAGTACTATCTCACGCACAACATCCCGGCAGGGCGCCGGGATATCAGCGATGCGGCTCTGGAGGACCATCGAGCGGAGATGGATCGTCGTCTGTTCGAAGCTTTCAAGGCCATGGAAGCAGAGATTGCTAGCGGTCAAGGTCGTATTGAGAGCTATGGGATCTCGTCCAATTCGTTTTCGTTGCCTCCAACACACCCGCACTTTTTGAAGTACGACCACCTGGTGGAAATGGCACAGAGGGCAGCCAAGGCTGTAGCCTCTCAGGTTGAAGGAGAGGAAAAGGTGGAAGGTGAGAAGCGTGCGCCAAAGCATCATTTCAGTACGATTCAACTGCCGGGAAATTTGTTGGAACAAGAGGGGCTGGATCATGCCGTGGACTGGGCGGCGCAGAATGGGCTGATGGTCTTGATCAACCGTCCTTTAAACGCCTTCAATGATCGGATGAGTTTGCGGCTGGCTGAATACGAAGATACCCGTCCTGCCTATGAGGAAGCACGTAATGTTCTCCTTGCTTATCTCGACGCCGTCGCCGAGGACAAGGGCGCAGATAACTTTCGCGTTATCTTTCGCCCAGAGATCGAAGAAATCGATACTTACCTGCAAAAGCAAGCGGGAGAAGGTAAAATCAACGTCTTGAGTTGGGAAAATTTGTCGTCGCAGTCAATTGTTCCTGCCCTCCGTCGGGGCTTGCAAGCGACAGCGAATGCCGAAGGGACGTTTGACACCCAGGCGATGAGGCTTGCTCAAGACTTCCTGGACGCGTGTAAGCGGTTTGTGAGCTTTCATAGTGGAACGCATGCGCGGGAGGTGGTGGAGGGGGAATTGGGTTTCGGGAGGTTGCCGGAAGGGAAGTCTCTGCAGGAATTCGCCGTGGAATGGCTGCTGGCAAGGGAGGGGGTGACGTGTGTGTTGCTTGGGTGTAGGAACATGCGGTACGTAACGGATGCGGTGAAGGTAAATGCGATGTTTCCATCGGTGACAAGCTTTGCGCGCGGGTAAATCAAAATATAGACAGTCCTTCAATCTTTGATGGGATGACGAACGTGCTGATGTGGGTGTGTAAGCGCGCATTAGAGATGAAGACGGTGTTCCGTGCCTGGGAGGCAGCGAGTCCGTGAGTGGCTACAAAATCAAGCACACAGTTGGAGCCTAAAGTCGGAAATCCATAGACATATTTCTTGGACAGAGAAAAAGAGTGTGTAAAAACGGTAAGCTAAACAAAGTATACTTAAAATTAGGTGGCCAGTAAAAAGCAAATTGAAAAAAGGGGCGAGAAGGGAGAGATGAGAGGGAAAAGGAAGTGAGAGAATAGGAGTCTAGACGGCAGGAAGGAATGGCTGAGAGAAGATAGATAATTGTGCCGCGCGAAGAGACAAAAACAATTCGGGAAAGATAGGGGGGAAAAAATGCTCTTATTGTTATGTTCTCTTGTTATTTCGTTTGTGTACGGATTTTCTCTGGGGCAAAGCTCTGCTCTTCTCTAAATGTTTAATATCGTATTCCATGTTGTTATCTAACACGTCTATCATCTCACACGTAAATAAGCCATGAAAGTACAGTCAGGGTGCCTCCACACACATCCTACCTTTCCACTCTTCACCTTTCTTCTGTCTGTCCGTCCTCCGCTTCCTCCTCGTTCCATCGTCTCTTACCCCTCCGTGACGGCTGGTTGGTTGTATATGAGCAAACATAATTTTCGATGCATAAATTTTGTTGTATGTATGTAAGCAAGTCTGTCCGTGCTCTCTATTCTCTTCCTGTCGATAATCAAAGGTGCTTTGTCTCGTGTTGCTCTGCTACGTCCTACTGTTGCTGCCGTCTCTAGTCTGGACTCAGTAATACACTATGTTTATCCCGTTTGCTTCCTTCTATCTCCTCTATCAAATTTATGTAACGGCGCTCTACCATCAACACATCACAACCTCCCCTCCCCTCCCTCGCTTCAACCTTCCCTGCCCTCCCTGCTCTCCATCCCTCTCTCTTTTCCTCCACTTTCTTGCCGCCGACAACTCACCTGAACGGCAGCAAGTCCGCGAAAGGATCACTGCTCTTGCTGCTGTTGCTGTTGCCGCTGGTCATGCCCGGCAGGCCTGCACCGAGGGCACTCAGGCTGTCGAAGGGAGAGGGTTTCGCAGACTCCGGGCCAGTGGCACTCTTGGAGCAAGGAGCAGCACCGCCAACGTCCACGGAGTCAGAGCCGGTGCTGGAAAAAGCAGAAAATGTGGGGGTGAGGGAGAGGGAGGACTTGACAGGGGCCATGAAGCCGCCAAAGTCGTCCTTGCTTGTCGCCGAGGAGGAGGAAGAGGAGGAGGAAGAAGCAAACGAGGAGCCAAGGGGGGCAAAAGGGGGGGGGGAAGCAACAGCATCACCATCTTTCCATCCCGTCGTTGCGGTCACTCTAGTGCCAGACCCAGCCAGACAGTCATCATGAGCTGCCGCGCCCGTTTGTGCCCTCCTCACCGCTGGTGCTGACGAGACGGAGGCAGGGGGGGCAAGCAAGCCTCCCCACGACGACCCCGGCGGTGGAGGCAACAAACCTCCCCCACTGGTTATACCCCCACCACCACCTGTCACCCTCTTCTTCCTCTCCCCTCCCGTCGTGGCCCCAACCCCTCCCTCGCGGGTGGGCAACCTGATCGTCAGCTTTTCGCCTTCCTTCAGACTCAAATCCACCTTGGGCCCTCCTCCCTCCCTCCCGTCCTCCTCCTCACTCTCCTTTCCCCTCGTCCTCAACCTCTCAGTCCGCGCTTTGTCTTTCTCGTACTCCTGCATGGCCACATTGAAGTCAAAGGCCTCCTCGCGTTCATTGAAAGCCACACCCACGAAGGCATGTCGACCCGAGGCATTTTGAATTTTCAAGACAAAATACCGGCTGGAGTCGACGCAGCGTTCGACAGATCCTTCCTTGATGGGGCACATGGCGAAGAGTGAGCCTGTACATAGGAGGGAGGGCAAAAAAAGGGAGAGAGGGAGGGAGGATGACTTTCACCACTTTTCCCTTTCTAGTCTCAAGGCTCGACCCCAGCAAGGAAAAGCGGCCAAAGATGAGAAGGGGGAGAGAGGAATGAGGTGGCGAGAGGAAATAGAGGGACACTGTTCCAACCACAGAGCAGAGTCCAAGAATCAAGAAACAACAGAAACCAAAGAAGGGGGGAAGCCGCGTAATCCTGAGCCTTACCATTTTTGGGGTCAATCAGCAAGATGGCGGCGTCCAACCCCTTTTGCACAACCTTTAAGGCGCCTTGCCACACTTCCTCCTTCCAGTCGGAGGCTCGGTAGCCCCCGGCACTAAGACGGGGAGGGATCTTGAAGACGTGCACGGTCCGAATTTGGCAAAGAGTGCGTTCGACCGTGTCTTCTGACGGTTGAGGCGTGGGAGGGACCGACAGACGGAGGCAGAGAGGGGGGGAGGGAACATAAGTGATGGCTAGACGTAAGTGATAGCGGGACATGTCAATCCGCCTTCTAATTTTCTTGTTTTTTGCGCGTGCAAGAGAAAGGATGGTTACACGTGCAGAAAGGGGGCTGGTGTGGGTTCAGATGGGAAAGAAAGTAACTGAGGACCCGGGGGTGGGGTGGTCAGGGGGTGGCACGCATGCATAAACCGCAATCACGCATCGCGGGCAGCTGGTTCAGATCCTCCATGCATGGATGAACGTACCGTCTGCGTAAGAAGCCATAGGGAGCGTGATGGGGCTGATGGACTGAAGGTGCAGGACTGTCGTAGTTGCTGGCCTGAGGCTGCTGGGCTCCCGGAAATTGTGCGACTTTTTCACAAGCGCGCCTTTCAATCGAGGCCTACTTATTCTGTGCAGATGTGTTGGCTATGGTCATGTGAGGAAAGGATGATTTTGGAAGAGAGGGACGTTGTCAATGAATATTTATGCATTCCTCGACGGGGCCAGCCTATGGAATTGCCTAGGATCGAGCGAAGGGTGGGAAAATAGTAAAGACTGGACACACGCAGTCGTGACCGCCGCCATCATCAGGACGAAAAAAATGTGGAGAAGGAGGCTCTGGAGGCGGTGGTACTGTATGTATACATCAACGCACATGTAAACAAAGTAGACATGAAGCTCAGGTGGCGAGTCTCACGAAGGACTCGGCAGGCAGCGAGCCTCGCAGCAACTTGCGTGCGCCTGTTCCCAAATGCATATGCCCGCATTTCATCAACATGGCAAGAATCAACTCTACGCACACAGCTGTATTGGCATGCATTTTTAGAAGCCCACCCAGCTCTGCTTGTCGTCGTAGTCCTTGCCTTTGCACGTCCACTCCCACGCCACTCAAAAAAGATCATCCACCTCACCATCACCATCATTACGCGACAGGCAGTCCAGGCCAGCGCAGCCATGCAGACATGCATTTTGCGCCCCACCAAGCAACTGACCGCATTGGCAACGTCAACGGGCGCCAGGATGGTGCGGCGGCGGACCAGCAACACAGGCAGCCTGTCTATCTCCAGCTCGGGGGCTTCGCACCCCACTGCTGCCACTGTGGCGGTCATGACTCGCAGCAGCAGCAATAGCACCACCAACATGGACACCACCTCCGCCGCCCGCAGTCAAAGAATGTGCATACACACACTTTCTGCTGCGTCCAAGCAGCCCTCGATGGCAGCACCTTTGCAGGCAGGAACTATGGCACCATTTTCCAGCCAACCCGGGTACGTAGATGTATGTGCTAAGTCCTATGCCTTTCCCTCCTTCATGTGTGTTAATTGTTTGTCGTTCACCGCATTCTTCAAAACATTACAAGGTATGAGAAGTGCACCTCGTTGAATCATGGCGCTCATGCTTTCCATGATTGTGTCTCAAGCCTCTGGTCCCATCGAGATCGTGAGCCCTCACCTCGCTTACCTCCCCCCACCTCAAACCCCCCCCCCCCCAAAAAAAAAGGAGTCACCCTCAGCAGCAGCAACAGCAGCAGCAACAGCGGTATCAACAACAGCAAACATCCCAGCCCACTCCGCACCATATCCCTCCCCCTCCTCGTCCTATTCCTTCCCCGCACCCGCTCCATGTCCCCTCCGCCTCTCATTCTCCCACCGCCGCCGCCACCTTAAAGGTCAGCGATGATAGCGCCCATGACCTCTCGCCCTCCCTCCGTCCCTCCCTTCCTGCTTCTACGATCCCTAATCAGAGCGGGCGAGTGAGCGTCATGGCTTTCTATGTCGGGCAGAAATTAGATTTGGTCGCCGTGGTGCAAGCGAACTTTCTGTCCCACCGAGGGTACAAAGTGAGTGACGACATCCTGGTGGTTCCTTTGGAGGATAGAGGGCCTGAAGCGAGAGGGAGGGAGGGAGGGAAGGAGGGTTGGAAGAATGTAAAGAGCGCGGTGGTGGTGTTTAAGCATGGGTCGGTCGTGTTCTTCAACGTGGAGGATGACAAGCAGGCGAGGTACTTGCACGCCATGACGCGGCATTGCGGAGAGGTGGTACCGCAGTCACACAGATTTCGAGAGACCCTGGAATGCCGCCTTCGGCCATGGCAGGAGAAGTACCACGAGATGGGCCAAGATGTGGTGCACCTCCGCGAGCTCAACGAGGACTCCATCAAGGTGGTGGCTGATGTAATAGGGCACAGCGTCGCCTTGAACTTTTATAATAAGAAGGCGGATAGGATGCTGGAGGACTTCAGAGTACTGAATAACAGTGTGGAGGGATCGGGGGTGTTCACGGAGATGGATAAGAAGGATTTGTTCAAGCTAGTAAGTCCAGAGGGAGCGATAGAGGGAGGGAGGGAGGGGGGAGGAAGCGAGAGGGGGGTGGGGTGGGGGGTACGACTGTAGGACACTCAGAGGACGATCTCATCTCTTCTGGAGCCGAATCATCGATGACAAGAAATATTTATAATACTCCTCCTCCATCCGGTCCTCCCTCTCCTCCTCCACCCAGGTGGCGCTGAACAACAAGATTCTAACCGACGCCATGTCGTCGGGCCTGCTCGAGCAGTCCAAGCCCGCTTGGAACTTCAACCGCTTGGACGCCCTGTGGAATGATTTGAGGCATGAATTCAGCATTGGCGATCGGTGCGTGCTGATTCACACACGCTTTCTGTATCCTCCCTCTTCCCACATTTTAATTTATTTTCTCCATTTCTTTTTGGTTTTCCTTTTCCCCTTTCCTTCACTTTTCTTTTCACGCCTCGGCGTAAATACTTACGTGCATCACCCTCCCTCTCTATTTTCCCCTACCTCCTCAGGTTCGGCAAGGTCGAGCACAAGATCACGCACGTCCAGAGCAATACCAAATTCTTCCTCGAGGTCCTCAACCACCAGAAGAGCAACAAGTTGGAGTGGATCATCATCGTCTTAATCGCGGCAGAGATCGTTTTGTCGTGCATTGACCTCTACCACCAGATTTTGGTGTAGTGGTCACAAGATCATATGGTAATGGAGGCGTGTGGATGATGCTGGTGCTGGAGGGTAGTTTGTATAGCTAGAACATTGAATGGTATGGAGGAGGTAATCAAATTTAATATAGAAGTATACGTCAAGACAAGCTCCCCTACTGTTTTCCATTCTTTTCTCTGCGTGTCCTCCACTGTCTAAGGACATAGTGTTATTGAGTCTTGATCTCACTTACATCCTAGGAGGAAAAATAAAAGAGATGGTTCGTGTGGAAAATATTAGAACAGATAAAATAAAAAATAGAAAATAAAAGATAATATGAACATAAAGAAAGACAAGGACGGATCGAAAGTAACGAGATCATCGGTCCCAACCCAGGCACTGACGCACGACATGGACGCACACAGCATAGGCAGGAGACATTGAGGTTGGTTAGGGATCCAAGATGGTTGCCAATAGAAGGCACTAAGAAATTACCCCCTAAACGGTAACTTGAGCTTTCCAAGCACATGTAACTCCAGACATACGGTAATGAACTTCTTAGATCCCTAGCTTAATTCTTTATTCTCCATGCTTAGAATCACACATCATGCCATAGTTTTTAAACCCCTTCAGTGACGAGACTGTCACGTGTTGAATCTACATCTGTAGAACACATGAATTCTCGGAAAAATCATTTTTAATGAAAATAAATTCACGTATTAAATTCTTACAAAACGTCAAACATGTGCCAATATAAGTCGTAAATTGCGTTTTGAATGGTAAACAATACTATGAAGAGCAGAAAATGATGTGGAGGCTCCTCGTATCTGCCTTTGGCTCCAAGCAATTATTTCAATATCGAAATCGAGCTGCTCAAGGCCAAGCACGATAAGGCCAAACACGCAAATCATGCAGCCATAGCAGCCTAATTTTGCGACGCACATTCAGTTGGCATAGCCTGTTCAGCCTATCGACCAAAACACGCAGAGCAGCGGGCTTGTGAGCTCTCCGCTGCACGGGTTGACCCCATGTTCCGGTTACGATTTATCAGAGATAGCTGTGTATACGGTCGGTGCCGGCGCCGCGCCGCCACGCCGAAATCGAATTTAGAGCTGTCTTCCTCGACGGAAGATGAGGCCGCGCGTCACACGGCACTGTCTCTTACAGAGCTGGCATGGTGTCCCTGGGGTGGTTGGGCAGGACGTGTCGCAAATCGCTATTCGCCTGTGCATTCTCATCCAAGATCCCTGCGGCATCACCAGAACCTGATTCGATATGCGCCCCCGTCCCTGTCTCCGACCCAATCTTTCCACTTACGATTCACATCCAACCACAGGCAATGCCCAAGCGAGGATAAGAAGGGTAAAGAGCAGGTCATTAAATCGATGCCGGAGGAGCTGGAGCTTACTTCCGGGAGATGGGATGGGGAAAATATGGTGAGTTGGGCAGATTCAGGTAGCAAGGGGACTAACTATTACACAAAGGCTCACCAACCCCCGACCTAAACAACTCACGACCAGGGCCGCACGTCTTCTATCGAAGAGGACAGCGACGACAGCCTTTCCGACGGAGCAGAGGAAGAGATTCAAACTTTGCTGTGGAATGACCAAAGCATGCCCGTCCTTCCTGTCTCGTCACGCTCCCCCCTTGTCACCCCCCCGATTACTAGCAGCACCAGCACCAGCTCCAGCACGGAACGCCACACCCCAAGTTGGGACAAGAACGAAAAGGCAAACACGAGTTTAATCGGCCTCAACATGCCAGTCTTTGCGAATCTGCTATCCCCCCGCACGCGCTCCGGTCCTGCCGCCTTGTTTCAGCGGGGTAGCAGTCCCTCTCCGCGTGGGGCGTCCTCGTCTTTCCAACACCACCATTCATCGTATCACGCCCACTCTACAGCACGTGGAGGAGGTGGGGGTGGTGGCAGGGACGGAGGAAGGGATAGAGTAAGGGAAAGCGGGAGGGGAAAGAGGGAAGGGAGGGAAGGAGGGCATTCCTCCGCGCCGCCGGATGCCGGGATAGCCATCCCCCGCCTGCCCACACCACGAAGTAGCAACGGCAGAAGCAATAAAGGTATAAGGTAAGTCTAGTCGGAGGACCAATGGCGAGCAGGTGTAGCGTGGAGGAAGTCTAAAGTCATGTCTCTTGGGCGTGCTCTACTAGAGATAGAAATACTCAGGTTTGTTCTCCTCACGCCCACCCATCTGCATATGGCGCAGCGGCTTCAGTCTCGGTACCCCAAACATAGGCCCTAGCGAATGCATGACCGTCACCAGCACCATCACCAGCACCGGCAGCGACCCCTTTAATGACATGATCGCTTTTCACCGAGGCAGCAGCAGTAGCACCGCCGCACCGCGCAGACGGGCGCATGGACGGGGCTTTGCCCTTGTCTTCCTCGTCTTTACCGCCGCCGTTCTCTTCCTCCTCTTTCTGGTGACAATTCTCCATCTATCCCTCATGCGCCACGAGGCCAGCACGCGCCTGGGCCACGTCCTCGGGATAATCGAGAGCGCAGGTATGTCATGCCCTCCCTCCCTCCCTCCCTTCCTCCCGACCGTGTTGCCACTGCTTTTCCCCGAGTCGATCTCTGTTGCCTAAAAATCTCGTTCACCTTCATTGCATCGCCAACATCGCCAGCACTGCATTTACATTCCTTCTTCCGCTTTCCATCCCCCGCTTCCCCCCCCGCCCCCCCCCCCCCACTAAGAATATTTCCCTATCCGCAACGGCTTCGAGTCGGGGTGGCCTGGCCTCGAAGGGAGCTATCAAGGACTGCTGCCCGAGGCGGAGATAGAGAAAGAGGGAGGTAGGGCGTTGTCAGCAGCAGCAGGAGAGGTGGTCATGGCGGTGATGGATGGGAAGGGAGGGGTCGCTGTGGGGGGGAAAGAGGGAGGGACGGAGGAACGGAGGGAGGGAGGGAGGGAGGAAGGGACGAAGCGAGTGCTGGTTGAGAGCAGCAACCAGGAGGAAGACAAACTGGGGCATAGAGAGCTTGGGATGAAGGAGGAGGAGGAGGGGGAGGTGATGGAAACCACTGGGCTGATGGGCGACATTTGGAAGCGCTACAGACGGCCGCCCCCGTACCACCGACCTCCTCCGCCGCCGCACGGCCCGCCGGCGAAGCTTTGCTCGGTGACTTACAAGATGAATGTCAGCGAGCACGAAGCCAAGGTAAGGAGGGAGGGAGAGAGGGAGGGAGGGAGGGAGAATATCTCCATATCTCTTTTTCGATGAAACCTTTGGTGAGCACGCTAGACACCACCAGGCGCCTCAAGTTCACAACCCCCCCCCCCCGCCCCCTCCTCGTCCCTCCCTCCCAGGCAATTGACCTGGACCCCTATGACCAGGAGCTACTCGGCACCATCATGGTCCGCATCTGCAACTGCGGCTGCGCCCGCCAGGACAACCTCAACTCCTCCTCCAGCAGCCCGAGCCCGCCCTCCCCCCCACGCGTGGACTCGCTGACCCTTATGTCGGAGATCTTGCGCGGGGCGCATATCGTGGTGGAGGAGGACCGCGGGGCGTTCTACTCGTGGTTCACGCACATGCAGGACTCGTACCGCCGCACGTCGTCCCACCGCTCCATCGTGCCCATGTACGGCATCGACGAGGGGTCCGTGCTCCGGACTATTTTGACAGGTGAGGAGGTCTTGCCTGCCCTGCCCTCCCTCTCTACCCCCCTCCCTCCTTGGAGCCCTTCCTCCTCAAATGCTCTCTGTGCTGACTCTATCTCCACGCTATGACTTACACGTTTTCACGGAATATCCACCTACGGGCGAACCGCAGCATACAACATTTCACCCCTCCCTCCCTCCCTCTCTCTTCTTTCAGGCCGCACCGGCGACGGACACACGTGGTTTCAGTTCGAGGGGGCGGGCTGGGAACCGTTCAAAAAGCCGTTTGAGTCCTTTCTTCACGCCGTTAATTACGTTCAGTACCGAGTCACAGGCAAGCAGGTGGGGCCCCTGGGCGTCAGCGCCTTCACTGACCGCAGGCCCATCAGGCTGCGATTCGACGGCTGTCTGGATGCGGGGGTCGAGGGGGAGAGGGAGGAAGATGCAGGAAGAGAGGGAGGGCAAGAAGGGAGGGGCAGGAGGAGATTGTTGTTCGAGCAGATGGAGAGGGACGACCCGAGGGGCAAGGAGAGGCCGCCGTCGTTGGAGAGGGACATTGACAGAGCGGTGGGCAAAGCGATGGGCCTGCTGTTTAAAAATGCCTCTTGTACCCTCCCCCCATCGTCCTCTTCCTCTTCCCCTTCCCATTTGGCTGGGATTTCGAAAAGAGGGGGGTACGAAAAGAGGAAAATGTTGCGGCGGAAGGCCCAGGCATGAGGGAGGGAGGGAGTGGAACGGTGGAGGAAGGGTGCCCACGCTTTTTAGAGGGGGCCTGAGAGCATGTCGGAAAGGAGGAGGGTGGGGACGGGATATGGGGCAGATAGGGTAGGTGAGAGGGAGGATGAGGGAGTGTGGTGGTGCTGTGCTCGCCCGTACATGCCTCTTGATTAAAATGCTCCGAAATTTGAGTGGAATGTGAGAAGAGAAGAGAATTGATGCTGACGACATAGGATGTGGGTAGTGGAAAGCAAGAGAGTAAAGGGAGGAGTGAAGAATCAAGATAAGGAGCCAGCCAACCAGTCAGGCAGCACATTATCGATGATGCTTATATTTTACTGTTGAGAGAGAGGGGAAAAGGAAGAAATGGAGAGAAATAGAGAGAAAAAGAAAAAGAGCAGGGTACACGAGAAAAAAGGTGGACGAGGATATGTATTCAAAGAACCACATTTTTGTTGCCTATGTCTCGGAGACAGAACTGGTGTGTCGAGGAAAGGAGGGAGAGAGGGAGTGAGGGACGGGATGTTAATGACGATTTTTGTGGATGAGTGTAGGAGAGGGAGCCTGAGAGGAGACAAAGGAGATGACAGTCTGAACCTTATCCTCGCCTTTCCTTTTATTCTAGGCGTTTGCGTGTGCGAGGCATGCGCAGATGGTGGGACGAGTTGCCGCGTCAAGGAGATCATGCATTGGAGAAAGGAAATAGAGATTGCTCAAGGCCGAGATGAATGTCCAGACGGTGTGTATGGGCCTGCGTTATGTATATATAATATTTTATGTGAGAAAGTGAAACGAAAAGGAGGGGAAGAAGGGGGAGGAAGGGGAGGAGGATGGGGTAAGTGTTTTGGCACACCCCTTACTCCCTTCCGCCTTGAGCACATCCCCCCTCGAGCTCAGAAATGTTTGACTGAATCATCCAACCAATTAAGAAAAGAAAAAATAAAGCACCCACGAGGAAAGAGAGCAAGAACGCAGAAGACCTATGCATAAGATGTTTATAGGTATCCCCGCCCCACTCAAGGCACGCGTTGGAGGGCTATACAGGGACCGGCCGGGGGGAAGGTCGAGGTCAGACTTAGTCCCTGCCTGTCTCCCCCCGCCTCCTGTCTTGTCTCTCTTTCCACACCCTCAATATGCATATATCCTATCCCCCTTGAGCTCGTCGTACACGCCGGAGATAGGCCCTTCGCTCCCAGACACGAATTAAAACATCCCTCCCTCCTCCTCCCTCCCTTCTCCACCCTCCCTTCTCCTCCTCCTGCTAGTCATGCTGCTGCCACGCTGAGACAACTCCTATCCATCCATCTCCTTCTCCGTCTACCGACATATCTACAGAAAGATGCTTTACACACACAATATCACATATAAACAAAAACGTAGGCATACACGAAGACACACACACGTAGATAGACGTGGACACACACCTCGGCACAGTTGCACAGACCATCAAGCCAATCCGACCCCTCCCCACCTAGCACCTCCTGCTGCTGCCACAGTACTCTTGTCATCCTCATCTCCGCTGCTGCCCTCCCCCTTCTCCTTACCCTACTCCCCTCCTCCTCCTGCTCCTCCTCCTCCAGTCCCCGCCACAGCCGAGGAGGACGAAGACGAAGAAGGTGGGGCTACTTCTGCTTTTGTTGCTCCAACAAAAGGGGAGGACGCCGTTAAGGAGTTGAGCTCAGCTCGAAAGCGTTGGAATGCACGAAGGTCATCTTCAAGTGACTTTACCGACCGGAAAGTGGCACTGGGGCTGGTGCCACGAGGGCGGGTGGTGGTGGAGGTGCGGAGGGAGGAGGGGGGCGAGGAGGCAGGGTGTTGCTGCTGGTGCTGGGAAAGAGGAGGGGAGGAAGGAGGGGGGCGTAAGGAGAGGATGGAGGATGAGGACGAAGACGACGATGACGCGGGGGGATTAGTGCCGGTGGGGAGAGTGGAGGAGGAGGAGGAGGAGGAGGAGGAGGATACGCCCAGGGAGAGACTGGAGAAGAGCTGGAGCGGCGGTGCTCTCAGGCAACGCGTGGCTAGTCGCGCCGCTGCTTCTCCGCCCGTACCGTCGTGAGGGAAGGGAGAGGAAGAAGGAGGGGGAGGAAGGCGGTGGTGCGATGAGGACGAAGTAGAAGACGATGCGATTCCTCCCTCTCCTCCTCGTCCTCGGAGGGCGGCCGTCGAGGCCGTAAAGGCGCATGAAAGCGAGCCGGCCGTCGAAGGCGCGAACGGCAGGTCCTCCTCCTCTTCTTCATCCTCCTCCTCCCTGTTCTCGTCCTTCCTCCCGTCCCTCTTCTCCTCTTCCTTCTTCTCCTTCAAACCCAAGCCACTTCTATCTTCCTCGTCTTCGTTCTTCCTCCTACCCTTCCTGACCCTCCCTCCCTCTCTTCCTCCCTCCCGTTCTCGTGCCTGCCTAATTGCCTCCTCCGCCTCGAAGCATTCCAATGATCGCATCGCCAATATACTCCCCGTCAGTCCTCCCTCCCTCTCTCCCTCTGTACCCTCCCTCCCTCGCTCCCTCGCTGCATGGTGGTAGGAATAAGCAAAGGGCGAGTCCCCGAGAGACTCGTAAGGCATATGCCCCTGCTGCTGCTGCTGCTGCTCTTGACGTGAGGTCGACAAAGAGGGGGTAGATAGAGAGGAAGGGGAGGAGGAGTGGGGGGGAGGACGGGGACAGGCGCTTCCGAGAGAGTGAGCACGATTATATTGTGCAGGTCGCTGTTGTTGTTGCTGGCGTGTAGACATGGACAAATGAGAGAGGGTGATGAGGGGCTGAGAGGGGGAGCGGGAGAGGAGGCTGAGGGTGTTGGTGCTAAAGGGAGGACTGCAGCCCAGCTTGGAATGACCTAGGGAGAAGGGCGACAACCTCAACCCTCCCTCCCTCCCTCCCTCCCTCCCGCCCCCGCGATCGAGGCTGCTCCCACGTCCACCGCCTTCTTTCTCCCCACCATTGATTTCCCCCCCTATGCTCACATCTCCCCTCCCTCCCTCTCTCCCCCTCTCCGCAAACGCAGTGGGAATGGAAAAGGGAGGCGTGCTCGAGCTGACGCCGTAGTGATGAAAAGAAGGAGGGAGGGGCCGAGGAGAGGACGAGAAGGAGGAAAAGGAGGCCTTTCTGACACCCCCTCGGGGCGTCGATGACGGCGACTGCTCCTGTCGGCTCGTATCCAAGCTGGTTGTCCGCCTCCCTCCCTCCCTCCCTCCCTCCCTCCCTTCCCCTCCTCGTAAAAGAGCACTAGTCGGAGGAGGGGTGGGAAGGAAGGGATAGGAATCACTACCCGGAGGAGGCGTAGTCCCGTACAAGAAATCCAACGCACTCCTCCCTGGCGACCGCGAGGAAGGGAGGGAGGGAGGAAGGAAGGGAGAGGCAGGCGGTAGGTGAGCGCCCGTATGAGGGCCAAGAGCTATAGCTCCTTCGCTCCCTCCGTCCCTTCCCCCTTGACTCCCTCCTCCTCCAGCGCTCTCTCCTCCACTGCTGCTCCTCCTTCTGCTACTGCTGCTGCTGCTGCCGAGGGGGAGGGGAGGGATGTCAAGAGGCGTACTGCCCCTGGTGCTACCACCCACCCCTCCCTCCCTCCCTAGGCTACGCGACCAAGAACGACAATGCTGCTGGTGCTGGTAGTGGTTCTGCTGCTGTTTCTCCTGCTGGTATAGGTTGTTGTGAGGGGAGAGAGAAGAAGAAGAGAAGGAGGAAGAGGAGGACGGGCGTCGTTCGTGCTGCGGCTGGAGGGAAGGGACGGGAATGGGAGGGCTCTGCTGGTGGTGGTACAGGTCGCGGAGCTCGCCTTCCCTCTCTCCCTCCCTCCATCCTCCGGGCGAGGAAAGGACGCGCAAGCCATCTCCTCTTTCCGTGACGGCATCCAAGGATAAAGAGGAGTGCCGATCCCGCTGCTGCTGCTGCTGCTGCTGCTGCTGGTGGTGGTGCTGCTGGTGGTGCTGGTGGTGAAAGTCGAGGGGGGACATGCTGCCTGCTTGCTGCTGGCGGGCCGGGGGGAGTGTTGGAGGAGGGGTGGGAGGAGGAGGATGGAGGTGGTGGTGGTGATGGGTAGGAGTGATGGGCGAGGAAGAAAAGGTGGTGGTGGAGGAGGAGGAGGAGGAGGAGGAGGATGAGAAGGAGGAAGGCCGCCTTGAACGGGTGTCGGCGTCGCACTGTTGCAGTTGTTGTTGTTGCTGTTGCTGTTGCTGTTGCTGTTGCTGCTGATGATAGAGGGGGTGGTGTGGAGGGGTGGCATAGAGAAGAGACGTCGGGGAGGAACGTGGGAGGGAGGCAGGGAAGGAGGAATGTGAGGAGAGAGAGCTAGAAGAGCAGCCAACTGAGCTTGACCGCGACCGATGAAGGTGACGTTGCCTCTCCTCCTCTTCCTCCTGCTGCTGCTGCTGCTGCTGCTGCTGCTGCTGCCGTTGCTGCTGCTGCTGCCGTTGCTGCTGCTGCTGCCGTTGCTGCTGCTGCTGCCGTTGCTGCTGCTGCCGTTGCACGGAGGGCGAGTGGTAAAGAGAGTGCTGCTGGTGGTGGTGGTGGTGGGAAGACCCTTCTCCTCCTCGTCCTCCTGCTAGATCTAATGTCGCTGCTGCTGATGCTGCTCGTTTCTCTGCTGCATAGTCCCTCAATGCGTGCGTCAAGCCGCTCTCACTCGCCTGTGGCGGATAGGCCCCTTCCCGCCGCTGTGGCGCGATGGTGGTATGCCGGGCCTTCCTCCCTCCCTCCCTCCCCACCACATAATCCGTGAAGATCCTCGTCGGCTGCATCATCAGCCCCGTGCCCTGCTGCTGTATTGCTGCTGCTGCTGCCGCTTCGGATGCCCGTTCAAAGTCACAGGCATCTTTCCGGTAAGCCACACTGACCCGGAAGACGCCGTACGGAGTCACCACGTCCGCGAACCTATATGCCTCGAAGGTACCCCCGTCCTCGGCTCCACGCTCCTTCCCGGACGCAAGCAAGGCGTCCATGTCCCCCCGCAGCGTGTTGAGCAACCCCGCGTGGAGGGACGGGGCAATCCCAGCCCCTCCCCCTCCTATTCCTTCAGCACAAGAAGATACCTCCTCCAATTTTTTCACCACGCCATGCGCAGGCGCCAACCTCAAGAACGCATACAGTGTCCGGAGCAAGACCGAGAGACGTTTCTGCGCCCGCTTCACCTGGGCTTGCATCGCAAATCCCCCTCCCTCGACCATCTTCCCTCCCGCGCTGCCAAAGGGAGAAGAGATAGCCGACGTCAAAGGCTCAAACACAATGTACCAGCGTTCAAGCAGGTCTCGCCTCCCTCCCTCATGTCCGGACTCTTCCCCTGCTAATGGTAAGGGAGGGGGCTCCTCAAAGGCAAGGTCAAGGAGGAGCGGAGTGTGTAGGTTGTCCTTCCATGCCAGCAGCCGCTGCCGCACCAACGGTACTTCCTCCACCTCAAGATTCAGACGAAAGCGACGAATGCTACCACTGCTACCACTACCGCTACTGGTTCCGATGCTACCACTGCTGCTGCTACTACTGTGGCTCCGTTGGGGAGGGAGAGTGGGGGTGAAGGTCTCCTCCTCGCCGTCTAGGTGAGAGGTGCGTGCACGAAGGATGATTTCAGCTGTTTTCTGCAGGGCCTCAAATATGGTGAATGACCAGTCTTGTGGGATGCTTTCGCCCGTGCCGGAGAGAGGGAGAAAGCTCATGGTTGCTTCGACTGGCTTTTTTACAAGATAGAGGGCACCCGCGCCGCCGCGGGTGCGACGGTGGTTTTACTGCTCCAACTGCAGCGGCAAATGCAGATCCGCTTACGGACACCTGTGCTCCTTGTACTACTTATTTTATTTACCACGCGTTATTCCTTGTGCATGGGTGGTGTGCGTTGTCGTCGCAGGTTTGTGAGAATGTGCCTCGGGAGCAGGAGCCTGCTCTGCCTGCTGTTGCTACCTGCTCCTTGTGTGCTGCTTCAGAAAAAAACGGTCAGCAACCCGCCGGCAAGGAGGCCACAGGACGAAACAGGACCTGCTTGTCGTGGTGTGTTTATGTCGTGTATTGGTGTAGGTTTGGTGAGTGAGGTGTTAGAGGTTTCAGCAGGATCACGAAGAGGCCTAAGGCAACGCCTCTTCTTTTTCTAGGCTCTCCGTCCGCGCACAAACATGGACACAAGCGAAACTGCCAACATGAATAGGCACTCTTCCACTTGCGCCATACGCATCTACACTGAATGGCGCAGGCAAAGGCCATATTGTGCCCGCGGTATGAGGCATCAGGTGTTGCAGCATCATTTCCCGGGTAGGATTTTGGAGCATTCACTTCCTCAACGACCCGCCTTTTACAAGCGCAAAAGCTTCAGTCAACACGGAGAGCAACAGACACGAAGGAAGCTCGGTCGTTTAACGAAAGTGTGTGAATTTCAGCCTCGTGGAGAAACCCGTCCCACAACTCCTCTGGCTCAAAGACCTGTCTTTCACAAGCTCAAATGCTTCAGCCAACAAAGTGCGCAACAGACGAAAAGGAAGCGAAGTCATTTAATAAGAGGGAGCAGATTTCGGCCTCGTGTTTTCATTTGGTGGTTGGTTATTGCCGGGTAGTCCATAGTACCGTGAAGGACAAGGCTTTAGTAGGAATTATAACCTCCTCCTCCTCCTCCTCCTAGCCCTCCTTCTCCTTCGTCTCTTATCCCTTCATTCGGACAAAGAAATCCAAGGACCTGATCTCTACAATCACCCTTGCTCACCTGATAAGGACTACCAAAAAAGTCCAAGCAGGCCCTCCCTCCATTCCTTTCATGTCTTTCTCCCTCACTGTTTTTCTCACACTAAGGGCGCCTTTCAAATCCCGAAATCGCTCTGATTTCATCTTCTCTCCCCTACCACTACTATTAGCAGCACACACACACACACACACACACACACTCACTCACATAGACAGGGCACCGCTGGGCGGCATCAGACATGAAATAATTGACACGCCGAGGGCCGCGCGCGTTATTGTTAATATGTTGTTCTTGTTGTTTTTGTTGTTTTTCTTTTCTTTCAAACCTGCTTGCCTTCTCATCCAACACCGGCACCGCTCATTCCCCCCTTCCCCCAGCTCTTAAACTCAGAAAAAGAGAACAGTTGGTCAAGACGGCCACAAGGCACACTACTATGCTATCACACCGCCCACCCTCCCTTCCTCCTGCTCTCCCCCTCCTGCCTCCACACAGCACTAATCACCCCCCATCCTTCCACCACAAGCAACGGAGGGTAGGAGGAGGACGAATGGACAGAGATACGCTTAGTACACCTCAACGTGCCACTGATGGTTCTTCTTCAACCCGTCGAGCATCTCCTTCCAGTCAATCCCCTTCTCGCCCGCCACCCTCTCGAGGGTCTCTTGGATGCCGGGCATCATGCCCTTGAGGCCACAGAAGTAGATGTGCCCGCCCTTGGACAGGCGGTCGAAAATTTCGTCGGCGTACTCCTCCATCTTGTCCTGGATATACATCTTGCCGCCCTTCTTGTTCTCCTGCTCGCGGGAGAGCGCGTAGTCCACGCGGAAGTTGTTGGGGTACTCCTTCTTCACCGCCTGCCACTCCTCGTCATAGAGCAGCGAGTCCGTGTTAGCCACGCCCAAGAAGAGCCAAGCCAGGCCTTTGAAGGCCTTGCGCGCCGGGGTGTCCTCCACGAACAGGCGGCGCACAAAGGTGCGGTAGGGCGCGATGCCCGTGCCCGTGGCGATCATGATGATGTCGGCCTCGGGGGTCTTCTCGGGGATGAGCATTACCTTGCCCGTGGGGCCGGCCAGGGCGATCTTGTCGCCTAGACAGGGAGTGAGGGAAGAGGGAGGGAGGGAGGGAGGGGTGGGTGCCTTTTCGTGGAGGTGGCATGTTCCAGTGCCGTTTGCCTGGATAGGAGTAAGGGAGGGAGGGAGGGAAAGAAGGCAGGAAAGACGTACCAGGCTTGGCGTCACAGAGGAAGTTGGAGCAGATGCCCTTCTTGGCAGGGTCCTCGGCCTTGAGCTCGGGGCACCAGTACGTGGCCCTACGGACACAAAGGGAGGCGGTCTGGCCCTTCATGTCGTCGCCGTAGCGGGTGGAGGCGATTGAGTAGAGGCGGACGTTGTTGGGCTTGCCGTTCTTGGGGTTGATCCCGGGGGGCACCACGCCGTAGGACTGGCCCTCCCAGAAGGGCATGGCGCCCCCGTGGTCGATGATGATGTGGCACGTCTCGCCTGAAGCGGAGGGGGCGAGGGGAGGGCGACAGACAAGGCGTGAGTAATATCGCGTGTGGGTCCCGCAAAGGAAAAGCACGCTCGGACGGGCTCGGAAATACGAGATTGCTTCTCCACACCTCTCTTGCAGTTCCTCCTCCTCCTGCTGGAAGGCCTGCTACGCGTTACTCTCCATCCCTCCCTCCCTCCCTCCTTACCGGTGGCCTTGGGGCCCACCATCCTCTTAACGGACACGATCTTGCCGGTGTGTGGCTCCTTGTTCTTGTACGTGTTGAGTGGGATGTTGGTCTGGTCGTAGTACGGGTTCGCCTCCAGGAAGTCCTGGGCGCCGCTGGCACTGGGCACCGGGGCGGGCTTGCCGGTCATGGACTCGAGGGCGGAGAAGGGAGCGAAAGACGAGTCGTCCGCCTCCGCCTCCCCAAACCAGGGGTCAAGGTCGGCGGCGGCGGCCTTGGTGGCCTTCTCGGCGGCGGCCTCGAGGGTCTTGAGCTGGTCGCCGGTCAGGGTCTTGCGGACGTTGTCGGGGATGAGGGAGGAGGCCTGTAGCAAGGGGAGGGAGGTGAGGGAGCGACGGAACGAAAGGGCAGATGTGAGATTGGTGGAGGGTTTGTATGAGAACGGACGGGTGGATGGGTGTGCGGATCATTCATTGTGCCCTGGGGATGGGGCGGAGGGTAGGACGGAGGGAGGGGGTGAGGGTAGATCGGGACATGTCGGCCCCAGCTTACCAGGGCCGACAAGCAGGCATACCCCACTTGATCAAAAGCCTACCGTCGACAGTCATTTTAGTATTGCACAAACGACCCGCCAGACAGACATACACAGAACACAGACAGAGGGAAAGGCAGGCAATATACGTACCAGCTTCGTCGCCCGGGTACGGGAGGCGGGCATGGGGGGCACGAACGCCACCGCGCTGGAGGCCATCAAGGCCCCGAGGGTGAGGGACAGACGCATTTTTTCGCTGTAAATTTGGAGTGAGCGAGAGTTAGATTATGACAAAAGCGGCTTAGAGGACGGGGCAGGTCTGAGTCACTGTGCTGCTAGATCCAGGGGCTGAGGCAGGGAGTGCTTGTGGCCGCCCGCGCTCCGCGACATATGACTCCCTGTCTGCCCCTTTGCTACCATCTTTGCTAGCTCCTACTAGTCTAGCCACTGCATTCACACACACAACCACCAAAAAGAGCAAGACCGAGGAAGCACGCGCGCACACGCGCCCTCTCAACTCCTTCCCTCCCGAGCCGGGGCCTGGCGAGTGAGAGGATGGCGGCCACTCCACTTTGCTGAAAAAAGACAGGCCGCCCATCGCCTCTCTTCATGTATTGACACTCGAATGTAGCGGCATGCCTAGGAAGCGTGCCCGTGTTTGTCGTGTGGGCTTTGTGGGTTTGATGGGTGCGCGTGAACGAGGAATTGGAGGGTGTAGAGACCCCTTCTTCTTGCTCAAGAGGATTTTGGAAGCCCCGCCATGTCCTCCGTGGGCCCGGAGACCATAGAAGGCTCTCGAAAAGTGTGGGCAGAGGTACGGGGAAAATTAGAAGGGCAACAGACTCGGGTGAAAGGGGGAACGGGAGGAAGCTGCAGTCATAGCGAGCCGTATCCACGTTTCTTCACCTTTGCTGGGGAAAAAATGCAAGGAGGCACGGACTGTCCTCGCGTTGTAACATGACCACCGAGACAGAACCAAGCATGTTCTTAACTCTTCCTCGTCGCCTTACAAACAATGCAGATGTTTGGTGAAAAGGCTGTGATCTGAACAGAAAACGCCAGCCAGCCATTCAATCAATCGGCCTGCACCGCACTGCAACTTGATGGGCAATCTTTACGCACACTTTTTCCGCGGCGATGCTTCTTGTGCTTGCCGCAGGGGGTCCGACCCCGACTGGGAAGAAAAGCGGGAAAAGACAAGAGGAAACAACCAAAATAAGAAATGGCACGTTTAGTAATGACATCCAAGACGCATTAACACAGTTGCTTTGGTTTTATTAACTCATACTCATTTGCCGCATATTCTACAGCAATCCCCTAACCCTCCTGTCCTCCCTACTTCCCTTACTCGCTTTCCACTTTTTCGGGATTTAAATGTAGCCATTGCGTTTGTCCCACTCGACCACATCCGAGTAGCTCAAGGCACCACCAAAGATGTCTAAGGCACTGCCGATTGTCAGGTCCACCTATTTCGATGTATATATCGTTAAATTCTCGTCTCATGTTTTTGATTGTTTTGTTGATCGTGACTTACATCGCCTGCGGAAAGTATACATGTACACAACAATACATCTATTATACTTATTGCTTTTCTTTAAGTAGCATGTACACCTTCACAATCAGGAAAACGACTGAAGACGAAGTGCACGTGCGTACCTTGCCTCTCCCGAGCTCTGTCACGCGCTGCAAGTCTTCGATCGACCGGGCGCCGCCTGCGTAGGTGACTGGCAAGGGGCTGATGTCCCCGAGAAGGACCACGAGGTCCTCCTGTTGCGACACGTTGGGAGGGAGGGGAGAAACAAAAGGAGTGGAATGGTTAATCTTCAGAAATGAAGGGAAAATCAACTCATTCATTCATCAAAAACAGAAAGGAAGGAAAGTGGCAACAGCTGGTGCAAGCCCAGCCCCCGTCTGCCAGTCTTCTCTCACTACGAGACAGCTAGTAGTCTACAGCCACGCACCAGTATCCCCACTTTCAGGCCCTCCACGTCCACGCCGTGCACCAGGAACTCGTCGCAGTGCTTAGAGAGCTTCGCCAGGTTCTCTCGGCTGAGGGAGGCAGGGAGTGAGGGAGGCAGGGAGAGGGTAAGTGCCTCTCACTTACGTCTGTGCCCCCAAAGCTAGTTCGGGCAGGATTTCATGGCACAAAAATGGAGGAAGGGGGGTTTGCAGGGAGAGAGTGATCCGGCGATGGGCGTCCATGTGGCTCGTTTCTTCCTTCCCCCCTCCCCCCCTCCCTCCGTCCCACCCTCTTTGCTCACTTAATTTGAAAGTCCGTGTACGTTTGCCACTTGTCCTTCACCACGTAGTAGGGCCCCTCTGGGCCGTCCTCCGCTTTCCGCCGACAGCTTAGATCCACCACCTGGACGGTCAGTCCCGGCAAATCATGAGTGTGAAGGGAAAAGGGGAAAAAAAATGAAAGAGAAAAGAGGACATGGTACGAGAGAAGACGTGTGTGTAAGCTTCCGTCCTCCTCCTCTTTATCGTCCCTCCATGCTTCTACGTACCAGCTTCTCCTTCCCCACTACCCCCTCCATCTTCTTTAATTTCTCAAAATCCAACTCCTTGCCCGAGAATAAATAAGACGTCACAATCACATGGCTCGCGCCAGCGTCTACGTATCTCTGTGCGCTCTCCGGCGTCACTCCGCCCCCTATCTGCAAACCCCCCGGGTACGCACGCAAGGCGGCAAGAGCGGCCTCTTCACAGCCATCGCCCAGCATGATGACGTGCCCCCCTTTGAGGTCGTCGGATTGGTACATTCTGAGCGAGGAGGAGGGAGAAAGAGGAAAGGAGGGAGAGAGAGTGTGTATGTGAAAGAGAGGGAGGGAGAGTGTGTAAGTAAAGAGGGAAAGAGCAATGAAGATGAGTTTCTTAGGTCCCTTCTGGTGCCCTTAACTTAGCATGAGCAACGCCAAGTTTTGTTGTACAATACACTTAACTACCTCAAGTCGCATCGAACTCTGTCAGGGACCAAGCACACTACCTTTTTCGCCTGTCTCCCTCCCTGCATCCCTCCCTGTCCCTTCAAAACCTCCTTCCTTCTTACTTGGCAAAATCCTCGGCACTCATCTTGGCCTCGAAATTGGTCACGAGTGCAGCGTCATTCCCTGTCAAAGACGAGCCCACGATTTGCTTCACTTTGCCGGCGTGCAGGTCGATACAGGGACGGAAAACCATTCTGAGAGCCGGGGGGGGGGGGGGTTGGAAGGGGGGGAAGAGGGAAAGGATGACGGGTGGGGGAAAAGAACGGCCCCTTTGGTGGAAAGGGGGGGGGGGGGAAGGGAAGGC
>Ga0160420_100005_pt1 | contig 164346 bp, 154 predicted proteins | sample CelAP2metagpilot_FD_108197 | JGI IMG/M metagenome (GOLD analysis project Ga0160420, IMG submission 108197) | Phycosphere-associated microbial communities from algal ponds in Kailua-Kona, Hawaii, USA - Cellana AP2-5-5 metagenome pilot | ecosystem: Engineered > Artificial ecosystem > Aquaculture...
CACCGACTGCAACTCCGACGGCCACACCGACTGCAACTCCGACGGCCACACCGACGGCAACTCCGACAGCCACACCGACGGCAACTCCGACGGCCACACCGACTGCAACTCCGACGGCCACACCGACTGCAACTCCGACGGCCACACCGACGGCAAGTCCGACAGCCACACCGACTGCAACTCCGACGGCCACACCGACGGCAAGTCCGACGGCCACACCGACTGCAACTCCGACGGCCACACCGACTGAAAGTCCGACTCCCTTCCAGACTGGGCCAGAGCGATAAATATTGGGGGGCAACATTGATTGACGACTCTCTTCAGATCTCTTCGCCGCCACCAATGTTGCTCGTGCACTCCTTCTCACTTTCGGAACCTTTGTCAAAGATGAAACTGGATGTGTGATAGTGCTACTTTTTTTTCCATGTCGTCGTTGTCACCCTTGAGCAGTACGTCTGTATCTCCCTCAATATAATCTTATCTTCACTTCAGCATACATTGGCTCTGGAAAAACATCACCTTCGGAGTTCCCGTTGCCCTGAAAACTCGCCTAAAGATTGACCACTTCATCGATCCTTCAACGAGGAGAGGCATCGGTCACATGTTTGGCACGGACCATACAGAAAGTTATTTAAGTTTTTTTTTTTGGGGGGGGGGGTTCTTCCCTATTTCTCGAATACATATGATCTTGAAATTGTCCCTTCACACCGAACAAATAGATGCAGAACACACACAAACATATGTGGACACTTTCAGTACACAAAAAACGGAATATTTATGTTTCCCCCCAAAAAAAGAAGTAATATCAGACGAAACAAATGACCACCACATTCGCAAGCTGTCAGTTTGGGTATCGTCTGTAGTTGAATGTATTTTTTCGTCTATTGAGCCCACTTGCACCCCCGTCAGCGCGTACCTACAAACTACACATGATTCATTTCTTGGGTCAATTGGCCGCCGGTACACGAAGCATCGATCATCGCAGAAAGAGGGAGCGTACGCTTTTCAGAGCTGCATACCCCCACTCTATGGTACGAATCATTGCATTTATCCTACAATAAGAGCCAATATCAACCAAGAGACAGACATCTCTAAGAGCTAGATTTGTAGATGATTGCCACCATAGTCCTTAAAAAGCATATGTTTACGACAATGAGGGGTTAAAAAAGTGATGGAGGAGGAGGAGGAGGAGGATGCTCGCTGCTGTCCCTGTCCCTGTCATCATCATCCCGCTGCGGTGGTCTCGTCCAAGGAGCCCCGAATTCGCTTGTCAGTGCTGCTTTATACCCTTGGTCTAGCTGCAGGGCGACAAAAATGTGTTTGCAGTACTATGGTCAAGAAGGGGAACTGTGTGGTGGACTGGACGCGAGAAGCTTTGCGGGCGGGCAAGCGCGCGAGAGAATAAAAACGAAGAAAGCCAAGCATTTGAGTGAGAAGCGGGATAAGCCGCATGAAGAAAATCTGCAGTTACGGGCTATATCGTCCTCTATCGTTTCTTCTGGAAAGGCCTTTTACGGTGCATGTCGAAGCAGGGGGGAAAAACGTTGGGGGATCGCCGTAAGACGTTGAGGTTGCTGTTCTCTCTTCTCGCTGTTCGTTCGTGAACGTTATCTCTGCGCACCCGAACGCACGTTGTGGGGGGAGAATCATGGGCCAAACGGAATGAATGAATTGGGAGCCTTGCACATTCCTTCTTCCTGGCCCAAGGACCTTTGCCCCCAGGTCTTTTGTAAACCGGGGGATGTCACTAACCCACAAGTTTGGCCTCTTGCACCCGTCTACCTTTCCCCAAAGGCCCCAGAGAGGGAAGGAGGGAAGAGATCTTTGTTACCAAATCCACACGACTTCCCGGCCGAATCCACACGACTTTGTCTTTGCTATGCTCATCTGAATGCATGCACATAGTCACTACTCGCGGTGTGTCTCCCGCAGTATGTCCTAGTACGCATCATTCCTGTCACTTGTGGCTGCCATCCTTTTGAGAAGCAAAACCACTGACCAATCCACACCATTCACCCACAACAGGAGCCAATCGTGTGAGGCGAGCGAGAATAATGGTGTCTGCCGCGTCGTCGGCGCCTCCTTCGAGCTGGCGAAAGCGATGGCTGGCCCTCTTTGTAACAGTAGCTATGGCGGGGCTTGTTGTAGGCTTGATTGCGGCCTTCAAGCCCGAGGCCTTCAACGGCCACAAGATGCAGGATGGAGACGCACTGAGCACCCCTGGAGGGGTCCCTTCGACGGTGGACAAAATGGTGGAGACGCTACCGACTACTGCTACCTCGACGGAAAAAGCAACTGCTCCTGCTGCCTCTGCCGGACCTGCTGTTCCAGCTGCATCTGCTGCTCCTGCAGCTCCCTTAGTACCTGCTGATTTGGTCGACAAGCCTCAGCTTGACATCGTCAAAAATACCAACGCTGATCTGCTCGCAGGCTTGCTGAACTCCCAAAGCAAGGAATCCGTTTCCAGCAGCAGCAGCAGCACCGCCCAGGCAAATGACTCCATCTCCTCCGACAAGCAAAAGGAAAAGGGGAAATTCCTTCAGCAGCTGGTGCAGGCCACAAGTATCCTTGGTGCTACCACCCTTCAGGGAGGATGCATGCCTGCCGATGGCATGGAGCTTCGCCGCATGGTGGAAGACCCCAATGCGTGCACCATTATTACGCTCCGTCCCGGCAAGGTCTACAACGTGGCTCTCGAGGGCAAGGCCGACGATATAACGGTGCGCTCGCGCAAGGTGATTATTGGCAATCCCATTTCTCTGCCCACCATCGACGGCACTGCGTCCAAGCGCATTTTCCACGTGGTGTCAGGTGGCTCCTTAGATCTTCAGTTTTTACGCACTTACCGAGGCAGTGGTGAGCTCATTGCCACTATCCCCGTGCTGCGCGGCGGCACTGCTTTGGTGGAGCTTGGGGGCCGCATCTCGGCCTTTGGGGTGGTCTTTACGAATGCTCCACCTGTAGGCGTACCTCCTTTCCTGGTGGGGGCTGACCTTTCCCGGGCGGTGCGTGTGTTTGGGGGCCAGATCTTTAACGCGGGTGGCATCATGACCATCACGCTGTCGCACTTCTGGGTATTGCAGCCGGGTGTCCTACTCCGTGAGCTTTATGTGGTGGGGGGTGACGTTCTGATGGTGTCCGGAGTGGCTGTTTTTTCAGGGTGCACATTCACCAACAGCCAGCTCTTCCTCAATGGCTTTGGTTCGGGCTATCAGGTTGCAGTCCTCGCAGGCGTGCTCATTTGCTCTGGGGTGACATTTACCGTGAACATGGTGGGCATCAATGTAAGCCAACACACATCCCTACCTCCCCTCAAAGACTACTTTTTAAAAATCGTCCACCCCTCCACCCCTTTAAATACAGTGCACCGGTGCAGGTATTTTGAGCTTCCTGGGCGGCGGCGTGGCCATCTTCTCCGGATGTACGTGGATTGCCAACGCCGGGGCGCTGTCGTACTTTGGGAGCGGGGTAAGTTGTGGGTGGCTGTTTGTGTCCATGCGTGCATATGGATGTGGCAAAGTGCATGCGGTCTCTTTTTGATTGCCCACCCACTCATCCCACTTATTCATTTATTCATCTTCTTACTCGTCATCACTCCAATCCACCGTCACTCGACAATTAGATCATGATCTTTGAAGGTGGGGGAGTCTTGGTCATTAGTGGCGGAGCCATGGGTATCAATTTAGGCGTGGGCACCCAGATTGGCACGGGCATGATGGTCAGCGTGGGTGGGGGAACTGTAACTGCGACGGGCCTCACGCAAGAAGTCAGCTCAGGCGCTGATTTTACGGCCGGCTCGGGGGTATTCAATTGGAATGGAGCGGGGAGCGCGGTTTACGTGGGCTTTACCCAGTCACGAAGCATTGGGGCGGTGGGCGTGTACTCCACCGGCGGCGGGGTATCCATGGGTTCCGGTGACTTGGTAATTGTTGGCGCTGCCACTGCCAACAACTTTGGGGTGGCATCCGTCGTGCTTATCGGGGCGAATTGGTTCCTGGGTGCCGGGATTCTCGTTGAGATCGCCTGTCCTTTTACGATCAATGCGGGCGTGCTATTTGCGACGCTCATTGGTATCGATGGGTTTGTGGGTGCGGGCACAGCGGTCGTCGGCTGGAGCCCTCATTCTATCAATGTTGGCAAAGCCTACCTGAACCCCAACGCCTCGCTCTACGTGGTCAATGGAGCGAAAGTGAACCCTGCTGTAACCAGCTTTAAGATCGGCAAGGGTGGCAGCGTTACGCCGTTGGGCAAGAACAAAACGCGTCTGCTGCTTCCAGAGGAAGAGGAGGTGGTGGCGTCGGCCGCGGTGGCGTCCCTTAACATTCTGAAGGGTGCCAACACCGTCAATGACGGCACCCCCAGCCCTCTGCTTGCACAGCTGCAAAACTCGGCTTTGGGGGAGGGCATGTTGCCCTTTGAGACAGTGTACGCGAATGTGAATGGTGATGGCACCACCTGCAACGCCTGTGGCTTCGAGGGCGATATGGCAACCCAGTTCATCGGAAACGCGGCGGGGGCCTGCAGCAATACTGAGAGTGCCGGTGCTTCATGCTCGCTGCCTGGTGTCCAGGTGATGCGGGGGGACGGTCAAACGGGACCATTGCCCTCGTGGATGTTGAAGGCTGCGGGGCACTTTGACAAGTCGAGCGGCAAGACAACGCCATTGGATACTAGTATCATCAGTGCTGTCTTCAAGGTAGGGTGCTCGCCGACGGCTGCAAAGGATGCAACGACGACACTGACTCACTGCCTGGACGCCGCGGCTGTGATCAATGCCATTAAGGCCTCGTTGGGCACCGATTGCGCCCGCATGAATCTTCAGGCGAAGAATGCAATGATGCACCCGGATATAGATATGCAGGACAATTGGGCTAATTACTTCGCCGACTCGGCGCACACGGACGTATATGACTTGGCCTTCACCACGCACGATGCAGCTTGCACGACCCAGGTCACCGAGTGGGTCAAGGGCTTTGCGCCCGAGGAATTTTTGGGCACGCTGGACGCTCCCGGGAACGTGAAGCTCGAGGCCACGGATGTCACCCTTGAGATGCAGCACTTTGTTAGGGGCATGGATCTGCACGGGGCCGCCAAGGAAGTTCTTGCCAACATGGTGGCGGCGGTCGCCGATACGGGTCTGCCCACCGTGCTGGTGCAGGGGATGGACGAGGGCACGGGCAGCGCGGTGGGTCGGTTTGCACTGCCAAAAGTGGCCTCAGGCAGCACCGCGAATGTGGCGCTGGCCAATTTCTTTGATGACAAGCCTGTGGCAATGGAGCTTACCACCAAATGTATGGCGGTTGCGGCCAAGGACGCGGTCGTGGCTCTGGGCTCATTCAAGCCCGCGGACCAGCTGGCCGTGCAAATTCCGGCCGGAACTAGCCCAGGGACCTATTCGCTGCGGGCCTCGCAGAATGGGCTCTTCTGGTGCTCCCAGCCCATCGATGTTTATTAAATGGGAGTATAAAATTGGAAGGATAGCATAGTATGGCATAACATAGGGTAGAATAGGATAGAATAGAATGCCATTGAACAGGATCGCGGACGCGGGATTCAAGAATTTTGCCTCTGTGTCGTCCATCCATTTACTTATTTAAATATATTATATAACTCGGGCGGGCACATTGTGAGTTTTGGGCGAATTGCAAGAAATCTTATAAACTACCTCAGCATGTTCATGTACAAGGGAGAATAGAGATCGGAAAGCGAGAGGCATAAATAATGAGAGACATGTGAGAGCAGAGATGTGCTTCTAGACCGATTCAACAGAATTTGGCCCCTATGGGATGGTAGAGTGGAATTGATTTGACATGTGTGTGAAAGGAGTAAGGCAAAAGCACAAGTAATGGTAATATAATGGTAATATAAAGAGATATTTGAATTAGAGAGTCAAAGAATACGAAATGTAGACACGATGTACTAATTTATCGGTGACAATCATGGTCCATTTCTTCTTTGTGGTCAGTCAATGTACTTAAGTGCTCATCCTTGTCTTTTGTATGCACATGGCTTTACGTCTTTTTACATTAAATAATCGCTTGCCTAATTTTCTTCGATTTTCATTAAAAGTACACTCACCACCCTCCTCCTCTCTGTCCCTGTCCTTGTGCTGGCTGTCCTCCTGTCCCACCTCCTCCTCCTCCGCCAGATGCACCACCGTCAAGCCCATCAAATGCACTCATTGGATCGTACCCTCCCATATTTTGCTGCTGCTGCTGCTGTTGCTGCTGCTGCTGTGGATAGCTCCCACGACCTTTCCCCCTTCCAAATTGATGTACAGGGATAGGCTGAATCGGAGCCAAGAAAGAGTTCGATCCTGTTTGTGAATGTGATGGCTGCTGCTGCTGCTGCTGACCTCGCTGTGGTTCAATGAATGGGAAGGAAGAGGACAACTCTCCCATTAAATGCTGCTGCCCTCCCACTCCTCCCCCGACCCCTTCTCCCGCTCCTGCTCCTGCTCCTGATCCTGCTCTTCCTCCTCCCCCCTCCCCTCCTCCTCCTCCTCTACCTCCCATCATTACCGTGGTTGAATGAGGAAGCGAAGAAGAAAGAGGAACAGAAGCCTTGACAGGAAGCAGCACTGTGGCCGTCGAGGGGTTTACACCATCGCTATTCAGCCCTCCTCCTCCTCCTCCTCCTCCTCCTTCTCCTCCTCCTCCTCCACTGCTCCCGGATCGTTGAGGGCCCGACAACGGGGACCGCTTGAGGCCATCAAACATGGACGAGGATGAGGAAGGAGGGGAGGAGGACGTAAGGGAGGAAGGGGACGGAACGCGTGCCAGACGGGGCCGACCGGTTGCCGCAATGATGGTGGAGGAGGAAGAGGAGGAGGAGGAGGAGGAGGAGGAGGAGGAGGAGGAGGAGAAAAAGGAGGTGGGGGAAGAAGGCTGTTTCCGCTGAGAGGAAGCAGGTTTTAATGGCGGAAGGGCTGGTGAAGAGGCAATGGAAGAAGAGGACGAGGGGAAGTCAATCCTATAGGGATTAGCGCCAGCATCATATTTAGGCCCGCCGCCCGAGTCAAAGGCCCCGGTGGAGGGAGGGAGGGAGGGAGGAGGGGCAGAGACGGCGGGAGGGAGGGTTTGCTTCAACCATGACCAATCTTCGAGCGGATCGGTGATGGAGGAGGAGGGAGGGGAGGAGGAGGAGGCAGCAGCAGCAGCTGCACCAGTGAAATCATTCACCCTTCCACCTCCTCCTCCTCCTCCATCACCTCCTTGCTGCAAAATTAATGCATTCGCGGCACCGCTCGCAAACGTCAATTCATCATACCCGGGTGACACCGCCCGCCCTCCCTCCCTCCTACCCTCCCTTCCTCCTCCCATCTCTCCCCGCCGGCTCTCGATGGCCTTGGCAAGGAGGGATTGGATTTTATGGGCCACTCGGTCGAATTGAGAGGAAGAGAGGGAGCGGAGGGAGAGGAGGGGGAGGAGAACGGGTAGGACCTGTGTGCAGATAGTCTTAAAACGGAATGGAGGGAGGGAGGAGGGGGGGGTTGGCCGGGGATGCTGCAAGTCGGTCACGACAAGCACGGCTCCGACTCCACCACCAGGTGCTCCATTCTTCTTCACTCCTGTTCTCGCCATCCCTGCCTCCCTGCCTCCCTCCCTCCTTCCTCCACATCACCGACTTCCTTCAATATGAGATCGTAACACCCCACGACGGCCATGACCACCGGCGGGGTCTTGTCCCTCTCCAAGCATACCCGGAGGGTAGGAAGAAGGGCTTCGGACAGGACCTGAGGGAGGGGAGGAAGGGAAGGAGGGAGGGAAGGAGGGGGAATGGGCGGTTGAGAAGAAACGCCGAGGTAGCCGATACATCACAATGAGGGAGGGAGGGAGGGAGGGAGGGAGGGAGGGAGGGCTGGCTTGCTTACCTTCTTGCCATAGCAGTGCAACGTCTTGCTCAGGCAGACGACTGCATTGACACGCACTGAGACGTGAGGAGTATTGACGATGATTCTCCCTATACGAGGGAGGATTTCGTCGAGCATCGTCCCGTTGCCTACGGCGGAATGAATGGCAGGATCCGCCAAATGCTTCAGCGCTTGGTCTTCAAGGGGGGGGAGGTTGGACTCGAGAGGGAGGAGGAGGGAGGGAGGGAGGACGTGGAGGAGGACGAAGGGCCGGGGGAGGTGATGGAGGAGGAAGGGGAGGTGTTGGCTGAGGAGGAGGAGGACCGGAGGGAGGGCGGGGCGGAGGGAGAGGGCGGGAAGGAGGGAGGTTTGGAGGAGGATGGAGGCCGGGGAGGAGGAGGAGGAGGAGGAGGAGGAGGAGGGAGGGAAAAAGCAGAAGGGACGAAAAGAAGAACGGAGGAAGAAGTTGAGAAATTTGTTGTTGGGCGGATTGGTGGGGGAGGAGGAGGAGGAGGAGGAGGAGGAGGAGGAGGAGGAGGGAGGAAGGGAGGGAGGGGGGTTCAAGGAAGTGACGTACGTGCCGGGGAAGCTGGCCAAGAGTAAGTGGGAGAAGAGGAAGAAAGAGGAGGAGGAAGAGAAGGAGAGGGAAGAGGAAACGCCGTTTGAGGCGTTGTTAAGGAAGAGGAAGGAGAAGAGAAAGGAGAAGAGGGCGATGAAGAAGGAGGAAAAGCGAGGGGGAGGAGGAGGGAGGGGGGATGAAGGGGAGGGGGGAGGAGGGGAGGAGGAGGAAGAGGAGGACGACTTCTTTGCCGAAGGTATCCGCGATGGGAAGAACGATAAGAAGAATAAGAGGAATAAGAAGGGAAAGCGCGCCGAGGACGAGAAGGAAGAGGACGAAGAGGACGAAGAGGAGGAGGGTCCTGCCGCAAGGAAGCGAAAGGAGGAAGAGTTGGAGTTGTTGTTTGCAGGGGAGGATAAGGAGGAGCAACTGCGTGATTTTGACATGCGGGCGTTGGAGAGGAAGGAGAGATTAAAGGGGAAGAAGCTCAAGGGGAAAAGGAAGAGGAAGGAGGAGAAGAGGGGGGAGGTCATGCCCGGGGGGGGCTTTGAGGTGGACGTGCAGGATGAGAGGTTCAGTGCTTTGTTTGAAGGAGATGCGAGGTACGGGATTGATAGGACGAATAAGGAGTATAAGCAAACGGAGGGCATGGCGGTCATTATGGGAGAGCAGAGCAAAAGACGGAGAATGAAGGAGAGAGGGGGGGGGGCAGAGGAGAGGAGGGCGGAGGTGGAGAGTGGGAAGGAGAGGAAGGAAAAGAAAGAGAGGGAGAGGAAGAAATGTGCTATGGGACCGGAAGAAGTGGGGGAGAAGAAGGCGTCGTCATTTAGTAAGTTGGTGCACAATATCGCAAGAGGTGCGACAGCGAAAAACTAGCTGTAAAAGAGAGAGGGGGGGGGATGTGGGGGAGAGGAAGAGTCGCAGGGAGGGAAGGAGGAGAAGTACATATTTTTTTTTGGGCAAAACGAAGAAGAGGTAAAGGATGGACGGGAAAAAGTAGAGGCGAAGATGGTCATGAAAACGAAGAAAAATCAAGCAAAGAAGGCCAAGAACAAAAAATATAGGAGGAAGGTGAGGAGGAGGAGGAGGAGGAGGAGGAGGAGGCACAAAGGCCGGCGTATGTAGCACACGGATGATCTCCCTCCTATTCCCTGATTAAATTCGATATTTTCTATTTTCGCATGGGCCGTCTGCTCGGCTTCGTCATCGTCCGTTCTTTACACACATGCAAGCTGTTCTTCCCCCCCCTTACCTCATCCTGTATCTCCCTTGCCTGTCCGCGATCCACCTCCTTGCAGACGAAATGCTTCTTCCAAAATCATAATGTTTACTTGCAATTCATTTCATTGGGACGAATGAATGAACGAACGATCATGGACCGGCGAAAGGGATGAGAAGAGGGTTTAGGGGAGGGAACGAGAGAAAAAGGGGAGGAAACTCGCGCAGGGCCCATTCATAACGCGACTTTCCTGCTTCCATGGCTTTCTCTTCCTGTCGGTCCCTTTCAACCCCTCTTCTCGTCGTTCTTTCTCATTCTTTACCTCGATCTAATCATCTCTCCTCCATTGGTGGTCTTTCTATTCCCGTGCACCGTTCTGGATCGTACACAGCGAAATGGCCAAAGACGAAGAGCAGAATAAAAGGGGGAGAGAAATAGAGGTCAGTAGTATCAGTCAGATAAGACCTACTCGACCCTATTCTTTCCCTCTCTGACATCCTGACATCCCTCCTCTCTCCTCCCTCCCTCCTCCCAAACACAGCAACCCGGCGCAAACCTTGAGCCGCCTTCCCCCCCTTTCCGCCCACCAATCGCAACAGCATCGATGAATCCCCTTCTCTCAAACCCCCCGTCGCTCTCGACCTCGATTACACCCACAACCTGCCCTAAAACTCTAACGCCCCCTCCGCAACCGGCGTCACGGTCCTTGACCCTTCCCTCCCCCCTGACTGCCCATCCACCCCTCCCGCGCCATTTAAGCCCCCCCCCACCGCCGTTGCATCCTCTCCTGCCCGCCTCGCCCCCTGCCCTCCCCCCTCATTTCCCCCCCCCCCTTCCTCCTCCCCTACCAGACACGTCAATGGCCCTACTGCCCCTGGCACCCGCGGTGTCCCGTCCGGACCCAGCAAGGCAAACACTGCCTGCTGATCGCTATCCATATTCAACTTCTCCAAACTCGGTACCGACAAATTTCGCGCCAACGACCCGTTACTCCCCTCCCCAACGCCCCCCATCCCTCCACTTGACTTGATCAGGCGTTTCCAGGCCTCGTGCGTCTCCCGGATCACCCGCATGGTATATTTAACGCCCATAAACCTCTCCCCCAGCGCAAACCTGTTCTCCGGCTTCCCGTCTGGGATCTTGTACGTCCTGAACCACTCCCTTATCGCGTGCAACGTCCCCGGCAGCAGCCTCTCCACATCCTGGACATCATTCAGTTCCCCCGCCCATCGGTCCTCCTCGTCAATCGCGATCACCTTCCAGTCTGCCTCGCCATCATCGATCAGGCACAACACACCCAGCACCTTCACCTGCCGCACAGCCCCCGTTGGGATCTGTCGCAGGCCAATCTCACAAACGTCGAGAGGGTCATTATCCCCCCCCACCCCTACGTCCTCGGGCACATGTTTGGGGTCTTCCCAGGTCCGGGGGAAGCAACCATAGTTAAAGAAAATGTCGCCCTTCGAAAACACGCGAGGCTTGCCGTTCTTTTCGTCTTGCTTTATAGGATTCCCGGCTTCGGTGGTGCAGATTTCGAACTTGCGGCGAGTGAACTTGGGGCTGGAGGGAAGGAGGGGAGGAAGGGAAGAAAGAAAAGGGAGAGGGATGGGTGAATTAGGAGCACATACTCTCGAGGAAATAAAAGAGCAGAGAGGAAAAGGCACAGTTCCCTACAGGACTACCCCCGGACGAGTCGAAAGATGTAAGAAGCTACGTACATCTCGCAAATGAAGTTGAGTGCGCCTGTGGGTCGGGCATCGTCGTCAACGGCAAAGAGGGGCAGCTCATGCCAGAGGGAGATGCGCTCCTCGTTATGGTCGAGGGAATGCACGCGATAATCCACCGTGTCATGTTCTCCTTCCTATATGTAGGGTAAATCGGTGGGGAGCAGAGGATTTGCGGGTGTATGGGGTTGAGAATGGCGTAGGTTCGTTTTGTCAGACAGCAGGAATCGTAGGGATAATTGTTCCGAGCCTGCCGTTCTTGGCGTTTGTCGTTCATCCATGTATTCTAGCACTACGCATAGAGGTTGATTAAGAGCTATTGAAAAAAGTGTGTTGATTTTTTATTTGCTCACACCCTCACTTCGCTCGGCATGCACAGCGCCCTCCGATCGTGCCCGAGCGCCACGCCACCACCACCCTCTCTACGCCTCCCTCACCATCCCACCCGGTTGTCTCACGATGTCTTCTATACAATTTGTACGTACCTGTACTTTGGTCAAGCGGTTGATGGTGTTGATGGAGGCGACACGCTTCATGGCTGACTTTGGTGGGTAGGGCGGAGAGCGGGTGCTGGGTGTGGTGGGTAGAAAAATTAGCCACGCTGGGTTCTCTTTTTTGCTTCGGTGGCGGAGGCTACCAAAGAAGCAGGAAACGCCCTCTTAAGAGTATGTGTGGATGGTGGGAGGAATTGGGGTTGCGGCGTGTAAACGACAATGGATGAATAGTAGATGCATGGGGTCATGACGTGCTGTGTCTGTCGTGTGTGGAGACGCACTTCGACGTGCCAGGGGTTGGCCAACGGCAGCCTGTGAACGGCGCATTTTCCCTGTCTTAACGTTTTGTGTCAGACAGACACTGACCCCTATGCACTCACGCGCGTGAAACAATTAGGCAAGAAAGACAGACACAAAGGCATCGTGAGTGTATGCGGCCCGCTCGGAGGATCGGTTCAAAGGGGTATGCAGCTGTCCGACCCAAACGTTTCGATCTCTTCGCTACCTGCCATGTTGGTCATATTTTGAGTTTATTTGATGATTTTCTTTTATGAGCACATTTCTTATTTGCCCTGTCTCACTATGGACATAGCTAATTCTCGCTTCACTCCACCAATCCCTTCCTGACCACTGCCCGCTCGGCTTCAAAGTCCAAATGCGGCCACGAGGCTTGCAACCCTTCCATTTTAATCAACTGCTGCTTCAAGAATAGCTGGTGCGCCGGACTTGTCCTGTCTAACGGACGGTGTTGTAGGTTGCGTCGTAAAGTCTCAAGGTCTTTGCGAAGGAGAAAGGAAGGCGGGGAGAAGTCTAGGTAGGCGTCGGCGAAGCGCGAGTAGATGTATTCGAGTGCGACAGGGGAGGGATGGATCATGTCGGGGGCATAAAAACGGTAATCACGCAGATCATCCATCATGATTTCATAGGCGGGAAAATAGGAGAGGAGAGAGGAGGAAGGGGAGGAAGAGGGGGAAATGGAAGGAGAGGAGGAGGGTGAAAGAAGGTCTTCATCGAGGACTTGGTGGATGGCAGCGAGAAGTTGGGCTTTGCTGCGAGAGCTTTGAACTGTTGCATATTGTGTGGGTTAAGAGGATGGGAAGACGAGATTGAGAAGCGGGAGGACGTGAAGGCAAGAGCAAGAGCGTTACATACTTGCGTCCCCGGCGGCGTTGCGGAGATGTCTGACAGGAGAGACAGTGAAGGTGATAGTGCACTCTGTGTTGATGACCCGTATGGATTGAATGGCCGATTGGAGGGATGAGACGATCTTGGGTATGTCTGTTCGTGAAGAGGGGACAGGAGAGAAAAATGGTAAATGTGAGAATGGAAACTTAAGAGGAGGGCGTGAAATACAGAGGCAGAATGAGGGGAAGGCGACTACATCTTAAGAAAAACAAGTTCTTTATTTTGTCTCAAAAGTGTTTTTCGCACCGAGCAATTCCCGTCGAAAGCTCGTCGCCGGCAACCGATGGCAATTCGCCACAACCCTCTTTTCCCCTTTCTCCCTTCCCTTCCTCTCCTTGGGTAGAAGCACATACGCGTGTGCTGTTCCCAGAGTCAAAAAGACATGCTTGGCATGCTTTAATGAGACGTGGCCTTGAGCCAGGCGGGAGTTAATATTCGACAAGACCTTACTCGGATCACGGGCACTGAAGCTGGTGTGGTGGTCAAAGCTTAACGTGGTGTAGGCAGGATGAGGGGATGGGGGGGGGGCTCGGGAGTATGAGTTGGAGCGTGAGTCAATGCCAAGCCCTTCATACTGGTCTATCCATTTCCCAAATTTGTTTGTTTTTCGGTTTGTTTAAAGGATTTAATTTTTTGCAGCCTCTATCAGGAGAGGATTCAATCGGCCTTCATTCTCTCTCCAGCCCAGCCTCTGCAATTCTTCTCTCCCTCTTTTCTCACCTGAACCACCGTCCATCCTGGGGATGCTCCTCCAACTCTTCCTCCTCAAATGGCCTCCCAGTCGCCAAGCGCTCCAAGCACCGGTAAATCGATACCGGATTATATGCTGTGCCAAAGGGGTTGATCTCCACATTCATTTTTAGATTCTCTTTAAGTTTCCCGCCCATATTGTCTGAGAAGCAGGAGCCGAGGAACAGAATAGGGTCTGCGGGGTAGACGCGTCGGTGAGAGACGCGAGGAGTAACGGGAATGATGGTACGGAAGGGTATGTCGAACGAGGAGAGGGAGGGGGAGGAATTTCGGGATAGTGAAGATGAAATGCGCCTGCTGCTGGTGCTGCTCCAACTGCTGGGCTGCGGCTTAAAGATGGCGAAAGCACGATGGGGAGGTAGAAGTGATGGAGGGACGAGGATAAATGATGGCGCCACTGAAGAGGAGGAAGCAAAGAGGAAGAGCTGCGGGATCAGGAGAAGTCGTGGTAGGGAGGTGTGACGGCGTGGGGAACAGGCTGCCATAAGCATGTGGTGGACCAAGACGGACTGGGGGGAGTGAGGACTAATGTGAGCAGGGAGTGAGGACTAATGTGGTAGGGGAGGAGAATGATGATTGAGGCTTTTGAACTGCCCCTGCAAGCCCTGGCCTTGTTGTCCGCACCTTGATATCCTCTCAAGTGCAGGTCCTCGTCCTGTGCATGGTGGCGGCAATTATAATGGACTGTGGCGGTGGGTCAAGTAGTTTGGACGTACGAAGTTGACAACCCATTCGCTGAATTCAAACAGCTGTGTTCTTCGCGCGTCCCCACTCACCTCTCTACACGCCACATGCTCCACACAGAGAGTGTTGTAGCCATGGCGGTTGAAGAAGGCGTGTGCCCTCCAGTGTCTTCACGTGGTAATCATCCTTCCTCCGCTGCCGACGCCGCACCATCCGCAGTATCCTTTACCTATGACGACGAAAACCAAGAGCTTTTCGAGACATTGCGAAGCGAGCTTACGCTAGTGACCAAAGAGGAAGCCCGCGTCGAGGCCACCCTGGCCGACAACCTCGACTCCTTGCTCAGTGTGGAGGCGACCAAAGCGGTGCCGGCCCCGGATGGGAAACAGCTGGCCTTGCAGATGGAAGGAATAGAAAAAGCCTTTGCCACTGCGCGCTTGACAGGCTTGACAGACAAAGTTACTGCCTTGGCCGAGCACGTGTACAGCTGTCAAGAACTTGCCGACAAGATGAGCTGTAGCGTGCGCAAGCTCGACGAACGACAAATGCGGGTGCAGCATGTCCTGGCCTTGGTAGAAGATATTATCAACCTCAAGACTTGCGCAGAAGGAGTTGAGCGAGCATTGGAGGAAGGCGACTTGCCCGATGCCACGAGTTACGTCCGGCAGTTCCACAGCATTGAGGGGTCAGCAGCTAAGGCCTCTGATCACTACGATTTTATGGTTTCTTCCGAAGCACGGTTGAAAGAGACTGTTATGCGTAAAGTCCAACTCGCCGTGTCTCGCTCCAACCTCGAAGACGTCTTCAAATTTTGCCCGTTACTCGGACCCTTAGGCCTGGCTGAAGAAGGCGCAAAGATCTACGAGTCATTCGCGGAGCGCTTGTTGAAAGAGAGTCTAGATCCGTTGGTGTCCGAAGCTGGGAAGCTGCAGGCTGTGCAGTTGCTTCCGAAAATTTATAACGTCGCCGCGGGATTTTTGCAGCATCACTTGCCGTTGGTCGCGCATGGATTCAAGCAGGTAAATGCCGATGTAAGTTTGATCAGATTGGTGCAGCGGGAATGTGAAGATGCAGCCATTCCAGTCATCAAAGGGTTAATTAAGGCGAGGGGGTTGACGGGGAAGTGCCGGATGGTAGCGAATGCGAGCCCGGGGGGGATAAGGGGGGGAGGGGAGGACGAGGAGGATGGAGGAGCAAGGAGAGAGGAAGCTAGAGGGGAGTCGCTGATGAGTGGGGATTTGGATGCATTGATGGATGAGCTAGCATTGGTGATTCAGCACACCGAGAGCTATGACCGTTTCGTGCGGTACCTTGCTGCGGAAGCTAAAAAGACGAGGAGTAGCAGTAGCAGTAGCAGCATTCAGGAATCTGGGACGGAAGAGAACAAAGAGATGGTGGTCTTGCCTGCGGCGACGGATCTGAATGGCGCGATTGCTGAGGTGTCGGGTCCGTTCGCGGTGTTGGAGCACCATTTGATGCGGTCCTCGATCCACAAGGCCCTGGAGATAGACGAGCTTCCCCCACTTGCTCCCCTTACATGCCACCAAGGAGGGCTCCAGGGAAGCGGGATTGCGGCCGCGTCCGCTGCTGGTTCTGGGAGAGAGGAGGAGGTGTACGGGCCGGGGGCGGTGGGGACAGGTAGTGGTGGGGCCCCTCAAACGAGCAGTTGCGTGGATGACACTTTTTACGTGGTGAGACGGTGTGCCCGACGAGCGCTGGTGACGGGGCATGCAGGCACGGCCTCGGCGATTGTTAACTATATCAATAGTACGTTGCTGGATGAGTTGATGCCGGTCCTGAGTGCCAAGGTGCGGAGTCTTAGAGAGATGCCGTTGCCTGTAGGTCTGAACCCTGCAACAGGTGCTGCTGCTGCTCCTAGCAACAGCAGTGGTGGGGGTGGCCGAAAGGCGGGTGCTGCCATCGTAGCAGCCAAGCAGCATTGGAGCAGGGTCAAGGGAGGGTTTGAAGCGGGGCTGGAGACGGCGCAGCAGCTGACTGCTGTCGCTGCTGGTTCTCTCATGGGAGGCGCAGGGATCGGATTGGTGGGAGGAGGGGCGGGAACGATCACATATTACCCTGCAACAGAAGCTAAGTTGGCCTTGGATCGGCTGGTCATGTTGAACAACCTGGCAGCGTGTGCGGTGTATACGATAAAGCTGCAACAGGAGCTGATGGCGGAGGTACCCTCGATTTTTCAGGATGACCCGTCCACGGACCAGTTGATGGTGTGTCTGGGGGAGATGAGTGAGACGAGTCGACAGTTTGAGCAGGCGTGTGAGGAGGGGTTACAGCATGTCGGGGCGTTGATTAAGCCGAAGATCAGAGGGTTTTTGCAGGATGCGTTGGGGGTACAAAGTCACGAGGGAGGAGGAGGAGAGGGAGGGGGGGAGGGGATGGGGGAGAGTAAGGTGTCTTATGAGTTGAACGAGGAGGACTTTGCCGGCAATGAAGCGGTGGATCCATGGGTCCATCGCTTCGTGGAGTTTTTGGGGGGCGTACTGGGACCTATTAGGCAGCGATTGAGTGATCAGGGATTTGAGAGTTTGAAGATGGCGCTGGTTGATTATTTGGTGAAGAGGTTGGAGTACTTATTGATGCGAAAATCCTTCACGCAATTAGGGGGATTGCAGTTTGATAAGGATTTGAGATGTTTGTTGGCGTTTTTCCCCTCGGGGGGTGAGGATGGGGGGAGAAAGGGAGGGAGGGGGGGGATGAGAGAACGGTTTGCGAGGTTGATGCAGATGAACCAGCTGTTGAACTTGGATGTACCGACGGATATTGTGGATGTGTTTGGGGGTCCTTTGAGCAAATTGACGTCAGAGGAAGCCTTGAACGTGATGAAATTAAGGGTGGATTGGGAAGAGACGGAGATAGGGAAGGCGCAGCAGCATTTGTTAACGGCCTCGTCGGGGGCGGGCGGAACGGGGGATGGCGGGTTCTTGTAGGGGAAGATAGCAAAAGTTGAGAATGTCGATGTGGGAAAAGGACATTAATCAAGAATTGGATGATGGGATTTCATTATTTGATGATATTGCTACTTGTTTTTATTCACTTACTATTATGTGGTTCGCGGACTTTTTTGGGGGCGCTATCAACCCAAAATCCACGGAGATGCCCTATAACTGTGCACAGCGAGACCTGGTGCTGTGGCACGGCAAAAGGTGTGTCTTGGAAGGGAACGATGGAGATAGAGGGAAGAAGAACACAACGCAAGGGCACGGAGAAGAGAGAAGAAAAACGCAACTCAAATCGTCCTGTAAGGCCGCAGGTCTTCAACCTTCTTCGCGTCTTCGTTTTCACCACACAACAGTTTCTCGACAAAGCACGGCGCATCATCTACATCTACGCACCAACGCGACAGGTGGTCTAGAGAGCCAAACCTGTCGTCAACCCTCCCACCCTCCACCAAAGGGGGGGACCGCCCTATCCATATGGTCACTGCGCACACAGCCTCGATATGGGCAGGATTGCGCGTTGTGGGCTTCCCCCGATCGTTCAGGTCCCCAGGCCGGCTGACGCATCGGCCCTCACACGATTCTTATCTCATATGCCGTCAGTCGTTGGAGTCGACTCGACGCCATATCCTTGACCATAACTTGAATGAAACAATTAAGGATATCGGCTCGCTACTGGCTAAAATTTAATATGACGGTTCCAACCCGAGCCGTTTATTCCTTTGCTTCCTTTGCTTCGCTCTTCTGACATCCTTATTTGCTTTGTTGTGTGCTGCTGCGATATAAACCCAAGCTATAAGTTCTTACCCTTAGTTGGGAAAGTATTTTTTGCCCGGCATGTTGTGTGTGACCAATGCACTTGAGCGCGGCCACTACCCCCAGTGTCGCTGTGCTTCTGAAGGAGTCCCTCTGGCAACTTTTCCAGAAAAAAGTAGAACGGCATGGCACACATCATCCCTACAAAAGGGGAACGGTATATGTATATAAGTACCACCTACTACAAGTAGTAGCAGTCTTGATTACCTGATTGAGGAACCCTGCAGACATGTTATAGTGGGGCAGGGATGGCCCATCCAAGAGCGCCGTCTTTTTCGGTGTACCACTCCCAAAGCACAATAACATGCCTTCCCTGCAACCAATCACACAAACAGTATTTACATGCTCGTACATATCCTTGCCCCCTCTTAACCCATGTTTCACCAATACACAGCTCGTATAAAACATGGAGGTCCCCCTCCCGCCCCTCTGCACCAGCTCGTGGTACTGCCCGCCCGAGACCCTGGTGGCCACGCACCGTGACTATTCATCGCGCGACATCCACTATTCGTTTCTTCAGGTACATTTGACTTAGCAGGGAGGAGAGAGAGGATATGCGTGTGTTGAAGCGGGAGGTGTGCTACGTGGGTCTCATGGGTGGGTGTGCCTCAATTGAGTAGGACAGTACTCAATCAATCATTCTCAGAGCATATCATCATACGTGACTTCTTCCTCTTTAAATGGGTCCAAGGCAGAAGAAGAATCAGTTCCCTTTGACCTGCCTCACTTATCTACTTCTGGTCCTTTCTCTTTTCCTCCTTCCGATCTCTACCCTCACTCACGCTATCCACCCACACGACTCCCACTTCCCTCCCACAGCTCTGGCAGCTCTTCCCCTTCCTCGAGAAGTTTTATGCGCCTTTTGAGAAAAATTTCAACCCTATCCCTATATTTGAGTTCATCTCAACCAATTGGTGGATCCCCTACACATCCCTGGTCTTGTATATCTCCATGATTGTTTTCCTGCCTCGGATCATGAAAAATCGCCCGGTGAAAGATTTGAGCAAGCCCTTGGCTTTTTGGAATTTCTTCCTAGCAGTGTATAGCACCATCGGGGCCATTCGTGTCGTCCCTCACTTGTTGTGGTTTATATCCACGCATACTTTTAAGGAGACTGTCTGTACCGCCCCCTATAGGATCAATGGCGACGGCGCCACTGGTCTGTGGGTCACGCTCTTCACGCTCTCCAAGGTCGTGGAGTTGGTGGACACCCTCTTTATTTGCTTGAAAGGGAAGAAGCCCATATTCTTGCATTGGTACGTGCTTTAGGTGGGAAGGGGATACGAGGGACAGGAGCAAGGAATGTGAGAGAAGGCGTAAAAAGACGCACGTGCTCACAATTTTCTTCTCAATGCATATGCATACCTTTCTATTGTCAATAGGTATCATCATGTTTCCGTCCTCTACTTCACGTGGGCGGCCCACGAGGCTGCCCATGCTGGCATGTATTTCATCGGCATGAACTACACCGTGCACTCGGTTATGTATTCCTACTACTTCCTCATGGCCATCAAGGCTAAGCCCAAGTGGCTCAAGTAAGTACCTCCCGCCCGTTACTTTTTTAATTCCATCTCCCCACTTTCCTCCCTTTTTTCTTCGCTAATCGGCAACGCGGACTTGAATCTCGCATCTTGTGCATCCAATCCAGACACTAATTCCTCTCTTCCTCCCTCCCTCAATTCTAGCCCGATCTACATCACCTTCATGCAAATTGCGCAAATGATCGTGGGCGTCATCATCACCGCCTTTGGATTTTACTACTCCTCCAAGGATGCTACTTGTGCGGTTGACCCGTTCGTGCTGAAGATCTCGGGAGTAATTTATGCGTCTTACCTTTACTTGTTCATGGAGTTTATGATTAAGCGCTTTTTCGTTGGTGGCGGAGGGGTGGCCGGTGGGAAGAAGAAGGGAGGTGCCTCTCCCCGAAAGGCCAAGGCGAAGAAAGCGCTCTAAGCTTCAGGATTTTTGGGATCGGGGTTCCCTATTAAGGGGAGATGGGCGTAGGCGTACGTGTGGATATATGGTGTGAGGAGCAGTTGCGTGCATAATCGAGGAAGGAAAGTGATTGAGACCAGAGAGAGAAACGACGAGTGGCTTTTTAAAAAATACGTCAGGCCAATAGGTAGCAACGACAGAATGTTTACATATGTGCAAAGCCCATGCATTTTGTATTGGATCTCTAAACATCGAGAAGATGAGGATGGAGGAGATTTTTCCACTCTACTGCTTTTGAAGGGGGGGAGGGGAGTTGAGTGTCCCTTGTCTTCCTGTAGATGCATGCAACAGGCATGCATGTACACAAATAAGGAGAGTAGATATAGAGAGAGGGTTGGGGAGAAAGAGGAGATGTGGAGAATGGAATGGGGAGAGAGGGATGGCGGAGACATGAAGAGAAAGAGATGTCAACAATTTAGTCAACAACAGATAATGAGGACAAAAATAACAACGACGACAACAACAAGAATGACTGAATATGGGAATATCCGCAATGCCAAGAATGTAATATGTATTCTCCTCTATGGAGAGAATGTGAAGGGAGGGAGAAGGTGTGTAGTGTTCCTGAGCCCGATAAGTGTCAACATCTGATTTTTTCCGGAATTTACTACCGCACATGTCAATTTAAGGCGATTCGTTTGACAGGATTAAGAACAAGATAGGCGTGAAGGAGCCAGAGTGATGAATCATAATGTTATCAGTTCGCATACTATCGTTTGTTCCCAGCTCTCACTGCGGGTCTTTTAGTTGTGCCTTGGCAACTCCGCACTCATGGGTCAACAGAAAGTGCTCTTTCTTATATTTCCTTACCTTTTCCTTCGGATGGTTTCAGACAGAAGCATTTTTGGCGCCGCCTTTCGCGTGCTGCTGGCCCTTTGTTGTCTTAAAACTTTTTTCACGGCTTGTGTAAGGCCATCCTAGGCAAATGTCTTCCCTGGGGCACCACGCACATATCGATCGTTATCTCCGTTGACGTGCTACCGCATCATTCATTGTGCATCCCCCCCCCCAACGGCACTTAAGTCACCCATAATCCGCAAATAACCTCCCAACCCAAACCCTCCCCGGCTGCAACGACAAAAAAGGACGGCACAAGGTGTGCCGCACCCAAAGCATGTATCTATCCATGGGGATAATACTAAAACATGGTTTGATGACCGCTTGTCATCACTGTTGTGTCGTACCCGTACACCTCAGAACGCGTATAATGTTGGACGATGGTGAGAATGATACATGTCCTCACGGCAAATTTTTCCAGAAGCGAGACAATCACGCAAATCCATGATTCCAAGGTGTAGAACACATTGCCTTAAAATCGTATCACGAAAGATATTGGCGAGACCAATTTATGTAGATCCCAGGAGAACGTACTTATCCGCTCTCTCCAGCTTTTTGCCGGGGGAGTGGGGTGGAGAAGGGTTGAAGTGGGAACGTGTATCCTTGTGGTCTCATGATACATGCTTGATTTATATCCCATGCTTTGTCAGGACTGTCCACTGCCCTTATCAAGATGACTTTCACTCCATCAACGCACCTCTTTACGGCGGCATCGTCGCTTACCTACTTCTATATTTCACAAATCCTCTCCTCCTACACTCTCAGAACATAAACAGACAGCAGCGATCCTTGCTTCAGGTAGCGCGACCAGAAGCATGCCCTAGGACACGTCCTCTGGCATCTTTAATTTCGGCTTAAATCGTTTCTGCTCCTTGTTCCGTGCACACACATCGAACTGGACAAGCGTACCCTATAGTCTTGTAGGAAGATGGACGTGGAAGCAGCTTTCTTTCCCTTGAGATATGCTTAACTGCTTGCCTCGGAACATGGCCTGTGCCTTTACTCGTGAGGTACTATGGTATCTGGCTTCTGAGGAAGGAGACAAAAGACGCGCATAGTGATGGCTAATCTTAGCTGCGCTCGCACATTTGTTCGCCGTCGTGAAAAGAGTGCCACCCTCATCTTGCTTCCCAACCATCCCCTAACCGATTCCTCGACCCCCCTCCGCTCCCGATATGCATCCCTTAGATATACAACAGGCAGCACATAGATAGACAGAGGCTGGGGTCGCTCGAAAGAGGCGTCTGCACCACACCCCCCCACCCTTGCCACACCCGTGTCGCGGTCGTCCTGATCATCACCACCACAACCACTACCCACCCCCTCCGTGAAGCATGCTGGACGATGGCATTAACGCCACCACCTGCACCTCCTCCTTCTACTGCCCCCCCTCCACCCTTATTCCGGTGACCCGCGAGCTGGCTGGCAACACCTACACATTTTTGCAGGTGCGCAAGAAGAGAGCAAAGGAAAGAGGATGGTCATGGCACAGACCGGAAGATCAGATATCCAGGGTTTTGGGGATTAAAGGGAAGGATGGAGGGATAAACAATTACATTCAGGAAATTTGAATTTCTTTTCGCTCCATCCCTCTCTTGTAAGTTCTGGCAGCTATTCCCCTGGACCAAGCCATTCTACACCCCTTTCGAGAAGAATTTCGACGTCCGGCCATGGTTTATGTTCGTACATGGGAACTGGTGGTTGCCCGTGGTAGCCATCGCGCTGTATGGCGTGATGATAGTCACCTTGCCGAAATACACCGCCAAAAAGCCAGTCAAGGTAGGTAGGTTGGGAGAGAGAGAGGAAGAGGAGGTAGGAGGGAGAGAAGGAAGGGTGGATAGGATTCAAACAAAACATTTGGAGGACGAACGAAGGGCTCATCGAAGACTCTCGCCCGCTCTCCATCATCCACGCACACGCCCCCCTCCCCGCAGTGTGACGTGGCTCTGGCGTACTGGAATTTCTTCCTGGCCGTTTTTTCCACACTGGGCGCCATCCGGATCGTCCCCCACCTGTTGTGGTTCTCGGCCACCCACACATTCAAGGACACGGTGTGCACTCCGCCGCAGATGATGAATGGGGACGGAGCCTCGGGCTTGTGGTGCTTGTTGTTTACGCTCTCCAAAGTGATTGAGTTGCTGGACACGCTCTTTGTCTGTCTGAAGGGACGGACGCCCATCTTCTTGCATTGGTAAGCGTGGAAGGCATGGAAGAAAGGACGAAGGGAGGGAGGGAGGGATGGAGGAAGGGGACAGGGGGAGCTTACCTTTTCAAAGGAAAATTTACCCACCATCTCCCTCCTTCCTCCCTCCCTCCCTCAGGTACCACCACGTGACGGTCCTGAGCTTTACATGGACCGCCTACGCTGCCCGGCACCCGGGGGTGTATTTTATCGCCATGAACTACACCGTGCACGCCGTCATGTACTCCTACTACTTCCTCATGGCCATCAATGCGAAACCCAAGTGGCTCAAGTATGTACCTTCTGGGGAAGGGAGGGAGAGAGAAAGGGGGGGGGGAAGGGAGGGAGGGAGGGAGGGAGGGGCGGAAGGAAAGGAAGGAAATTTGATGCCTTACGTCTGCTTCTCATTTGCTTTCTTCCCTCCCTCCGTCCCTACCTCAGTCCCATGTACATAACCGTCCTACAGATCTCCCAAATGGTGGCCGGGGTCGTCATCACCCTCTGCGGCTTCCACTACATCGCCCGCGACCCGTCCACCTGCGGCGTCGTCCCTCATGTCCTCTACTTCCAAGGCCTTATTTATGGTTCCTACCTTTATCTCTTCCTCGAGTTCCTCATCAAGCGCTTTTTTTCCTCCTCTAAGAAGGGCTCGTCCTCCCTTGTGTCCTCCCTCCCTCCCTCCCGCTCGGCCGTGGCCTCGAACGGCGCGATGGCCAAGGGGATCGGGAATGGGGGGCAGGAGTTGGCCGCTGGAGAAAGAGATACAGCAGTAGCAGCACCGGCAGCAGCAGGAGGAAAAGGGGAGGGATACAAACGTGACTCACACTTGAAGAAGCCGCAGTAGCCGACAGATTAGATCAAGGGAGGGAAGGAGAGGAGGTGGGAGCAGGACAGTGGCCTGGCCAGCAGCGAATGGGGCTACCAGCATGGCAGCGTGGCAAGACACAAGAGATTGAGTAAGAGATAGGTAGAGATAGATGGGGAGATAGAGAGAGAGATTTAAACAGAGAGAGGGAGCGATAGGATAGAGAGAGCGACGGACAGACTGAGAGAGCAGAGAGAGAACAGATTGAGAACAGAATGGGAGAGACAGAATGAGAGAGACAGAATGAGAGAGACAGAGACTAAAGCAAGAGAGTGGAGTGCAAACAATGAAGACCGAATGACACTGCGAAGCGAAAATACATAGGATGTTTGAGGTCAGTAAAAGGACACTGTTGTATTCGATTAAACCAAACGGGGAGAAAGCCGGCACAAACTCACAAATGGAAGCAAGAAGTAACATAAATCGAATGAGAAGGACTGCAGTCGTGTACAAGTCTCGATGACAGAGAGAGCGAAAGAGAGGAAAAGCTGCGTATGGTCACCTATGTGTAACATATGCTTCTTTTGATATTTTATCGATGGGAACCTGTCACTCTTTCTTCAGCGTCGACTTGGAAGGTCGTTTCCCCAGGCCCGCCTTCTCGTCTCCCTTCCTCAACATCTTTCTCGCCTCTTCCTCCAAGGATAGGAATCGTTCTGTGTGTTTCATACATGAGGAATGAATATGAGAAAATGCACGACGACAAGCCAGAGCTTCGATGTCAGCTTTCCCCCCTCCCTCCCTCCCTCCCTCCCTCCCTCACATACCTGTCGCCGACAACATGGCCGGGTATCGGTCCCCCAGCAGGCGTTTCTCGACCTCTTCTAGTTCGAATCGATGACGGACCACCTCCAGTCCCTCTTTGGCCGCCATGAACATTTTCGCGCAATCAAACCCCATCGGTGCCGGGGGCCCTCCTCCTACAGGCACGCCTCCCAGCTGTTGTCCGTACACCCGTGCTTCCTCTTGCAAGGATTCCTCGTCAAAGGTAAAGAGACGTTGCAAATCCTTCACGCCGAACGCCACCAAGAACATCCACGAGGTAGCACTGACATATGATGCGTCCAGCGTTGACAATTCGATGCCTCGTTGCAGCATCCCCTTGAACGATGCCGTCAGAGCAAACGGAATTTTCACCAGGACAAATCCAGAAAAAAACATCTCAGAAAATTGCATCATTCCCATCTGAGTCATGCCGAAGTACGCCTGTCCCTTTACCATCTCCATCATTCCCATCGGATTCGACATGGGGTTAACCGCTCCCGGTACTCCTTCCTCCAATAAGACCCCCTCCCCCTTTTCCTTATCAACAAACCAAGCCTTCCGCGCATTGAAACCCTGTTGATGGATGAAATTGCCTTTGGTCCGTAACCTATCGGCACGCGCCAAAGTCTGTCGTCGTCTTAAATCGTCAAGCTCGGGGGCCTTGTTGCTCTTGCCTAAGTGGGTCAGGTATGCCCGCAAGAGATTGATGCACATCACAAAGACCAGGATGGGCAGTACGCCCCAGTTGCGGATGGCCGGATCCAGCAACAGGTCCTGACTGCTGTGTCCTAGGGTTGGGGCGTGCATTCTAGACGTGGATTGTGGTGGTGAAGGATGGGAGCCGGGAGGCGTAGAAGGCTGCTTCTCTGGCGAGGGGGGTCTGGGAAAAGGGGTCTTAATAATGTTTCGGTGGGTTGCGCCTGTGCGTTTGGGGGTCAGGGGACCGAGATAAAAGAAAACTCTTACTTAAACTCGTCGTCGTCGTGGTGGGATAGTTTGTGGGTGTGTTGACTTGCTCGTGAGATGCACGGCGATGGCAAAATGGCAGGTTTAGCGCCGCTGCCCGGGAGTAATTTACTCCATGGCTTCTGCTATTTTCTACCGGTAAACCTGTTTGTCTTGTCCATTTTGACCACAATAAGAAGATAAGTGTAGAGACCTTGTTTCTGCTACCCATAATTCTCGATCGCACGCACTAACTTGCCTCGGGTCACACACAGCTGAACACTGAACTGCGTATAAAAGTCGCAGGTCGAACATCAAGTTAACCTGCCTCCTTCGCCTGCATCCGTGCACACCCCATCACCGGTCGCACAGTGGGCAAGGCTGCATGCTCTCGTCGTCCCGGTGTGGATCTGCCAAAACTGCGTATCGTCGTCGTAGATCACTGCTTCAGCTTTCTCCTCAAAGCCTCTGTCTAGCCAGCTTTCATTTCCCACCCCACATCGCCGCCATGCATTTGGTGGACAGGTAAGTGTATGTCCTGCATTATGAAAGGTTTCTCTGTGTAACTTTCATCTAAGACCTATATTTCGTCCTGCTCTTTCAACTGGTAGTCCAGCCACATTAAATTTGCCTTGTTTCTTGGCAGGAATTTACCCATCTTTACCGTAAATCAAATAGATAGCCAAAACCAACGATCTATTCACCATCTCTGCAATCCACACAGAAAGCAACACGGAAGTATTTTCATGCGCGGTGTCAGTCTCTACTGTCTAATGGGATGTGTCCGCGCCTTCCACTTCCACCACGCTCTTCCTTCTCCCTCTTCCGCTACCAGCAAATGGCTCTACCCCTCCTCCTTCCACCGCAACCAATACCAGCAACGTCCTTTCTGGACTATGAGCGCCAGTACCAACACGGATACCAGCACAAACATTCACACCAAAAGCAATGTTCCAAGTGGAAGCAGCTCGACGGGGGTTGACAGCGCGCGGGCTGGATATTATCGGACATTTGACGCGGCTGGTACCCCAGACGTTGACCCGTTGCTTCGGAGCCAAGTCCGCGAGAAGTTGCTGAGCAAGCGGAGGGAACGTTTTAGTAAGGAAAAAGGGGAAGAGGTTTTGCAGCAGTTGAGTGATAGTCGGGTGGTGCCTGTGAGAGTCTTGGTCGACGTAGATTTACGGCAGACCTTGAGGCTGACAAGGCGGGAGAAGAAAACTCGATTGTTCATCCCGGTGGAAGCAATGAGTAAATTGAGTGTCTTTCTGGGCTATATATATCAAGCATTTCCTGTAGAGGGCATGCCGCACAACATTGTGGTTAAGATCCGAAGGGGGGAAAGCACTGCCACTCGGGCAGGGGGAGGAGAGGTGAATACCGAAGCTGCTGTTCAACAGAAAGATGATGAGAGCAACAACACCAGCGAGAGTAGCAGCAACATCAGCTGTGAGGAAACTGAAGATTTGTTCATCACCTTGGTGACTGATGCGGACCTTCAACAAGCTTTTTCGGGGGCTCAAAAAGAAGGCCAAATGCCACAGCTTTACATTAAAACGGACAAGACAGCCGCTGCCGCCATGGTTCCCTCCTACCTCCGCGACATGCCCGACCCTAGGCTCGCCGAAGCGATGCAAATGGTGTCTTTCTACAATTTTTTCACGCCGCCGATCGCCGATGAATTGGGTTTAACCCAACTGGCGAAAAGGCTCAGGGCGGTCTGGGAGCCATTCGGGGCGTTGGGGAGAGTGTACGTTGCGAGTGAAGGAATCAATGCCCAAATGGCAGTCCCGGCGACCGTTTTCCAGAATTTTGCCGAGGCTTGCACGTCATTGAGTGAGTTAAAGAATGTCTTTTTGAATAGGGACAGGGAAGTGAGGATGGAGGAGTATATGGAGGAGCCAGCTTTTGATTCACTGCATATCAGAGTCCGCGAACAGGTGGTGGCGGATGGAGGCATGGAGGGAGACAGGGGGGAGGGGAGAAAGGGAAAAGAATTTGATTGGCAGGATTGTGGAGTTGGGATGAGCCCGAGTGAGTGGCACGAGAAGGTGGATGACCCCAAGGTGCTGGTCCTCGACTGTAGAAATGAATTTGAGTCGGAGGTCGGGCGATTTGTGTCAGCGGAGCCGTTGAACACGAGTTTCTTCCGGGAGTCTTGGGACGTCTTAAAAAGGAGATTAGAAGACGTGCCGAAGGAGACAGAGATTCTGACGTACTGCACGGGGGGAATTCGGTGTATTAAAGTGGGGGCCTACCTGAAGCAGGAGCTAGGGTTTGAAAACGTCGCGAGGTTAGAAGGAGGGATTGTCTCGTATGCCAGGCACTTACGGGGGGAGCAAGTTGTTGATCCGGCTTCACAAACTACATCAACTGTCAAAACGGCAGCGGTAGCGGTGGGAGGGGTGATTCCTGGAAGTAAGTTCAAGGGGATTAACTATGTATTTGATAATCGACTCGGGGAGAGGATAACGGAAGATGTTCTCGCACGATGCGACCAATGTGGCACCCCTTCGGACAACTACGTGAATTGCGCCAACCCCAATTGCCATGTGCGTTTCCTCCAATGCTCCTCTTGCAGCGCATCGCACCAGCAATGCTGCTCCCGTGGGTGCATCCAAGCTTTGCAAGACCTCGAGCATCAACCCCCCAAAGGCGGCTATCCCGCCCCTCCCCGCAGTGTTTACCCTCCCGGCGTCGAAGAAGCTTGCCCGCTTCTACCTCTGTCGGAGGGGAAGCGAAGGTCCCATAAGAGGGTTTGGCTCCAGCCGGGGCCCTTCCAGAATGTTCGTTTAAATAGAGGCTTTGACGTGGCCATGGATGCCTTTATGGAAGCTGAAGCAGGGACGTTGCTTGAGTCCGATTTGCTTCAACGCTTGTCGCAGGAGACAGAGGGCGTGTTTCCGGGAGGAGCACACATGTTGTCCGGGCATAGTCAGGGGAGACTATTGGCGACGTTGACGAAAGCGATCGGCGCGAGATCCGCGTTGGAGATTGGCACATTTACAGGGTATGCTACCTTGTGCATGGCTGAGGGTTTGGCAGGCGCTGCTACTGTTACTGCTGCCGCTGTTGGTGCTGATGCCGCTGTTGGTGCTGATACTAGTGGGGGTTTGCGCCCCAAGGTAGTAACGTGTGAGATTGATCATCGTGCGGCCCAGATTGCTAAAAAGTATTTTGATGAGGCTGCTGCTACTCCTGCTGCAGGTACTGCTCCTGCTGCTGAAATTGAGATGCACCGAGAGCCGGCCATGGATTTACTGCAGCGGTTGGCGGCAACGCCTGAAGGAAAGGGAAGACCGAGTTTTGATGTGATTTTCTTAGATGGCGATAAAAAGAGATATATCGAGTACTATGACTTTGTGTTGGAACACAAGCTTCTGTCCGGGGGGGGGATAATGATAGCGGACAATGTGTTGTGGAAAGGGTTGGTGCCTGAGCTAGGACGACGGATTGGGAAGGGCGGAGAGAAGGCGGTGTTGCCAGTGGAAGAATTTGAGGCCCTAGGATTTAGTAGAAGGCAGGTGATGTTGACCAAGGTGTTGCATGATTTCAACATGCACGTCCGCGCGGACATGCGGACGGAGCAGGCATTTTTGCCCATAAGAGATGGGCTTTTAATTATGCGATGGAAGGGATTTGAACGTACCATGCTATCTATGGCGGCTGGGGCTCCTCCTGTGTCTGGGAGAAGGTGAGATGTGTCAGAGTGGGAGACAATTTTGATGGGGAAAAGGGAATGGAACAATTTTAAAATGTGTGACTGCGTGCGTGTGTGGGAGGAGGCACCAATAGTGTGCGAAAAAGACGTTGATAGTCCGACAACAGCAGCACTAAAGAACAAACAGTGCATGACTTTGTGAAAATATAGCTCGCCTCGAGAGTCAATTTATTTTTCATCTTCGTTGGTGGAACACGCGGCGGCTCGGCCCATTCTCCCACTGCAAGGGGATACCACTAACCCTATCCCTTGGTGGTCATTTCCACGATGATTCGAGCGAACGACTCGTGAAAGTAAGTGAATCACAATTTATTTCCTCTCCTTATGCGGGATTAATTTATGAATTTGATGCACTCATGTCCCAGTTAATCCTCCCATAAGCAAGTTGCTTCTCCTTGTTGAAGCAGAGGCCAGAGGCACACGTCTACGCTCAAGCCGCCGTGACACAAACACATAACATGACGCGCTGATCATTCGGACCATGACAATAACATAGGGACATCCGACGCAATGGCACGTTCCCAACGAAAATCCCGGGCCGCCTTATTCCTCCTCGCTCATACTTCTGCCCTCCTGCTCCTCCGGCAACGAGCTTTAAGCTTCAGCGTCCCCTCCCCCATCTCTAGCGTCGAGCGATTCAAGCGTCTACAGAACCAGTTCGACCTGCGCGGGACGGCGTTGGTCAGCAATGGCAAGGGCAAGATGGTGACACTCTCCCCCACCGAGGCATTCTTTTTAGGCCAGGCATTTGCGACTTGGGTCGTTCGCCAGCAGCAAGCGCCCGCGCCCGTGACGATTGCTGTAGGCCGAGATAGTCGGTTGACAGGACCGGCGCTTTCATACAGCTTACTAGAGGGAGTGGAGGCCGTATGTGGCTCAGATGCAGTTCTGGACCTGGGCTTGTGCTCTACTCCTGCGACCTTCCATGCGTGTCTCGACCCGCCCCCGGGACTTGCCGTTGCAGGCTCCATTATGGTCACAGCTTCCCATCTACCCATGGACCGGAATGGCATGAAAATGTTTTCTCGTGTGGTCAAAGGAGGCTTGGGTGAGAAAGAGGTGTCAGAAGTCGTCGCGCTTGCGAGCCAGCTGTACGAGGAGCAGCACGGGGTGTACCCTGGTCTTGACCTTCCCACCACTCGCCCCCATCCTCAATGGAAACAAGCCCATAACTTGCTCCCAAACATTTACGGCGAGCATCTTGCACAACTCATTCGGAATAGCGCTGCAAATGGCCAGAAATGGGAGAGGCCCTTGGAGGGGATGAGGATTTTAGTCAACCCAGGGAATGGGGCGGGGGGCTTCTTTCTTCGCGTTCTCGAAGCATGCGGAGCTGATACCACGGGGAGCTTCAATGTCGAACCTGACGGTCACTTTCCCAATCAGAACCCTAATCCCGAGGACCCTGCCACAATGAAAGCGACCATGGAAGCAGTAGCAGCAGCTAAGGCGGATTTGGCCGTGATTCTTGACCCGGACTGCGATCGAGTGGGGTTGGTGGGCGGGGGAGGTAAGAAAGCCCCGGCGGGGTTTCAGCCGCTGGCTTTGAATCGAAATCGCTTGATTGCGATGGCGGCGGCGGTGGTGTTGCGGGATCATCCGGGTAGTACAATTGTGACAGATTCAGTGACAAGCGACGGGTTGTCGAGATTCATTTCAAGGAGGGGGGGGAAGCATTTGAGGTATAAAAAAGGTTACCGCCTGGTGATTGAAAAGGCGCAGAGCTTGCCTGATTGTTGGTTGGCCATGGAATGTAGTGGGCATGCGGCCTTTCGAGAGAATGGATTTTTGGACGATGGAGCGTTTTTGGCCATCAAATTGATTGGAGAGATGGCCTGTCCGGTGTCTGTTTTGACAGGTGGGGGGAAAATGGGTATTGCCATGCCGACGGACGCGGCGAAAGGCAAGGATTTGAGCGCGTTAATTGCGGATTTGGACGAACCGGTAGAGTATGCGGAGATACGACTAGAGGTGCGGGAGGGGTGTGACAAAGGAGTGGCGACTGAGCACGTATTAAAGGCGTTCGAGTGGGTGGTGAGTATCAACTCGGTTTGGAAAATGGAGAAGGAGAATTACGAGGGTTTGCGGGCCAAAGTTCAGGAAATTAGAGGGGAAAAGACAGGTTGGTTGCATTTCAGACCGTCCTTGCACGATCCAGTGGTGGCTTTGACGTGTGAGAGCGAGTTGGACGGGGGGATTGCGGCGATGTTGGGCACTTTGATTGATGGGGGTATGTTGGATGCGACGAATGATATGGTGGATTGGTCAAGCTGTACGGAATATTTGCGTGGGAGGCGAGGACCGCGGAGCTTGTAAAAAATAAGCTGTGTATGGGGTGGTAGGGGTTGTGTGGTGTGTGGGAGTGTGGGGTGGGGAGGTTAGAAAATGTATCGCATGACTTGGCAGTAAATAATCAACTTTAAATAATCAACATAAGAAGAAGAAAGTATGGCAAGTAAACCAAATATCGCTTTGGGGTTTCGGGGTCGGGGGTTGGGTGGGCCCCTTGCTTGCGTCAAGGTGTGGCCCATCACTCTCTTCACTGCCGACGCTGACGAAGGAAGGGATGCCGCTGTCCTTCTTATCCGTACAATCCACGCCACACACTCATCAGTGCCACGCTATTCCTACCACACAGGACACGTTGAAATTAAAAATATGGATGCCGCGTTCGCCCCTGCTGTTGTAACCTCAGAGCCCGCGTCCTCTTGTTCCTCAGCCCAGCCACACGCTCCCGCAGCTCTTGGCACTACAACTATTACCACTGCGCCCACCGCCTTCACAACCGCCTCTCCTTCTGGCGGCCTCAACGGCACCGATGAGTATGTTGATAATGTGCTGGACAGGCTGGGGGTTCGGCATGTAGACGAGGACGTGGTGGCGTGCGAGGTTATCCAGAAGGCGCAAGCTCGGTGGGCTTCCATCGCGGCTGCCAAGCGGGCTCGTAGACCTCCTCCTCCTCCACCTCCTCCGGCACCAGCTGCATCTAAAATTAGGGGAACTGGAACACCGGAGCTGGCGGAAGATGATGTACCTGCTTCCGACGCAGTAGCAGTAGTGACAGTGGCATCGACAGTACCCGTTTGGAGGAAGAAGAAAAAGGGAGGACGCAAGTCGGAGGCGGAGGAGGAGGAGGAAGACGGTGGGGCTGTGAGTGGGGATGAGAGTGATAAAAAGAAAGCAAAAGCAAAAGATGGAAGGAGAAAGGAGGGAATGATGAATGAGATGCTGGGTGAGTCGAACCAGGTGCGTTTTGGGGACTTGACTCCTTTTGAGGAGCAACGGTTGGCAGCTGAGCAGAAATCGGAGAGGCACAAAAATAGGCTGCAGCAGCAAGAGGAGGAAGCAAAACGAATAGGGGGAGGAGAAGGAGTAGGAGGGGGGGGGGGTAGTACGCTATCCGGGGATGGTGGGGCGATACCGAAGATAAAAAAAGAGAGGCTTTTGTCGCTGCCACTTCCATCATCGTCGTCTACAGCAGCAGCAGCAGCAGCAGCGAAAGGTGGTGATGGAGCAGACGACGAGGGGGGAGGCCAGCAAAGACAATGGGAGAAGGATGTTTCCAAAAAGAAGAGGACATATATGAAGCCGCAGCAGCAGAAAGGGGATGAGTATTCGCCAGGAGAAGCGGAAGAAGCAGCCGAAGCTGCACCAGCAGCCGAAGCATCATCAACAGCAGCAACAGCACCAGTGACGGCATCAATTATGCATCCAGCAGAATCCGACGCCAAGCGGAATCAAAAAAGGAAGAAACAGGCCTTCCCCAGAGGTCACGGCCCAAAACTGTCGTCGGCGACCAGCAGCTGCCGTCGCGCCCGCAGCAGCAGCAGCAGCAGCAGCAATGATATGGCGATTGTAATGGATGATAATAAAAAGAAGGGAACGGACAAGGAGGGAGAGGAGGAAGGCGAGCCCACTGTTTCGTGCCCTGTGTGTGGGAGGGGTGTGCCTGTTCAGGATAAGACCCAACCGGACGCTGAGCTTTCGCAGCATTTGGACCGATGCATGCGTACGTCACGAAGGCGGGCTAGAGCGGCATATAAGGACGAGGAGGACGAGGAGGACAAGAAGGGGTATAAAAAGAAAAAAGTCAATAAGGAGGAGATAAAAGAGTCGAAGGAGGGAGTGAGGAAGGAAGTGATGGATTTTGTGGACGTCGAGTCGTCGGACGAGGAGGAGGAGGAGGAGGAGGAGGAGGAGGAGGAGGAGGAAGACGACGATGACCTAAAAACTGAAGCGCCACTCTCTCTTCGGCTTCCGACTGGGCAGCGTAAGGCCGTTACTGCTGCTGCTGTGAAAGAGGGGAAAGGGAAGAAAAAGGAGAAGCAGATGATTGGAGGGAAGCAAAAGGCGAGAGGCTTCCTGTTGGTGGATGACTTCGCGGACGATGATTATGAGCATAGGTTGGACGAGTATGAGGCGGCGTTGAGAGCGATGGGGGGGAGCAGTGGTGACGAGGAGGAGGAGGAGGAGGAGGAAGATGAGGTGGAGGGGAAGGACGAGGGTAGTGGAACTGGTGGTGCTGGTGGGGGTGGCGGTATTGCGAGGGAGCCTATACCTGGCTCGCGTGCTGCCCAAGCGACGGCACGGAGGGAGGGAATGATGGAGGGGGAGACGGCGGGGCCATTGGAATTGCCTGGTGGCTTCAAGTTGCCCGCGAGGATAAATCGGAAATTGTATTGGTACCAACGTACGGGGGTAAGGTGGTTGTGGGAGCTGTACAGGCAAGGGGCGGGCGGTATATTAGGGGATGAAATGGGTTTGGGTAAGACGGTGCAGGTGTCTGCATTTTTGGGCGGGCTGCAAAGAAGTGGAAGGCTCAGAGGCGGAGGATTGATTGTGGCACCGGCGACGTTGATGAGCCAGTGGGCAAGCGAATTGTATGCGTGGGCGCCATGGCTGCGGGTAGTGCTGCTGCATCGGTCGGCGGCGGCGTTTGCGGCGCAGCCTGCGTATAAAGTGGGACGTTTTGTCAGGAAGGTCTTGGAGATGGCGAATGGGGGAGGACAAGGAAGGAGGGGAGGAGGGGGTGTGGTATGTCTGACGACTTATGAGAGTTTGAAACTCCTGAGGAAGGAGTTGCTGGGCCATGCTTGGGCTTATGTGGCGTTGGACGAAGGACAGAAGATAAGGAACCCAGATGCGGAGGTAGGTAGGAAAGAGAGGGACGGGCGGTGGAAGGGAGGATGTGTGGGTTTTTGTGTATGGTTTGGTCGTGTATTGCAGCTCTGTCCATCACCTCACTAACACTCCCTCCCTCCCTTTCCCCTCCTTTCCTCCTCCCCTCCCACCAGATCACAGTCTGTGCCAAGCAGCTTCCAACCGTCCACCGGCTCATACTCTCCGGCACTCCCATCCAAAACAATTTAAAAGAACTCTGGTCATTGTTTGATTTCTGTTTCCCGGGGCGTCTGGGGACCTTGCCGGCGTTCGAGACAGAGCTCGCGACCCCGATTAGATTAGGAGGATTCAGCAATGCAAGCCCGAGTCAGGCTCAGTGTGCATACCGATGTGCCTTGGTCTTGCGCGATTTGATCCATCCGTATTTGCTGAGGAGGATGAAGAAGGATATCATGACGATCTTGCCAATGCCGAAGAAAACGGAACAGGTATTGTTCTGTAAGCTCACGGCACGTCAGCGAGCGCTGTACCGTGCCGCTATTTCCTCTCCTGAGATACGATTGATTTTGGAAGGGAAGGCGTCACATTTCAAGGCGATTACGGTGTTGAGAAAGATATGTAACCACGCAGACCTGGTCGCAGGGCCGAATGAGGAAGGCGTTGATCTGATGTCGCGAATCGTAGCCGGCGGGGGATGGGCGGATGAGTGGCACGAAAGCGACGATGAGGACGACGACGAGGATGGGGTGGATGAGGCGGCGAGAATGGTCATGCCACGCGCAGCGAAAAGAGCCTTGAAGCCAGTGACAGCTGCAGATTATGGTGACGTAGCCCGGTCGGGGAAGCTGCAGGTGCTTGCTGAAGTCTTGCCAAGGTGGGAGAAGCAGGGGCATCGTGTCCTCCTATTTTCCCAGACCCGCCAGATGCTCGATATTCTGGAACGATTAGTGAAGAGACAGGGATGGGGATACTTACGGATGGATGGTAACACGAACGTAGGAGCTCGTCCAGCGATGATTGAACGCTTCAATACCGACGAGAATATTTTTATTTTTCTCCTGACTACACGGACGGGGGGATTGGGGATTTCCTTGACTGGTGCGAACCGCGTAGTGCTTTTTGACCCCGACTGGAACCCACAGACGGACATTCAGGCAAGAGAGAGAGCGTGGCGGCTGGGGCAGAAGCGGGCTGTGACGATATACAGATTGGTGACGACAGGGACAATCGAGGAGAAGATTTATCAAAGGCAGATCTTCAAGACGGCGATTTCGAATCGGGTTTTGGTGGACCCGAAGCAGAAGCGGTTGTTCTCCTCGGGGGAGTTGAAGGAGCTATTCACATTAAAAGAGGATTTTGGAGGAGGAGGAGGGGGCCAAAGGGATGGCGGTAGGGTGGATGAGGAGGCGCCTAATGATACAGCGATGGAATTTATGGAGGGGGTGGTAAGGAGGTCGGATTTGAAGAAGAGAGGTGAGAGGAAGTGGGAAAAGAAAAAGGAGGGAGAGAAGAAGGAGAAGCGAAGGGAAGAAGAAGAAAGAGAAAGGAAACTGCGCGAGGACGACGATGAGGGAAGCGTGGGCGTGCCTGTGGAATATGAAGAAGAGCAAGAGCAGGAGCAGGGGCAGCAGCAGGACGAAGAAGACAGTAAGATATTGCGGGCTGTCTTTGAAGGCCGGGGACTGTCCAGCATCCTTAGTCACGACGTGGTCGAGTCCGGGAAACGAAACACTGAAATGTGGGTACAAATGCAAGAACATGCCAAACGCATCGCCGACCGGGCAGCTGCGGCTCTCCAGGATTCAGCAGCCTTGGTCCTGGCGACGCAGCAGCAGCAGCAGCAACAACAGCAGCAGCAGCGGGGAGGGGGGGTGAGTAGTTTTACGCCCACGTGGACGGGGCGATCGGGGAGTGCAGGGCTGGGGGGGGCAATGGCGGCAGCCACAGAAGCAGCAGCAGCGGCGGCGTTCGTGTCATCTTTGCCGAGGTTTGGACCGCGGGGACGGATAATGGATGCGGGGGCAAGTGGCGGTGGAGGGGGGGGGGGAGAATCAGGCGTCATGTTTGGAGGGCAGTCAAATGCACCTATTAGTTCGACGGATATTTTGTCGAGGTTTCGAGAGAGGGAGGGAGGAAGTGGAAGAGGAGGAGGAGGGTTAGTGATGGCGGGAGCAGAGGCTCGGTATATGTCTTTGATGGATCGGATTAAGAAGTTTTTGATGGAAAAGGGGCCAAGGGTACCAACGGAGCGATTGCTGCAATACTTCCGGGATGTTCCACATACAGACGCGGTGATTTTTAAGGCAATGTTAAAGACTGTGGGGAGGTTGGAGAATGGGGCATGGAGCTTGAGGGAGGAGGAGAAGGGGGGGGGGGGGGAGGGGGAGGACGGGGGAGGTAGACGTCCGGGAGGGGTTGTATGTATGTCTCAGAGACATTTGGTTAAGGGGTGAGAGAAAGGGTAATTTAGATTGCTATGATGTAGCAAAGGCTTGTGAAGGTCGAGAAGAAAAGAAGTTAATGTGCACTCAAAAGTAGAATGCCAAGTTGGAGTCTGTTAATGTTAAGAGAATACATAGCAACGGCGAATGAGAAGACACTAAAGCGGTGCCCTTAGAGATGTGCACATTCAATAATACAACTAAAATTTATTTTGCAAAACAAGAAGAAAAATAGAAATAGAGGCTCATTCCAAAAGGACAAAGCAAGCCAAGCGGAGCAAGTTAGCGAATACGCTGGGGGGGAGGATAGCATTAATCTTTAATCGTGTAGCTCGTGTTTAATTTGATCTCAATCCTCCTTTGCCAATGCCTCTCCCGTGTCCGATACTTCGACTCATTATGGTACTCGCTTGGTGTACACGTTGCGACTTTCTGTGTACATTTTTCCGAATAGGAAAGCCATGTAAAGTCAACCGCGGAAAGCCACCAATAGACCTGGGAGGCGTTTTGCAATACAGCAAAGGAGCATAAGCAAAAAAGATTAAAAAAACAACCAAAAACAAAGAGAAAGAAAGGACTGTCTATATTCCTTTCTCTTTGTTATAGGGGGGAAAACAGTCTCGGATCCTTTCCTTGCAAGCATCTCACTCCACATGCTCCCCGTCCTTTCCCTTTCCCCTCCCCAGACCTCGTCACCTCATTCCTGCTCCATTTCATTCCCAGCTTCCTCCCAGTACATTTACATACACGTCCTTCATGAACACCCTTTCTCTTTTTATTGCCCTGTCTTGTACTTGCCCTGTCCATCTTCCCACACCTCCTCGCTAGGCTCCGCCGACTCTAAATGCGCACCGCAAATGACCCTGCCCTTGTGATATAGCGCACCCACCGATTGGTCTGGTCTGAAACACCGGAATATTTATAGGGAAGAAAACGACACAGGGATCAAAATAAGTCTTAATAAGTATTGAAATCCTGTGTTGGCGTTAGAGGATCCAAACTCCCCCACCTCCCTCCCTCCCTCCCTACTTACATCCACTCTTATCATACACTCTTAAAAACCTGACATGCACCCCCGATGATGTGAACATGGGGACTTGAAACTCGACTTGAATAGGAGGCCTTGACCAGGCCTTGCTGCTGGTGCTTGGCATGAGGGTCACATCTGCCGTGATCATGTATTCGCAGCCACCGGGGAAGCGTTTGATTCGCCAGACGATAGCGCGGTGCTCAGGCTCAAATTTGGCGCGGCCCGTGGACACGTTAATTTGGGTTTTGGCCGTGTTGAGAGGCACGGGGATCTAGATAGTTGGAGATAGGGGCGACAAAGAGGTGGTGAGTGAAAAGTGAATGTTTTTCAAGTGAACAGGGACGATGGGAATGTCGACAGAAACATCTCCCTCTCTCCCTCCCTCACTCCCCTCCCTCCCTGCGTCACTTACTTTTATCACCACATTCTGCCCAAACAATTTCGAACTGAAATTAGCAGTGACCTTTACATTAACCGCTACCCTATTCCGTCCCTCTTCCTGAATCGCCGGGATCAACCTGAAAGGCAAATTCACATTCTCCGTCACCCTGTAGCGCATTAATTCAAACTCCCCATCAGGCGGAATGAAGGTAATCGTCCGGTCCGCATCAAACTTCCCCAACCGCACACACCGATGGAAAGTACAATCATCGATTTCCACCCCTGCATTCCGTCGTGTCACCGTCCCACCCGCAGCCGCAGCAGCAGCAGCAGCAGCCTTGCTGGCCGCCTCCCTGTCCATGATTAACTTGTCATTCAACCCGAACTTACACTCGGGCCATCCTGACAACAAAGCCTTCATCACAATCTGCCCCGTGACATCCGAACGCAAGACATTGCCCGTGGCCGACATGAGAATGTTCACGCTCTCCAATACGTCGATATACACCTCATTTTTCCGATATCGAATCCCATCCCGCCTCCAATCAATCTGACCCGTAATTTGCGAGGTCAACATGGTCGGTTCCTGCTGCTCCATCTCCGCCTGGACAGTACCTAAGTTGATGTACTGCCGTAAGACCTCAATGGCGCAGTTCTGTGGGTATCCAAAGTCCATCGTCTCGTCCAGCAGCTCGTACACGAGGGTAAAATGATTTCGCACCGCGTTCTCATCGAAATGGTCCCCGAAATACGCCTTGAAAATGCGGACCATTCGGTACAAAAACTCAAAAACCAAAGCAGGGTTCAGGTTGGAGCGGGTGACGGCGACGAGGTAGAGATGGTGGTGGCGGATGTACAAGAAGGTGGAGTTCTCGATGACTTTGACCGGGGCTTGGGAGCCGGTCTCCTTGGATGCAATAACCTTGTGCCGAAAAGTGTCCACTACTTGCCGACTCACATCGTCGCGGTACAGCCGATTAACTACCACCTCCCCTTTTTGGTTGACCAGAAAGATGGCTGAGATCATCGGTCGAAAGTGTTGGGGAAAGGGCAAGGAGTGTAATGCTGCTGCTCAGGTGGGGGATGTAGGATTGGGCTGAGAAAGGGGAGGGCTTGTGACCACTGGCCCGATAAGTCGCCTCTGATCTCGGACGCCGGCTAAGTACCTCCTCGGGCCAGCTGGCGCCTGTGTGATGAGGTGTGGGAAGGTGGCGTGAGACGTCGGACAAGAAGAACTTCCTGAAGGCATCGGCAATGACGAAAAGGAGGCGTTAGCGATCGACTCGATGGTGGTTGAGGGCTATTGGCTAACAAATCAACCCAGAGCCCCAGATTTAATTTCAGTGCACACACGCATCTGAATCATTTGTTTATGGTGCTAGCGAAGGGTTTGGATGTTGGGTTATGTTCAGGCTTTGGGACAAAGGTGGGAGAACAGGGGAGAGCCCATGGTTCAAGATGTGAAGCGTTCTCACGATATAGCACCTGCATCGTGGATCTTGTTCTGCCCTGCAATCAAAACTCTGCGATCTCTCAAAAGCAAGCGAAGCTCATTGTTGCAGCTTATCTTGCCCTTTCCTAGAGAGACTGCTGATATCTCGATTTATTTGACTTTCTGTGCCCTCATACTTCAAAAATACCCCACACAGGGGTGCGATTTGTCCGAACCCTAAACCATCTACGACCCGTCCATCGCAACTCTCCGCAAGCAAGCATGCCACGACAACGGCAAGCCCTCCTGCGGACAGTGCTTTTATATGTGCTTGTCTGGGTAGGGGCCGGTGTCTTGGAGTCTGCGGCTGGAGCATCATCAGCGCAGGAGGAGCAGCACCAGGATCCGCCGCCAGCTCCCTTACAGCAGGAGCAGCCGCCGCCGCCGCAAGAGCCAGTACAAGCACCATTTGGAGAGGAAGTACAAACGTCCCCACATAGAAATGACCAAGTAGCACCACCAACTAACACAGTATCCCTCGCTACTCCTGCCGAAGACTTAAACCCCCCCCCTCCTGCAGAAGCGGCTATCCCCGCTGTCCCCGCCGCTCCCGATGTAGTGGTGTCCCCCGTTTCTCCCACCGAAATCCCGCTTACTCCTCGGCAGCCGGTCGAGACCAATGATACCATGGTGCTGAAAGCAGCCGCACTCTTAATGGTGGACGTGAACCCGGTGGAAGGAAAGGCGATTGGTTGGCGTGTTGTGCATGCCGACAAGCAAAGCTTTGCAGCAGGCATCACTTACTATTTGCAGATTGAGCTACGGACTAAATCCCGCTGTGAGATACACGAGAAGAAGGTTTTTGTCGAGGCTAACACGGGGAATCTTATTCCAGGAGGATTGGGAGACCTGTTGCCTTGCGATCCGTCCTTACCGCCCGCCGATTATTTGACTAAAAAAAGGTTGAGGGGAGGGTGATGGTGGGAAGCAGTAGTGGAGAGAAAAAGGAAAAGAAAAATGGGATTGAAAGAATTCGGCAAGTGAATAAAATTGGGGGACTCTTGATATTTTAATCTTGTCGGACGAGATATAAAAGGGAAATAACATTGCAAGGAGGTGTCGATGGAAGGGGGAGGCGGGCGCTATGGATGTAGGTCCGAACTCCAGTATGACAAAGAAGCAGGAGGGAAAGGAGGAGGGTGCCACAAATATGCATGAGAATGTTGTACCGGGCTCTAGACTGGAGATGAATCGACAGGTAAAAATGAGGCATCCGTGCATGGGGCATAAGCAATATACGAGTGTCCGTCGAGGGCCGGTACGAATGAATGATGTTAGCAGAGAAAAGGCCACACTCAAAGCAGAGAGCTGTGAACGTATGACGAGACGTCCGTGAGAAGAAAGTTGTATCGGAGATGCTCGAGAGAATCAAAATATATTTCACTGGCAGCTCGAGCGGAGACGCGTTGCGTGTGTGTGTATGCGTGTGACGGAGAGTAACTAAGAAAAAAATCGAGCGGTTGCATGTACGATCATGACATTAAATAAGGACAAAGCAAGAAGATACATATATGTGTGAGCAAGGGCGCACATCACGCACACACAGACGGAATAGTCTGTGTGTCAGAGCACAGATATAGTTCCGGTCCAAAAGCGCGAGGAAATCCGCACAGATTGAAGGGTAATTGAGCGATAAAAAGAACCTTTGCAATAAAGGGGGAAAGTCACTGCAATGGAATGATATAAAAAAGATGGCAATGAACTTAAGATGATGCATTTTGACATTTTCCCGTCGTTTTCCCTCCCTCGGTCTTCTTCGTTTCTTCTCGATGAACCCCTACTACGGCCAATACTGTGGACGTCAAGTGTTCTCTTCTTCTTTTTCTTCTTCCTTATTTGCCTTCATCCGCGCAAGCCCACGCATACAAAGTGATGTACATCGACCTCCTTCCATCCCCTTCTCCTCTTTTTCTTTCCCCCTCCATCCTCTCGACCAGATCTCACCTCAGGCTCCTCCTCCGCGGCAAAACTCTCCATCCCCTTCCAGCCTTCCATCTCTCCCTACCTACTCCAGCACCCTACAAGCCTTCACTGCCGGCTCTTCCTCACCCTCCAAGGGACTCAGGAAGACCTCATACTCCCATGTCCCGACACACGGCACCAAAAACTCCGAGTGGACCAAATCCGGCTCCCACGTGTTATCGCCCCCCACCCCCATATGACGGTGATCGACATGAACATGGACGCCCTCCACCTCCTCCCACCTCGGCAGCTCATACGTGCGCATTGCCCTCTCCAGCTCTGCGACAGAATGCATGCTAGCATTAAACTGAAACGCGCCAGGCACGTGAACCTGTTCTCCTCCTTTCTTTCCTACCATCCTCCTCGCCACTGCCTCTGCCATCTCTTCCTCTCTCCCTTCCTCCCCCACCCCCTCGTCTACCACCACAGGACCGTTGGTCGTCCTCAGAAGCAAACCCATCTTACTTCCCGGGTCCCTCAAGGCTGCCCAACGCACATCCGCCCTCCCTCCATTCTCACTTGGCACCACATAAGGGGTGTGCAGGTCACGAACATGCGAATGGTACACACCGAGAATGCCTCCCGTCTTCCGATCGCTGTAAGTCTCCTGCGGGCCGGGTCCAAACCAAATCACCTCCGACATTTCCCGCGGCAATTGCATCGCTAACCCCACTCTGGGTAAATGCAAGGGCTCCGCCGCCTGCTTCTCATACAGCGAGACGACCTTCACTGCCACCTTTATGTCCTTGCTCCCATAAATGATATACCTCGTCTGCACGTCCAAAAGCGGGCCATATTTCGCAGCAGACACCGTTGAGCGAACCAATATTTCAACCCTCTTTGAGCTCTGCATCACAGGCGTGACATCCGACACAGTGGTCAACAGCCCCTCCCCCGTCAACCCAACCCTCTTCCACCTCGCTTGGTAGCTCAACGTCTTCCAAGGCGAATATGGCTCCATAAAATCACACAACCACTTCGACAATACAAAGGTCGCACTCACCGGAAAGCCCGCCCGGTCATTATCAGTCGCAGCCCTCAAGAATGCATGCACTGGCCCCCCCGAGAGTGGCACCAGCAAATGCACCCCCCGAACCATATACTCCAGAATCTTGCCCGTGTTCTTCCCAAACACCACCCTCCATCCCTCCTCGTCCTCCTTACCCTCCACAGTGATCACTGCCTGATCTCCCCCCGCGGCATATGTAGCCCAAGGACCCTTCCCCTCCTGAGTCTTTTCCTGTTTCATAACTAACTCCGGCATCGTCAGCAGGGGCACCGGCACTCCCCCCTTGCTCTCTTCCCCTTCCTCCCCTCGCATGTCAAGAGGGAGAGATTGTATGGCGACTACGTGACCCTTAGGTGCCCAAGGCGTGTCACTCTTGAGCGACGCCGTTAGCTCGACCCAAGCAGTGCTCCAGGCTGTGGCCATGCTGCTGCTGCTGCTGCTGCTGCTGCTACTGCTACCACTCCCTGTACCGCTGCTCACCTGCTTGTCCCTTTTTTTGAAAGGCGAGGACACAGAAAACTTCCTCTTTACTGGCGACCCCCCAGCAGCAGCACCACCAACACCCCCCTTCCCTCCCTGCCTCAAATCCTGCGTCACCACCACCATCTCCCCCGGTCTGACCTCCCCCCCTCCTTCCTTCTCCACCACCAACTCCCCCCTCACTAATACCCCACAATCCGATTTCACTGCCCACTCAAACAACAAATGGCCCAACCCCAGAAACCCGTACCGATTCTCCACCCCCACACTAAATGTCTCCGGCCTCCTCCCTCCCCTCTCTCCATCCCTTTCTGCAGCAGAAGAATGAAAAGCTACGGGCGCCTGTAAGAACTTGGCCTCCCACATTACCGGATGCGGCTCCCGATCAGGAAAGACAACACCATTGATACAGAATTGCCCATGTCCCTTACACGGACCATTGGCGTCCCCAAAGTCTCCGCCATAAGCCCAATAACTCCTCCCTGTCTTGTGATCAAATTTCCTCAACCCCTGATCCACATAGTCCCAAATAAAGCCACCCTGGAAGCGCGGCAAGGCCCTGACAGCTTCCCAGTACTTGAACAGATTCCCATTGCTATTCCCCATGGCATGTGAATACTCACACAGAATCACGGGGCGCTCATCTGCCTTACTCTGTGCCATCTGCACCGATGCCTTCGGGACGGGGTACATGGGACATTGAATGTCAGTCAAGGACGTTCTCCCTGTTCCACACATATCCGCCCCTCCTCCTTCATACTGCACCGGCCTGGTCGGATCAAGCCTCTTGATAGCATCCCTCCCCTCCCGCAAATTTACCCCATCCCCCGACTCGTTCCCCAACGACCAAATAATAATCGAGGGATGATTCTTGTGAGTCTGTACCATTCGCACCATCCGTTCTACATACGCCTCCCTCCAGGCAGGGTCAGCGGAGATCCGCCCTATGGGCTTCATGCCATGTGTCTCAATGTTCGCTTCATCGACCACCCATATCCCCAGCTCATCACACAATTCATACCACCTTGGATGGTTGGGGTAGTGCGACGCGCGGATGGCATTAAAATTGAATCGTTTGAGCAATAATATGTCTTGGACCATCGAGGCTTCGTCGACTACTTTACCCGTATCAGGGTCATGCTCATGCCGGTTCACCCCAGCCACAACCAAGGCCTGGCCATTAACGAGCAGCTGGCAATTCTTGATTTCCACCGTTCGGAACCCTATCCGGCAGGACTCTGCTTGCTGCAGTACTGAGGGAGGGCGAATTGGCGCCGTCCTCCCTCCTTCACCTCCTCCGCCAGCGCCTTCGGTGGAAAGGGTGAGAACGAGCGTGTAGAGATTGGGGGTTTCTGCGGTCCACTTCCTCGGGTTTTTAATAGGAATGGAAACAAAGACTTCGACAGTCGAAGACGAGGAGGAGGAGGAGGAGAAAGAAGAAGAACGGGGCGGAAAGGTAGATGTCACGCTCTTGACCACCGCGGCCTTCCCTACTAATGGGCCGTTTTCCGAATCCTCGTACAAGAGGGCTTGTACCTGGAAGCTGCCTGCGGACAAGCCATGCATGCTCACTTGTGCCGTCACGTCCAGGTGACCATCTTGATAATGGGAGTCAAGGCGTGCCACCGCCGTGTAATCAGACAAGCTAAACCCACTCCCTGCCCCGGGGACAAACACCAACTCCACGTCCCGCTCAATCCCAGACATACGCCAGTGATCCTGATCCTCGAGATACGACCCATCCGACCACCGTAGCACTCGCACCGCCAATATATTACTCTCCTTGCTGCTGCTACTGCTGTTGTTGCTCTCCTCTTCGTCCTGTGCGTGCAGCAACGAGGTCACGTCGAACTCTGCTGGTAGCTTTCCATCCTGACTATATCCCGCCATCTTGCCATTCACCCACACATGGAAGGCCGAACCTGTCCCGTGAAAAATTAAATGAACCCTCCCCCCACTCTTTACCAAACCAGCAGGCACATCGAACGTCCGCCGATAACACCCAGTAGGGTTGTTTTTGGGGACATAAGGGGGATGTAAGGGAATTGGATACCGAAAGTTGGTGTAGATCGGAATATCATACCGAGGCTCGCCCGTCGCTTTGTCCTTGCACAATTGCCAATTTCCAGGCACGGGCACGTCAGCGTCCCAGCCATTGACAGAGTAGCTTGGGTCGTAGAAATTACGGGGGGCGCTTGCCACGGTAGGGGAATATTTAAAGCGCCACTGTCCAGCGCTGGCCGGACCACTGAGCGAAACGATGTTCTCGGCCTGGGCCCGAGAAGCGAACGAAGCTGCTGCCTTGCGCGCGGCTTCGATGGAGGTGTGGTATGCGAGGGGGGCGTGAGCGGGGAGTTTCTTATGGCCGAACACTTGCGGGTTTTCCCAGTCGTTGCGGGGCAAGAGCGCTTCGTAAGACGACCAAACCAAAGCCAAGGAAGTGGGCAGCAACAACACACCCCACAACAAGGAGTACTGAAAATGTTCGATTAGAACGATAAACGCGACCGCCAACAGAATACCTAGACCGCAACGCACGATGCTGGCCCGCCGGCTCGTGAAGAGAAAGAGGGGTAAGATGAAGGCGTTGGGCCAGGCCGTCGTTGTCCATGGGGCCAAGGGCTTGTCCCAACCAGGGTATTTCAGCGGCTCAAAGATCTCCGTCAGCTTGTCCTTGACCGCCATGACTCAGCGCTCCTCAGTTCCGGGACCGCTAGACAGAAGGATGCAAGGACGAAGGCCCCGCACACAAGGGAAGACGGAGGCAAAAGGGTCTTTGTTCTGTGTTCTGTGTTGGGCATGAGAGAGATGGGGAAAGGAACAGATCACAATCAATTAGGCTGCCTCATCCCCGTCACGCTGACGCTGTTGTTGCTGCTTGTGAATGTGTGCACTTCTTGCACTGCGTCCAGGCCGAAGTGTTTTTCGCCCTTTGATGCACGGAGCATCCAGGGAGAAAAGAGAGAATTGAGCGAGGGCTTCGATTTGTCCTTCACTGGATCTCCTGTAGCACCACGCCATGCCTTTTCACCCACAGTCACTCGGTACATGTACATTCATCTACAGGGCACCACGCGGTGGGGCTGAGGCGTGTCAGCTAGCTAGCCATGCTCTCGTCTCTTGGATTGTTTTCTTCAAGCACCACAGTACCGTCACCTTCAGCAACCGACGACGACGTTGTCGCCTCCAGTTTACCACCAGCAGCGTCACCACCAACGATATCACCGCCATCGCTACCTGTAGCTCTCTTTGTTGACCCACTGGCACATCTGCCTGGGGATGTGGTTTTCCTAATTGAGCTTTGCCTCCCCGTGCAGACCTTGGTTTCCCTTTCTGCCGTAAATGTGGCCTGGAGCCACCTCTTGTGCGAAAGCCATTGGCACCGCGTCTTCCAAGCGCGTTGGTCACATTGCTACGAAGGCGGGCAAGGCTTAACTATCTCTCCCTCAATTTTGTCTCGCCTGACGGGGAATTACCATTCGTTTTGGGCTACGATCGAGAAGGCCTTCATGGGGGATAACTCCATCGTGGGAACGCGGCAGCGGGACTCCCTCTTTGAGAGGCTCTTCAAGCTTTTGCAGCCCGCTACAGGCGGCGATGGTAATGAGGTTGATGATAACGCTGACGATGACGGCGACGTCGGCGACGATGGCGACAACAACAACAACAACAACAACAGCAACAACAACAACAACAACAACAACAACAATAACAACAACAACAACAACAACGACGATGATACGCCCACTCCCTCCTCTTCAAGCACCAGCAGTACAACCAGCACCAGCAGCTATGCCTCTTTCTTCTACCCCTCCTCCATGCGAGTGATGAATAGTTGGCCCTACTACTACTCCAAAGTCGTTCCTCCCACCCCTGTCCTTCCGTCCTCCTGGAAACTCGCCTGCATCCTCCGGGACCGCGCCGAAGGTCGCAATGTCCTAATGGGCTGTCGCTTCTGCGGTGAACTGGATGTCTTCACGGAGCACATGCGTGAGCAAGAATCCTCCTGTCCCACTCAACTACGGACATGGGTCGTGCCCTGTCTGTGCCCGGCCCTTGTTCACCTTCGATGCCTGGAAGCCCACGTGGCCTCTGCACGATTGCAACCGTCTTTGAGCCAGGCACATTCTTCCCCATCTTTTTCATCCATTCCCACTGGTTACGGTCTGTCTCCACCGGCACGGCGAAAATGGATCTCCTACGACACTGCTCTCTTGCCTGCCGCCGCGAGCGAATCGGAAGGAGAGAAGGAGTCGTTGGGACGGTGCCAAGGGTGCGACTCTTTGTACCTACCTGGCTTTCGGTTACCCGCCGTAGGGGAGCTTGTTTCAGTGACATGGCAGGATGAACTCGCCTGGAAGAGAGCGGGGGATTGCATTTTGATGTGGTTGATGGGTGTGGCAATCGTGGCATTGTCTGAGGCGTTATATCAGGGGAACGGGGAGCTGCTGGCTTGGCCAGAGGAGGGGGGTCAGGTGCTCTTCTGGTGGCTTCTGCAGTATGTGATTTCGTTGAACATTTTCCTGTCGCCTAGATTTGCAAGGGTGGTGGACCTGCTGTGGCTTGGGCCGGTTTTCCGGTTTTATGCCAAGTTGTACTTGTATTTCTTGATGGCCACGTTTGGGATGCTTTGTTTTTTTACGCCTCTTCCTAAAAGAGTGTTGGGGGTTTGCATTATGGAGGGTTTGGGGATGCCTGCATGGTTGATGCTAGTTGGGGGATGGGGGAATTTTGCCGTGCTCGCCACGATAACCTCAATTGTGATTTTCTTGTTTTGGAAGACAAATTATCGCATACCGACGATTGCGGATCTGAGGGAGACTGAGCCGGGGGGTTCGGAATTTTTGCATCCCATGTTGTCGATTGGCGGGGCATGAGGGAGGCATGGAGGGAGGGAGGGGAAAGAAAAAGGAGGGAGAAAGCAAACAGGAGGAGCACAGAGATTGAGTGGCCTATAAAAGACACTTGCATTATATGAAATCATGTTCTCAACTTGGTAAAATATCTGCACGTTGCTTTTCTTGCTTTGATGCCATACTCTACGCATGATTCTCCTCTCCTCCTGCGGCCGCAGCCGCCGAGGCTTCGCCAGGTCTCTGGTATTTCGCCGGCATTTGAGCAGCGCACTTTTCGTAATCGTCACACAATCGATGACGGAGCTTGGGCTTGCCACACGCGGGACACGGGTAGGCGTGGACAATATTCTCACAGTCATAATGCACCAGCTTGCGGCGCCTTCGTCGGTGGGAGACCTTCTTCTTGGGCACCGCCATGCGAAGCAAGCCATCCCAGAACCCCTCCGACCCCGCCTCCTCCTCTCTCCGCTCTTCTAGCTGCATCTCATCCTCTTGCTCCTTCTCGATGGGAGGCATCCCTTCCCACGCCAAACCCAAGTTGTACGTTGTTTGTTGAGTTGGCACCCGCAAGTTTTCTGATATGACGACTGGCGGCCGCAAGAGCGAGAGGGTGGCCGGGACAATGACACGCATATCACGGGCCCACGCCCCACTCTGCCGCCGCAACTGCACCGCTATCTGCTGTAACGCCATGTCGCCTGTCTGTACGTGTGCGGGTTGAGTATCGTTGGCCAATGGCGGCGTAAGTATCTCTGGCTGAGTGAGACAAAACAATCCGAGACATGACCATCATCATGATCAAACTGAGCGAGTCTTGGCCCTCCCTCCCTTTTCATTTTCAAAGTAATCCAAAGCGTGCGGCGACTTCTAGTTTTCATAGCTCCTACACCTGTGTTGAGATAAACTTATGCGCTATGGACTCTGCCTGTTCTTACTGTGTGCATAATTGTGCATGTTTTCTCCTGTTCCCAAACACTCGACTCTCGACCTCCCACCCCCTTCGAACGCGTACAGGGTAGAATCAAACAATTGCGGACATTGTTTGAAATTGTCCGTAATTTTCTACCAGCTCATGTTGTTGTTTGCTTGCTTCTGGGTCTTTCTTTCATCCCTACATAGGTGCCATTTGCTGTCATCATCCCTCCCCTTATCTCCTCACAACGCATTCTTCTTTTGCTGTTTCGTGCCCAACAAGCCCCCTCCACCCGGCCCCTGCCAAGACAAGCAATCGGGCTTGGCCAACCGCATCTTCTTCATACCTTCTAGATGCGCCTTTACCTCGTGCTTATTCACGACAATCACATGCTGTCCTTTGAAGTGCTTGATCATATTCAGGCACTGCAATGTTGAGATAATGTCCTCCACTTTAATACCCGACCGTTGGCTCAGATCCTTGATGGAGGCAGAAGGTGCCTCCCTCAAGATACTCAACAACACCATTGACCAGTAAGAGCGGTAACTTAGTTTGCCCAAATCCGACAGCGGCTTCTCAGGCGACCCTACCTTATGCTCCAACTTCGTCAGCTCATACGACAGGGAAATCAGAAACTTGCCATACCCCGCGCGTTGATAGGGGGGGAAAGTCAGGATACAGGCCAAGTTATAGTTCTCACATGAATTCTTCTCCTTGGAAAAGTAGCCCACCACGTGATAGCCCTTCTCGTCCGACTCACACAGGACATAGAAGAGGAAGGGATCCACGTCGTAGTACAGCGTCTTGTGGTCCAAGAAGAGCTTGGCGAGCAGACAAAGATTCTGGCTGTAAATCTTGTTCAATTTGCCATCCACTTCAAACACACTCAAGTTACCCTCTCGATAGATCTCGTCCCCTGGCGGGTGCCGCAGGTCGCACTTCGCCTTGTGCCGCTGCAGGGTCTTCTTCTTCTTCATATACTTAAGGCAAAATTCACACACATATAATCGATCCGTATCACAATACTCGGAGGGAAACGGTGAATAGTACCACGTCTCTACTTCATACTTCCCCATCTCGATGAACTGAATATTCTTCACCTTGGTGATCTCCTCGTGCTCCTTCTCTACTGCTGCTTGACTCAGCTCTGCCTTGCTCACCCTCCCTCGTCCCCGCCCCGTCCCTACCAATGCGCCCGACTCCCCCGTCAATTCCTCCGTGGCCCCACCCCCTCCTCCACCACCGCCACCACCATCCTCCAACTTACGCTTGCGCCCGCCTACTGCCCCATTTTGTTTACCATCGGGCTTCGTTGCTGCCAGGGCGGAAGAGGAAGCGCTTTGAGCTTGGCGATGGTGGTGGTGATGGCTGTGCCCATGACCATTCACTGCCGGCGGGGGCTGCAAGCCACTGACGACGTCAATGCGATCCACAGCCACCCACTCGTCCAAGCGCCGGTCATAACCGCAGTAATGCACGTAATAATCAAAATCCGAGGCGTTCTTCTGACTCTCGTCCTCAGTCGCTGCTTGTGGCGCCGCTGCCGCTGCAGCTGCTTCCCTTTTGTGCCCCGCCCTGTCCTCATCATCCGCCTCAACCTCTGAGGAAACCTCTGTCTTGCAAGGTCGGCCACGTTTTTTGCCAGCGGGTTTCTTAGTGGTGGCGCTGTCCTCAAGGGGGATGCGCGCGGGTCGGCTTTCGATAACTTCGGCCAGATTTATTTGCTTCCCATCACGCCACAACACATGGTAATAAGAGCCATTTGCGACAGGAGACATGTCCTTGGCCGTGTCTAGGATCTTGGCTGTGAAGACGAGGAGGAGGAGGGGTGACGAGATGGGTGAGAGGAGGGGGGAGATATACAACCGTGCAGCCCGCAAAACTACTAATCAAGGAGGCCCCCGCCTTCATGAGGATCCATCTCGTGCCGTTACTCTTGGCCGAGTTGACAAAACGATATGGAATAAGGATGTTGGGTATCATCCACGCGGCCTACCGATCACCATCATTATTGTGCCGCCTTGGCCTCGGCCTCGCTCAACGTTCAAAGTCTATTGCCCAGTTCTTTCACGTACCTCGTGGCCATGCCTTTGCTACTCCCGTCATGGCTGCCTGATGTGGAGTGTTGTACTCGTGTGCAGTGATGCAAGAGGAGCGACCAGGAAGGTACCGAACTTTGTTCCTCGCGATCGGAGAGTGGGGGGGGAAGGGGGGGGGGGGGCCACGAGGAGAAGAAGGGTGGCTCAAGACGCGACCTTCCCGCTAAGCGCGTTGCCTGCCTGTGGAATACACGTTCATAGTTGTTGCGATGGGCGTAAATGGGCTCTGTGCAAAATCGTATGTGGTCGTGGGCGCACAGACACAGAGGATAGAATCCTTCTGGCTGCGCCCCTTCGCGCCACCCGTCAAGCACCCCAGGCTTTCCTGCATCTCAATATGGGCCAAGCACTGCACGTACATACACACAGTTACGTTGGTTGGTCTCTGTGTACGTCTATCTTTCTTCTTTTCCTTCTTTCTTTCTCTCTTTGCGTCTTAAGCCTAGTTGGGTTTTCGAGTCGTGGAGTGAAAAAAAGGCCGGCCGTATTTAATTTAGTCGCCATTCCCCCATACCCAGCACCCCCAGAAAATCAATGCTGCCTCTTCCCTGCCTCCTTCCTTTTAATCCCTCCATCCGACCCCTTCATAATACACAACTTCTCTCCTCGCCATCTTCAACTTTCATTGTAACATCTTTTTCGCTGCTTACTTTAACCCTCTCCCCAAGGCGGTTGTCGTCTCCTTGACGCTTTCCATGTCCTCAATGCCCGTCGCCACGATCGAAACGCGAACAGATCCCCCCTCCCCATTCTCTCCCGTCCCAGCCAAACTCGCTTCATACGAACTCCCAAAAATTATATTCGCATGCTCGTCCTCCACTTCCTCCGTCACACGCTGCGCCGCCTTATCAACCTCGAACAAGGTCATGTCGGGCCCCCCCGTAATATTAACCAACATGCCTTTCGCCGACTTAATCGACACCTGGCCCAACAGCGGGTTCTGCAACGCATCTTCCGCCGCGCGCAAGGCTCTGTCCTCCCCAGAAGCTTGGCCTGTGCCCATGATGGCGTTTCCCATCCCGGACATAACGCTTTGGACGTCGGCAAAGTCGAGATTAATCAACCCCGGCATGGTCATCAGGTCTAGGGAGTCGATAAAGATAAAAAGCAACAGTTGATCAATGAAAAATGTCTAAATATTATCTAAGGACGAAGGTATGGGGGGAGAGGGAGAGAGTGAATGAGGGAGCGAAGAAGGGAGGGCCTACCTGTCACACTTTTCACCCCCGCGAGCAACACGTCGTCCGCCAGGCGGAAAGCATCCAGAAGAGTAGTGGAGGGGTCGACCATCTTGAACAAATTCTGGTTCGGAATCACCAACAAGGTGTCCACCGAGTCCTGCAGTCGCCTCAAGCCCTCCTCCGCAAGCCGCATTCGATGGGTGCCTTCAAAGCGAAACGGTCGGGTAACAACGGCCACCGTTAAAATCCCTGCCTCATGGCACGTCTTCGCAATGATTGGCGCTGCTCCTGTCCCCGTCCCTCCCCCCATTCCAGCAGTTATGAAAACCATATGGGAGTCGCCTATCCTTTCGAGCAACTCCTGCTTGCTCTCCTCGCCCGCCACCTTCCCCACATCCGGGTTCGCGCCACACCCCAACCCTTGCGTGATGTCACGTCCGATTTGCAATCGATTATCTGTTAAAGTCGTCGCCAGATGCTGCGCATCAGTGTTGCAGACCAGAAACTCCACCCCAGACAACCCGCGCATGATCATATTGTTTACCGCATTGCCCCCTGCGCCGCCCACGCCAATCACACAAATTTTAGGGGCAAACTCCGTGCAAAGATGCGTCTGCAAGTGCGTGTGCTGCATCGTCGGAGCAGCCGGTTGAGGCCGCATGAATGCTGCGGCTGGGGTGCCGGGGGTTAACCCGGCCAGGTAAGGGGATTCGGACGCAGTGGTGGTGGAAGAGGGGGAGGAGAAGAGGGAGGACGCATTGGGAGAGGAGGCGAAGGCAGATTCGCTCGTAGCGTCCACCTTGATGTCCGCGCCCGTGGTTGTGGACGCAGAGGGTGTTGTTGTCTCCAGGTCGTCCAGGCTGGCCTCGTTCACGGAGAGGGTGCCGCCGTTAGTCGTAGTAGTGGTGTTGGGATTGTTTCCCTTTTTGCCCTTTTGGAAGACCTGGAAAGGGAAGGAAGGAGAAATTTGAGATGTGGGAAGTAAAGGCACCCGAATTCCAGATTTTTGCAAAGTCACACCATCAGTGTGCAACACACTTATTACATGCCCTCAAGTCTCATCCTTTCCTTCCTTCCGTTCCTCCCTCCGTTTCTCACTTCATAGCCGCTGGATCCAGGAGAGCCATCATCAAGCATACCTTTCGTCAAGAAAAAGAAAGGATTTGATGCTTTGTCTCACAATCTGTCCTCAGACAAGACATTCTTCCCTCCATCCCTTCCCTATTCAAATACCTTTTGTAAGTTCGCCCCCTGGCTAGAAAAGGGTCGGCTAAGGAATGCCGTGGACGTGTAATTACGCGCGACCATGACAGGCCTGGCAGACTGGTTCATAAGGGCGGCATGTGCCGCACGCCGAAGGCCCTGGTGCAGCATCTTGAGCAGGCTGTGTTCGTGTTTTGATTGGACATACAGAAGAAGGCGGGAGAAGGGGAGAATGAAAGATAGATGCGTTGCTTTGCACTTGTCTTGAAGGGTTCTGCTTGAGATCCAGATGCTGCAGAGCCTTGAAAAATTAGTTGCTTATCGTGCCCATATGGGTTGTGGCATGGAAGTGTGCGCGTCGAGATGGGCTGCGTTTGAGTGGTGACAAGTGCAGAAAAAGAGGGAATAAGCGCGGCGCGACATCTCATAGGTAGTACGTTGCCTCAAAAAACAAGCAGGCCGTACTCCAATTTAAACGCACCACCATTATCAAGTAGAATCGAGCTATTGTCCTCCTAGATGCTTTGATGCCTTTCTTTTTGTGCCTGTATGGTTGAGGAGGGCCTGCCACTGGCTCCGTCGATTTGAAATGTTAGCGAGACAGCGATCTCCTCTTGCCTCCCCTCCTCATCCCCTAACCCTCACACCCTTCAAAACCCACCACACAGGCCATGTCAGCACCAGCACCAGCTCATCTATGATGCCCAAGCCCAAGCCTTCCCCTGAGCCCCGTATCCTTCGGGGCCACGAGGCAAGCGTGCAAGCAGTCTCCTTCCTTGGCAGCAGCGGTAGCAGCAATAATGGGGAGCCTCCCCTCCTCGTGACGGGCGATGCCGACGGCCATGTAAAGCTCTGGGACCTTGGCGCCTGTCGTCCGCGAATAAGCTGGATGCCGCAGCAGTATTCTGCCCCCTCCTTGTGTATGGCGCCGCCGACCCTGTCATCGATGAAGGGTGTCTTGAGCTTGCATGCGCTCGAACAAGGCCGGCAATTGTTGACGCAGCTTCGCGGGGGAACCATTTCGTTGTGGGACATGGGCGAATATGGAGGGCAGCCCCGACCAGTGCGTTCCTGGGCGACAGGTTCGTTTCATTTTTGTAAGGTCTCGGTGGGTGGAAATGTCAGTGCTACAGCCAGTGCAACGCCACAGCAGCATCACCAGCAGCGGTTATTGTTGGCGCCGACAGCCGAGTCGGAACAATTTCAATTGTGGGACATGCGGGATGGCACGCGTCCAGCGCATACATTTGCGCCTTCAGAGCCTGAGAACAGGGGGCTGTGTATGTGTCTTCGCTTAGTGTTGCCCACCACTTCTGTTGGGGAGGGAGATGGTGCTGGTGGTGGTGCTGCCGCTGGAGAGGGGTTTGCGCTGGCGGTGTATGAAGATGGTTCTCTATGTGGATGGGATCTTAGACGTTGTTGTACCTCTTTTACGTCTTCTTCCTGCAGTAGCAGTAGTAGCCGCAGTGGCAGTACTGCTGCGTTCTCTGTCAAGCTTACTGAGAAAGAAACGCCCGTGGCTTTGGATATCGGGCCGTCGGGAAACCGAGGAATCTTAGGAGCAGCAGGTTGTGAGCTCGTCCTTTTTGACCTGGAGCTGGCACAACACCGGTGTACGAAAAATAAATCCCTCTCGCTGAAGCACCCAGGTGTAGGGGCAGTAGTAGTGCGGAGTGATGAGAAGCTTTTCGCAACGGGAGGTTGGGACCATCGGGTGCGTATTTTCCGGTGGCAAGATGGCGCACCTTTGGCAGTATTGAGAGGACATAGCGAAAGTGTGAACTCCTTGGCCTTTAGTTCGGATATGAGTACGCTGGTCTCGGTGGGGAAGGACGCAAGGGTGGCGTCGTGGGAAGGCCTTTACCCGCCGACAATACCACCACCGTAGGAGGGATATCAGGCGTAGAGTTTTCGTTGGGACGCAAATAAATTAAGGACAAAGTTTAGAACATTGTAGGAACATGCACAGAATACTTAGAAAAATAATAAAATTACCTGTTGGTTAGGACCTCTGCGACGAGCTGGGTCTTGTTCAACGTTCTCTGAGTGCAAGGTCGTCCTCTTTTTTTCATTTTTTGTCCTTGTTTCTGTACCCTCCCTTTCCCGAAAAATCCATAAAATCACTTCCTTTCTTCCTTCTTCTGTTCCTTCCAGCCTTTCCTTCTGCTTTCTTGCGTATGTGGTGAGGGGGGAAGATGGGCAAAAAGGGAAGAGGGGGAGATTTTTTGTTCTTTAAGCTACTAACCCTATGTAGGACCACCACTGCATGCATGGACCAGCTTAAAGCTCTGGACCAGACGTACCCAGCAGCCGGGAAATGCAGCATGTGAGTGAGGTGTGTTATGTTTGTGGAGATGATGACTATGGTGGTGCTGGTGATAAGATGCAACTGTAAACCATCCGGGAAAGAGTTTACTGCGCCGCGGCCCACTCAGCAGTCTGGGTGAGGATCCCCTTGGGCTGGAGAAACTCCTGAATGAGCATGCCGGCCGCGCCGAGCATGGCAAGACGGGCGTGCTTGATCTCAGCCAGAGCGTAGTCGGGGTTGACACCATTGTCGGCGAATCCAAGCGGGTCGAAACCAAGGTCACCGGGGACGAAAGCCTCGGGGTCCTGGAAACCAACATCAACAGCATTACCGAAGGCATTGACACCGGCCTTGGCCTGGGTCTTGGCGGCACCGGACAAATCTCCGAATCGGCCTTGCACGACCTTGGTGCGCTCCAATGGAGACAGGTTATCCTCATAGGTGAATCGCTCGTTGTAAACCTTGGCGAAGGTGGCCACCTCAATAAAGGCGATGGCAAGGAGGATCTGGGACAAGCCGAGGGTGGGGACGGCGGACAAGGCCTTGATGGCGTTAAGCTCAGAGAACTCGGGGGCGAACTTGAAGCCTTGGAAGCCGGAAGGGGCCTGGACCAACTCAGGAGTCACCATGCCGAGGGTCGCCACCATGGCCAATCGCCCGTGCTTGAGCTCAGCATTACGCAGCCAGTTCACATCGAAGATCTTCGACAGACCAAAGGGGTCAAAGCCAAAGTCACCCACCAAGGAGCCGTCCCCTATCTCCGGCTTGGTCACCCAAGGGAGGGCGGTGGAGAGGGTCGGATCCTCGCGGACGTACCACTTCCCAAGAGGACCGACGCCGGGCTCAACCTCCTTCAGGTAGTTGTTGGCAGTCTGAGGCTTGGCGGCCTTGGCAGCCCCGGCCTTGCCAGACTTAGCGGCCTCCATCCTGGTCGTAGCGGGCAAGGGGGCGTTGGGGGCGAGGAAGGCCTGGGCGCCGATTAGGCCCGTGACGAAGAGGACAGCAGTCTTCATGACGGGATTCGAGGAAGGATGGGACTATGATTCATATGATGGGTAGGGTGGGTGGGAGGAGAATTGTGAGTCTTTCGTACGTGCATATACCATGAAGCTCTGGTCTTCAAATACATGCTTCTTTTTACTGTGTGGCCCGACTGGCTCAATGATGACTTTGCTGCTGTCAGTCCCCACCACACCTCTCATTCTAATATAGTGACACTGTGTTTTTGCCTTCGCGTGTGAATGCAATACATCAAAAGGAAGACACCAGAGTCCCTGTGACTTCGAGCCAAAATCCTCTGCCTCTCTCATGGGGAGGCCAGACAACCAGCCCAGCCCAAACCACCTTCCATTCAAATGACAAACACAGGGTGACATAGCCACGCATGTCCAGATATCAGGCAAACACGTGGCCAACTGCCCAGGTGGAATTTATCCATGACAATGGAGAGAAGCAGAGCGAAGAGGGCAGGCAAGGGGAGGGAGAGGCGGGCGAAGGTGGTTGGTTGAATTGACGAGATACCTTTTGCGAAGGACTGACCTGCGTGGAAAAGAAGGGCGGAAACGTGTGAAAGGAAGGCTAAATCTTCTCCAGTACGAGGCACTCGGGCCTGTATGTAGACGGGCATGAGAGTACATTTGTGTGTTGGTGCTGCCCTGCTTGGACGTCGTCTATCTTGTTGACTTCCAAATCTTTGTCTGCGGCACGGAGGATTTCCACATCAACCACCAAGGCTCGTTCTCCTGATTCCGCTTGCCTAAAACGAAGCAGAGAGCCAGGACCTGCTTGCCTTTGAAGTGTTTGGCTCCCTTTCTAAAGCACTTTGCGCACCATAAAATATGGGGCAAGAGGCTTGACAACTATCTACGATGCTGTTCCCCAAGTTATTCGTCTCTCACATACATTATTCCCTTCCTTCCTGCCCACACATACCGTAACAGACATCCACTCTCCCGTCTCCAAGATGAAGTGCGCGATGGTTGTCCTCGGCAGCTTGGCCATGGCCTCTGCCTTTGTCCCTGCCGCCCCTAAGATGTCTCGCAGTAAGTACACAACGAGTGCTGGGTGGTCTCGGACACGGGGGGGGGTAGAGAGGGGGCTTGACGCGCTAAGGGAGGCGCAAGAAAAAGGCGGATCGACACGCACAGGCTTGGAAGGCACGCCCATCTTTTTTGTCGGTAGCGGCATTTCATAGACGCTTTAGTATGTGTGGTTTGTACGTCCTACGTGGGGTGGATACTGTCGGCATATGGCGGTAGGATTTGCCTGAACCGGAGCCATACCAGAAGACGATAATCCCGTTTGGGTTATTATTATGGTATAATGCGTGTAAGCACTTTGTCCAGAGTGTTTAGTAAGCTTAATTGACCTGGGTTCTGTAGTCGGTAATCCCTTCATTTTGCTCACTCGTCGGACCTCCATTTTTCTTCTTTCAACCACCCAAAACAGCTCGTGGCGTGGCCCGCATGGCCGTGAACGAGATCCTGGGCGCGGACGTAGAGACGGGTGGCGTCTGGGACCCCCTGAATTTCTCCAAGGATGAAGGAAGCCTCTACCGTTACAGGGCAGTCGGTGCGTTTACCCGTCTATCTTCCCATCCCTCCCTCCCTCCCTGCCGCTCTTTCTCTCAATCACACACAATCCTTCTCTCCTCAATGGACGCGATGACTTCGTCTGCTGGATGCCCTTTTGTGCCAGCGCCTTGTCATCCTACGAATCAAGATTTATGCACCCATGCATCATCGCCCTCCCTCCCTCCCTTCAACCCACCCCTCCAGAGCTCAAGCACGGCCGATTGGCCATGCTCGCAGTTTTGGGCCTGTGGTTCTCTGAGTTCTACCACCCTCTGTACGATGGTAAGATCAGCCCTGGCCTCAAGGCCATCGGTGAGCTCCCTGGCGCCGCTTGGCTGCAGATCCTGGCCGCCATTGCGGTGGTTGAGTTGACGATCGGCAAGCAAGACACGGAGAACAAGGCCCCCGGCGACCTCGGGTTCGGTTTGAACTTCAACCCCTTCAAGAATGACCCGGAGAAATTCGCGGAGCTGCAGCTGAAGGAGCTCAAAAATGGTCGCTTGGCGATGCTTGGTGCCGCCGGCATCCTCCTGCAGGAGGGTCTCACTGGGCAGACGTGCTTTGAGCAAATTGCTGCTCAGCACTTGAGCCCCTTTGGGGATGGACAGGGCTTCTTCTAAGTACGTACATTGAATGTCTTGGAGGAGTTTGGAGATTTGATTGTTGGGAAGCTGCCGCGTTTTTGGTTTTGGTTGAAGCGTCGCCCCCTCCGTCTTCTTCTGGATTACTCTCCCCTACCCTCACCCTCACCTTACCGTCTTGCGTCTTTTTCCACCCACACAGAAATCGGTCGTTGTTATCCACGTGCATTCAGCTTCGTCGTCCTATGTGGTCTCCCATCCCAGCGCCATGGATACTTGAGAGAGGGAGAGATCGAGGACAGGGGTAGGGTAGAGACGATAGCGGGAAGGATTATCTTTGTTGCGTGTCCAGCGGTCTTCGGGAGCAAATATCCCTTGTACTCGTTCGTGCATTTGTGTCAGTGTGTGACGCGGGATGAGAGCCGGGGCCAGGACCTACTGTTAGCGCGCCCGTAACGAAACCCAACATTTCTAGAAGGAATTAAGAAAAAAAAGATAAGTGAAATAAAGCGAGAGGGATCCTGAACGACAGGCCCAAATAAGCGTTTTCTCCAATTAAATCTTAATTGCTCTGCTTATCTAGTCATGTCAGTGACGACACAGAGACAATAAAATGCGCGTGTGTGTGAGAGTGTGTGTGTCATCGAACATCTTTTTTACATTTCTTTAATTTTTTCACACCCGTTTCCTTTCCTCTCATTCTACCTTTTATTTGATCAACTCTTATTCCCCTTCTTTGGACAGATAACGTGAGATACTTTGTGTCTTACAATAAATAAAAATGTTTATATCTAAAAAACAATATTTACGTCGGTCCTAGCGAGGACTGAGGGGGGGTAGAGCTGTTGGTGGTATACGATTTGTACCGACCCCTGTTTCTCCGCCAGTCACTGCCTTCTCCAAGGCCCGATGTCGTCGGTGCTGACGACGTTTTCGATGAGCGTGAATTTCAGTATAATGCGCAAGAATGCGACATATATCCTCAAACGTCCAGCCCCTCTTGTGACCTTTGTTGCTGCCGCTGCTCCTGCCCCTGCCTGTGCGGTTGCTGCCGCTTGAGGTTGCTGCCGCTATTAGTTTGACCTTCATCTCTTCCTCCTCTGCCTCCACGATGGCTGCAAGCTCGGCCAACTCCGATGGCGAGGGCTTTAGACCTAGGCCTAGAAAGAGGTCCTTCAGGTACCTCCGAGATAAGAGTTGTTGCTGTTGCTGTTGGTGCTGATGTTGTTGCTGTTGGTGGTGGTGCTGGTGCTGGTGCTGGTGCTGGTGCTGGTGCTGGTGCTGCTGCTGCTGCTGCTGCTGCTGCTGTTGCTGCTGCTGCTGGTGGTGATGCTGCTCTTTGATGGTGTTGTCGAAAGCCCGAGATATTCGCGCCAGGCGAAAGAAGTAGATTGAGCTGAAGAGTTGGGAGAAGGCCACCATGGCGACCAGTGCTGCCAATATCGCTTCCTCGATTTTTACGCCCGGTGACACATCTGCTGCCCTTGATGACCTCGTGGTGAGGCCTAGCACCACAGATAGGACAATGTACGGTCCGAGAACGCTTGCGTTGAACAAGAGCTGGACTGTTAGAGGGAATAGACTCATTCTTTTTCTCACTCTGGTCCCCCCACCCTCTCCGGCTGAAGCTTGGTGTTTCCCGTTCTGCGCGAGGACAAAGAGCACTCGTACATCCAAGACAAGCCCGATGCCAGCCAGGGTCAATGATGAGGCTTCGCGCCAGGATTCATTGTGATGGCTACTGGAGCCCGCTGCCATAAGGATGATTAATACGGCGAGGGCAAGAGCGAGACTCGAAAGACCGAGTTGCAGATGATGCTGCAGGCGAGGCCTAAAGGCCCAAGGCGGACGCGGCAAGGCGTCGGGGACGTGCGATGGTGATGATGTGGAGTGAAAAGGGGCGTGGGAAGAGGGCAGCAGGGGCGTGGTGGTGGAAGTAGAGGATGGCGGCATGCTATGTGAGAGTAGGTTGGAAGAAAGTCGGTTGAGACGACGCGTGGATTGGCCAAGCAGATGAAGCGAGCGGATGAAATTTCTTTTCAAAGACGCCTCATGGTGGAGGCTGCGTATTTAAACTCGTGTGAGGGTTGCCTTCTTCTTGTTCCACACACAGCTCTTCATTCCATCACCCTCAGTGACGTCACATACTAGTGGTACTCCCGAATCCGGCTCCAGGTGGTCTGAAGGGCATTTTTAAGTTGTCTGCTTACCTTATTTCCAGTCCACATCATCTTTAAGGGAAGATTAAGTCCTTGCTTTGACCTCTTCAGGAGAATCTCTCATGCGCATGCTCCTCGCCCACCCACCTCTCACCCTTGTTCCACAAGTTCTTCTTTTCGTGCGAGTGTGCCCGCACACTCTTTCTTCCGCACTCATCAGGATCGCAACTGTCAAAAGTTATATCCTACTACTTCGATATAGTCTTGGTAATGGCATGGAGGGAGGGGGGGAGGGTCTCTCGGGCCCAAGTGGCGACAGAACGTTGCTATCTGCAGAAGCACCAGGCCATCTGCCACAAGCAGAAGGTAAACATGCAAAGGATCAACACATCGAAATGCGCACAAAGCACAATGGCCACGACCTAAGTACACACACTGGCATTTATAAGGAACAGTAGAACTGAGACTCGTGGGTTGCTCAGGAGCGTGATTTTGGGGTATTAGCTCTGGTGGGACAATCGGGACTTTCAAACTGAAGATTTCTCGAAACCAGTTTATCCAGAAATGAAGCGCTGATAATGAACGAGCAACGAGGGGGAAAAGCACGATGTTGTTTCCTGTGCCCCTTCTCCTGAATTCTTCCTCGCGATAGCGAGTAGATGCATCATAGTGGCCGAAAGTGCTTGGCTCGGAAAATTTCAGCATGGGACGCAGGCTCCCCTCACGCAAAAGAACAACGAAGATGCAAGTGGCCTCGCTCTTCTGATTTGGAACAATTATTTCAGGAATTGAAGATGCACAGGAGCACAAGCGATGGGTCCGTCTGCGCATGGCTTCCTTGCTGCGGTGGCCCGAACTTACGAGTGTGCACTATCCGCCAAATTGCCACACTCTCTGCTAACAATGTCTCGGGCTCACTTCCCCTATTCCCGCCTGTTGCCCCGTCTCGGTCAGCTCACGACTCAACACCCCCCATTTTGTCCATACACACCTCAGCAGCAGCTGCTCTGCCCGATGACCACACTCGATTATGTCACCGGTGCGGCAGGAACCGAGGACAAAAAGATACAGGGCGTAGGAGACCCTCGCATCATCACCACTAGCAGTGCTAGCAAGAGCCACCATCCGATTTCGCCCAGGAGCGCCTCCTCCTTCCGTCCAGCATCGTCGTATGCCTCCTCCCCCTCCTCGTCCTCATCCGTCTCCTCGAAACGAAGCAGTTCCAGCAGCAGCAAGCCCATTACCTATGGCACGTCGACTTTGCTGCCGCCATCTGTGCTCCCTCCCGAATACCTGCATGATATGCGGGAGACCATCCGGCAACGCCTGGAGGCCATGCCGGCAGATCGGGAAACTGACCTGGTGGCCTTTGCTGAATGGGTTTCCCTGTTCGTCGGGCGCACTCTGACTAGCCGCCGAACAGGTCTGTTGCTGCCCCCCACGGTGGCCTCGTCCAAGGCCATTTGCAGCAGCAGGGGGAAAAGTTGTGCAGCTGGCGATGATTCGGAGAAAACGGAGGAGCGTCGGCAACGGCGCAAGACGGAGACTGCGGCAGCGGCGGCGGCGCAGCAAGACGATGAACACATGTTTGTAGTGGGACAGGGTTATTCTCGTCCCGCGCCCAATTCGCCTTCGTCCTACTCCACTTCGTCTGCCGAGAGCTGTGTTGACACCACCACTGTCGGCAGTGGGATGCACCCTGAAAGTGAGCAGGGAGATGAGCAGCAGCAGCAGCAGCAGTCTGCCGTCGCGGATGTTGCAGTAGTCTCGGCCGGTGCAGTTACTGGTGCCGGCACATCCCCCAGGCCGAAGGTTTCCGGCAACCCGAGCGACTTGGAACTCATATCCATTCTTTTGGATTTCTCCAGTAAGGCCAAGGCCACAGCACCGCAACGAAAAGCCACGCCCATGCCCGGGTCCATCTCCTCTGACTCATCTTCTCCCTCCTCCATCGTGTCGCTCAGAAAGACCAAGAAGAAAGCCAGCCCCCTGTTACCTATTCCCTCCCGCCACGAAACGCCGCATCATTCCTCGGTGCTGCTAAACACAGCCGCTCAAGCACCTGCCGTAATCCACAACAGTTCGGCCACCGGCCAGTCCTCCCCTTCTCCTGTTCCCTCGACGACGGCAGATACGCATCAGTCCTCTCATGTTAACATGTCGATGGCGCTGCACAAGCCGTCGATTCCTATGCCACTTCATTCTTCGTCGTCTTTCTCTTCCCCTCCCTCTTCCTCCCCCTCACCCTCTTCCTCGCTATCTCTTCCGCTGCCAGATCAGAAGACGACAGGCGATGCCACATCCCCTCATCCCTCCTCTCACCTTAAACAGCAACCCCAGTTCATGGCCTCATCCTCATCTTCATCCTCTCCTACTCTTCCTCCTCCGCCACCTCCCTCGTACGCCTACTTCATGCAAGCCGGCTGCTCCCGCGAAGGAATATCTGCCGGGAACTGGACTTACTTCCACGGTGCCGGACTAAAAGGCCAACCCCACACAAACCTCTTCATGGGACAGCTACTCCGCATCTCCGGCGTGCCTTCCAAGACGCAAACAGTCGTGGCAGGCATCGTCCGGTACAACAAAGACACGACCTGCAACGCCGCCCTAGTCTTGGACATAGCCGAAAGTGCCTTTATCCTCACGCCTATTGCCCCGCTTCACGCTCTTCTCACCGGAAAGTACCTTGAAGAGGAGGCTCGCTTGACCATCATGTCTAGACTTATCTCTCAATGGCTCAATTGTCCAGCCCGGAAGAGTGAGGCCTGGTCTCCCTCTGCCGCTTCTTCTGCCTCTTACCCCACGCCGTCGACAGGGTCGATAGAATCCGAAGCATCAGCAGCGTCCGCAACATCAGTAGGAGCTTCGGTCAGGAATATGAGAACAGGAAGGCCAAAGCCAGCTATTGAGACTTCAGCCTTGTCCCCGATAGATGTGGCAGCAGGAGGAGTTGGAGGAGGAGGAAGAGGAGGAACACCAGCAGCGGCAGCAGTGCCTTATCCCCCCCTTCGAGCACCCTTCCCTCCGGGTCCGACTGATTTGGTCCCCCCTCCCCATGCAGCGCCTAAAAAAGTCGTGCCCCCTCCTCCGTCCCCGCGGCCTTTTGCAGTGGTCGTCCCTCACCCACAGCGCTTTTCCCACCATCAACACTTCCCTCAGCACCAACAGCAGCAGCAGCAGTATCCATTGTCTGCCCCTGTCCATCATCAACTCCAGCAGCAGCAGCAGCAGCAGCACACCCATCGGCTGCATCCCCAGCACCAGCCCTACTCCCATTCGTCCTACATGCATCAACAGCAGAGTGTGTTCCAGCAGCAGCAGCAGCAGCAACAACAACAACGGCAGCAGCACGCTCCTCTCGCGCGCGCTTAACCAACGAGGCTGTGAAGGGTCTAGGTAAGATTCTGTCTCACACTGATAGTGGTAGTGAGAATGAGGGCGGTAACTGGTTTCTCAAAGTAAAAACGCAAATCGAAAGACTCGGAAGTAAATGGAGATGAGAAAAGTTGAGATGGGGTACGTATATGTATGTTCGTCGTGTTCATTAAAATATGTGAGAATGTGAGTGGGAGCCATTGCAGTGTTTTGGCAGACAAGTGAGGGAGAGAAAGAGGTCATTTCCTCTTTTGGGGGTTGTGGTTGTCACGACGATGCCTTCAGATTAAGATGAAGAGGAGAATGATTCGTGAAACGTAACAGTCATATGACGAATATATCAGGGGTACGATACGAGGGGAATTCGAAAACGTGTCTGGGAAAACAGATGGACTCTGGAAATTGATTATGGGGAACGTGAGGGTACATTGACAAACCCGTAAGCGCGATGATAATCGAAGAGCACGATGCACATGACAAACGGAAGAAAGCGATCATGGTTCTGTCTCTGACTGATATCAATGGATGTTCAAGCATGCATCAACATGAGAGACGATGGTCGAGGAGGAAGAAGAGATAAAGGAGGAGGCAAACAAGAAGGCTTTTTGTAGGCCATCAAAATTGTAGACGGGTGGCAGCTGCATAGGTACCTCTTTTAATTGTAGAATTCCAAACTGAGCGCCAGAGGTTTTGTATGGCTGCCCGCAGTCTCCATCTAAAATGACGGAGGGACGTTCGTCAAGAAACCTTCATAACTAGGGTCGGTAGGCAGGCAGGTAGTATTAGATAGGAAGGTGGGTAGTTTGAATTGGAAGAGAAAGGCGAATGACGTTTGAAAAGATAAGTTCATAGAACATATGTGAATAAAAAAGGATAAGGCAAGAGGCATTCGAAAGTAAGGACTAAAAGTGAGAGAGGATATAGGTTTTGGAAAGAGTGCACGTGGGGATATTCAAAGGAAAGAAGGCAGGTAGAAAGTAGAGGGAAGTTCTAAAGCATGACCAGTAGGCGAACAAAAAAAGGACCGAAAATTCCTTGTAACACTAGTCGTATACGAGATCATTTACTGCCGTCAAAAGAAAGGATGAGGACACAAAAATTGGGCTTCGGCATGGTAAGGGGGAAGGATTTTTTCATGTTTCGGTGTCCGTTGATTTCTGTTCTTGTCGGTCGTGCTGTGTTTTTAGTTCATGTCATGATATCAATCTTTCAGGTCTTGAATCTATGCTTCTAATGTATCACAAGTTGTGTCTATGTACAGGGGCGTTGACCCGTCTATCTCACTCTTTATTATTCTATCGCCGTTTTTTCTCTCTGCCTCTCTCTTTCTTTCTCTCTGTTTTTTTTTTCTCAAAGGAAGCTTCTTCCTTATAGAATCTTCGAGCTTAAAAAGAGGCTTCTTAAGACTTGCCTCTGATCCGCTGTTGCATACAAGTCGTCTTTCTCTTTTGCTGTACACAAAGCGCACAAAAGGAACACGCTCGTCTCGCTCTTTTCATTCCCATTCCATTTGTTTTAACTGCCCAGTCTCATGTTCATCCTCTCCATTTTGCGCACGAGAAAATCACTACTTATTCTACTTGACTCTCTCTGTTGAGCCTCTTAGTAGTCCCCAACCCTCTCTTCCTCTATGCCTCCCTCCTTCCACCTCTATCTTCGTCTCTGACGCGCAAAACCTCCTTGAGAGTCAATCCTCCCCTCCTCCACTCTCCTTCTCTTCCTTCCTCCCTCCCTCACTCATTGAATCCCCTTGGCTCGAAGCTCTTCCCGAAGACGTTGAAAGTAGGCTGGATTGGGGTCGCCATAGCTGTCAATTTTATTCAAGTGCATGTTTCATGTTTGTGAAAGAAATAGTGAAATTTCATTTGTTAAATGAAGGAAGGAGATGGGAAACGAGATGAGAGAAAGATGGAGGGCATCTACGTGTCTACGAAGACCCCGAAATTTCGCGAGGAAATAAATGAGAGTAAGACTTCAGTGACTTGAGGAAGTCACGGAAAGAGGTCAGGAGCGCGCCACCCAAACAAACACTTACAAAGCAGGCCCCCCCAACGTGCTCGTCTTCATGTGCACCCCAATCCACACAATCTGCCCGTGCCTTCATGTCGTCACACTCGTCCCAATCGTGAACATCAGCTTTCGATTAAAGCAACATCGAAGGATTAGAAGCGACGCCCACCCTTCTGGTGTGTCGGGGAGGTACACCACGCGGGTCGTGCCCGGAAAGACAGCACCCGGGGAGGGATGGCTCATACTCGCTAATCAGATACCGGAGGGGAATTTGTACTGCGGGAGGGAGGGAGGGAGGAAGGATGAGCCATGTATGAGTTTTCTCATTGCGTAGTACAATAATCGCTACAAGCTGCTTTTAATCCTCCCTCCTATCCTCCCCCTTACCTAGATCACCAGCGACTCCTGCGGCACACCCAACAGTGGCATAGAGCCAGGCGAATATCCAAAACAAAGCATCTGCCCATCAGACTGGTCCCCTGTTTTTTCCACAAAGTGATGCGCACACGTAGGACCTGGCACTTAAGTCGTCGTCGAAGGAAATGAGGCTTCCCCCGTCGTCGGTTTCCCAGCTCCAAATAAGGGGGGGAAGACGAGAGGATGGACAAAGAAAGCGACGAAGGGCGCGCTTCTGGTTGTTGGTGGTGTTGATTTGTTGCATGCTTGCGAAATCCACCTAGGTTTAGGGAGAGGAGACCGTGAGTTGTAACAGGGCGGTATGAGTGCTCTTGGAATAAAAGACACACACCTCCCTATCTTCCAATCGCTCGCTTCGCCTCGTACCTGGTACTCCTTTCCCGCTAACACATGGTAACTGACAGATGGAAGCTGCTGTTGCTATGCCGCCTCCACCAGATCGTTCAATTCTGCACGAAGTGGTACCCAAGGTACGCGATTGTCCCCTGCATACTTCCACTCAGCATTGTGCTGCTGTGCCTGCCCCGAAAAATGAGCCTCGGTTGCTGTGAGATTAGCAGTAATGACAGCATCAAGAGCAGAAGCTGCCGTCGTGCATGTCTGAGTCGTCTTCATGCGATTCCATTGTCTTGCGCTCTCGGCAACATCAATTCTTACCTGACCTGGAGGAGGGAGGGAAAAGATGAGGCGTCTGAGGAGCTTGTAAAGGCCCGAGAGTGCATTACACAGCATCCATGGCAATAGATAAGATGTAGGCTTCGAGAATCTGGGTGGATGCTGGTAGTGGACAAGGGATGTTCATAGCGCAAGAGGATAGCTCCGGTACGTGCCCTGCTTTCCTGGTCTCGCAACACTGTCCTCAGACGCCTTCGACACGACAGGCGACCAAATCCTACGGGATGCTGCAGAAAAAAGTCACGTTTTCTTCTGTCACGGGGTCAGATGGTGTGTCCTGTGGTGTGAGGCAGAGGAAAAAAGAAGGGTCGGGCAAGCATTCCCCTTCACTTTCCGACACTTGAAGCACCTCGGGCTGGCTGGCCTCGCCGTCGCATTCGTTCGATCGATCTGCCTTCGATGTGATCATGCCCATGCTATTGCTTTACATCTTTGCCACGGGCAGCACGTGCAGGACTCCGCTATGGCTAGTTTTACTAACCATCCCCTTCATTTACCCAAACATAGGGAGAGAGAAAGGAGAGAGACGCCTTCGCAGTAGGCACCTCCGGCTAAACCCTGATGGCGATGGCAGTGCAGCGACAACGACAGCGCCAAAAAACTAAGCAGCGGCAGGACGACGAGGTGGTGAAGAAGGAGGACAAGGAGGGTGACGTCAACATAGCCAGCGTGGTCGTGTCGGCGCCCGTGCCTCAAAGCATTCAATTTCTTGAATCCGCAACAGAGGATGGCAACATCGATAAAGAGCGGCCGCAGCAGCAACAAGGGCAACATGCCGCCGCCACAGATCTGGATCCCCCCGCCACAGAGGTAAGTCCTTCCTTGAAATGCGTGCCATCTATCACGACGAGCACTCGCATGTATGTGCATCAGTTCTGGCTCATCTTAACCACCGTGTCTCCCCTCTCTCACACCACCCTCTATTCCCTCCTTTCGATCCGCATGCCTGCTGATCGATTGTTTAAATATGCGCCTGTCGATGTGCAGACATCCAACTGCGCATCAACCCATCTTTATCCAATTCTAATTTTCTGTTCACAACCCTCTCCTCCCCTCAAAATGACCCCATACCTCCTCTCTCACACCATTCATTCTCCACACAGCTGGAGACTGACATCCTCAACGCTCTCCTCGACCTGCTCTGCAAAGAAGTATGCCACCAAGTCCATCGCGCTGTAAAAACAGGCCTCATGACCCGCGCCGAGATCCTTGCCGTCCTCCCTTCCGACACGTCCCCCTTCCCCTCCTCCTCCTCCCCTTCTACCAACGGCATTCTCTCGCGTCCTGCAAGTAACGGTGTTAATGTTGATGTCTACGGCCACATCCCTCCAAAAGAACCAAAATTTAACTTTCAATGCAGTGCCTGTGGCCGCAGCGTGAGTGTCCTACGCTATGCCCCGCATCTCGACAAATGCATCAACAACAAGGCCGGGAGGAATAGCAGTTCGCAGCGCAAGCAAGGATTGGGAGGATCGGGCTCGGGGAGTGGGATGGATGTTGCGGGCAGCGTCGACCCTGTTGCGGCTGCTATTGCTGCGTCGGCAGCATCGGCGCTGCTTCTAAAGAAGAAGAAGCGGAAGCGCAACCAGAACACGCACCCCGAGCTGGGTTCGTATGTGTTTGCGAGCGATATGATTAAGGGGGGGGCGATGTTGTTGCGCATGCGTGTAGATACAGACGGAAGGGCGGTCCGGGTCCTCCCTCCCGCTGAAATAGATGCAGGGATTATGCCGCCTCCTCAACTGCTGCTGCAGCAGCAGCAGCAGCCACGATCATTGGGGAAGAATGCGACGCAGCAAAAACAACAGAGACAGGCCCCCCGGCTGCCTATGACCCTTACCGATGATGGTGATGGAACTGCTGCTGCTGCCGCCGCTGCTGCTGCTGCTGCTGCTGCTGCATCGGAGGAAGGGCAGCAGCAGCAGCAAGCTGCCCTCCGTCTTCAGCAGCAACAACAGCCGCAACTCCAACAGCGTCAGCATCAGCAGCATCAGTCAGGGCCGGGGCTACAGTATGCCCGTTGGAGTCCCATAAATCCTTCGTTTCCCGTCCCCTCATCCTCCCCTTCCTCTTCTTTCGCCCTTTCTACACATCAAGGATACCCTCCCCTCCCGCCGAGTACCTCTCCTTCTTCTTTGTACTCAACTTCGTCTTTCGTTCACACAGCATCATCTCCGCCTCTTTCTGTGGGGGGAGAAAGAGGAGGAGGAGGAGGAAGAGATGGAAGAAGAGGAGGAGGAAGAGGAGGAGGAAAGATTGGACAGGTATGGCCAGCAGAAAACCAACAGCAGCAGCAGCTTCACCAGCAGCAGCAGCAGCAGCAGCAGCAGCAGCAACAACAACAACAACAACAACAACAACAACAACAACAACAACAACAACAGCAGCAGCAGCAATACCTCACCGCTCAACAGCAGGGGCAATTGCAACAGCTTCAGCAGCAGCAGCAGAAGCAGCAGAAGCAGCAGAAGCAGCACCAGCACCAGCAGCACCAGCACCAGCACCAGCACCAGCACCAGCACCAGCACCAGCACCAGCACCAGCACCAGCATCAGCATCAGCACCAGCACCAGCACCAGCAGCACGAGCAGCACCACCAGCACGACCAGCAGCAGCATCAGCAGCAGCAGCAGCAGCAGCAGCAGCAGCAGCAGCACCAGCACCAGCAGCAAGAACGTCTTCCGAGACAACAGCCCCAAGCTTCGCTGACCGCCGGCCCGAAAAATCTCAGCCAGCCCATGTTGGCCCACGGGCGCAGCGGTGCAGGAGCAGGAGGCACCGTGGCCCGAAACCAGCAACTCTCGCCAATCCCGCGTCCCACGGCTATGCCCCCCCTACAGAAATTGCAGCCACCGCAGCAGCAGCAGATCATGATAGTCCAGCAGCAGCATTTGATACAGCAACAGCAATTACAAGAGCAGCAGCAACAGGAGTTACAACAACAGCAAGGCCTCTTCCCGTCGCATGCATCTTTACCACGGCAACATCCTCCTAGACCTGCTGTGCAGCGCGCCCTCCCGCCCAAACAAGGTTCTCCTTTCCCACCTTACCAGTTCCCTTCTACTTAGTTTCGTCGCAATGGCAAGTCAATAAATAATTTAGAAATATAGTGTGATAGCTCCATAGGACCAGTCAGAGTAGGCTCCAAATATTCAAAGGCTACAAAGCGGCAATATTTAGATGAAAGTGAGAGTGTAAACAATGCAAGGACTAGTAGACATGTAGGGAAATGAGATAGCCACAGGAAAGATGGTTGTTCTGGTGCATATTCAGAGCCCCTTTCATCAGACGCAAGATAAATGCCAGCCAACGCACAGAAAGCTACATAGGAAACAAAATCGGCACTCACGAAAGAGGAAATGAAATCAATGCTAAGGAAATAGTATGTGACAAGTTTTGGCTCGCCAGGCGCCTACCACTTTGAAGGGTCCTGGCTTTCTTTTTTGGCCCCTCTTATTGGGCTATCAATTTTTCTTTTTTCGGTGGCAAATCCAACCAGCGCTTTGTTTCTCTCGGTTCGGAGCCCAGGCAAACTATCACCGTCTACAAGAATGCTGAAATCTAGTGTCTCAGACCTGCATCGATTTTGTAGCTCTGCTAGAGGGTTAAGAGCTTCAGAATCCAATCTACAGAGCTATACTGACTTCGTGAGCGCTTGCGTCCCGCCAACTGGTCGGGGCCGCAAAGTCTGGTGAGTCTAACTCAATGACTCTATCGGCTTGTCTCCGAACTCGGCACTCTTCACTAGCAGGTGCGCGAACCCAATGGGTGGGACCCCGCCTTCACAAAAATCAGAACACAACACGCCCTACGCCTGCACCATACAATTCTTTCGTTTCCATATTGCTCCTTTCGCGTGTTGGCTTTTTTCAATCTACAATAAAAGAGGCCCCATCCTCTTTGTATGCATTCTGCCATAGATGTAAGTACACGTAGAGTACAGTGAAATGAAAACCTTCCATATCCTTTATTTCCGTTTCAGACGTCTCACGGCCGATAGGTGGCCTATAGTTTTGTGCCTGTCTTTCTTTTCAAGCCCAGTATTTTGATACACTTCCCTACCATCCCTTTACAAAAATTTTCGGGATATCTCATGTATGACTATGCGATCCAACGACAACTTCAGTGTCTACACCTAAACGACTATCCATATATCTTTGAGATAAAAGCACCATCGACTGTCGCTCTACCTCTCATTCACGAAATAACTACATCACTTGTTCCTACTCCCCTCCCCCCCCATTCCGCTTTCAACCCCTAAATGAATCAAAAAAATTACAACTCGCATCTTTCAATAAGCCCACCCCCTTCGCCATTCCCTGCCCCACGTTCCTCAATTTATCCGCCGCCTGGGCCGCCAACTCGTCCACATTGGGACTCTCTGGGTTATAGCAACCCCCCCCCCCCATTCCTCCTTCCTGCCCATCGCCAAAGTACATGTCACTACTAATAGCCCGCGCCCCACTCATCCCCGCCAGTTTCGTCTGCCTCTCGTATCGCATGTCCGGAGTCTCGTCATCATTACCGAACAACTGATCCGAACCAATCCCCTTGGCTGTACTAAATCGAGCCGCTAATGGCCCCGTCGATACGGTCGGCCCCGGCTCCTGCTTTCCTCCCTCCATCCTCCCTCGATACTCCTGGATCACAGGCGAAGCCGGCAAAGGGGCTGCCCAATCCTGCCTCCCTCCGCCTGCAGAATTAGATGAGTTTCCCATGAACACGTTCAAATCCCTTGCCTTTCGATCCCTTTCCGCTTGTTCATAATCCCTAGCCGCCTGCTCTGCTGCAGCCTTCGCCTCCGCGGCCTGCTTGGCGGTGTCCTCAAATGTACCCATACCACAGTCACTGCTACTTTTGCTGCTAATGCCACCCACCTTCGTCGCCCCCAGCTTACGGGCACCCATGCTCTTGGCGGCCGTCGTCTTTCGCGGAGGATTCCGGAACATGCCGCTGCTGTTCCCTGCTGCTGTCGCCGCGAAAGTTGTCGTCGTTTGAAGGTCCGCTGCACCCACGGCTAGAATATTAGAAGCATCTCGCGGGCTGCTATTGGTGCTCAGCCTCCCGACAGGTCGAGGTTCCTGCTTGATCATCACAGGAGCGGGAGGGAGCATGGGCGCATGAGCGGGGGTAGGGGACGTCGGTGCCACCACTTCCACCGGCTCGAGCTCTTGCTGTTGAGCGGGAGGAGAGGCAGCAGCTTCTTCACGATCGATGGCGGGGTCCTTGTTCGGTTGATAGGACAGCATCATGTTGTCCAACCCACACCCAATGGCAGCCACGGCTGTCTCAGAGGCGGGGAGGGGCTCAAGAGCACTCGCATCCGTTAGCATTTTGTCGGCCACGAGCTTGCTCAAGTGGACCTTGTACAGCTCGGCTGCCCGGGATGAGTACTTCGATTCCACCTTTCCTCCGCTTGTCACGCCGTGCTTGCGGAAGAACTGTGCAGCCTTCTGGTTCCCCCCCAGGCGCATAGTCAGGAGTTGTTGAGGGGTCCATTCGTCCAAGTCAACGGAGCGGACGAAAGTGATATGCACGCCCAATGCCCGGTGCGTGGCCGAGCAATTATAGCAGATGAAAACACCGTAGGTCGCTGAAGCCCAGGTTGGGGTGCGCGTAGGGCAGTCAAAGCAGACCTACGACCGAAGCCGGGGAATGATACGGATTGATAAGTGTGTCGAAACAAGGAGCAGTCTAGGTTCGAAGGTTCCAGGCACACGCCCACGCGTGCATCCCCCATCCCGGCCCTCGACATCTCCCATCATCTCACTGCTACCACATACCTGATTCTCAGGCCGGCACTTCATGCGCTTGAAAGCCGCTATTCTGTCCGAAGCCGTCACGAACTTGGACATGGCTCAGTCGTGAGCGTGTTGGTTGGCAGATGTAGCGCGTCCTCTGTTGTGAGAGTAGGGGGCGGGCGTCAGGTGAGTCATGTTATGTTCTCGGTGATGACGGGCGGTGGGGGTCTCCAGGCGCTTCCTTGGGTCGAGTCAAGCGCACCAAAGGCCGTTAAATCAGCCCCTTCTACCTGCGCTGAGCATGACTATGCCAAGACTGTCCTCGTGTTCGTTGCAGTGTGGCTGAGTGGTGTGGCTTAGGGCTTCGTGTGAGGGCATGAGCAAGATGGGCAATCCTCTGACATCCACGTCTCCTCTTTCGAATCATCGCCCACTCGCTCGCTGCAGAGAGTAACGCATGCGGCAAGACTTCGCACATCAGCGTCCGACGATTTCCTACGTGGGCACGGAAGAACTGCCATGTATTTGGGAGTCAGCAGACATGACAGTCCGTGGGCGTGAATGTGTGCTTTCTGCAAAGGCTACTGGTACCTTCAGACGGTGTAACTGCCCATGGCGCGACGTCACGATCACTTGCCGAGAAAGGAGGTTTTGATTTCTGTCACCCTTCATTCCTTTTCTCATTTCCCCGCCCATCCCTGAAGCACCTTTACAGCATATAATCTTAATCAAAGAAATCATTAATTATTACTCCTCTGCGTGAGCAAGCGTTATATTTTTGGAGAGGCCTTGCGTGGCGCACACACGAAGGGTGCGCAAGCCCCCCAACGGCTGCCATTCATTCATTAATTATTACTCCTTTGTGTGAGCAAGCGTTATATTTCTGAGGCCTTGCGTGGCGCACACACGAAGGGTGCGCAAGCCCCCCAACGGCGGCCATTCATTCATTAATTATTACTCCTTTGTGTGAGCAAGCGTTATATTTCTGAAGAGGCCTTGCGTGGCGCACACACGAAGGGTGCGCGAGCCCTCCAACGGCGGCCATTCATTACCAACTATTTCTACATTTGAAAGTCAAGTCAGGGCATGCTTTATTTTTTTATGCTATGTTGCTTCTGAATAATTTTCTCAAAGTCATTTCATCACACTTTTGGAGGGGGACAGGAGGAGCACTCCGTAATACAGGCTAAATTCGGGGATGGGGCCTCAGTGCTCAAAACCTAAGCACCCACGCGTCTCCATGCCATGTCTGGTGAAAAATGCAACCCGGTTCTGCTGCAGAGAGGAGCTTATCCGATCGTCATCTCCCGTAGCTGTTCCTCGCATATCGTATCCCACCGTTTTCCCACCCACACTTTCCCAACCCGACATCTCACCAAATCCCATTCCGTCGCTTTTGATACGAATCGTACATTTTTGTCCGGTAATTATCATAGCTCTCATCCACCAACGCCAAGGCATTCGGTGGGAAACTCGCATGCATCAGCCTCTTATCGAAACTATCCAGGAGCGCTGCCTTGCTTGGTACCTCGAATATTGACACCGCCATCATATCAAGCAATCTCCGTCGATGCCTGGGGCGGTTCAACACATCGAAACCCCTCACCACTAAAGACCTAAATTCTAACCATCCCTGTCCCCCCTGCCCGCCCATGAGATCTACATACTCCTTCGTCAGCTTAAATGGCGCACTTTCAAACGAGATAGACCCGGGGCTCGCCCCTAACATAAATCCAAAATCAATGTGGATCAAATGTCCCTGTTTATCAATCAGAATATTCGCATTGTGCCTGTCCTTGACCTGAAGCAAATACGTACAAATACAATAGCCGGCCAAACTCCTCATGAAATTCCTTTGCGCTTCCCTGAATGTCCTCGAATATGGACCCCCATATATCCGCTCGTAATACTCCCTCAAATCCGTGAAATATGGTGCCCGCTTCTTCACATGATCGATGCTCTTCGCATCCGCAACCGCCTCAATCAATCCCGCCTGGTCCCCAACACACACGATTCCATAAGGCCTCAACCATAAATCCAATCCTTCTTCCTTAAATATTTCCCTGACCAACGTAATAAGTTGCATGGCCACTTGCTCCTGTCTCAAGTCATCCCCAGCCTTGACAATGAACATTGCTAGCCGCCACCCTTCCAATCTCCCGAAAGGGGAGGAATTCCGAATCCGTTGCTCTTTCCAATGCCACAGCTCCCCAAACACCTTCCTCACCGTTACGGCCCGCCTTGTGCCAGGGTCAAGCTGACGCGGATCCATGGCTGAGAGAGCTTCCTCCTCGGTGGTAAAGAAGGGAGGGAAGGAGGGATGTTGTTGTTGTTGCTGCTGCTGCTGCCGGAGAGGGGGGGGGGGGCGATGGGAGGAAGAGGAGTAGGAGGGAGAGAGTGGAGTTGCGTGGAGGTCGAGGAAATAGTCTTGATCGTCGTCGTAGTCGTTGTTGAAGAGAAAGGGTTTCATGGGGAAGCGCATGGCGGGGTGATCGTCAGGGTAGAGGAGTGATTCAGGGAATTGGCGCTGGTCAAGGGCGTCCCAGATCGAGCAGCCGAGAGTCGCACCGTTCGTGTAGAGACGTGCAGAGCCACAGCGGGTGTTGCGTTCGGTTTGGAGCAGCTCCGCGACGACCATGTACGGACAACGCTCGCGGGAGGGAAGAAGTTCGCATTCCCCGCTGACAAGTCTGAGGAAACGGAAGATGGGATTGGCACCATCTAGCATGGGAAGGTGCACCGAATGGGCGGCCACTTCGGGGCATTGTCGCGCGATGTGTTCTTCGTTCAGCCAATTAGGATTGTTGCTGTTTGCGGTGCTACCGGTACTGCCGCCGGCATATGGTGGAAGGGGTGGTGGTGGTGGTTGGTAGGAGGTGGGTGGCCGTTGGCCGCGGGCGTAAAAAGGCTGCTGTTGGGATGATGCTTCCTCCGGCCCTCCCTCCATCTCTTCGCCTCGTGTGTGCATAAGACGAAAGAGCAAGGTGTTGACCCGATCGATGCCTTGTTGTAATGCAGTCAGTCGGCGCAAGGATGACACGCCTTTCAGCTCAAACGACAACTTCACAAGCGCCGCCACAAAATTGGTACAGTGCGCAAAATACCGTGCCCGCAACGACGCCAAACACCCTGGAGACTGCCTCCCTCCTCTTGCAAGTGTCTCACCCGTAGTCAAAAGGTTCATCAAATGCGCCCGCTGTCGCTCGCCCGTTATTTGAGGCAATCCCCGCCGAGTCGGAATCTCCAAGTGGCCCAACGCCGCACGCAACAACCAATAAAGCTTAAGCCCCAGATGAACATTCGACGTGCATTTTTCAATAACTTGCTGCTCGATCCATCGGTTCCGCCGCATTGTGTCTGGAGGCCCATCCACCTTGGTACATGCCAGCAATGTGGCAATCTGTGGCATGCATTCCTCAATCTGCGAATCAAAGACCGCTGGGGTAAGCGCCATAGCGTCTGCGTCAAAGCTTCCCAATGGGCCTTGCAGTGGTGATACCCCTCCTCCCGAACCCATGAACCCCCCCAAGCTGCCACCACTGAGACCCTGTCCCCCTCCTGGACCGCCGGGTCCGCCAACCCGCAGGCCTTCCTGCACGGCCAACCAGTACACGAGGAATGGTAGAAGACTGAACATGTTCCAGGGGGTGGCTTCCCCGCCTGCGTCTGTGAGATGTCACCGCTCCTTCCAATGATTTGTGAGAGTTTGCTCGCTTGAGATTCAGGTGGTGATCGTCCTCTTTGTCCTGCCGTACTGCATCGCGTCGTAGCTGATGATGGTGGTGCTATTCAAGGCGTGCGTGGGGCACCTCGCTGCTCTCGCCCCCTAGTCTTAGCGTATGGCCAGGCAACGGTGCAGCTCAGATGAGCAAGCCGCCCTGTTCCTGTGTTTGTACAGGGAGGGATCGTTAAATGTAGATGCTCGGCTTGCTTCTGGACATCTTAAGATGTTGGAGCGAGCGGCTCTCATTGCTTGGTGATGATAACCAAGCATTGGCGCCATGACAAGACTAGGGCCCTACCAAATAATTGCTCAAAAACAAGAAAGAGCCGGAGTTTGTGACCGGGGGATTGCATGCTGCCGAGAGCTGCGTCTCGGGCGTGTGGTCAATCCCTCGTGCCTCCTCGCTCGCCGCCTGGCCGCCGGGCCATCTCCGATCATCGCTTTACTCTCCCACTTATTACGACCCACACCACGCCCCACGGTCACATGCAGACACGCCCATGAGGAAATAAGACGATTCCCGAGGCGTTTCGAAGCTTGAGCAGGCTTGCGTCTCGCGTCCTGGTCTCCAACCGACCAGCAAAGCCTCATCGAACAAAGTATGGCAGCCTGCTTACCCTATGCATTGCACTCCATGATGCTGGCTATGGACACTCAAGGCCTGCAAAGGGATCGGCTCTTGCATGTGCGCGTCCTTCGCGAGAGAGAAGCTGAAGGTCAAGCCAATGATGCTTCTGTGATAGTTACCAAGGGACGATTCAGTGAGGAGAAGCGGCGCTTCATTGAACGCAGCGAGACCTTCACTCTGCCTGCTGGTTCTTCTGACCCATGCAACATAAAAGTACTCGCATTGGACCAAGTTCTTAATCATATGAGTAATCGACTATGCATATGCTTCGTAGTCCGTGCAGAAACTGGTAAGAACGCTACTTTGGCACTCTGTCGGCTGGTGGAGGGCGACGACGCGGACAACGTTATACAGCCAGAGAAAGGTGGCGGGGGCAGTGGCCGGCGCTCAAAGCGCGTGATATGGGAGGTATTGGAAGGGGGGGATGAGGCGTGGTCTGTGGACACATTTAACTTTGCAGTGGTGCCAGGGCCGTGTATTTTGGCGTGGAAACCTGTGTACGAGAGCTCGAACAAGCAAGGCCCCCGCGTGCACTGTTGGTACAGGAAGAAATGGCATGTGTACCCACTACGCACAGCGAGTGATGCGACGGACGACATCGTCAATATCTCATTTCAGGGGAGCAGTACGCAAATCGATGGCGGTTTTATTTTTCGGGTGAAGTCGCATTTGTCTCCATCCACCTTTGCGTGGAGCGTCCTCGAGCTGCCGCCTTTCTCCACTGCCTCCTCTTCTTCCTCCACCACCTTTTCTTCATCATCCGACCATATCAACACCGCCAACTTTCCCTCTTCGCCCTACACGTGGCTTCCAGCATCCGCTTTGGAAGGGTGCGCTTGTGTATGTGAGCCACTAGCGTTCAATTTCAACAACGACCAGGACACTAATTTCTCTGGGGTTTATATGGCCAGCAGCACTGAGCTCTCTTTCCTCTCCTCTTCTCACAAGCCGCCCGAAGAACCTGTGTGTCTCGCTCAATTCCCATCTCTCTCCCGACCGGCGCGGGCATGTGCATTGTTGGCCCGACCACAACCACACGAGAACGCTCCTGCCGCCGCTGAGAATGAGAAGGAGACGACGAATGCGGAAGTTATAGAACACGTGGTCGTCCTCTTCGGAGGCGATGCCCAGGACCCCGTAGGACGGCTCATGCTTTTTGCCCGCGTCTGTTTTTACAATCTGAATAAGCATAAGCACCACCATCGACAAGTAAAAGAACAACAAGAACAAGGAGACGAAAAACAAGAACTACATCCCCTCCGAGAATTCCAGGGCCTTGCTGGCATGTTGCGTGGTGATTTTTTGGGATACGGCTGGGACCAGCTAGCCCTCCTTCCCTCTTCTTCCTCGACTTTGGATGGCATGGGTGAGGTAGCCCTTACCGACCTAGTGCACGTTTGGGGGCCAGCAGGTCATTGCAAATTAGAAGATGCGCCAGTGAAGCTCTTGGAAGACAAAGCTGCATTTCGTGCCGCGGATAAGGCGAGAAAAAAGGCGGCAGCAGCAGCATTCACATCGAAAGGAGGAGGTCATGAAAACACACAGGTACGTACGACGGAAAAAAAAAAGAAGATGAAGAAGGGGGAAAAGCGGCATTTGGTAGAGGAGCGATTTGTAGCGGAAGAAAAGATAGATTGGAAAGATGGAGAAGAAAGTGTAGCAGCAGCAGCAGCTCCAACAGAAGCAGAGGGTGAGACGAAGGAACGAGTACTGGGCAAGATCCAAGACGCCTTGCGGCAGCGGTTGCATGACGAGGAAGCCGAGAAACGCGGGTTAGCGCAGGTAGAGGCGCAAAAGCGACTTTTGTTAATAGAAAGTGAGAGAATCCTGACCTCTATGGCTTATCAAGACGTCCTTCCCTCTACATCTAGACTGGAAGATGTTAGTGGCGATGGTGGTAGTGGTTGTGGTGGTGATGGGGGTGTAGGTGAAGGAGAAGGAATAGTCGGTTCAACGACATTTGCCGCCAGCTTGCGGCCTCTTTTAGAGGCTAGTGATGGGAGCGACAAAGAGCAAGCGGCATTCTGTGGACAACGACAGGCTGCGCCTTTGTTCCCCATTGCCAGTCATCAGATAGTACGGCAAGAGGTTGATGCGGACTCTCAGCGCGTGGCCCTTGAAGTGATACTGTTTCTTAGTCACAAATCCCGTCGTCTGCGCTTGGAGGAGCTTTCTCTCGCAGTGTTTTCACAGCATGGCTCTGTGACATTTACGTCCTCCACTATCAAAGATAGCGACAATGCTATCACCACTGGGCACAAAACCGGAAATGACGAGGAAGTAAGACAGTGCGTGCGTTTGCAGGTGACTTTCACTCTGTCCGCTGCGGCTTTGCTGGACCCTTTGACGTGGGTCGGCGAAGTGACTCTGTGCTGTGCATGGCGCCGGTTGACCTGGAAGGAGGGGGAGAATGAGGAAGTGGAGGAGGAAGAGATAGTTTATCCGCCCGGTGCCCAACCATTGGAGCAGCTGACATTCTGTGCCCGGGAGTTTGACGGCGCAAGTATTAGCAGCGGCATCAGTAGCAGCAGGTGCACAATCGGCGGTGAAGACCTCAGCTTCTCTTCTTCCTCCTCCTCTTCCTCCTCCTCCATATCGCCTCTTCTCTGGAGGCTCGAAGCCACCGTGTTGTCGTCTTGCGCTAATCTATCCATCCCCCTCTCCTGGTCCTCACGTATTGCCTCGGCCCGTCTTGACCCAATGGAGAGCACATACCATCTGGCAGCCATTGATCTCCCCACGCTTTGCACCACTCTCCATAATATTTTGAAGCAGACACACAAGCAAACCTCCTCTCCCTCCTCTTCCTCCTTCTCCTCCTCCACGTGTTCTCTCGTGCCCTCGGACCTCATCCAACCCGCATCATCCTTTCTACGAGGCCTAGCCTGGGCTGTGGCATTGCTGCAAGAGGAGCTGGAGTTGTTGTGTACGTTGGTGGAAGGCGGGGAGCCCAAGGCCGGGACGATACGGGACGTGTGGCTAGCCCAGCCGGCCTTGGACATGGCCGTGTACGTGCTGGCTAATTTATGCTTGTTGAGCCGACTTGATTGATTGAACGATCGGTAGTGTTGTAAAAAAGAAGAGATGTACTCGTAGCAATATAAAAGATAAGTCTGATTTTAGCAGACAAGATGTGTTCAGCACACGCATAACTGGCACATTCTGATCCATAAAATCGTCTAATTAGAGTTCGAACTCGGGCACCCGAGTCTCGAGCTGGCCCGCAAATCGAATCAGTGGACTATAATTTTTCCACAAGGCGACTTATTTTGATAGGACAGTCCTACATTGGACCACAATATTTCGAGCAATCCCTGATTTGGCACGCAGTAACGTTCACCGAGTTTCGTCACGACGGTCACCGACGGTCGCTGAAAAGTGCGACGCGCGGCGTGACGCGCGGCACTTTCTTGGCCCCCCCCGACTCCAGTCGTGTGCGCACACGACACAGACAGCTCGCGCCCGGCTCCTTAATCACTTCTACCATATCTAACAGAAGGCCTCGGTTGGGCGCCAGGATCTTTCCTGATGCACGCAGGCCTTGTCTGCCAAAGTCACCTAGCTTCACCACCTTCACAAGCATCCTCCTCATACATCACCACACCACACATAGACGCCGCTCAAGAAAAGGAAGTTAGAGACGTGCCCATGCACAATGAAAGGGGGGGCATTCAGCATCCCTCCCTGTGATTTCAAGAACAGCCCATCTCTGTCCTCTGCGAGTGTGCCATCCAAACCGTCGCCCCCATCATCAATCCCTGACGAGGAACACCTGCACCAGCACCCCATCAAAGCAATCGTGGCCCTCCACCAAGGCCATCTAGACGCCCTCCTGCTCGAGGCCAAGCCGTCGGAAGGAGGTCCAAACCAGGGTCTCGCCACCAGCGCTTCCAGGGACGAATTTGCGAGTAACGGCACGGCCTCCACCATCACCATTCCTGGCTCAGATATCATGGATCCCCAAAAGGTGGAGGAAGAGAGCCTGCTCTCGGAGGCGGCGCGGAGAAAGAGCCATCGGCTTGTGTATCTGTGCGGGTTCTGTGCCTCGCTAACAAGTATTTTGCTTGGCTACGACGTGGGCGTCATGTCTGTCGCACGTAAGTATGTGGACAGGCAACTCTCGCTCACCAGCGTGCAAAGCGAGATAGTGATGGGATCCTTGAACCTTGTGGCGGCGTTTGGAGGCCTGATTGCAGGCAAGGCAGCGGATAAATTCGGACGGAACCGCGCGATTGCATTGGCGTGCCTCATCTTTGTGACAGGGAGTGCTTGCATGACAATGGCCTGGAATTTTCGGATGTTGCTTGTAGGGCGAATCGTGACAGGTTTGGGGGTGGGATGTGGTTTTGTCATTGCCCCGGTGTACATTGCTGAGATCACGCCACCGGATATCAGGGGAAGGATGGTGTCATTGACGGATGTTTGCATCAATATTGGGATTGTCCTTGGCTCCGTAGTGGGATTTTTGTGTCAGCAGACGATTAGGTCGGATGATGCCAAGTGGCGGGTTATGCTCGGAATAGGCATTATCCCTCCCATTGTCATTTTGCTGTTTCTGAGGGTTTTGCCCGAGTCCCCCCGGTGGCTCCTGCTACAAGGCCGCGTCCCTGAAGCCCGGCACGTCCTAAGAAAGATCACTGGACTGGACCAGGAGGCTGAGCGCGAGGTTGTGGCCATCGAGGAGGCGATTCAAATGGAACGAGACGTCACCACGGATTGGTCTGAGGTCCTCTGTCCCCGTCATCGCGCAATCCTCCTCCCCGTCCTCATGGGTCTCGGCCTTGGCTTCTTCCAGCAGGCCTCCGGGTCCGAAGCCGCCGTGTATTATTCCCCCAAAATCCTCGCGGAGGCCGGCGTGTCGAGCACAGCCCAACAGTCTATCGGGAATATTGCGATTTGTACGTTTAAATTTGTGGGGGAGATAATAGCGATGCTCTCTATGGATAGGGTGGGGCGTAAACCCTTGTTTGTCCTCTCGGCCTTGGGCTCTGGCTGCTTCCTCGTCGTGGCGGGCGCCTGTTTCCAATTTCGACTCCCTCCGTTCTTGCTTGCCTCGAGCCTGTGTTTGTTTATGGGGTTCTTCTCGGTGGGGATGGGCGCCATCACCTTTGTGGTTGCAAGCGAGATATTCCCGTTGCCTGTCCGAGGGAAGGCCATGGCGTTGGCTGTGTTTATAAACCGGCTGTTGAGTGGGGTGGTGGCGTTGACGTTTTTGAGTGTGGTGGACGCGGTGACGTACGCAAAGACCTTTTATTTGTTTGCGGCGTTTTCGTTTCTGTCCACGGTGTTTTATGGGTGCTTTTTGCCAGAGACGAAAGGGAAGAGCTTGGAAGACATATCGATTTTGTTCGAGAAGGAGAGTGCAGAATACGAGGCGCATGCCCACCATCAAGACCAGCAGCAGCGGCGTGGCGGACTCTCTTTTCTGGCCTCCTCCTCTTCTTTTTCTCCTACTGCTGCTGGTACTGCCCGTAACGGCATTGGTTCTGGGAGGGGAAGTGGCCCCTCAACAGCGGGTTCGTCGTTGAATTCTTTATCGGATGGGATGCCTCGGCCCCTGACGGGGGGTATGGGGAGGTACCACACTGTGGACGAGAAGGTAAGGGATGGAAGTGAGGTTTAAGCAGTCTATGTTCATGTCAGAAAAGTAGGGAAGTGAAGAAAAGTTTGTGTATGATGTTGTAGATGACTGGGGGGCGAGGGTAGGGTGGGGTACACGGGGGGAGGAGAGGGAAGGAGAAAAACAAGTACATATTGCGGAGAAAGAGGGGGAAATGGCACATAAGATTACCGTTAGGAAAGAGAGCATGATGGAGTAGAGAAAAGGTGCGTGTGTCGAAATCTAGAAGGAATCTTGAAAGAGAGGGGATGGGAGACAGAATGAACGGCGAACGGATTAGGAGGTGATGGGAAGGGTGGTGGTCTGGTGTATCTTGCTCCGAGGAGATATTAAAGAAGGCGGAAAGAAAGGCAAATATGTACAAGGTGCAATAGTGGAAGAAAATAATACATACAGAGAGAAGTAACGAGCGTGAGATAGAGAGAGAGGGGGGATTCCTACCATGCGACAAAGTGAGAGGGAGAGAGAGAGAAAGAGTGTGAGGGAGATCAGAGATAGGTGGGGGAGAGTCAGGTAAGGGTTGTAATTTGTAAAGTTGCATGGAACAGGGGGTAGGCGGCGCAGTGGGAGGCGCTGGTCCGGTACTGTAGGGTTAACGGCATGTTTGCATGTGTGTCGTGTGTGTGAAAAACTTGGGACCCCAGAAAACGTGTTGAAAAGTGCAGAAAGCTGTTTCGAGGAAAATAGGGATTAGACGTTGATTCGACGAAAGCATGAAGACGTGAGGAAGGAAAGAGCGCAGTGGTTGTCTATTGGCTCAGAATCAGCTTGACGGGGGAAGGGAAGGGAGGCGCGCCAGAAAAGGCTCTGGGAAATGTCCACCTATACGCTTGAATTTTTCTGGATATAATGCCTGTCCTCAGGACTTTCTCAACAAGCTTGTCGCAAATTTTTCTCCCACTCACGCCCAAAAAGAATGATTCGAAGAATGACACACCACAGCACCACATTAATGCTCACGGGCCCATGCTTTGAAGGCCACAGCCGAAAGATTGGAGAAGAGAGAAGTAAACATGAAAGCATCCCAAAAATGACATATCATACCAGCGCTGCTTGCCGTTTGCCTTCGTCGACTCTTTTTGTTTTCTTTCATTCATCAGAGATTTGAGTATGCTAGGGATCTCTGGGAACGACGGCAGACAGATGGAAACAAAAAGCTCCGGGCTTGTACGTGTGTGCTGTTTGAGTTGAGTATAGGAAGGAATATGATAAGACAAATGCTAGCGCCATCAATCCACGCAGCGTGACGCACGTGATGATTAACCTAGGGTCAGATCTCAAAGATTAAGTTTTACCATCACACAGCGCATCTCCGTCAAGGACAGGGTGCTCGTGCAGTAGGGTTGTAGTCATCACGCCCTTCTTCCTCTACATCCACTTGATTCAATTTCCTTTCTCTTCCCAGCCGCCCACGTACCCTATTGTGTCCCCCATCCCCGCAGCCGAGAATGAAATCGACTCGAGGCCTCGCGACAGAAGCCTCAATAAAGTCGAGCCTCTAGCTTTGAATCTCTCCCGTTGCGCGCTCCTCCTCCACCAATCTGCCCGCCAGCCGAGTGCATCTGGGAACGGCCGTTGCCACTCTTTCCCCTCCAACAGCCAATTTCCAAACTCTAAAATCGTCCGCCGACTCAATAAATACATGGATGGACCAAACTACTAGCAAGCCCCTGCTTTCCTAAAACTTGCTCTCCTTCCTCCCGCCTGCCCCTCATTCGCACCACCACCATACCACAACCACTATAATTCCAACAGACAATAACATAAAGACAATCGATGAGCTCCTTTTTAAGGCAGACCATCAAGCGCCTTCACAGCTGCTGCCTGCCACTCGGGCTTCGTCTTGGCCACAGCGTACAGCTCGTCCGTGATCTAGACGAGGAGGCATAGGGAAATGAAGAAAGGGAAGGGAAAAAGATTGCTTTGGTACCGCATCTTCAAAGATCACAATAATTGAGGATGAATTGACGTATTCCGTTGCAAGCAAGATGAAAGAAGTGCAGATAGCGAGCAATTTACAGCGCCGCGCTAGACAAAAAAGGACGAAGAAAGAGAGGCTTACATTTGAGCTGGGTCGAAAACCACGCTTGATCATTCGCCCAAAGATATCCAGTGCATCCTCCACCTATGTTTCAGAATGGAAATGAGGTGAGTTTCGAGTGAGCCTGTGTGATAATACATGACTATCTACAGCTCAACCCAATCCTTTCTCTTCCCTCCTTGTCCTCTTCCTTACCTTGTGGCTCTCGAGCAAGATTTGAATCGTCTCCTCGTAGTCCTCCGCCACCGGTGCAGGCGTCCAAGGGGTGCCTGAATTTTAATTGGACGTAGTGGGATTTGATTGAGTAGAATGATTAAATTTAAAGTGCAATGCAGAAGAATTGGATAAAAAGGAAGGCATCACATGTCTCTGGGGTTTTAAAAAGCGCATCTCTTCGCGGTAGTATGCCATCCAGACCATTCTGAATTGACATATATCAGGAGCCCTGTCTGTTGCCTACAGTGAGATTCCAAAAGTTCATCCCAAGCATCTCCACTTTAGCGCGGGACTCACCTGAGGGTTCCCTGCCCTCCTCCTCCTCACTCTCTGTCGCCGAGGGCATCTTGCTCCCATCCAACGGCAGCTGGGTCACCGACGTGCTCGAGACATACCTCTGCTCGTGTTTGTATGAGTGGTGGGGGAGGGTATGGATCTCTCTCTCATGCATCACGCTGCCCCATCCTCCTCCCTCTCTCTTCTTCCCCTTCTCACGTACCAAGGAGGCCACGACGGGACACGCTACGGCTCTCTGCGAGGTCGGAATGACCACCGATGCCACATTCGCCCCACGCCGCAGTAGTTGTTGTAGGGCCATGTGCTGTTGACGTCGGGAAGCGTGTTATTGTGGGAAGTTGGTGATGTGTTGTCTTGGAGGAGGACCTATCTAGAGACGAGTCTAAGTGCATTCATTGCCTTGCTTGAAAGAACAATAGGACGCCACAGCACCAGCGCTGCTACGAGACGACAAGCAGAATACAGAGGGCAAGGAAGAGACGTCAGCATGCGTCTATATGTGGCAGTGCATGCAGGAAAGGCTGGTGATATGAAAGGCGATGAGGCGGACGCGCAGAGACCATCATCTGATGCAATTCAGCATACAGCAGCCTTCTTCACCGAATTTAATCCCTCTAACGCACACACCCTTACCACATCCACATAATCACAGCTACATAAGCTGCTCAGCTGATCTGTGCTGCTGTACATGCCCTGGCCGCAGGCGCATTACACATTCGCCAGCTAGGCCTCTCTTAGACCTCCTCTCCCCCGCACATAATTACCCAACGTCGATTCTACCACACAAGGGGCACCTCTTACACTCGAGTGGTGGTCAGCTGAGCATATGAGCAAGCGCTCGAAAAAAGGCGCGGCTGCTGCCGCTGCTGCTGCAGCTGCAAAAGACGAGGAGGAGATGGTGGAGGCGACGGACGTGGACGAGCAAGGAGAAGAAAGCAACCGGCCAAGCAAGAAGAGCAAGTCGTCCCCGCTTAGCTCATACACGCTCAAGGGCGTGGATGTGGAAAAAGCGGAGGGGGACGAGACGGAAAGGGACGAGGATGAAAACAAGACGTCGCATGGTAACAGCCACAGCTCCAAGAGCAGCAAGTCCCCGCGGGCTAGAAAATCCCCTTCTCCCTCACACAAATCCGACTCGGCTGACAAGCCTTCTCGAACAGCATCACCAAGAGGCGAGCAGGACAGTGTAACTCTGGCAGTGCCTATAACAAGTGCCTCGGCCAAAGCAATTCTTCCGTACAGCAGCCCCAAGAACGGTTTATCCTCCAAATCACGACATGCCTCCCGCTCTCCCTCTCCTTCCCTCCCTCCTCCCCCTCCTACTCTTCCTCCTGCAGTCCCTGGCCAGACCCTGGCAACAACACTCCCAAAACCCGACTCATCTGCTGCTCTCCTCCCCAGTGTTGCTTCAGCTGAGTCTGTCCTTGTCCCTAAAAAGACAGCAGCTTCCTTATCAAGTTTTGCCAAGCGCCTGCTTGTTCCCCGAGCTCCTCAGGAAGTGGAGGTACCCGAGGCGATTCCATTGAACGATTTCATCTTGGAAGGCTTTGGGCAGGAGCATGTGCATCGACCCACGGCTCAATTGGAGGAGGATGAGAGCAGTGAGGAGGAGGAGGGAGGGGAGGAGGGAGGGGTCGCAAGTGTGGGCAAGCCGGGGGCAGTGGGGTGTGTGGGGGACGATAAGGACGAGGATGGTGAGGAACGGAAGGAGGACGCGCCCGTGCATACGTGTAAGACGCTACGGGCGTGGAACCTGTGGTTTTCGAGCACGGAAGACACGTTGAGGAGGGCTTTCGGGAGGTTTGGGGAGCTGGAGCGTTTTGAGATGTTGTATGACCGGGATACGAAGAAGTTTCGAGGGGTGGTGATTGCCACGTATAAGAAGGCGAGTGACGCGGGGAGGGCTTTGACGGAAATGGAAGGAACAAGGATCGACAACCGGAATGTATTCTTGGAGGCTTCGGAAAGGAAAAAGAGGGGGTCGATGGGGAAGGGGGAATCACGGTATTTCCTCCTTGATAAGACCTTATTCTGCCGTCGGTGCCATGAGGTGGGACATACAATGAAATTCTGCCCGAATCCCGCCAAGGCAAAGCCATGCACTATTTGCGCAGCAATTGATGGAGGCCACGATGCTGACTCCTGCCCCGAGGTGGTGCGTGCGGGGCCTGTGGGTGTGTTGTGTTTGCAGTGCGGTGCTTCGGGTCACGAGGACTCGGTGTGCGTTCGAAGGCTGAGGGCCACGGCGGAGTTGAAGGCACACACAAGTGTCCGATGCTTGAGATGTGCACAGATGGGGCATGGCGCATTGTGTGGACCTCATGCTGCTGCTGCTGCTGCTGCTGCTGATGGTGGGAGAGGAGGAGGGAGGAAGTCTCCCAGGTATGTTTATTGCTTTCGGTGTGGATCTTCGGGCCATTTTGGATATCACTGTGATTCGCGACCGCAGGGGGGAACGGATACACCAATGCTTCGTCGTCATTCCTACTCGGGGACGCACATTCGGTACAATGCCACGGACCCCCCCCCTCCTTTTCCTCCATCTGGACCTCCTGCCTACGAGGCCCCCTCCCATATCCCGCAACATCCTCTTGTCCCTGCTCCGATTGCCCCGACCTACTATCTCCAACAGGGAAGGGGAGGCAAGACGGTTGGAGGAAGGAGTAGTGGGGTCGATGATGGTGGTGGAGGAGGAGGAAGCCGTCACGACCGGAACCCCGCACTACCTCCCCAGTATCACGCCGCGCACGCTTCATCAGGAACGTATTCCCCTCCACGACAGGATTATAAGCGGCGGAGATCGGGGGGAAATGAACGTATCTGAGGAATAGAATGGTTGCGATGGAGGGGGAAGAGGGGAGAAGGCGATGAAGTGTACAAGTAGGAGGAGGAGGAGGAGGAGGAGGAGGAGGAGGATGGCTAGACAGAAAGCAAACGATGCCACGAAGAATAACTAGCCAGTCAAAAGCCGAGGGGAGTAGACACACCCGCAACGATGGCAACCATAGCAATCGCTAAAAAGAAACAGTACACAAGAACAGCAAAAAAGAAAGGAGTCCGTCGTTTGGAAAAATGCCGCTGAAAGCGCAGTCGCAGAGCACTCGGTTCAAAGTTTGTTCCATTTGTGCAGTTCAATACCCCTTCCTGTTTTTGATGTTGCAGATCCACTTAACCTGCACACATACCACGCCATACCAGGTTGCGCTGGCCGTCACCATGGTCGAGCCCATCAATTTGTGTCTGGGGTACGAACAGCGCGTGTTGGATTCCTTGACGCGACCTTTCATCTTGCCCGTCACACTCATCACGGGTTTCCTCGGCTCAGGGAAGACAACCCTGCTGCGCAGCCTCCTAGCGCAAAAGCAGAACCTTCGTATCGCCACTCTGGTCAACGACCTCGGAGAATTCAACCACGACGTGCAGTTGTTGGAGCTGGTTACGACTTCCTCCCTCAAGCCCATGCATCACCCTCTCTCCCACCAGCCTGCCTCAGATCGCGTAATCGACCTGCACGGCAACTGTCTCTGCTGCTCAAATCTCCAGCAAGACATGCGACAGAATGTATGGGAATGCTTGCAAACGCCGGACGGAGAAGCCCGGGCTGTGGATTACCTGGTGATTGAAACGAGTGGTGTCACTGACCCGGAGACCCTTATTCGCGCCTTGGACGAGAAATTCGGAAAGATGACTCGCGCGCGCCTGGACAGTGTCGTGACTGTGGTGGATGCGGATGTATTGTACTCCGAGCTGACTTCGTCTATGAATTGTGCGACAAAAGCCGCTCCTGATGATGATATTTCGGTGGTGGGAAGAGTAGGAGTATCTGCTCCACCACTTATGTCCACCGCACGGCGACACCAACTCGAATGCGCCGATATCATTCTCCTCAACAAGATCGATCTCCTACAAGACTCTAGCCAACTAGATATTGTCGAAGCATGCTTGCAGACACTCAACCCACTTGCTCGTATTCATCGCACGCGCTATGCAGAGGTCCCTTTGCCCTGTGTCCTCGACGTGGAGCTCCCAGATGTTGGGATAGGCCAGATGACACACGAGACGGGCACTGCGAACTTCGCCACCCGCAATGCCTCTACACTTCGATCTCAGGCCTCGCGCAACGTTACCATCAGAAGGAAGGCGAATTGTTTGCTGACAGGATCCACAGCTGCCTGTGCTGCTGATGCTCCGGCTTTGACGGACAAGAACCCGATGGCTACCCACCTCATCACTGATGGCCTCTCTGCTCTTACGTTTGAAAGCACCTGTCCATTCCTCCTGTACAAGCTCCAACATTTCTTCTCTCATGTTTTCCCTGCTGAGGCCGTGGTTCGCTGCAAAGGGTTTATGCACGTCAGGGACCTGCCCGGGAGGCGCGTGGCTCTAAGCATGAGCGGGCGTCGGCGTTTTCACGTCTCGGACGAAGGTCCATGGCAGTCGGCCCCGAAGACGCAACTGGTCTTTATTGGCCACGAGCCCGGCTTTGATAAAGCAGTGGTCGAGATTGCATTGACAGAAGCTTGTGCAGGTTGGGATGGGAACGTGGAGAAAGGAGGAAATGATGATGCCTCAGCCTCAGTTCAATTGGCGGCCAAAGTACGGGCCCTCGTCGCCCAGGATGAACGGATGGAATTGGTGGACCTCCACACACTCCTCGCACCTCTACTGTTCCCGCGTATGCGAGACAAGGCCGAGGAGTCCATGTCCAGTCTGCCCGTGTGGGCGAACTGTTTGGTGGCATTTCGCTTGACCGGGGCGCCGTCCTTGGGCGTGACATCGGAGCACCTACGAATGACACACGGAGTGGATCTAAATGCAATGAGTCGGGCCTTGCAAGCGAAGGTTAATTTGGCCGGTGTGCTAGAAATGCCACTCCTACATACGTTGCCATTCGGGGGGGGGGAAGAGGACGTGGCCTTGTGTTTTGTTGTGGAGGATGGGGAGGAAGCGGAGGGACGAGGGGAAACGTACTATACCAAGGCGTGGGAGTGGATGGTGTCAGCGGCGGCCAACACTGTGACTTCTCGCTTCTTGGGTCACTTGAAGTTGTGCAAGTGCGGCCACTAAATTGTACAAATATCGCACATTATAACAGAGTGAAAGAAAACTTGTTGAACTATGTATCGGGGGACCATGTGAAGTCCGCTCGCCAAACCATAAGCTCGCCGAGAATTGAAAAGTCATATGGACAACACACACTTTGCATGCACCAACAAAGCCTACGCCAAGCCTATACCAGCCTTGTAATTGATGAGATGGTTAAGGACGAGTATTCAGACTTGTTATTAGCCCATTAGACAGATGCATTCTAATGCTGCATCATCATCCAACCCCTGGTCGCTCCTCCACAGGCAACTCACTTCCGATACAACCACTACACCACACATCCAGCCACCCACATCCACATCCACTTCCGTAACGATGGCCACGGAGTCAGACCCGTACGACTTCGATGCTCCCCAGTATTTTGACTTCGTCCGTGGGGAGAGCGGCGGCCCTACCAGCATGCAGGGTCCTCCCCTTTCCATGCCCGCGGCGGCCGCACTTCCAACCTCTCCCGATGTCGTGCGCGCCGAGGTCACATCCCGGGACCCCTGGGACTTCGATGCACCCAACTGGACCGACTTAAGTACCGTTACACCTGCCCCGTCCTCTTCGTTATCGTCCTTGTCCTCGGCGTCACCCATTACCCGTGTCAGCAGGAGCAGTACCAGCAGCTCCAACCATCTATCTCAACAGCCACCCGCGGCTGCCGCGCCCGTGGCGCCCACCCCTTCCACTCCAGCACCAGACCCTCATAAGCTCCACCAAGGGTTCGGCAAACAGTCTTTCTGTCCAGCTGCCGGTACCCCTGCTGCTCCGGCTTCTGCAACGACAACGTCAATCCTCCCCAAGACTCCCGGGCCCATGGCCCGCAATGGCCCCAGCAGCCCTGCCTCATCTAACTCCTCCTCGCCGAGCAGTATTACAAACACTCCTATTGTTCCCCAATGTCTTAGCACCACTCTTCCGACCACCACCACTGCTGCCACCGCAGCTGCGTCTATACACACCTTAATGTCAGCCTCGACGCGTATGCGATCCCCCGAACAAAATTTACCGGCGTCGCCCAAATATTCTGCCACTCCTGCAGCCACCGTCCGCAAGCCTACCACGCCTGTCGGACGCATACCCTCCCCCACCCTTACTCCTTCCCGTCGTCCAGCCTCACCCGCTGCAGTGGCAGCACCGATCCCTGCTCCCCTCCCCGCAACAGCGGTAGCAGCAGCAGGAGCAGCAGATCGTTCCTTTACGAATCGCCCCCGCAAAGAACCCATGGGTCATGCTATTCCCCAACAACACTCCTACCTCGCTCAAACGTCAGCTACCATCGGTCGCCGCGTTGCCGTCAACACCATGGCCTCCTTCCTCCGTCCCACCCTCGCTTCGTGGGGTCGTAATCAGAAGGACGCCACCACCAACAGTTCTAGCAGCAGCAGCGGCAGCATTATTGAGAGAAGCAGTGGTCCTACTCTTGTAAATGGACGTCCGTCCAGCAGCAGCAGCAGCGGGCCTGTGCGGGCCATTGTCACGGGGAGAGGAGGGAACACCAGCACGAGCACCAGCACCAGCATCAGCAGGAGAAGTACAAGCAACAGCAGCAGCAGTAGTAGAACCAACCCCAAAGAATCCACGGAAGAACGATCCTTGCGAATGGGCATAGAAGCCAGAGAACGTTTAAAGCAACAAGTGCGTGCTAACCGCCTCGCAGCCGAGCGGAATAAGATGGTTGGCGGTACAGCAGGCTCGGCGCCACTTCGGTCTACCAAAAGTTTGACCATCCCACAATCTCCCCAGCTCCGTCTGAGCGCCCGCCACGGTGAGAAGCACCTCAGTGCTAGCAGCATGGGCCAGACCAAAGATCCCAGCATCGAGATCTACCACAAGCCCCGAGCTCTTTCACCCTCCACCTTCGGTAGCAGCAGCAACAGCAGCGGTGGTAATGGTTACAAGGGGCCTAAACCTCTCACCATTCCTGTAGCCCCCTCCTTCAAGACCGATACTCGAGCCCTTGCCCGTCGTGCCTCCCCCACCTACAACCAAAACAGTCTCGGCAGCAGCAGCAGTCAAGCAGAAAATTTCTCCAACAGCCACCCCACTTCCTCCCTTCGAATCAAAAGTAGCAGCAGCAGCTGTGGTGGGATGGGCCTGCGCGAGTATGCACCAAAGTTTCCCTCTACCCGCACCTTGACCATCCCCCACACCCCCAATCTTTCTACTAAAACCCGTGCTGCCGTCCGGAAAGGTTCCACAGGAGGCATAGGAGGGACGGAGGGACGGAGGGAGGACCAGCAAGAATGCAGGCAGCAATTTAAGGCTCGGCCATTGGATAGGCGTATATTGGAGTCAACAGGGGAGATGGGTGTGCCTAAGGTGGCAAAGGGAGGGGTGACTCAGCCACAGCCTTTCCATTTTTCGACCGATTCTAGACTACGCGTGCGGGCTGCTCTAGGCTCGTCGGATTCGGCGGGGGAGCATGAGCAGCACCAGCAGCGTCGTCATCATCAGGAAGGGAGATTGTCGGCGCCGAGGCCTTTTCAGCTGGCAACAGAGCAACGGGGGCAACTGCACAATAGGGCATTTGAGGCTCGGATGACGCAAGACCGAGAGGCAGAGAAGGCCGCGCGGGAGGTCCACGCCCACCCCGTCCCTCACTTCCACCAGCAGCAGGCTCACGTCCAGCCCCAGCCCAGCACCCGACTTTTGACTAAATTTGAAGAGTTCCATCTCTCTTCCAACCACCGACACGAAGATGCTCAAGGCATGTGGCAGAGGGATGTGGAGCGGTTGACGGATGAAGAGCGGAAGCAGGTCCAGGGATCCGGTGCTCGTCGTTTCCCTGTCATGACGTTTCAACGCGGCTTGGAGACTAAGCTATCCGAGCGAGAGCCGCTCTTCCCTTACAGTCTCAACCTCAGTACCTCTGCTCGTGCGGGAGAGAGGAAGGCGTTTGCAGCCGACAAGCAGGTCCGGAACGAGGAGGCCCACTTGGAGAAAGAAGCACAGCGGAGGGCGAAGCAGAGGGTGGAGCAGGAGAAGATTCGGCATTTGCGCACGACGCCTGTAGTAGATTAGGGGGGGCTGAAATTTGTATCGAAGCCGATTCAACATAGCAGGCAACCGTTAGCATCTTATCCGTCGACGCGGAAGCTTACTGTCCCCATTTCCCCGCAGTTCAAAACAACAGAGCGCTCGCACATGCGGCCACAGCAGCAGCAGCAGCAGCAGCAGCAGCAGCAGCGCGAGTAAAAAGTAAAGGGAAGAAACGTGGAGACGGAAGATGAGAATGTAAGATTGGAGTGTAGACGAACGAGCATTACGACGGTTGGAGCTTTCTCCATGTGTGTATACGATGCTGATGGTGAAGGAGGGGGGAGGGATGACTTGGGGACTGCAAACGAATTTCATACCCTCCATCGCCTAGATGATAGAAGTTAAACAGTATGACGACGATCCGCACTCTCACATGTCGATGTGCCGTCGTAATAAGAGATAAAGAAAAAGAAAGGAACTGGGTGTGTTGTGTGGGAGAAAGGGATGGAAAGGATCATAAGAAAATGTTTCTATCCTACCTTTTCAAAAAGAAACGAAATAGAAATGGAAACAACGACAATGGAGGACGAAAATAATCAAAAGCGTCTGTGTTATCTCACCAAAAACTTGCCTTGGTTAAGCTTATTTTCTTCCAGCTTTCAATCTATTTACAGACCAAAATGAAGGCGGCCTCTCTCATCCCTCCTGCATGTTGCACTCATCACATGTTGTCGATTTTTCCCCTTCTACCACTTTAAACCTCACCTTCTCCACCCCGTCCTCCTTGCAGTTTTAGGCTTCCCACTAGCTGCCCCCGCAAGGCTCGCTTCTGAGATGTCCAGCCTATCATATGGATTCCCAATCACCCCCGCCCTTCCCTGCAGCATCATAATGTCGAACGAATTCCCCCCCGAGGCCCTGGGCACATTCTGGCTCGTTTCACACCAAGGTGCCCGCACGGCAGGGTGATGGAACGTATCTTTTCCTAGGTCCAAAATCTCCCCCGTGCGGGAAGAAGGCACCTTGCCAGGCCCACGCCAGAAGCGCACGTCCTTAGCAACGGCGAGGGAGAGGGGGACGTGGTTCTCCAGACGGCCATACCATTTAATGATGAGGTCTTTGGCGAAGTAGGTGGCGATGGGCAAAGGGAGGAAGAAGGGGATATCTTCGTAGGCGAACTTGGTGACAAGCATAACAAACACCACAAATTGAGTCACGAAAAGTCCCGTAAAAGTATACCGAAGAATGAGCTTGAACATCTTTCCCCCCGTCTCGTACTCAGGTTCGTAGACAAAGAGCAACTGCTGCTTGTACACCAAAAACGCGCCCGCGAAAAAGAAGAACCCCGCGGGGAGGATGAGCGGGGCGAGGCACGAATAACACATCGAGTAGACAAACAACAACGTGTGCTCAGCCAGGAATTTCCCATAATTAAATCCTCCCGGGTGCGTGAGGCTTCGACAGCCTATTACGACTTGGGCTCGGTTTTGCTCCGTGAGTTCATCGACAAACAACACCTTGACGATGTGCGTGAGGTAGGCCGGCATGCGGATCAGCTCGGAAGGCAATCCCGACAGAGCCTTGATGATGATAAAATTGATGAAGAATGCGGCTGGCTTGGGTAAGGTGCTACCAATTTGATTCAGGACCTCAATAGGGTTAGAGTAGGCGCGCTTGACGGTCTCGACCACTGAAGTGGTGACCATAAAAATGACCAGGGCATTGTAAAACAGAAAACCGAAGTACCGCTTAAACACGTGGTAATGCGATTCGGATATGGTTCGCGAGTCCTTGATAACCCTCCGCGTCAACACCCCGAAAATGGGAGGTATGATGGAGAGGAGGATGAGCAGAAGCAAAGGGGCAATCAGGGCCAACACGGCATTGATCCACCGATTCTCCTCATCCGATGTCGGCAACCATTTCTTGAGTCCAGGAAATTTTCTCTTCAGTGTCTCCACGCTGTTCAAGGCCGAAATAAAGGCAGTCGGAAAGGCGAACGCTATCGTGATCGCCAGTGTGAGTAAATGCCCCAAGGCCGTCCTCAAGTAAGACGTCACAAAATTAATGTCGATGTTACTCCACATAATATCCTCGGGCAACGGCGCCTCCTCCACAATTATCTCAAACGCCCTCTGGAACGTCACCGTCTGCCTCAAGATGGCCGTCGCTTCCAATGTACTTACAGTCACAAACGCTGTCCCATACACCTCACTACTTATAGGCTTCCGGAAAAATTGCTCCAACACTGCCTTACTCCTCGTGCTAATCTGCGGCCGCCGATCATCACACGGCAGCGTCGACGGCGAAAATGATCCATATTCCCCCACCATGTTCCCATCTCCGTCATTTCCCCTCCCTTCCCTTCCACGTGCCCCCCCCGTCGCCAGCCTTGCGTCCTCCGACGGTGGCGGTTCCACCTCTCTCTCCCCCCCCAAAGGCAAAATTTGCGCACCTCCCCCTTGGGAGCTCATCGCAATCCCCATGCCTGCCAAGCCCAACTCATCCGCAGACTCATCATTCCTATGCCTGTATCCCTTCTCCACTTCCTCCTCATCCCCATCTCCCTCCCTCCCAGGCACCGGCCCTCTCGGAGGGTGCAAGTGAAAAAGCCCCCCAGACAAATCAATTCCGTCTATGTCAATGTTTCGCCTATCCATATCATCCTTTCCCTCCTCCCCATTCAATCCCTCCACCACCACCTCTGTATTACATCCCTTCGCCTGCTCATGTGATCTTCCCCACTCCGCCTCCCCTGCATCCTGCTCTCTTTGGTGTTGTGACTGCAATTGCTGCTGCTCCTCGATATCTCCCCCCGGGGCCTTGAGTGCTTCAGCGAGAAGTGCGCGAGGCGTTTCCACCGCCATCGTCTTCGTCCCCGTCGGAGGAGGAGGAGGAGGAGATGAAGGAACAGGAAGTTCGCGAAGAGAGAGAGGGAGAGGTGAGCGTGTACGTCCTTCCTCCCCTCCTCTACCACCGCCACGAGATGCTACAGGGTGCCGCACACCACCCATAGGCAACGAAAGAGGACGAGGAGCCTCAGTAAGCTGCGGAGCACCGCTACGATGCCGGGGGATGGTAAGACTTCTCGGAGTCATAGGGGGAGAATGAGGGGGAGGGCCTAAGGACTCCTCCTCTGCCGAGGCCTCACTCCTGTCCTTGGCGCTGCTTCCTTCACCACCACGGCCACTGCTGGCGGTGCCACCTGTAATATCGCCACCAGGCATGTGGGAGGAAACGATTTCAATATCAAGGAGGCCGAAGTTTGAGGGATCGTTGTAACCGTAATAGAGCCGTCGGACTTCCTGTTGGGCGCATTCGACTACTTCGTTCAGGGTTTGGAGGCGCTCAGAGAGGAGGCGAATGTCATGGAGAAGGTCTTGTCGCCACTGTTGCCCTGTGCGGTTGAAGCACCGGTGAAGGCAACGCCACAAGCGGGAGTCGGGTTGGGCATAGAGGGCCATGGTGTGCTCGAGCTTGCGGTGTACGGTCGCCCGCTCTGTGACTAGAGCTTCAAGACGAGCGAGGCTCATCGTAAGCGTCACGCTCAGGACCTTGCCGATGGATTCACCGAGTTGCGGGCCGTGTGGAGCGAGGAGTCGGTCGAAGAATGCTTTGAGCACGGCGACATTGCGCATTTTAGGCGGGATGTGGGTGACCATAACAGAGTAATTGTGCGTCCGTGGCAGGGTGAGCCATTTGAAACGGAGGGCGATGTAGGAGCGGTATTCGAGCCAGAGCAATCCAACGGTGAATGCGGTAAATAGCCAAGTGGCAGCAATGTTGGTGCGATAGACATGCGTGTTCCCAATGCGGTTCCGCGGGGGGAGGTTGGCCATGGTGGTGAGGGCGAATTGGGAGTCGTTTGTTGCGGGGTTGCCATATTTTATGTTGAGGGGTAATAAGACCCCGAGGCCGAAAACGGAACAGAGGAGGAAGAGAATGGCGTAGAGCCGCTGGGTTCGAAGAAAAACGAGGGCGTCTAGGCCCACGGTGCGGAGGATTTCGTCCTCGGGGATGGTATAGATGTCTTTGACCCAGGAGAAAAGCCTTCGGGGGTGACGTTCCATTACCATGGGGGTTCGGTTAGGATGAAGATACCATCTTGGAGCGTAGGTGCGGGGAAAGAGATTGAACCGGTGGATGGTGCTGAATCCGAGGATTACGAGGAGGAAGATAGTGGTACCAGCAGACAAGGTTAGGAGGATGGCTTGCCCTGGTAAGTGGGATGTGTGGGGATTAAGGGAGAGAGAGGGGGACATGAAATCATACTAGGAGTTAGGGGCAAGAGGTTTGTCGCAAAGAAGGCGATATCGCAGTAGCTGCTGCGAGCAGCATGTCATATGATGACACTTCGGCACTCATCAAAGAGGGAAAGACGGCCTGTAGTCTTCTCTGGCGTTGCCTCTTTGAGCAGGGCATCGATGAGGCAGCCCCAATGAAATGCTGGCGACACAATGAGAAACCATTTATGTGCATATCGACAAGCACACCTTCTCCCATACGCTGCCACCAAGTAAATATGCAACACAGTACCCGCAACACGTACCTGAGATGGCAAAGGCCGTTTGAGGGTCAGGGATGCCCGGCATGCTTGTCGCCCTAGCACAGTGGCTCCGCCCCCTGCTGCTAATTGAAGAAAACGAATGTCAGAAGCTTCATTGCCATATGCCTTGCTGCCTTTATGTACGCACCTCGAGAGTGGTGGATGACCCCAAGAGGTACGGCACTGCTCAAGTCTCCTCTCTCAGCTTGCCCGTTTTTATGCCACTGTTCGCTCACGGAAAGCCCTGCGGACCCAGGGCGTCGTTGCTTTGGCTGTTCAGATAGGGCGTACTGGTCCTGCCCTGCTGGAGGTGCGTGTGCGTGTGGGGGGGGTGGGGTTGTTGTGCGTTATGCAGAGTACAGAGGTGAAGTGCTCGCCGAAAAACACAAAATGGCTTTGGGGGGGGGCATTTCACTACTCCAGAGGAATACATAAACGATCCCGCTCCGTTAACATTCACAGGGTAGGCCACATGAGTCAGAATTGGCACCTAAGACAACAGCGACAGCGCCTTCTTAATTCTTTGCCAGCAGCACCCGCGCGTCTTTTCATCAAACTGCTCCACTCCCTCCCTCTCGAGAAAGGTGAAAGGGAACAGGAGGTCAAGGGAGGGGAAAGTGGCAGCAGCATTGATCCGGCCAAGGCCACTTGCAGGACCGTCCTCGGCAGCCGATACATGGAAGAGATTCGATGCTTGGGGACGGTTGTGAAGCACGACGAGGTGAATGCAGGGTTATGGCTTGATGATGGGACGGGAGTCGTCTATGTGCAGCTGGATAAGCAGGCCCTCCTCCCGGCAGTAGGGGAGCTGTGTGAGGTGGTGGGGCCAATGAAGCTTGTGGGGTTATCAATCGACCGTGGAAATCAACAGCAGCAGCCGCAGATATCTGAAGTCCACCGCATCATCGCGGCTCAGCGCGTGTTTATTCCCCAGGACCCTAACTTCGAGACCGCCTTCACCTTGTCGACCATAGACCTCTTCCGCACCGTTTATCTGGCCCACACCCCGCCTCTGTCTTTGCATGAGACCCCGTGTCATGTCGCAGCAAATAGACCATCTCCTTCTCCTCCTTCTCCTCCTTCTCCTCCTCCTCCACAAGCATCCTCTGCACCGCCCTCCCCCTCGCTCCCCTTGTCCTCGTCCTTGTCCTCGTCATCCGCATCGATCGATGGCATGATCCTAAGCCACATTTTGCACTTACAATCTAACGGGAAAGCCTTTAACGGTGTGGGCGTTCAGGCACTTCAGGGCCTCGTTCCCTCCCTGCCTGAATTGGAGGCGAGCCTGTCGCGGCTGCAGATGGAAGGGCTGGTCTATTGCATGCAAGGGCGTTTTTACCCGCTTTGACAGTACCGTGGAGAGAAACGGTAGCACCCGAGAGTGAGCATACATAAGGGCGGATAAATGGAAGCGTTACACAGAAAGCACGATGTGGAGTCTAATAAGAAGAAAAATAAGACGATCAAGAGGAAGGACCAGTTTCTGTTGAAGATAGACAGACGGTGATTGTAGATAGACAGAGGGCGATTAAGAAATGGACTGAGGATAGCTGGTTGACTGTGGACAGAGAAAGCAAATGAAACGAACCATACTGAACTTTTCGTAGCCACGCTTTTCTATTCTTCTACTTCTTCTGCACCTTGTTCAAGTCCACCCTCAGCGTCCAATTCATCTCTCATTTCTTCTTCTGCACTACTGCTTTTATTTCCCTCTTCCCTCTCCCCATCCTCCCCTTCCTCCTCCTCCTCATCGTCGGCCTCCTCTTTCTCCTCCTCTTCTTCCTCCTCTTTCTCCTCGTCCTCCTCGTCCTCGTCCTCTTCGTCCTCGTCCTCTTCCTCTTCCTCCTCTTCCTCCTCCAAAACCTTCCTTGCCTTGGCCGCTGCCTCCCTCTCCTCTTTTTCCCGTTTCTTATCCGCCAACTCTGCCTCCACCGCCACCCGCAATCGACACGACCTCCCCACATGGTAGTCACCCAGCTTAAAATAAAACCGACAGTCCTCCCTGGGTTCACACCTCAACGACGACCACCGCCAATCGCATTCGGGGCTAGTGGCTGGCGCGTAATAAGCCAACACTTCTTCCAACTGTCCCAGGCCTCGAAGCAGAGCCCGTTGGGCCTGTACGAGCACATTGTCATCATTGCCCTCGTCGTGCGAGTCCGCGTCACAGAGCGCGACAGCTGTGGTGTTGTGGTTGACCCGGCAAGAGCGAGAAAGGGTATAGTCGCCCAGTTGGAACTGGTAGGAGCACCGGCATGTGGGTACACACTTGCATTGGCTGTAGCTCCAGGAGCATTGCCGGTCCGTTTTGGGGGTGAGACGGGTGGTGATGTAATCAAAGACGGTTTGGGAGACGCTGTGTGGGGGGTGAGGGAGATGGGAATTGAGATAATTGGAGGGAGGGAAGGAGGGGAGGTGAATGAATGAAAAGCAACAGCGCCCAAGCTCGCAATTGCATCCATGTCCTCATTCATATACCCACCATCCACATCCCTCTCGCGTAAACGTACATTTCAAGCATACTCGTGTTGTCATCCTCTAAGCTATCGAGCGAATACCTTATCTCCTCGCCATCCGCCTGTACCCGCCGCTCAAGCTTGTCCAGCCGCTCTACGATCGAATCGAAAGGCACCTCTCCCCGTCTAACTCCGCCATCACCATTACTGCCAGCAACTTTTTCGGTTGCTTTCTTGGCCCGGGTCATCTTTTCCCGGCCTTGCTTGAGTGTCTCCTTCCCCCTCGACGAGGCAGCCGCGTCAAGTTCATCCAGCGCACGGCCAATCGAGACTTCTACGTCCCCCGCCGAGACTGGAACGGCTTCCTCCCCCTCAACCGGTAACCCCTCGAATGCATCCACGCCGTCGTTTATGTTGTCGACCTCCTGCGCGGCTGCAAGCGCAGGCAAGACGAGGAGGCACCCTCCCATGGAGAGGAGAGGGAGGAGGAGAAGAAGAGAGGGCGTCCTCATACTGGCTGGAATTGCTGGTGGCCACCTGGCACAATTCCGTACGGGTACTTGCGCTCTTGTGAAAGTGGTGGATAATCAAAGAAGGTGGCAGCGTAAATTATTGTGGTTGACAGTAGAAGGGGGATGAATGTGAGACGTCCGCCGCGTTGACGGAGACGTATGAGCGACGCCTTTGCTTAACACAGCTACCTTGTGCCACCAGGGCAGTAATCGCATGCCCGATTGCCACGGCACCCTTTTTGCCCCGCGTTGTACCTTTAGGGCAGTGGGACAGCACGGATCTATCATTCGCCTGTCCAAGCGCGTTTCAAAAGTACTCATTCATCCAAACCATCTCTGTCAACAAGACAGGCAGACGAAGCACCACCAATGCTGTCGCAATGGCTCCCTGACCCAGGTACGGAAGCATCTTCGGCAGAGAGTGTCCTCCCTTTTGCGAGGAGCGGAGGCAGCCGGCCTGGGCATGGTGGGCTCGCTGGTGGTGGCACTGGGAATGGGGTAAGGGGTAGAGATGGGGGCCCTGCCCGCGGGGGGGGGCTTGACCTCGACCCGAGTAAGGTGGTGGAAGCACATCGGCACGCAACGCAGGCAGAGGAGCTAAGGCGAGACGGACGATTGCTCGAAGCGTTGCAGGAGCACTTGGAGGCATCACATTGTTTCCTCGAGGCGGCGGAGCTGCTGCGCGATGCGCATGGCGTGGTACGTGCCAATAATGATTTTGTGGGGAGAGATATGTGTGTGTAGACCTTGCTATGCTCGAGGGAGGAACAAGGAGAGACCGTATGCTAAGCGCTTATTGACGTGCAGCAGTTTCCTTAGACTTCTTACTTAAACAGCACCCCTTTCTGTCTCATCCCCCTCTTATCCTTTTCCTACTCCACTCCCCTCTACTTAGACGGGCGCTGCCCTTGTCCTCCTCTCCGACGGACATGCACGCCAAGCCCATACACTCCAACAACTTCTACAAAAAGGAAAGACCGCTGCCTCCGAGACACTTCCCAAGACCACGCCCCGTCTTGTCCCCATGCCTCCTCCTCAACCCAAAGGGTTGGCTGCCGAAGGCTCCATGTACTCCTCGACCATGGTGTGCAGTACCGCCAGTCTCGCGGGCACCAATGCAACAGCAGTGACAGCAGGCACCGCTGCCGTGGATGATATGCTGGCGTTGGAGCGAGCATTGCAAGCTATCGGCTCTCAGCCTCTGTTTTCGAGTGGTGCGTACCAAGGAGGGTGGGCGGGTGGAGGGCTCAATGCAGGGCCTGGTGGACGTTATTTGTCATCGACCTTGGGCGATTCCTTTTTCCTGGTAAGCAACCGCCATGCTGCTGCAAGGGAGGGGGCGTCGATGAATTGGGAGGGAGGGAATAGCGCCGTGAGCTCTTCCAGGCAGGCGTTACCCCCTAGGGGAGGCGCCGTAACAGGGGCGGTATGTGGTATTGGTGCTCAGGGAGTGTCGGGCTTACCTCCCCGAGCAGTAGGAGGAGGAGGGGAAACCACAGAACGAGCTTCCCGCATTACCGAAAGTGTGGGCACGAATTTGTCGTCATCGAGTAGGAGTCCTCCTTCCTCAGTGGCAGAAGATTTGGTGTCGGCACCCTCCTCCTCCTCCTCTACCGCTGGAGGTGGTAGTGGTGGTCGTGGGGGGGTTGGCTTTTTGGAAGGTGTAGAAGCGATGCAGCAAGATGAGGTGATGCGTCTGCTTGGATGTATGAAAACGTTGGGGGATGAGAATGCAATGTTGATCAAGCAGGTGGAGGATGGGGGGCGAGTGCGACTGGAAAACGAGAGGTTGAGGAGAGAGATGGGTGAGTTTCAGGAGCAGTATGCGAAGAAGTTTCGAGATCTAAGATCGGCACTGGAAGAGTTTAGGCGTAAATATCCGAGTGAGAACAATCCGACGAATCACGTGGCGTCAGCAAGGGAGACGGCGCGTGTGAAGACGCTGGAGAGTGAGATAGAGAGTTTGATCGTGCGTCTGAACAGGGAGAGGGAAGCCGGGAGGAAGAAGGATGCGATGATTGCCAAATATCAAGCATGGTACAATAAGCTCAGGCAAAGCGTTGTGCATAAAAAGGGTGGCGTGGTAGGAGATGGTGGTTTGGGAAACCAGCAGCAGCAGATGCAGCAGCAGCCGCAGCCGAGGGTAGGGGGCGCTAGAGCTGGCAGCAGCAGCAGCAGCAGCAGCAGCAGCAGCAGCAGCAGCAGCATTCGTCCGCCACAAGCGCGATAGGGCAAGATATTCTATGATCAAAATTATATACACGAAACATGTAAGAAAAGAGAAGAAGAACAGGAATGTACAGACTCACAACAGAAAGAGCCGAGAGCCGAAGTTGAAAAAGAAATAGCGCGACTGCCACATGTCTCCCTTTCCGCTTTTCGCCAATAATTTGCTGACCTTCTTTCTCCTTCTGCCTTTTGGGCTTTGAAAAAGTTTTATAGACCTCGATCTCCTCTTGTTAATTTCCTCCTTAAATTTACGTAACCTTTTTACTGATATTCTTCACCCCACTCCCCAAACACGACAGCAGCACAGTCCCTGTCTCCCTGTCTGCGCGAATCTTGAAGATTACCCCAAATGCCTCCCTCACCAAGCGTAACGTTTGAATCGCATGCGATGACAGTTGACCAACTCGTACCCTTGACACATCCTCGGGTCCGAGCGCCATTAACAACAACACTAACGCCTGCCCGACCGAATCCACACAGCCACCCCTTCTCACTTCCTCAAGCAACAACGCACTCCCTCGCTGCCCAATCTCCTCCGGCAATGACCCTTCCTCTGCGTGAACATCGATCGCCACCAGACAACCCGTCGTGCTCTCTGCTACTAAACTTAAACCATACCCGGGACTCTCACCCCCCGCCGCTCCCTTGTAATGATCCGTGTGCACAAACACATCAGGCAATAATCGATTTAGCAGCCCCCTTGCAGAGGTCACGACGCGATTGGCGAATTGAGGAGAAACTTTGGCACAATATGCCACCCCTCTAACACGTCTTATCAATCCCGCGTCCACTAAATTGCATGGCTGCAGCTCCCGCACGATTGGACATGTAAACACTACCAACCCTCCTCCAGATGGGGGCAAGCCCCGCTTTTTGACCTTGAGGTCCGCACCTTCCGCACCAAAGTACGATAGCAGGGGAAGTATTGCCCCTTTAAAGTTATCCACAGAGACATCGAGAGTATCGTTGGTCAGTCCTGTCAAGGACAAAGCCAACGGCTCCTTCCCAAACACGGCCAAGGGCAAAATGCCCTCCAAAAACCAGCCGATCGACCGAGCTGTCCCGCAATCATGGGCGTGCCGTCCGCCCGTAATAATGCCTGGGACATAGCGTAGTACCGTGCCGGTCTCATTGATCTCCACCTGGCACCCGTTTGTAAGACGCTCCAGCAGCCGCAAGAAGCTTCCTTCGAAGTCCCGCAAGCCGGGCTCCTCGTCGTCGGCCCGTATCTGGGTGATAAGCAAGGGCCGTCCACTCAGAGTGGCACATACGAGACGCTGTCGGAAGTGGCTGGACCCCTTAAGTTTTATCGTCGACATTATGGGTTGGCTTTGAGACGATTCGGAAGAGTTGTTGGGTGGGAGATGGGGGGTGGAGCGTGGCCAGTGGAGTAGGGGGATACGTCTCTCTCTGCTTGTTGTTGCCTGTATTTGTATGGCGTACGAGACGGGGAAAAGGGGCGAGTAGTGGCATGAGGATAGAGAGACAAAAATCGAAACGAGCAGAGTCTGGTTGAGGCGGTGGAGATGTAGTGGATGAGAAAGACGTAGTGGGTGGAATAGAGAGGAGAGGAGGAGGAAGTGGGCAACGAGTCTAGCGAGCAGATCCCGTCGTTCTTTGTTGCAATTTCCAGAGCACTCAAACTCACGCGGCAAGCAAGTCTAAGGAGTCTCACTCATTGTGGGACAAGCTTAGCTCCTTGCCCGGTAGCACTGCGCATACTTTTCCTCTGTTTGCTGCGGCATCCACTTCTAAACTCACAACACTCTCCCCTAAGAGGCTTACGCGAACAACAGAAGCCTCCTCTTCAACCTCCAACTCCACGGCCTCAACCCATAATAAGCTAAACATGCTCTCCACTTTGGCATCGGGTTTGAAACGAGGTACGTCGACTTTGTGGATGAAGAGATCCCAGACCCTTGTGTGGCCATGCGGGTTCCATACCGATTCAATCTCTTTTGCACCTCCCCCCATGTGTAATTCTGTCCCATTGCCTGGCAAACAAGCGACATGTTTTCAACTCCCTTTCCACGCCATTGGTGTTTCTGCCATGTCCAGCTCGTAACCGATGTGGCGGGGCTCAGATTCCGATTACCATTTATATCCCCCATCTCCCCTCCGACCGCGGCCGCACCTATTTCGGGCTGCTTGGCTATTTGATTGAAAGGGTCAAATGATTCTATCCTCATTTGCTGGGAAGTTTTCCTAAATACTTACAGTTACCTCAATCTGTTTATCCTGTTGCCCTCTCCCTCCCTTTGCTCTCCGCCCATCTCCTCCCGCAGCCGCCGCGCAGCCCATCACCTTACGGATGGCCGGCTTGACTCTTGCGCGGGCCAGTATGATGACCATCTCCCGCGCCTCGACGCCCGCCGACTCGCACTTCATTCTAACCGCCACGGGTCCTGACCGAGCAGGTATTGTGTTTGATATTGCTAAGTTGGTTTTGGACAATAACGGGGATATCCAAGAATCCCGGATGATGCGCATGGGTTGTGACTTCTCCTTAATGATGCGCGTTGCCGCCCCCAAACCTGATGCCGATCAAATCACTCGAAAATTGAGCAAAGTCGGCGGCATGTCTGTCATTACCCACCCGGTGACTGCCGAAAGAGCTAATCAGATCGTTCCCAAGCCTGTGTGGAAGGCGATTTTTTCGGTTGAGGGTGTGAACCATCCTGGCTTGGTTTACAAAGTCACTGAGTTGTTTTTTGCGCGGGGCTTGCGCGTGGAAAAGCTACATACCGAGACGAAAATTGCGCCATTCGGGGGCACGGTCCTATTTTTGATGGATGGGACAATCATCTCGGAGAAGGCGATTGATTTTAAAGAGTTGAAGGAGGCGAGTGACAGCTTGAGCTCGTTTTTGGGGATCGACTTGGAGTTGAAGCCAGTGCCGGCGAATGATCAGTAGGAAGGCGGGAGGCTAGGTGGAAGGGAGGGTAGTGGCGATGGTGGCGTACAGTGACTTAATGGGGAGGAGCAAATCAATTATGCCTTTTTTGGCATTTTTCTATTGTCTATCTGCGGTACTACAATTCGTTGTTATACAGTCACGGATGGAAGAAAGAAGCAGCAGTAGAGTAGGGGATAAACCAATGAGATAAGGGAGCTGATGTAACGAGACCAGGACGCCTGAAATTAAAGATAGAAAAACCACAAGTAGAGCCAGGAGCGATGACCATCTTCCATTTCGTTTCTTCACAACAGTGCTTTTGCTTTCTTCGCTTCTACTCTCTCCTTACTGGCTACCATGACATTGTTCACTTCTTTCATTTCTCCTTCCCTCTCTCACACACATCCCACCCCTTCGATTTCCTTCTGCCCTTCTTCCCTCGGGGTCTAGTCTTATTTTGATTGAACCGATGCGTGAATTGGATCGAGTGACTTGTATGACGGGCACACACACACATGACGACGACAGGTGAGGACTTGAAGGACCTAAGGCATGACACCTAAAAGGAAGGAAGGCCGAAAGACGACGGCAGAAGTGGGGATCTCTGAAACCAGATCCCTTCTCCTCTTCACTCCCTCCTCCTGATCCCACACACACCAGGTGTCGGCGGCCTTAGTACTCCTCGCCTTCATCCCCCTCGCCTTCCACGGAGGAGTCGGCCCCGACCTCTTCGTAATCCTTCTCCAAGGCAGCCAGATCCTCTCGGGCCTCGCTGAACTCGCCCTCCTCCATGCCCTCGCCCACGTACCAGTGCACGAAGGCACGCTTGGCGTACATGAGGTCGAACTTGTGGTCGATGCGGGACAGAGCCTCAGCGATGGCCGTGGTGTTGGCCACCATGCACACCGCGCGCTGTTTGGGGCGTAGGGGGAGGGCAGAAGGGGCAGTGGAGAAATACCCACAAACAATATCAAACGAAAGGCCGAGGCGCGAAGCGGCACCATCATGCACACGACAGCAGGCAAACAGGGAGGGAGAATGAAAGAAAATCTTACCTGCACACGGGCCAGGTCACCGCCGGGGACGACGGTGGGAGGCTGGTAGTTGATGCCGCACTTGAAGCCAGTGGGGCACCAGTCAACAAATTGGATGGTGCGCTTAGTCTTGATGGTGGCCACGGCGGCGTTCACGTCCTTGGGGACGACGTCACCGCGGTACATGAGGCAGCAGGCCATGTACTTCCCGTGGCGGGGGTCGCACTTGGTCATCATGTTGGCCGGCTCGAAGACCGAGTTGGTGATCTCGGCCACGGACAGCTGCTCGTGGTAGGCCTTCTCGGCGGAGATGACGGGCGCGTAGGATGTCAGCATAAAGTGGATGCGGGGGTAAGGTACCAGGTTGGTCTGGAACTCGGTCACATCCACATTCAGGGCACCGTCGAAACGCAAGGAAGCAGTCAGGGAGGAGATCACCTGTCAGAAAGGAGGGAGTGGAGAAGGGTGTTTTGCGTGTTTGATTTAAAGGAGGAGCGGGGGGAGGGAGGCAGTGTTATAGTTACCTGGGCGATCAAACGGTTGAGGTTGGTGTAGGTGGGTCGCTCGATGTCCAAGTTACGACGGCACGTATCGTACAAGGCCTCGTTATCCAGACAGAACGTAACATCCGTGTGCTCCAGCAGGGCGTGCGTGGACAAGACGGAGTTGTAGGGCTCCACCACGGCAGTGGCCACCTGTGGGGCAGGAGTCACGGCGAATGAGAGCTTGGACTTACGCCCATAATCCACCGACAGGCGCTCCAAGAGCAAGGCACCTAACCCGGAGCCAGTGCCCCCGCCTGTTGCATGGAAGATGAGGAACCCCTGGAGGCCCGTACAGTTGTCCGCCAACTTGCGCACTCGGTCCAAGACCAGGTCGACGATTTCCTTGCCGATGGTGTAGTGACCACGGGCGTAGTTATTCGCCGCGTCCTCCTTGCCAGAGATGATCTGCTCAGGGTGGTACAGCTGGCGGTAGGTGCCAGTGCGCACTTCGTCACACACGGTCGGCTCCAAGTCAACATACACTGCGCGGGGCACATGTTTTCCGGCACCAGTCTCGGAGAAGAAGGTGTTGAAGGCATCGTCGCCACCGCCGATCGTCTTTTCGGACGGCATCTGCCCATCGGGCTGGATGCCATGCTCGAGGCTGTGTTGGGAAGGGGGGTGAAGGGGAGGGAAGGAGAGGCAAAAAAATGTGCGAGTGGGAGGGGGAAGGCTGTACAGGAAGGAAACGCGTCTGACTCTACTCTCTCTTTGACAAGCTGAACGAATACTGTGCAGTCTTCGCCGGTGGACCCAGTCCACGAAAAGAACCCCATCTTTCTGCGCGGCTTCACGCGACAAACGGCAAGTCCCCTGTCACATCCTCATACCCGTAACCGTCAACTTACGTACCAGTAAAGCTCCCAGCAGGCATTACCAGTCTGGATACCGCCCTGGCCGACGTGGATAGAGATGCACTCACGCATGGTTGTTGTTGAATAGTTTTTAAGGGTTGAGAGGCTGTAGTGTGGGGGGACTTGGCAGGCAAACGGGGTGAACCGGAAGCGAGCAAAGAGTCTCCTGCAAGTAATATAGTTGTGGTGAGAAGGGCACTGGTGAGCTGTGTGGCGAGAGGTGTGTGGTGAGGGTTGGCGCGGGCGGAGAGCTCGCGAAATTTTTTGGAAGCGACCACTCTTCTTCGGCATACACGCAAGAAGCTGTAGTCGTCACCAACGCCTTTGCGCAGACCTCAGCCTGTCCGCACGCATAACAATGGCCTACGCGTCCCTGGTACGGACGAGGGAGTCGGTCTGCGAGGTGGTGGGTGTGCAAAAGAGGGGGGAAAAGCGCACCGAAAACGTGGAGGGAAGACATGGAACCCCGGTTTTCGGCGGGGTGCGAGACTTGTTATTCAAAAAAAGCACAAGCTTGCGCCTGCACCCAGGCCTCATCCATGCTTCAGGTGGCAAGCCGTGAGGTAACTGTCCGGGAGGAGAGGACGGGTAATCCTGGAGTGTACCAACAAAAAGCACAAAAATGGCTTGACGAATCGTCCAGTCCCTTAAGAGGAGGGGGGAGCAACGAATGAACGAAACCAAAAGCGTTGCATAAGCCGTCAGCAGTTCGCCAAATCGCTCGTGACCTCACGGCCGGGCACACTCTCATACTCCCATGCACGTGCCTCGCCTCATGAGATCTGGGAGCGGGGAAACAGTGCGGTCTCTTGTGTCGTGTTTTGTTTTTGGATTTTGCTAGGGACAACAAGGCATTGTGCTGTCTATCCTCAAATCCTGCACACCCCTTGACAAAAAATACCTGATGAATAAGAGGGCGCCGGTAGGAGTTCTGCCTCTCGCGAATGTGTGCCGTCTCTGCGTGCCGCAAGCGTGCGCAGCCTCTTAAGTGCACACGCGCTGTCCCATAACACCCCGCAAAAAATGATTTCTTTTAATTCTCTGAATTGAAATCCCACCACCTACCGAACCCAACCCACAGAATTGTTCACAGCACCATCCTTATAATTAAACCTTTTGCGGCCCCGACCTGAAGTATCGTAGCTTACCTCGGCCGCCCTTCATCCAGTACAATGCATACAGCAACATCAAATAACGCATTCACCTTATTTTGGACCCCATTCCTGCTCTTTGCCACCATGGTAGCCGCCACGCCAGACTCCGCAGCCTTTGTGCACGCCTCACCCTTTCCACGACGGGTTGTCACATCGATCACTTCTGCAACCCAGCGGTTTTGCGCTGCGGCCTTCGCAACCAGCCCCCGTCCATTTGCCACCACCACGATTCGCAGCATGCGCACAACGCTTCACGACGAGATGTCGCCGAGTGGTCGATGCCCCACGCAACCAAACAATGCGGCCTCCAGAGGCTCCGACTCATCTAGCAGGAGGATGAGGAGCAGCAGCAGCAGCAGCAGCAGAAGCAGCAGCAGAAGCAGCAGAAGCAGCAGCAGCAATTCTCGTCCCCGTTCACATCAAAACCAAGAATGTGAGCGGCCCAAGGCACAAAAACCCGTCTCATCCTCTTCCTTGACGAGCATGAGCCAAGCCGCAGCTGGGCGCCAACAACACAATATGGGGGAGTTGGAGGTTGTTGGAGCGACTTTGGCACTGCTGATGGCACGTGCCTTGGACCCTTTCCTAAATCCTGCACCAGTACAGAATTATGCTTTGTTGATATGCGACATAGCTTTGCTAATCACGTTTCGTACGGTTGAGGACATGATCTTGACTCCGTTCCCCACCGTTGACGTGGTGGCCTCACCTGACTTGATCAAGACTGGATTGCTGACTTACGCGGACCCGTTTGCCGCTGCGTCGCACATTATCAGTGTTATCTCGGATGGGTCCACTCTAGGGTGCTTTTGGCTCGCAGCTGTAATGCTTGGTCGTGCTCAAGCGGTTGAGTGGGATGTGAGTAGTAGCTATGCTCTCTCCACGTGGACGACTTTTCGGACGTGGTATTCTCTTGTGAATCTCCGGCTCGGGGTGCTCTTCTTGCAGGTAAGTTTAAGGTGGGAAGAAAGATACGATGAGTGTTGGTGACATGGCCTGTTCGCATATGCAGTTTGGTACGAGATGAAGCTCCATGGATTGCTTTCCTTCGCATGTTTACGCTCTCCAATGCTGTCCAACAAACAAAAGCTTATTTAGATCCCAAAACCATAGGCTCTCTCGGTACAAGAAGGCGTGGATCTCCAGCATTTTCAATCGGAGATGAGCTTCGCTCTAATTACGATGCTGTGTTGGCGGTGGCTAAATGTCAGCATCGGTAAGGCCTTCTTTTGAGTAGTCTGCAGTATATTTTATATTAGAAAGAGAGTGGGTAGCATTGTACAGAGACAGTATTTTCATTTTTTGATTTTTATGTTGATGGTAGAAATACGCATGTGCTACTAGTTTTCAAACTCCTTTCCATCCGTAGAAGTAGAAGTAAACATGTGAGGGTTATTTTTCCCTGAGGGATTGATCGATTCATTCCTTTGTGAGATCGATGTTGACCTTGGTCGAGCCTCTCAATTTATCTGATGGGTCATCATCAACCATTTACGAATCAGGTGGGGGGGAGACTGTGCAATGGTTAGGGTGGGGGAAGGGAACTTGTGTCGCCTTTCACCTCTGTCCAAACTTGGGGGATGCGGTGACAATAAAAAGAGAGAGAACAGAACACGCACCTGAAAAAAACAATACCTTGCCTACAGACATGCTCTCGCTGTTGCTGTTGCTGTTTCCATGTAAACTGTGGAGTGCTGGATGGGCCGTCAATGTCGGCGGAGAAACAACGCACACTCTTCGCACTCACTCGCTCGCCACGGAGAGCCACACGTCCACCTCGCAGGCGTATCCTCCATTCCCTACTCTAATTCTATTTTGGGCACACTTTCGCCAATCCATGCATCGTTTTCATCGGTAACATGTCGAGCATACGATCTTTTTAGATCGTATCTGCATGTTGTAGGCGCCGCGTCTCGCCGTGTCCCTGTGTCCTTCCAGCAAGCCACCCCAGCACCATTGTCATCAGCTGTTGTTCAAGCTTGGTGCATCCCATTCATCTTCCCTTTTCTCCTTTCTCTCTTCACCATGCCCCACAGAGCCAGCCATGAAGGGTGCTGCTGTGATGCTGTTGGCCGCCGGCTTATCGGTGGCATCAGCTTTCGTGCCCACCGTGCCCCACGTAGCCTTGACGGCCGGACGGCAGCACGGCGTGGTCTCCATGGGCCTGAACGCGGAGCTGACCAAGACATATCCCCGTGACTTTAAGAACATCCCCACGGGCACCAGCTATGGCAAAGGTGAGGACGCAAAGCTTAACAAGGAAATTGAAAATCAGATGCAGGAATATTTGGAGAAGCAGCTCATGTCCGTGCTGAAGACGACGGCTGACATCAAAAAGAAGCCCGTCTTCACCACGGCCCTCATTGCGGGCGACTGTGTGATCCTGGATGCCATTGCCAAGGCCGGCCTGCTGGACAAGATCGATATTGTCTTCATCGACACGTTTTTCCTCTTCCCCGAAACGCTGGATTTCTTGCGCGAGGTGGAGGCGCACTACGGCTTCAAGGCTAAGATGTATCACTGCGCGGACTGTCCTACTCAAGAGGCTTTCTATGACAAGTATGGCGCCGACTATTGGATGGAGGACATTGACCAGTACGATTTTAAGTGCAAGGTCGAGCCACTGCAGCGTGCTCTCAAGGAGTCTGGCACCGACGCCTGGATCAACGGCCGTCGGAGGGACCACGGGGCGGAGCGCGCGTCTTTGCCCGTGTGGGAAGGTGACAAAGTGAACCCCATAGCTTTCTGGACCTTTGAGGACTGCTGGACATATTTGCGCAAACATAATGTGCCCTATCATCCTCTACACGACGTGGGATTCTCCTCCCTGGGTGACATGCAGAGCACGGCGAAAGTCCCTCTGGAGAAGTGGATGACTTACGGTGGGGAGCGCAGCGGACGCTTCCAGGGCCTGACCAACAAAGACGGGTCTGCCAAGACTGAGTGCGGCATCCACACAAATAAGTAAAGTTTGAGGGGCGTCGAGACATGATAGAAAAAGGAGAGAGATTGTGAGGCGTCATCAGAGAGGAGAAAAGTAGAAGAGAGTTCTCACAACCAAACAAGAGAGACGGGCGAAATTTTTATGTGATGCCACAAAAATATGGAAGCGGGGTGGGGGGCTCGAGAGGAAGGTATGCATTGAGAGTCTTTAGAGAAAGTCAGTGAAAAAAAGCAAGATGCGCTACAGCAATATTTCTTTATTCCTGTTTGTCGCCTTCTCTCCGCTGCCCCTTACCAGCAACAGTATCATGCTTCCTCTTTATGTACGTTTTTAAATCTCCCAAAACCCCTTATCTCCGTTCCTCTCCAGGTCCCCTATAAGAATGTACACGCCCCGAAGAGTTGGCACCCACCAAGATATTTCGGGTGGGATGAAACTGATTAATGGACTGCACGCTATTCATCCACTCCGACCGCACCGATGCAATCTGGAAGCCAGAACTTGCCGAAAACACCTCAATGCGCCTGGGCTGTTCTAAACTACCAATCACAAATGCATCGGGGTGCTTCGGGTCCCAGGTTGGCCAAAACTTTGAGAGCCATCGGCCTGTGTTATTATTGTGCTTGATGCGATAGTGGGCAGTGGTCACGTCCGGGGGGTTGGAAGCGGTAAATTTGGCTGCGATGGGATCGGCGTGCAGGTAGAGCATATGATTCTGACAGGTTATGAGGAGATGGGCCCCCGTGGGATTGAAGGTGGCATTGTTGATGCTGTTGGTGTGTGCGATCGTCCAGACCTCTTTCTTCGGCTTTCGGTCATCCCACAGAGTGACCGCACGATCGGTCGAAGACGACACAAATAAATGTTCCCGCGTTGGGTGAGCCTCGATGCTATTCACCTTTTTTCCGTGCGCCTCCCCATGGACCCAAGCCAGCGTCCGCGAACGAACGTCGAGCAGACCCGTGCTGCCCTCGTGACCTGCCAAGTACAACTTATCAGGAGAGTGGGCTGCCTGCGATGCACACGTGAAACCCGAATCCTGGAATTTCTCGTCCGTTGCCACCAGCAAATCAAATGCCTCTTTCTCCAAATCGAGACAACGAACAGTACCGTCGTGAGAAGATGAGATTAGCTTTGAGGGGTCGCCGGGGGAGTACTGCATCGAAGAGATCTTGGCAATGTGTGGGCGGAATTGAAACACGTCCTTGTCCCCATCCACCCGCCACACGCCCAAGTGCCCGTCTACGTCTGACGCCACCACCACCAAGGTCCGTTCCGAAGGATGCACCACCATAGAGGTCACCCGGGACGGGGTCAGCTTTAAGATATCCTCTTCGGCCAAGGTCAAGGCTGCCAGTCGCTCTACGTAATCCATGTCGGGCTTCTTTTTCTTGCTCGAAGACGAGGATGAGGCAGAAGCACCAGGCGCCAGACCCTTACCTTTCGATGTTAACGACCCAGCTTCTTGCTCCGACAAGAGCTGCTTGAGCAGCCCTAAAAAATCAGCACCACCTTCCTCCGAGCGATTCAACGTCTCAAGTGTTAAAGGGCCTTCGTCCATGCGCTTCTCCTCCTCTCTCGCTGACTGTGCCTCCACCTCCATGATGAGTTTTTCTTCGCTATAGAACGGAGCATCCTTGCCTTCCATCCGCGCGGATCGCCGAGTAGGCGCGCGGGGCTCCCGCTTGACGGGCTTGAGGCCAGGATTGCTGCCCACGGTCTTTTTGCGGACCTGTTGAATGCGCTGAGCGGCGGCATTCAAGCCCATCTCCGATCGAGTGGCCCCCAAACCTAAAGATCGCAGAACCTCCTGGTTACGTCGAATGTTCTCCAAACGCTCGAGCTCAAAGGCTGACATGGCACTGCTTTCGTCACCTCTATTACCGTTCATGGCTATCGTGCCCTCGATCGCAGATGGGACCACCGTCAGCTCTTCCTTCACATGCACATCATTATTCTCGACCACAGGGCAGGCACGCGTCGATCGACGACGCGCTGTTGCGGTGTATGTGGGGACGGAATGCATGTGAGGGAGTGGATGACGTGGAGAAGGGAGGTTTTATGTTTCCGCGTCGTCTCCCTATACCCACTTTGCTCGCGCGATGCCTACCTACTGTGTCTTCCTCGCTCGACTTCCCCCCTGTCGGCCCATCCGATACAGCCTTACGTTTGTTGCGAATGGCCGTATTGTTGCCGCGTTCAGCTGTGCTTTGGCGCATTGTCGCCGTGGGAGTCTCCTGTTTGATGGCAACTCCCTTTCCGCTGGCCGCCTTTTTCAGGTTCTTGCCCGCCATGGCTTGTCTGCGCGTGTATGTGGTAGGTGCACGTGTGTCGAGTGAGGCGCAATATCGTTGACAACGATGGAGTTGAGCACGCAAAGGAGGGGGAGGGGGGAGGGGGGGCACAAGGAGGCGGCGAATAATCGTTTTGCCGCAGCCGCATCGTCATCGGCAGCAGCACCACACTTTGACCACACTCGGTTCACCAAGATCTTCGTGCTTCAAAAGACAGGCGGAAGAAGCGGCATGGGGAAAGATAGAGCCAAAGACCGGAAGAAGACTCAGACGTCGAGTTCTAGGTAAGTCACGATGTTGGGTGGTCTTGAATGAGCTAGGGAGAGGGCGGAGGAGGTTTAATGAGGTGTTGCCCCCATTTTCACAGCGGTGCATCGTCTATGCTCTCTGGTAACGGTTTCATCGGATTTTCTGATGTTGTATCGTTGTCTAGCATTTGTGGCGGCGGCGGTGGGAAGTTGGGTGGTGGTGGAGGGACGTTCAGGTCCTCCTTTGGTGGCGGAGGCGACGCCTCTCTTGGCAGCAACAGTGCTGTATCGGCTACACCGTTTTATACCGGTGGAGACCCGGACTTGCAAGTGATTTGCAAGCGTTTGAGCAAAAAGGATCAGGTTACAAAACATAAGGCCTTGCTCGAGCTTGGGCAACTCGTCCAGGCCCGAGGCACTACTGCTTCCTCCGCGTCCTCTGTGGTGGAGGGATTGATCCCGTTTTGGCTCTATGTCTACCCACGGCTGGTGCTTCTAGAGGATGACCGGAGGGTACGGGAGTCTGTATTCTCCACAGTATTACCGAAGCTGTTTGCGGCTAACCGCAAGGCGATGGTGGGCGTGCTGGGTCGGCACTTGCTGGGACCGTGGTGGGCTGCCATGAGCGACCCTCAAAAGGAAGTGGCCAACGCTGCCACCCGCGCGTTTCAAACCGTGTTCCCCAAGCAGGGTAAGCGATCTGAGATCCTCACTCAGGCGGCACCCATGATTTTGGGGTACCTGCACGACAATCTACACCTGAAGCCGGGGGACGCTGTGCTCGACATGTCGGGCGGCGTTGGCAGCAGCCCGGAGGAAGCCGAGGAGCGGTTGGAGCGCATCGTTACCTGCTCTTTGACGGCGCTTGCGTCATTTTTAGTAACCCTGGATGAGCACACCCAGGCACGTCTCTTGAACAGCGCTACCATGGTTGCGGCACCACCACCAAGACCCCCGCCGACCGCAGACTCCTCCTCTATCCCGGCGGCCTCCGCCGTTGTCCCCACCTTCTTCCTCATAGACGGGAACTCATTTTCTTTGGAGGACATCATACGAGACAGTACTACCTGGAAGTTTATGAGTGATACACGGCCATTGGTGCGTCGTGCAGCCTACGGACTGCTAGCTGCTGTAGCAGAGAAGGCCGAACACGCGATCAGGCAAACGGGGCAGGTGGGCAAAATAGCACAGCACGTTTGCGGGCTGCTTGCCGAGAAGGAGACGGCCAATTTCGGAAATATGTGGGAGGCCATTCTCCTCTTTTTCAACCATTTCCCCAAGGTTTTGACTACCACGCTTGATTGCAATACGCAGCTTTTCCCTCGAGTGCTCAAGCTTGTGAGGACCAGCTTCTTAGGAGCCGCCCAAGCATCGTGTCCTTCCCTATTACCCTTGGTCGCATTGGTAAATCCTGCAGCTGCAGATACATCATTTTATACGGACTTGCTTGAAGCTCTGTGGAAGGGTGCTAAGGCGGATAAGAGCGATGGGGAAGAGCCATATCTTGTCGCGACCGTTGAAATTGCTACTTTCCTCTTGGTACGGCAGCCGTCCGAGGAGCAGGAGCGCGGAGGGGAGGGAAATAGGCCGAAGGTCTCGGAGATATCTGCAGCATTGATTGGCGCAGAGGAGGGTTTGGTATTGGTGGGGAAGATTTTGGCGGTGCTCGCCAGGGTGCTGACACGCGAGGATGGGGCAGTGGATGGACCAGCAAGCATAGCCTTGGTGACGGCATTGACGCAGTTGGAAAAAGCTGGCCTAGAAGGGAGGAGAGGGCGCAAGTGCATGTTGCTGGACGTGAAGAGCAAGGCTTGGCAGGGCATATGGGCGGTAGCGCTACGCGTGCTAGGACTGGAGGCGTCGGAGGGGGGGATTTCCTCAGATTGGGAGGCGGCTGTTTTGATCCATATTCATGCCGCAAAGACTTCTCGAGAGACCCAAACAAGGAGTACCCGGTTATGGCAACTCTTGATAGCAGCTTACGAGAAAGGGTTGGGATCAAGAGCGTCCTTGAAGGCCGCAGAAGAAGAAACGGGGTTGGAGAGCACGCTCCGCTTCTTGTTCTGGCAGTGCATTCTTCATTGCGAAGCGCACAAGAACTTACACGGCGACGTGCTCGTGCCCTATCTCTCTCTAATAGAAGCCATCACACTGCACCTTCCTTTCAGGCTCTTGGCATCCGCAGCTCCCTCTTCGGTGTATGCATCAACCTCGAGCTTCGTGGTGGCATTCCTTATCCCTCTCCTCCAAAAGACGATTGAGACGGCAGATGCGGAGGTGGTTGCCATAGGAATACTCAAGCCGCTGATAGGGATTATCACCATCCTCTGTCTAGAACTGGGGGGGAAAGGTTGTTGGCAAGAAGTGTTGAATGCTGTCACACCCACAGAAAATAGGAGCGGGGCGGGAGGGTTGGGGCTTCAGCTGTATGCACTTGAAATTATCTCGGCGACATATGAAGAATGTGTAAGGGTCTCGGTGGATGCCCAGAAGGCGGTACCCGCGCTTAATTCGCTGCTGTCAAATGCGGTAGCTCCTTATACTTTGGCCTTAATCGAAGGAGAGAAAGCAGTTGAGGCTAAGGAGGAGCATGTACGATTCCTGGCTGTGTGTCTCGGGGTGGCCGGCGAGGTTGCAACGACGGACTGTTCCGAGACGATAATGCAGAAAAGACGGAGGACGCGGCAACTGCCCTTGCTGGCACCGGCTGCTGTGGAAATGCTAGTAGAGCATACCATTGCATGTCAGCACGAGATTGGATTGGAGGCGCTGGTGCTAGCGTTGGATGAGGGCGATCAAGATTGCCCCGTGCTGGATGTAGTACGGTCTCAGGCTGCTACGATCTTGACAATGGCTTTTCAGAAGCTCGGAGCGGCAGGGGACGTACGCATTGCGTCGGTGTTAAGCATGGGTGGTAGTGGAGATGACGAGGATGAAGAGGAGAGAGGAGAGGAGCAAAGGATTGCGCAGGTTTGCACGCCTGGTTTCCGCCACCAAGGTGTTTTCTGGCTACGTTCGTTGCTAGTGCGCGTTAATGATCCGCAGCATGAGCAGAAGTGGGCGGATGACTTTGTTCGGCTGGTGGAGATCTTGTCCTCTGCCTCGCATGAGCCTGCGTCCCACTTCATCCCTGCGCTACTCTATGAGGCGGGCCTTGCGGATGCGACCTTGTGGGCAGGGGTGCGCTCGCAGCCCCAGGCATTATCGTCGATGTGGCGATGCTTGGAGGCCGTCGTGCACGAGCTTGCGGAAAAGGGCTTGCTTCATGCAGCTTCCGATGCAGCAATGGTATTGATTCGGCCGGGGGCCTCAAAGGGAGAGACGGTGTCTTTAATCCACGAAGTGTTGCGTGCGGGAGTCGAACTGGGAGAAAGGGTGAGCATGACCGTCCCGGTACCAGGTCGGAGCACCTTTTTTTTTTCTCGCTTCCTCAGCGCGATGGCCAAGGAGGATGTCTTGCCCTCTGACACCCCTTTTCAGCTGTTTTTCCCCGCAGGCGACGACGACGAGGAGGACCAGGGCATGGCAGCGGTGCCTTTCGTGCCATGGGACATTGCGGACCTCCTAAGTCAAATCGTTGAGAAACAGCTCCAAGTGCTTGCTGTTTCCTCATCCTGGGCTGACGCCTATTTGCTAGCACGTGTTATATCGCTACTGGAATCTGCGGCGGGGCATGAGGTCGGATCACAAGCTCTCAAACCGGTGAATCAGACGGCCTGGAGCCGCGTGGTCCTCCCTAAGGAGCTGGCTGTTTTCTTTGACAGTGCCGAAGAGCTGCAGTTGGGAACGGAAGTATGGTTTTTGGACAAGCAAAAGGTTCGTTCTTTCTCATCCTCGGAGGCAGTCACGCCCTCGCCGCCCGAGTCTGCCTGGAAGCGGGGCAAGGTGGTTGGTGTCCACAGGGACGATGTGGAGAAGTATTTTACGGTCAGTAAGGCCAGTGGGGGCGAGACGCAGATGGAGTATAATCGGTTGCGGCGGGCCAAGCCCTCGGATATTTCGGGGTTGGTTGCAGGAGTGTGTGAAGGGTTGCCGGACTTGCAGTTCGTCGATGCCGTCCACCATTACCGTCATCATCAATTAGAGGGGGAAGCTAATCAACATTTAAAAACTATTGCACAATTTTTAATTGCGGCTGTTACCCCCTATTTGAAGGACAGTGTCGGTGTGAGGTCCAATTTGGTTCTCGCCTGGAGCGCGGGCGAGGTTCTCCGCGGTCTGCGGGTATTGGCCTCCTCCCCGTGCTCTTCGCCAAGCCTGCAGGCCAATGTGGACGAGTGGATGGGGAAGCTCCAAGCCAGATGGTGTGACTTTTCAGAGACAGCCTTACAAGGAGTAGAAGGGAAGCAGGACTGGTCCCATGTCGCCTCTTCGCTGTATGTACTCGGAGGCCTTCCTCCCCTAGACATGGCGGAAGCAAGCAGGCTGTGGTCGGCTGCCGTCCGTGTTGGCGTCGTGTCGGGCACTAAGCGACAGCAGAGAAGCAAGAATCCTTCTGCTGGGAGGGAGGCCACGTCTGAGACCTCTACAGTGGTTCTTTTCCATGTCTCTGAAGCTGCACAAAATGCTGCTTTATGTTGGGCGGGTGGTTTGAGCACAGCGTGTAGGGAACAAGCGGCCTGTCTCGAGGTACTAGAAAACATGTGGGATCTTCAAATCTCGTCGAGGGCAACCAAAGGGGCATACTTTATGCCCGGTACTTTCCTCGCAGCCCTTGATTTGGGACTGCAGACCGTACTGGAGAAGGGCAGCTTGGCCCTCCACTCCTCCACCAAGGCCTCTCTATTCCGTCTTGCCTTGCAGGGCTTCAGCTCTCCCTCGAGCACTGCCACGGAGCCCACCGTTTTTTCTGTATTGGCGCATGAGATTCACAAGCGATGCCGTCTCTTGGCCGTGGCCCTCATTCCCTTCGACAATCGCAACTTGGAGTGGACCACACGCATTTACGCTGCACAGTATTCTTCCTCACCCGCTTCCTCTTCTGCAACGCTTGTATTGAATCTGGCATTGTGGAATACTGACGTGGATGCATTGCTTCACGTTCTCGAAAGTGAGGGAGAGTGGGCCTCGTCAGGTTTGCATATGAGCACCTTCCATGTCCTTAGACCCTACATGCGTAGCGCCACGGACGCGAGTGACGACGGGGTGGATAGCGAGGATGAGGACGAGGTGTCGGAAGATTATCCGACAACTCAGGGGAAAGGAGATGTTGTGGCCTTGATGAATGACCCGCATGCAAAGGCATTGGCAACTGACGCCACCGAAAGGAGAGACATGGCTCGTGACTTGCGCATTGTGGATAGGCGAGTCTGGCCCACCTTTCATCGTATTCTCCAGTCCTGGGTCTCTCCTCGTGGCGATGCCTCTAATGGTGCTGCTGAGTCCTCCTACTCCCAACCTCACCCAACCCAGCGACTCGCCTGCCTGTTAAAGTGGGAGGGGGTGCTTGAAGCAGTGGGCGACGACGGGGTGACATCAGAAAACAGTGTAATGGAGATCAACCTTTTAGGCACGTACCGGCGAGGAGTCTTCCAAGCATTGCTGGCCTGGCTTCTATTCCTTGAGCATATGGAGGACGTAGCTTTGTCGCCACCTCTGCGCGACGCCTACTCCACTTATATTTCGGTCCTTGGTGCCCTCCCCCTCCTGTTGCAGGCATGTTTCCGCATCCTTGGCCGGCGGGTCGGCGCCACGGTGGACACGACGGGATGCCAGTACGAGCTTCAGGACTTGTGGGCTACAGCGTATGCGCTGGGATGTGAGGGTCCTTCAGCGGCGACTAGTGCAGGTGGGAGGGAGATGCGACGGCTGGTGGCCTACGTTCTTTTCCGCACTATTGTCACGTTTCCGGCATTGGTGCGGAAGTGGTGGTCATCGAACTGCGAGCGGTGGCTGAGTACGGGTATATTCAAGTTCGTTGAGGAACAGGCAAGTGGCCGAATTGTGCAGCGGGAGGTTGGTCTTCTGTTGGCTAATGGCAAAGGCCCCGACTGCCCGTGGGGTGGAGGGGAGGACGAGATTATCGTTCGAGGCAGCGCTGTGACGCGGGAAGTGACGGCTCACTACTATAAGGATGATTGCACCTTGGAGGTGTTGCTCAGATTGCCTCTGGCATATCCGCTGCGAAACGTTGAGGTCGAGTGCACGCGAAGCCTGGGTGTTTCGGCAGACAAGTGGAATCGGTGGCAGCTGCAGATAGTCACATTGTTGAGTATGCGGGATGGGAGCGTGGTAGACGCCGTGGCTCTGTGGGTCCGGAACCTCCAAAAGGAGTTCGAAGGCATGAATCCTTGCCCCATTTGCATGTCGATCATTGAGGCGCGCAACCTCTCCTTGCCCGAGCGCGAATGCCGAACCTGCCACAACAAGTTCCACAATTCGTGCATCTTGAAATGGTTTGCCACCTCGGGCAAAAACCGGTGCGTCCTTTGCCAGCAGGCATCAATTGGATAGATAGAAAGTCGGCGTTTTGTATCTGGGAAAGCTGCATGTCTTTTTCTGGTCAATCGCTGGCACAATTAATTCTTTCGCATTTTAATATGTGCTCGTAAAATTGTTCGCAGTGAGAATTCTGCTCCCTCAGCAAGCCATCCGTGTGAGACACACACGCGCAACAGACTTGGATTAGAAAAAGGGGAAAGGGTCTGCTTGTATAATGTTTCGCGTAGACATAGAGTCATGAACAGAAAGAATGTATAAATCGATAGAAGCGACTGGTACCGGCCTGGGGACGTACGCGCGCGAAATCGGTCTGGACAAAGAAAAACAAGACAAACACATTTTGCCTCCTTCTATTTCCTTGGCTCGGACCGCAGTCTTTCTGAACCGTCCATGCGCTAGCTAGTCTTTGCTACCCCTTGCTCATGACGAGTACCTGAGTGTTGTTTACGGTCTTAGGGCTGCGGTGAGGGGTTGAGCAAACCGCTTCCACGGTTTGCCTCGCTGAAAATACTCCTCAAACCCGAACTACTCGTAGGTATTTATTTGACTTGACGCCCCCCCGCCTAATGCACCCACTCATTCTTAGGCCCACTACGATTGACACAAGACCAGAGCGTGTACACTAAGAGGGCCACAGCCAAACCCGCCGTCTGTCTGCCGCAAACAGTGCGAGGACGAAGGCGAGAAAGGAGGTTCCGTGAGCGGCGGAGGACCCACACAACCCCCTCCCTTCTACAGCCGTCCACCTACTCCTCACTAAGCATGCCTCGCAGTGATAAGACAACTCCTGTGATGGGGGGGCATGGGAGCCAGCCTTTGGGTGAGGCCTACCTGATGGACACGGGGAACTCACGGACGGAGCTGGCCAAGAGGCTCAAAACCGTGTGGGAGCATTTGGCCAAGCTCTCGCAGGACGACCGGCCGAAGGGATTGGAAGGCACCACAAAAGCCTTAGGCTCCTCTCGCATTTTGGATCATACTGACAAGGACGTGCGTTTATTTACGGCGTGTTCCCTGGCAGAGGTGTTGCGCATCTACGCACCCGAGGCCCCTTTTTCCTCCCCCGTTCTGATGCAAGGTTTTGCGCTTGTGACAGCCCAGCTTCGGGGGCTTTCGGCCATAACAGGTAAACAAGCCCAGGTAGCCGCTGCCCAAGGTCACAGGCCTGTGCCCGTCTTATATTTGCTTCACTCGCTGGCCACGGTCAAGTCCTGCATCATTTTGAGTGAATTGGTCCAGCAAGACTTGCCCCGGGCCGAGGAGGAGCTGGTGGATTTCTTCGACTGCTTGTTGCGGGTGGTGCAGGAAGACCACCCACCTGAGCTGCGGGAGCAGATATTGGAGGTGCTGGCGGCGTGTCTGGCCGAGCTGGAGGTAATTCCGCAGGCATTGTTGGACGCGTTGTTGCTATGTTTGCTCCCGGAGCACAAGGCCGAATCCCCTGCTTCTTACCATCTCACGCAACTCTTTGTAGCCCGCTGCTTTGCGGAGTTGAATCCTCCCATCACAGCGTTTATCAACCAAGTCCTGACGGGCAAGGGGTGTGGGGTGTCGGAGGTGGAGGAGGAGCACATATACCCGCTCATCTACGAGTTGCACAAGGTCAACCCCAATTTTATGCTGTACATCTTTCCTAACATCGCCACTCAACTCGCCGCCGAGGACACGGCTGTCCGCACACGGGCTGTGGCATTACTGGGTCGGCTGTTTGCGGCTTCGCATGTGGATTATGGGCACGATTACCCTCGCATTTTCCGTGAGTTTCTGGGAAGGTTTAAGGACATGGAAGCAGCGATCCGTGCGCAAGCTGTGGGTATTGGTGCGATCATCATGCAGCGCAAGCCCAAGCTGGCCGATCAGATTGTTCCCTTGTTGGTCGCACGCTTGCAGGACCCGGAGTGGGAGATTCGGGCCAAGGCTGTAAAGGAGACGTGTCAGGTGGCTTTGCAGTCTATTGAGTTGGTCACGGGTGCCTTGCTCAAGGAAGTTGGGGGGCGTCTGGCCGATCGTAAGGCACAGGTGCGGTTGGAAGTGGTGCGGGGGCTAGCGACGTTGTATGCTGCCTATGTCTCTCGTACCTGGTCTGAAGCTGAGCGGGCACGGGAGGCCTTGCCGCCTGACTTGAAGGAGAAGTTGGCATGGATTCCGGGGACGGTGTTGATGGGGTATTCGCTGCCAGATCACGACTTGCGTTTGTGTATTTTGCACGCTTTTGACGAGGTGCTGCTCCCCAAGACAGCTGAATGTCAAGCGCGGACGACGGGGCTGCTCTTCATTTGGCAGCGGCTGGGCGCGGAGGAGCGACGGGCCTTCCGTGTGGTGCTGCAGGATCGAGCAACAGTTCAAGCCCGGGTAAGGGAGTACGTGGCAGCACGAACATCCTGGCGTGCCGACATGGAGGATGAAGCCCGCGAGGTCCGATTGCAAGAAGCAGGGGAGGCCTTGCTTGACGCGGTGCCGCCTCTGGATAAACGGGCGGCAAGCAGTAGTTTGCCCTTGAAGCTGAACGAGACCAAGGACCAGCAGGCGCCCAAGCTGCTGCAGACGATGGTGGACCCACGGCATTCCATGCCTCATTTGCTCAAGGCCAGAGATGAGTTGGCTGCGAAGTTGGGGTCGAAGACGAGTCTGGGTGATTATGTTCGCATGTTGGCCCGGCGGGCAAGCTCATGTTTTGCCACACAGGAGACTTTGGCGGACTTGATCCAGGCTGTCCGGGAGCTGCTCGAGGCGGGGGAGGAGGACGACGAGGAGGTTATGGAAGGTTCATTGGATGCATCGGTGGACTTGGTGGAATTATTGGTGGAGAATTTCCCAGTGCTGCTGCCTAGATCGTTGCCGGAGCTGCTAGAGCTGTGTTGGGCGGCGGAGAAAGAGGATGGGGTGCAGGTGCGGGTATTGCGTCTGATTGCAACTCGGGCCAAGGCTGCTAGTAGAGCGGCGGCTGTGGGTGCGGATAAGAGTGATGGGCGGTTGACGAGCATGAGCCCGAAAGGGGAGGCAGAAATGCTAGCTAAGTTCAGGCAGGACGTGCTAAAGCTTTGTTTGAAGACGGGGTCTGCGAAGGCGACAAGGTTGGCAGTCTCCGCTCTTTGCCAGCTGGTGCCTGCTGGGAGGGATGCGGTGTATGCTCGCTTGCTCAAGGATCTCACAAGCACCAAATTTCTCTCTTTGGATAGCCCGCGTTTGGAAGCCGTCCTTCGTGCGTTGGCTGTGCTGGCGGAACGTCATCCTGTCATTTTTGAGACACATACGGATGCGGTCCGAGGGTTTGCATTGCACAAGGTGCTTCGGAATGACGCGCCGAAAGTAGGTGGGCAGGTCTCTGACGGCAGCGATTCGGGAGCTGGGTCGCTGCCACACTTGCTTGAGAAGACGAGCAAGAAGAAGGCGGCGTCCAGGGAGAGGGGCCGTAATCGGGAGTTGTCAGAGGACTGTTTGCGGGCTTGTGCGGCGATTAAGCTTCTAGTGGCACATGCCGTGGGGCTGAGGGCGGGTGGGATGGTAAATGGGGAGGACTCCATATTGTTGCGCCGGCCCGAGGCCGAGGAGAGGTTGAAGGGCAAGAGGAACACGGGAGCCCATAGCGACCTTCACAACGAGGAGGACGAGACAGAGCAGTCGTCGTTGCATCTGGGGGAGGTTTCGACGCTGGTGGAGGTGACTAAGGACGCGCTGGAGGCCTCGGCGGGTGAAGTGCTCGACCTTCTCTACGAGATATTGGAGGCGGACGGACAGACACCTAATGGTGTGGAGCTCAGCAGGGCGGACAAGGCGCGTTTACGGCTGGTAAGTGCGGGCGGGGTATTGAAGATGATGCGTAACCAGTACGTGCAGCACCGGCTGTTGGACACACCGCGCTGGCGGGCCCTGGCATGGGTGATGCTGGATCCAGAGGAGACAGTGGCGAGCGCCTTCACCCGGAAACTTGCCAAGGCCGTGCGTCGTTCCAAAGTGCACCTCAAGTTTTTGGCGTTGCTCTCCCTGGCGGCGCTGGATGAGGGTATGGATGCCCGGAAGGAGGCGAGACAGGCCGTGATCCGAGCGGTGCAGAACTTGCGGAGGGGATACGAGGATTACATGGCAAGCCAGGAGGATGAGCCGTCTGAGGAGGCAAAGCGTAAGGTCACGACTTCCATGATGCCTGAGTACTTGCTTCCTTATCTCTTGCATCTTCTCGCCCACTTTCCTGACTTTCCTACTTCGCTTAACGACGGTGGGCGCTGGCGGCCATTGCATCGTTGCCTTGCATTTTTGCTCGAGCCGCTTATGGCTACCCTTGGAGCTGAGGCTGATAATCTCTCCTTCCTTCTCCTCATGACGGATACAATCCTCACCGGCTACACGGACGCGGCGTCCGAAAGCGAGGAAGTGGGGGGAGACAAGGAGGGAGGCACCAGCCGTTTGCACCAGGTCACGATGGCGTGTCGGGATTTCCTTCGGTCGAAGATCAAGACGCAAGAGAATCTGCAATCGTACCCTGGCAAGATCTACCTACCCCTTCAACTCTATGCCCCGCGCAACGGTGGTCCGCTTATTAAGCAGCGCGTGAAGCTGAAGCAAGGGAAGCAAGGAGGGAGGGGGGCTTCGCGTCCGGCGATCAAGGAGGGAAGGAGGGTTGTGGAGTCGGACGATGATGCCGGGATGGAGGAAGGGGAGGAGGGGAGGCTTGAGGGTGAGACTGTTGAGCCAGACTGGGGTTTGAGTCCGATTGCGATGGAGCTTTCGACGACGGCTGCTGGGGCTTTGGTCAGGCGGTCGGGGGGAAGGGGGGGTGCAAAGGATGAGGTAGTACAGAAGAAGGGAGCGAAGGGGGGGCAGGCGGCCAAGCATGGCAGAAAGGGTAAAGGCGCGGGGAAAAAGAGTGTGGCGAACGCAAGAAGGAAGAACAAAGGAAGAAAGATGGATACTGAGAATGAAGAGGAAGCAGGCGAGAGTGAAAAGGAAGTGATGGAGGAGGAAGAGGAGGACGATGAGGAAAACCTGCCGCCTGTGCCGACTGCGGTGTTGCGGAAGCGTAAGAGCGTGGCGGGTAGAGGAGGGACGAGGATTTCGGGAAAGAAAAAGGCGTTGGGAGGTAGTGGGATCAAAAGTTTAAAGAGAACGGGTTCGTCGGTGTTTGACTATGACGGGATGGATGAGAATAATGATGGTTTCGACGAGGAGGGGATGGACTCGGAGGTGGAGGATCTGATGAAGGAGGTGGAGAAAGAGAAGGCACGCAATGGAAGGAAATCATTGGAGGTGCAGAGGGCTTCACGGGTAGAGCGAGCCTTGAAGCGGTGGGGAGCTTCGGTGGAGGGGAAGGAAGGGGGAAAGGAGGAAATGTTGGCACCTTTGACGGTGTCTAGGGGCAACAGGTCAGCGAACAGGTCAGCGGCACCTGTTGTTCAGATCACGAATACAAAAGGAAAGGAGACGCATGAGGCGGCCCCGACAGAGGAGGTAGAGGAGATGGAGCCGGTTTCTGCGGCACCCAAGAAACGAAAGAAGCGTGCTGTGGGATGATAAATACATGAGAATGACGGAAAAAGGAAGTGAAAGAAGTGGACGGAGGGTTGGCGGTTGGGGGAGCCGTCAACGCCTCGCCACGATGCATGCTTGCGTGTGAATAATAATAAACTGCAATAAAAATGATCCACCTGATAATGGCCCGTGAAACGAGAAAGCAGTCCTGCTTGTATCCATCTACTTTTCTTGTGTTTACCTGTGCGTCTAGTGTGTGTGCGGCAATGACAATTTCATCAAGCGATCAAGAGAGAAATACCATGATGATGATCACGGAAAGATAGAAATGAAAGAAAGAAAAGAATCAAGAAACGAAACGAAAAGTGCGAAGACTTCTGGAAGACATGCTACAGAGAAGTTTCCTTCTTCTCCCACTCCTACCCGACCACCCGACAAAATCAGCAAGCGGATAGCACCGAGACTTGTATTTACGTATTCAACATGAGATTTACTGAGATTTATTAAACAAGAAAGTCCACACACAAAAAACACTACTACTACAACGAATAATCCAACTCCTTCCAATTCTTCCACTTTTCTCCTCTCATTTAAGTCGCAGGCCAACCCTTCTGTTAGGATTCTCTATATTACGGGCAATTTTCCTGCTCTCACATTGCTCAATTTCGATAGACATATATGTCCGCTTTTGAAGCTACCTAGGAAGGTCCCCGCGAATCTCCACCCGCCGCATGACCCTCCGCTGTCGAGTATTATCCCTGATTGCCTGATGCCCAACGCAACGATTGTCCCAAAGCACCAATGTATCCTTCTCATATCGTACCCGGCACTGAAGCTCGGACCTGGTCATAATCTCGAACAAATGTTGGAGTATGGGTCGGCTTTCTTCGTCTGTCATGCCCAAAAAGTGCTTTGTGAAGAAGGGATTCACAAACAGGGCGAGGGCACCGGTCTCGGGATGTGTGCGGATGACGGGGTGATCGACGTTATCGTACGCCAAATATGTTGCCATTGGATCCTTCTGCACCATTTTGAAGGCGGAATGCACGGCCCGCAAAGGCGCGAGCATGTCCGCAAAAGCCGGCGAGAGTGTCTGGAGCACCAATTCCATGTTACAGAAAACCGTGTCATTGCCATACGCGGGGACCTCCACACCGTAAAGGAGCGCACCCAAAGGAGGGTGGCGCATGTAAGAACAATCTTGGTGCCAGATCTCTCCGTAGTGCCCGAGTTTACCGGGCTCCCGCACCAACTCATGGACTTTGGGTAGCCCATACTGCGCTTTGACTACGGGCCGAGCCTCCACTTCTCCAAACAGCCCGGCGATGGCCAACAAGTCTGCATCGCTCAGGCCTACCTGGTTCCGAAAGACGAGGACGAAATACTTTTGAAATGCTCGTCTGATCTCGTCTGCTATTTGGCTGCTACAACTCACTGCGCGGAGGTCTAGGTTGGTCAGCTCTGCCCCCATGGCGCCTGTCAGGGGACGTAAACCGAAAGACTTGGGGGCGAGCGCGATCGAGGCCATAGAGGAGAAGGAGGACGACGACGGAAAAAGGGAGAAAGAGGATAAGGAGGACGATAGCATGTCTGCCTGCGCGACGCGGTGGAGGGTGGGACGTAGTGGTGACAAGGATGCAACCCAAAGCTGGCTCTTGTGATGCATGCGTGAACGACGAAGGAAAGAACAAGCGGCCGTCATCTTGACAACTCCAGCTCCTGTGTGCAAGGATGGCTTACTTGAGAAGCTTCGGGAAATGGAGACGTGTGAATTGCTCTGTTGTGGTGGAGCGATGCAGAGGCGAGAGGTCGGTCTTGTCCACATGCAGTGGATCATTTTCGAATGACGTTTCCAAAATGTTTGCGGCGTGTCAAGAAGGCCGCCCTTCACCTCACAGGCAATTCCAATGACCATGTGTTTGTCATACACAGCATCCAAACACAGCCCCTGAGTCAGCCAATGCTGCATAATGTGGTTGCGAAGAGCCGCGCCCGCTTCTTCTTGCGACCCCGCCATTCTTTCACGGCCTCTACCTCTGCGTTGACCCGCGGCGCAAACGTCCCGCAATGCATCACCAAAACCACCACCACTTGGCCGCCAGCGCACATGCTGAAAGACACTGGTGCGGGATACCACGTCCTGGATAAATTACCGGTGCCCGCCTATCCACACTTGGCCCTTGAGCGCCCTTACCTTATGCAACCTATCTGCCTCTCCCCGCCGGGGGGAGAGAAGAGCAAAATTCTGTACGAGGTGACCTTGGAGCTGGATGAGGATATTTTCGAGGCATATTTGACGTGGATTCGGATGGGGCATATTCAGGAAGTGATGGCTTTACCAGGCTTTGTTGGCTGGCAAATGTCAGTCTCGGAGGATGACGCAGCCAAGACCAATGGGGCGAAAGGCCAGAAACGTGTGGTGCTTGTGGAGACATATGAGGTGGCTTCGCGTGAGACCTTGGAAGAATATTTTACAAAGTACGCAAAACGGATCCGTGACGACCATAAGCGGATGTGGGATGGCAAGTTTGCGGCTTCCCGACGCATTCTCCATCGCTTTGGGCTACAGACAGAAACGGAAGCGAATCTGTGGAAGCAGCGGGATGGCAAGAATGCCTTTCGTTTAAAGAACCTGCAGGAGCAACTCGCCCGGGTGCCCCGTTTTACCGCCGACGGGCTAAAACTTCAAGCGTTGCCGACCCCACTGTGGGAGAAGCTACAAGAATACTACAAGGCACACCGGCACGAGTCCGTGGAGGACCGTTTGGATCCCGCAGAGATTTCGATAAACACATGGGTCGCCCCGACGCTGCGCCTCGACCTTCCCCCAGCCTTGGCCACCGAGGTGGTCGGCACGCTCAAACCTATCTTAGAAGAATGGAGTGGGATTTCTGAGCTCGAGTCAACGGGAATCAGCGGCATTCGGACGTATCTGCCAGGGGCCACCATCGCGGAGCACGTGGACATGGCCACGACGAACGTTATCTCTGCACTCATTAATGTGGATCAAAATGTATCGGGGCTTTGGCCTTTTGAGATGAAGGACCATGCGGGTAAGTTACATTCGTTGCACATGAAGCCGGGCGAGGTGGTGATTTATGAGAGTGCGACCTGCGCACATCAGCGTTCCCACCCTTTGCCGTCGGGGGGGCATTACACCAACCTTTTCATGCGCTTCAAGCCCAAAGGCTGGACGTTTTCTTATTGAGCTATTATATGAAATTATAGTTTTGTGAAAGTGATTCCGTGGGATTTTCAACGGGGGGCACGTGTGTGACGTGCATGCAGCACGTACTGAGCGTTTTATGGCAAGCAAGCGAGGGAGAGATAAAGCGGGACTAAAGAATGAGGAGAATGTGTTGATTGACTGTAGCACACAGTGGAATAGAAGACGGGGGAAATTTGTGTCATTATTAATTATTAGAATGACAATGTTCAGTAGAGAAGCGAGGAGAAGAGGGGGGGGGTGGAGGTTGGGAAATGAGATATTAGTGTTGTACATCGTATTTTTTTGTTTCATAGTTGTTAAAGCTCGTACTCTTTTATTTGTGCTGAATATGAGCTGCAGCAAAGCTCCCAAGAAGCGGCTACTGTTGCGAAAGGAGCAAGAATCACATTAAAACAATAACAACAGCACAAGCTTCAAAGGGTCCACGTAGTAATTGACTTGTGTTTTAAATGTACATGATGTTTTTCTTCTTATACAGACATTGGACCCGGACCAGGTGAGGGAGCTGGTGCAGGGTCCAGATGGCAGAATCTTCTCTGATAACGACAAGGGACTATTTCAAGCTGAAAGAAGAAAAGGAAAGTATCTCTAGACGGCCTGCTTTTCTTCTTTGTTTTCACAACCGTCACACAAACACGCCTTTAAATATAATCCAACCCACCTAGGTTCTTTTGTTGCTCTTTTTTCACACAATCATGGACCCTCTCCGCATCTTTCTTGCGCATTCGCTCTCTCCCCCTCCATCCTCTGTCTATTTCTCGTCCTCTATCGTGCTCTTCTTCCTCCCTTCGCTTCCGCGTGCCGATCTTTCCCCCTCCACCGTCCGTCCCCATTATTTTCCGCCTTCCAGAAAATATTTCTTTTTATCGCTGCAGGGTGTGTGCCACTCTTCTACTCATTTCCCATTTCCCCCCAACAGAATAGCCATTATTGCCAGCAAGATACACATGCCTGCACCGGTCCACTCACTCACAACCCCCCCCTTCCTCGCAGCCCAGACGCCGACACAACAAACATGCTTGGCTTACTCTTTCTGCTTCTTTTTGGGAGGCGCATCTTCGTCCGCGTCGTCGTCCTCGTCCTCGTTGTCGTCCTCGTCCTCCTCTCCACCTTGGGCGGCACTGTCACCCTCGTCGTCTTCGTTATCGTCATCGTCATCGTCATCGTCATCGTCACCGCCGCTCGCTTGTTCACCGCCGGCTTCCTCGTCCTCGTCCTCGTCCTCGTCCTCCGAATCTTCCTCCTGTCAAAGACAAAGAAGGGTGAAAGAAAAGGTGAAAGTGAGAAATGTGGTTGGCACAGTGATTCACATGTTGTGTTCATGGAAATGTCCCATAGCACTTTGGCGCGGCACTCGTCCCCCCCTTCCGCCGTACATATTTTCCACCCTCCCATGACACATAAGCAAGAGCTTGGAGTTCTCCGTCGCAATTTACCTCGCTATCATCGTCGCTGCTGCCATCATCGTTTCCTTCATCATCCTCGTCCTCCTCCTCACCCTCCACGTAGTCCTCGTCCTGTGTTTGAATTGTTCAAGTAAAGGGAGATACGGTGAGTTTCCACGCAAAGGTGATCGATCATTCTGTTTCGACGTGAGACATAGCATGGCAACACCCATACCCATCTCTTGCATCTATCTCCATTGCCAAGGTCAGTCCGGTAACATCTTGCCGCAGCTCGTGCTTGTAATATCTTGCCGCACCTTATATACAAGCACGCGCTGCGGCGCCCCGGGGATGCGGGAAATTCCTCATCAACGCTACTTACATCCTCATCGCTGTCGTCCTCGTCCACATCCACCACGTTCTTGGCCTTTTCCTCGGAGTCGCTCTGTTGATTTCAAAGGTCGGTGATAGTAGAGAAAGTGAATGTCTCAACCATCCTATAAACCCTCCCGCCCCAACTCCTCCCTCAGTCATCAAATCAGGCGGTAAGAAGACACTCTTACCATTGCTTTTCAGGTTGATAAGGTAGGCTTCTATAAGCTAGAAATGCCTCTGAACCGCACCGGTATTGACGCCTATGTACAGTAGAGACGGGACGGTGGTGAGCGCCTTCGCTGATGTAAAGCCGAGAGCTTGCTTGGTTATTGTTGAGGGTCTTGTCGACGAGAGAATCAAAAAAACAAGTGCGCGGGGAACCGTGGGTCCTAGCCCTCCATCTGCAGACACAGCCCAGCAAAAGCACGAGGGCAAATACGAGTTATCAATGCATCATGTAAGCTCGGAGGTGTCGGCGTCGAATGACTAAGACAGCAGGCGTGTCTGCAGCCACCTAAGATGCCCAAGTGACGGGCGGACTTCGGAATGCGGCAACGGCAGTGAGGTGAAGAAAAATCAATACTAAAAAGTGACTCGGACCGCTTCCACCGCACCAGACAAAAATCTGTACACTCATACCCCCGACGGGTAGCAACGACTCAACAAACTCGACCCAAGTACAAATACTCAACGAACACAACACAATTAGCGTTTGTTTGCCGTCCGCCGCGGTGCGGGTCGTAGGGAAGGGTCGTAGGCTACGACTCGTCGCCCGGGCTTTGAGGTCTGGTCGCAATGCCAAAAGTAAAAGGAAATCTTTTCAGGAAAATGAAGACTAAATAGTATTTTTATAATCATAAAATGACAACGACACACTTGTGATCGAGCGATATCTCGTCTCTGATCACAAGGGCCCTTTCTGCGCCATCCAAGGGCCATTTGTTTTCCCCCATGTAGCGCCTTGACAGTCTATTTTTTCATTCATTTGCCTTGCCAACTACTATGTCTATAAGCCCATCCATGATCGAAAAGAGGATCAAGCACAATTGTGGACATTTTATTGGCCGCATCGCTGTTCCCGAGAAAAATAAACAAACACCACGTGTTCCGCGCTCGACGACCTCGTTTTCACCTTTCTTCTTTGATGGCCCCGGCCCTATTCTGGGACAGTTTGTATATTTCAGGCTACTGACATGACATTTGGGGATTCCAGCGTGTTTCGGGGCATGAACGCCAACAAAAATTGAAGAGTCAGAGAACCCCCCAGTCTCGGCTGTTTTGTTGAGTCTACGTGTCGTAATGTTAATAATATTATTATATTATATATACTAGCGGGTACGCCCGCCCTGTGGGCAGCCAGGGGAAGTGCTATTGTTGTGTGAGTCATAGGAAAAAGAGAAGATGGGGGAAGGAGGAATTAGAAGGGGAGCATGTACTCCAGGTGCACACCTGGGGTAGTTACTTGTGTAATTGTGTTGTGTGTGTGTGAAGGAGGAGGGGAAGACCAAGAGAGAAAGAGTCCGTTTCGAATGTTGTTATCTTTTCTTTTTTGAGGGGTTAACTTTTTGAAGGGTCAGAGCTTCCAAAAGTTGCAATCTACTTGTCGTCCCCGGTTTTTCCCCACGGTCAACTCTACTTCGCGCTCTCGAGAGCCAGAGGGGTAAGGAGGTTGCGACTTTTTGGAGGCTCTGACCCTGTAAAAAGTTGACCTCCAAAACGTTATTAGGTGTGGCTGTGCACTGTTGTGATAGTCTATACTTCCATCATGACTTCCGGTTGCTGTGGTGGTGACTGTAGTGGTTTCATGCACATGAACACTTGCTTATAGACTACTTTGGGCGTGGTAAGAGGGAGGGGGCTGGCCGTGCAGAGGAGGGTGGGTGACCATCATGGTGATGTTGGTGGGGTCTCCTACTCTCGAGAGCGCCACGTAGAGTTGACCGTGAGCAAATACCGGGGACGGCACGTAGATTGCGACTTTTTGGAAGGTCTGAATGATATCATGAGTCTTTATGTCGTATGCTGCTGCAACGTCATTTTCGTGCGAATGCGTTATCGGCCCTGTCTGTCACCTTCGCGCTCGACTTGATTGCGTGGCCTCCACACAGAATTATTACGCGGGCGCCCCCTGCCTCGGCCTCGGCCAAGGCCAAGGCCCTGGCCCTGGCCTGCGACTCCAAATGGCTCAGGTTGAATTGCATCATCTTTGCCGTTCGTGAATTGGCTGCCAAAATGTGTCGCACGTCGAAGACGGCAACCACGACCCAACTGCTGCGCATCATTCTCGCCTTGCTCGTTACCACTAACATGGCCTTTAGGGTCGTCTTCACCACCATTCATGCCCCCAGAATGCATCACCCTACACCCTCCACCCTCCACACACACCCCTTAAAAAATATGGAGAAGGGCAAAGATCGCAGCCACACTACTCAGTGCGTGGTCAGGAAATAGGAGTGCGCTCTTAAGACGCTTATTTCCTTTGTGAGGGGTTGAGGGAAGAGGAAGTTGACGCGAGGGGAGTTGGAGAGGGAGCGATGATTTGTGGACCCGCGGGCCGCGGAACACTCCAAAGGGACGGGAAGCTTAAAACCACACAAACCACGGGACGACGTCACAAAAACTGTATAGAGTTTTGTATCTTGTGTTTTATTTATGTGTGTTGCTTGGCGGGCATGTGCTTTAGTGGTTTGTGGAAAGAGAAGAACGCGGAAAACCATCGTTTTGAGTGCGCGACAGACAGAAAAGAACGATTAATACGTCAGAAGATTATATATTTCTACATTTTACATTAATGCTCCCCCTGTAGCTCCTCCTTCACCCACCCCTCTCTTTTTCTAAGACTCACATCAAAAATACACACCCCTGGCTGCCCGCAGGGCGGGCATACCCGCTAATATGTTTATATGTTATGTCTTTCATGTTTATGTTGCGCGCCATCGAAAATTATTCTCTGGTTTTTTTTTATCACGGTCATCGTGGAGAAAGTAATGAATTGAAGATGACAACCAAGTTGAAGGCGAGAAAAGTCATTCTTTCTGTCTGTCTTCCCCTCGTGCATCCTGGTAACCAAATAATTTGATCTTGCGCGGTTTGAAGATTCGAATGAAGAATGCTGATGCCGAGTGTAAAAATATGCGACGATGAGACCTGCGCAGTCAAAACGCTATGGCCCACTGCCTTTGCCGTCTCAGGTACCCAGTGTCAGCCACAAGCTTTCACTCGTCTTCTTCATGTGCCCTGTGTTCGGCGGTGGTGGTCGTCCACATCCATGATGGAAATGGGCCGCGCGGACGCGATGCCATCAGTGATGGAAAGCAAACCACCGTCTGTCGCTCTGATCTCATCTCGGGCCCAGGTTCCCTGCGTGCATGTCCTTATCTGCCCCGGCTCACCCATCTTGCTCCATTCTCGTCAATCTTAACCACGAGAACAGACAGAAACGAGTGCACGGAGAGCGCACGTCAAGAGATGGTAAGTGTTGACTGCTTGCCGTGCCCATCATCGCCAAGGACTTTCAAGACGCCGGCTGCTTTCCATGTCTCACCACCTGTTCCACCCATGCTCATGATCATACCATCACACACGCCCTTAAACGCTTTCCTTTAGATCCGCTTCTTGCTTCTGCAGAATCGGCAGGGCAAGACGCGACTGTCAAAGTGGTATGTGCCCCCGCCTACCGAGGCGGAGAAGTTCCGTCTTGAGGCAGAAGTGCACAAGCTGATTGTGAGCCGGGACCGCAAGTACACCAACTTTGTGGAGCACCAGAACTACAAGCTCATTTACCGGCGTTATGCGGGCTTGTACTTTTCCCTGGGTGTGGATGTGACGGACAACGAGCTTGCCTACCTCGAGTCCATCCACCTCTTCGTGGAGCTCCTTGACGAATTCTTCAGAAACGTCTGCGAGCTCGACATCGTCTTCAATTTCAACAAGGTCAGTAAGAGAAGGGGGGCAAGGTGACTGAGCAGGACGGTTTACGACTCAGTTTGGTTGTATCGCCGACGTTCATCATTGCCTGCGTCCTTCGTTTCCCAGCTCGCTCTCACGTACGTTCTTACTGACCCCTGCACTAACACTTACAGGTGTACTCTATTTTGGACGAGTTCATCTTGGCGGGCGAGATTCAGGAGACAAGCAAGCGGGAAATTTTAGAACGGATCCGGGACATGCAGGCCTATGAGAAAGCCTCGGAGAAGTGAAAGTCGAATCCGGAAAAATACAGCTAAACGTTGGGGGGAAAGGAGGAAAGCATGATGCATGCGTGTAACCGCCCCATTTTTGTAAAGAAGAATCAAAAAATGTCTGTAAAGCAGGAAATCCTAGCAGCTGTAACATCAATCATACGATTTGTTAGTTTGAGTTGTTTTCGTCTCGTTTCTACTTTAAGCTCTAATCCTCATCCGAGTCATCGTCGTCTTTACCTACCTCCTCTTCGACGCTGCTCTCCCCCTCCTCTCCTTCAAGGCCTGCGATCTCGTTCTCATCATCCTCGTCTTCATCTTCTTCGTCACTGTCCCTGTCTACATACACCTCAATGGCTGCCTTGTCCTTGTCCTGTAGCGCTTGTTGATGGCCGCTGCCATGCTTGGAAATCTGCGAAAGCATCAAATCCAAACGGCCCATAAGACCTAGGAGGCGGGGCAGTACGGTCACCCGCCGGGTGACGAGCTTGTGCAAGCCCGCCAAGCGCTGGTCCAGGCCGGGCACGCTGACAAGGTAGCTGGTGTGGTGCAGGAGGAGGAAGCGGACCCATGGACAGAGTGTAGCAGCGCGATTGGGCCGTTTTTCGAGCTTCCGTACTAAGGTGTCCACAAGTGGGAGCGTAAGCGGCGCGGAGAGCAGCTGCACCGTGTTTGAGATCACATGCGCATCATGTACACCTAGACATTGCTCCAGCAAATCCTCATCGCCCGATTTCAGCGCTTGGCTCAACACCGTAACCAGAGAGTCGGCCTTAGGCCCTGCCCGCCGTACCCCCGCCCCCTCTACCATCGCCCCCTCATGCTCCCTACATCGCCCTTGCTCCAAGTCCTTCGTTATGGTCTGCAGCCGGCGACCAATTGTCTTAGCGTCCTCATCCTCTTCCTCACTGTTGCTGCTGGTCCGACTCGCGGTGGCCAGTTGCAGGGCCTCGTCGTTTCCGAGGCCGCTACTGCCATCAGTGGCAACCTTCTTGGAAGCAGGATCCTGTGCCTCCAGAGTCTTGACCTCCTTTCTTTTTCGCTTCGTACCCGCCGAAGTCTCGTCCTCCCCTGCCGTCCTTACGTTGTTCCTGCCATCTCCCAGCACCACTTTGGGAAGCAACTCATCCACCCCCTTGCCCGTGGCGAAACTGAACGTCTCGAATGACGGGGCGCATTCTGGACCGCACACTAAAGCCACCCGCCAGGCCAGGGGCCCTCCATCCCCATCCCACGGCAGGAAGCAGGCCGTCAGCGCCGAGATGTTCTCGTTCTCTTTTCTCCCTTCCGCCGTCACCACGTACATGCTCGTCGGTGGACCTGTCACTTGTGTTGCTGCTGCTATCCCTGTGCCGTTCGCGGTATCGCTGCACCTGGTGGCCTGCGACGGCGACCATCTTTGCCTCAGCAGGCGGACGGTGCCCGTATCACAGCACGCGAGGACCGTGAATACAATTGCTGCATTCTCCTCCGCCGACATAGGCTCGGCCCGCAAAGCCAACGAAGTGGGGCAGCCGTCCAAAGACAGCGTGGCCACCGCCTCCCGGTTCTTCTTCTTGTCCCGGCAGTCGAAAACATTCACGTGACGAGCCCCCTGCGAGGCTGTCGCCAAGAAACCTCCGTCATCCGAAAAGGACATGCGTGTCACGGCAGCCGCGTGTCCGGATGCGATCTTTTTCCGTCGTTCCCCGCTCGCCACGTCGAGCAAGTGGATGCGAGTTCGGGCCACTGCCAAGGTAGCGCTCTCGGCAGGGTCCAAGGCCAGCGCTGATGCCCCATGCTTGTCTCCTGAGATGCGCCGACTGCACTCGCCTGTGCGCAAGTCCCACTCCAGCACGTCCGCGTCCCCAGCACCCGTCGAATAGAGCGTTGCACTGCTCGCCGCAAAGGCTACGCCTGTAACCCGCTTCAAATTTTGTCCCTCCCCCAACCGCCGAGCAAGCACCCCCCGCGTCAAGTCCCAAACGCTCACGTGACCTTGGTCACTACCGAGAACCAGTATCCCAAGCCCGCTTTTAGGGCCGGGCACAACCTTGTTTGCATGCTATGTAGGTCGAGCATTGAAAACGAGAAAATCGAAAAATTAGTCAGGTAGAAAACGCCAGCAATTGGTGTGGTGAAAAAAAGAGTGATCGATAGGAGGACTTAAAGTGCTCAGAGCTTTTGTTTTTCTCAGGCTTGCATATCAATAACACGGACCAATTAAAAAGCTTTTGGAAATTTGCGTCTCATCAGGGCAAGTCTGCCTATCCAATTGTCTGCCTTGGTATCAGGCATCCGAACATTATTATCGCAATTCTTTTTCGATTATACATACCTTGTCGTTCCAAATTACGCCTCGCACCCATGCAAGACAGGTATATTGAAAGGCGAAGTGGTCCTTTTCTATGTACTTCTGTCGCAGGGTGCCTGTCGCCTATGTAGTTGAAAGGGAGTGGACAAGACAAAGGGTCGTTAGACGGGGTTCAGCTTCTTAGTGTAACTTTGCCGAGATTCACGGGCGGATCTAGAGCAGATTTGCTTCGTCACCATTTGACGCAGCGGATGTGAGAACAGGCGTGCGAACTGCTTCCTGGCTGAATTAGAAACGATTTCTCGACGGCAACTCGATGGCCACTCCGCCCTACGCCTTTCACTCATCCCCCCATCCCACCCCCCCGAAAGACACACAACCCTGTTATTCTAGTCGAGGGAAGAGCCGCACATCCCTTGACCCTGACGAAGAGCGCTCGCAAACCTCATAAGTGCAGGCATATACGTGGGCACATCCAGCGGCCCACTCGAAGCCTCCCCAACACTTACCGCATCGTAGACTCGTATTCTATTGTCTGGAGCCACGCTAGCCAGCAGCTCCCCGTCAGAAGAATACTGCCACATTATCGCCTGTGCGTGGGTGAGAGTGGCCGATGAGTGGATGCATGAATGGGATGGGGAGGGTACACGTACAGCGGATATTCTTGACCGCGGCACACACTCCAACCAGCCAACGCCGTGGACAAACAATTATGCATCGGCACAGCCTTGTCGCTGCACGATGCCTTGATCTGCATGTAGACAGCACGCTAGGAACAACCGCGAAGCACGCATGTGAGCAATAAATTGAGGAGTAAAGGAGCCAGTGAAGTTGTCTCTCCCTCCCATCCAACGACTCGAGTCGCCGCCGCCCACACCTCGCTCCTTTCGGCTTCCTCTCAGGCCCATTATCGTCCTCTTCTCATCCCTCCCCTTCCTCCCCAAACAAACCACAGCTTTCGCGCATGCCATGGCGGACACCGATCTCATAGCCGCGCTGCCGTGCCCGAAGCTCACCATCGAAGCGTCTGTCAGAGTACCGCTAGAGCACCATAATCGTCAGCATGATCATCATGACGACGGCGACAATGACGACAATGTCTTTCAGGGATTCGCAAAAACTCCTCCGCTGATCTCAGTGCCCGCGGCTCCTATGCGAGTCGAGAGGGAAGCATTGGAAAAAGATGTATCGCAGGGGTCGGAGAAGGAAGGTGGCCTCCAACTTCTTGATGCTGCGTCGAACCCCTCCCATCGACAGGATACATCACTAGGTCCAAACCACAAAGAGGATGAAGCAGTAGGTATTGATATCCCGCTCCCGCACATGAAGCTTTCGTCATCTCGGGAGGGTGGAAAAGAAGGCGAAGAAGCTGCAAAGAGTTCTTTGCTTGCACCAATCGACGAAAGTGGGGCTCTCTTATTCAATCCCGACCTCCTCCTCGCTGACGTACGAGTATCACCAACAACAATGGATAAGGAGGGAGGGGGCGTAACTTCCCTGTCCGAGCCAAGTACATTCCCGTTGTCTGACCCAATGTCTGCACCGATCAAGGAGCAGGTGATCCAAGAGGAAGCACTCGAGGCACCAAACAAGGACTTTCCGGAAGATGACGCATCTGGGAACTTTGCAGCGCTACCAGCCGAGAACGCTGATACCGAGAAGGAAATAGAGAAAAAGGAAAGGGGAAATCCTGATGCCCTCTTCCTGGAAGTAAAGGTGTCAAAGATGCAAGGCATTGCACCGCCAGCACCTGTTCTCTCCATGCCGATCCGGCCCTTGCGCACCACCACGATTAAGGAGAAGGACGTCAACGATAATTTCGGTAATTCTGTGCAGGCTGAATTTGTCTTTTCTGTCGCTTCTCCTTCAGCCCCCGACGCAGTGCCATTGCTTCTTCCCTCGCCGCCCTCTCCTTCATGCGAGATGCCTCCATCCCCTTCTCCCTCCAAGCGTATAGCCCGGGCTGTGTTCGAAGAGTGCTTCGGCAGCTTAACAGTTCCAGTGTTGTCCGTAACGGAAAAGCTCGCGTTGAGGGAGCTTTGCGGTGTGGACTTGCGACAAGGCTTGTGCCTCGATGCTTTCCAATCGGGGGTCGGGCCTTGTTCGATGACTAATCATGTGTTGGCTAAGGTGCTCCGGCTCTCAGACAACCGCGTCGGCCGATATCGTCAACAGGCACATGAGTCGCAGGAGCAAGAGAATGGAAAGAGGCACCCAATGCGGGGGGAAGAAGAAGAGGAGGAAGAGAAGGAGAACGCGAAAAGCATCGTCTGGGCCATTTCATCGCTGGCTCCATCGCGCTTCAATTCGGTTTCACAAGGACAAGTAATGGATTTCGAGGTTGCGCGTGAGAAGAGAGCAAATAGACTTGAAAAGGGGGTTAAAAGAAATGATGTCGAGGGACCGGGAGGGGACGATGAGGAGAAAGGAGGGGGCGAGGTGGACGACGGGGGACAGGAGGCAGTGGACGAGAGCTTCGGTAGGGGACTAGTACTGTCTGAAGGGACGACCAACTCGGCCATGGAGGTCACTCAGGCACTTTCTGTTTCCAGTCCCTCTCTGTCTAGCCAGCTCGATAACAATATTTTTTTCGGTGGGGTAGGAGGTTGTGGAGAAGGGGAGAGACGGTGGATGTCCAACTTGAAGCAATCACAACAGGCGGACAAATTCCCGGTTGACAATGTCATGAGGTAAGAGCGTGAGGTCATTTTGAGCTTTTAGCGTCATGTGTATGTCCTCCCAGCGATACTTAGGATGCAGATTAGCGGACCTTGATGTGTCCCACACACATACCTTGGTTGCATTTACTCACCCGGCCTTATGCCCCTTACCCACTCTCATAGCCACGCCTTTATTCGGATTGGCCTTGATCCGCCTGGCGACGAGGCTACCAAGAGCAGCATGGTATATCCCGATCCTATGAATCTGCTGACCAGCGCTACTTCGAAAGCAAATTTCGAACCCAACAAAGCGCCCCTCTCGGGAGAAGCCCAGGCCGTGATTTTCGGAGCCGTAATTCCTGACTTCAGCTACATGCTTGCCAAAGTTCCTGTTGTCCCACAGCAAGATTCGGCGCCATCAACGAGCACTCAGCTGCAGAACAGTCGAAAAAATAACCTGGCCGTTTAGATCGTTAAACTGGCTGGGGAAACGTCACGTAAATCAAATAAGAATGAATGCCAAAAGAAAGGGTTGTTTATCTGCAGGCTCGCGCGCTGTCTGAGGTCTTCTTTGCTCATGTCAATTCTTCCGTTCACTATGAGATCACGACATTTGCCATCTCCCTTTTGCTTTTATCATCATCTGGGACGCCTACTTTCTTTCGCACTCTCTATTTCATTTCTCGAGGCTCGGACGGCCAGTCATATGGTCTGGACCACTGGTCATCCCCACCCAGGATGCCCCCCCCAACCTCACGTCACGATGCGGCGCTTCATCTCCCTCTGCCATGTTTCGAAGAGGACCTTGAGCTCAAGAGCCATTTGGGTGACCACGTGATCCTCACCGTTGTACAGGGCACTGTTCTCCCATAGCTTGCTCACATCCTCTGCGAATTTCTCCAGCGACATGTCATACGCCTGCCGCCGAGCCTTCGTCTCCAACGTTATCAAACTCATGGGGTAAGGCACGATGTCGCTGTAGCCCGGTACGTCCACTGCCTTCACGTCTTCCTTGAACGGCCCGGCCGCTGGGTGGGCCTTGAGCTGTCGTAACACCACGAGGCACTCCTTCGCAAATTCCTCTACAGACACGATGGGCCCGCCTCCACGCGGCCTGCTCCTGCTCCCTCCACTGCCTTGTGCAGCATCCTCCTTCGCCGCCACCGACGGCTCGTCCTCCGACTCCTCGTCGTAGATGTCATTATCACCTGCTTCCTTGTAAGACACCACCGCCCGCTTGCGGAAGGACGATCGCTGGGCGTGCTTGACACCGCGGGACGAAGAAGATGATGAGGCCGCCCCAGAGCTCCTCTTGCCGTGCTGCTTGCGTGAACGCGTACGCTTGCGATTATCATCCTCATCGGAGTCCCCCTCCTCCTCGCTCTCCGTCACTTCTTCATCGTCTTCGTCGCTCAGCTCCTCCAATCGCGAGCGCTGTGTCGAACGACGAAAGTTTCCCCCTGTACTTGCTGCTCCCCCGCGCGTCTGGCGCAACACCTTTTTCTCTTTGTCGTACAAGAGAGCCTTATCCAGGATGAAGAGATGGAAGGCCACCGCCGCCGGGGTGGTACCCATACGCAGCAGGTGGGTGGTCGAAGCAGCGTAAGCCCGGCGCAAGGGGTGGAACCAGGGCTTGAGCCACTCCGGGTGCAAGCAGGATTCAAGAAGTAGAAGGCCCTCCATCACCTCCTGGGCCGTCTCTGCCTCCATCAGATGGTTGATCCATTGTGCTTGCAGAGTGTCCGTCCAGATGCACACGGACGCCCGGGCTGCCCCTGATTCCCCCTCGGCCCCCATACCGACGCTGCCGCTGCTCCCGCTGCCGCCTAGATCCTCGGGACCCTCCAGCAGCGCGCCGGCCGGTAATGTCTCTTTAAGCTGGAGGAGAGCTATGCGCAGGCCCACCACCTCATCTGCGTCCTCGGGTATGTCCAGTTCAACCGATTGTCTAAGGCTGTAACGACCGCCGCGCGAGACATTGAGAAAGCTCAGGTGGCCATTGAGCACGGAGCGCACCGAGGTCGGAGCCCTGCGAGCACGAACCTCCACGCGCAGGCAGAGTGGCTTGATGTCTTTGTTAAAAGTGTCCACTGTGTAGCGCAACGTGTAAAGGCCTGGCAGAAGGAATTCGTAAACGTTGAACCAAAATATGTTGTCCTTGTGCGCACGGGGTGTGCTCGAGCCCTCCACCTCTTCCCCGCCCTTAAAGATCTGGAACTTGACGCCCATGCTCCGGCCCTGCCACACCTTGTCCTCAGCGTCCACTAGCACCACGGCATGATACTTGCGGGTCTTACGTACCACTGCCTTGCTCTCCAGTGACTCGCCCCAGATGTCTGGGTCCACCTCTATGTCCAGCACCTCCGGCGGCACCGGCATCTGGTTTTTCTCTTCCAGGAACTTGAGCGCCACGGGTTTAGCCGCCGCCGCAACTCCCGCCTCATTCCTGGCGTCGGCCTGCGCATCCCCTCCCTCCCCCACGCCGTCAGTCGTCTCGGTCTTGGCATCGTCGTCAGCCCCCGTGGCGTCTACCTCCATCTCGGCCCCCTCCAACGTCACTCCACCCACTTCCCCGCCCGCCCGCACAAACATAGCGTCGTCCCGAGGTACCTTCACCTTGGGTTCGCCCAGGAGCTCGGCCTCAATAACCGCGCGTAAGGCCGCCTCCTTGGGGTGGCGTGTGTCCATGTACTGGACCAGGCGGTGCATGTCCTCCCGCTGGTCGTAGCACAGCCAGATCCCACAGCCACCTTGTCCCATGCCGTCCACTTGCTCGTGCGGAAGCAGCCTGCATTTGATACTGGTCTCCTTGCCCTCGCTTTCCGCGTCGCGAATCCATACGTACAGGCGCGTCTCGTCCCCCGGCATCTTCCAGTAGCAGCGGCCATGGCGGTCTTGACCCAGGGCGTAGGTACGAGTGCCACTTATCCGCAGGGCCTCCTCGATCACAGCCTGTGCATCCCTTTTTCTTTTCTTGATCTCAAGTTGGGCCGCACTGAGCTTGCAGTCTTGCGGCGGTTCTAGAACCAGCTGCAGCAGGGACGGGTCAGCCCCGGCAGCAACCGCCTCTTGTTGGAGCTTCCTGTCGTGAAATGCCCGGGCGCGGAAGGCCAGCATCTGGATAGCGCAACGCTCGTGAACAATTGGGCAGCCGGCCGTGTTCGGAAGGCGATGGCTTTCCGTCGTGTTTGGGCGCGGGAAGAAGGGGGCCACGGTAGCCAAGGGAGCCGACTCGATGTGCTCCCCTGTGGCCGCCGTGCCCGCAAGGGAAACATTCTCGCTGTCGGTACCATCGCGTTTCCGCTTCTTGCCTTTATTCTCTTCCTCTCCCTTGGACTCTTTTCCCTTGCTGCTGCCATCTTTCGCAAGTTTCCCCACTGCGGCTGTGGCCCTGGCTGCGGCTGCGTCGGCGACTGCCTTGGCCCTCCTGACCGTCTCGGCCTCCTTCTTCTTGTTCCGCTTCCGTAGCTGCTCCTGCACCCAGGGGTCCTTGGACGGGTTCATGGCCAGATACTGCTCCGTCTCCATCAGCGTTTGGCCAAGCACTAACGGGCTGCACACCTCTAACTCGTCATAGCCGCAGTACTCACATTTGGACCGCGACGTGGACACGCCAGCCGCATGTTCGGACGGGCTGCTCGAGGCCGAAGAGGTACATAATGAGGATATGGGAGTGGCCTTCTTCTCTCCGTCCCCGGCCTCATGCGATGCGCCGCCACACGCGGGAGAGGAAGCCGCACTGTCTGACTGTGCGCTGATAGCGGATGTCTTTTTCTCCTTCTTCGTCTTTCCGTCTCCCTTAATATGCTCCTGGATGCGCACCTCGACCAGGTCCTCTAGCAGAGCACACTCGGCAGCGGCACGCTGTGCTTCCAGCAGGTCGTCTACATCAGCAGCCTTGATGATGTAGCGCTGCCGCTGCCGTGACTTATTGTGATTACCCTTCTTCTTGGCCTTGCAGTCCCGGCAGAACCACTCCTTCTCCGGCGCTTCGGTCAAGCTCGGGTTCAGGCAGCGCAAGTGGATCTCCGTGGGGCAGCTCTCGCACAAAACCACTTGCGAGTCGTCCACATCCTTAGTCGTCTCCTTACAGTCGCAACAGACGGCCACCTCGTCAACTTCTCTGTCTTCTCCGTCTTCCCCGTCCTCCTCCTCGTCCTCGTCCTCGTCCTCAGCTGCCGCCGCCGCCGCTTCCTCCGCCATGTAGGCCTCTGTCATGGGGTCTTTCCAAGCCAGAACAGCCGCATCGCCCCCAATCTCCTGCAGCTCTTTGCGCATTTCCTCCTCCTCCTTCGGCGGGCGTTTGCGCAGCGCTGCTACCTTCTGCTCCTGCCGCTCCAAGAAGGACCGGATCAGGCCCGAGTGTGTGGAGGCCGCCTGGCACAGCGCGTCCAACACCAATAACTGCTGTCCCGCCTCCGTCGTCTCCATACCCTTGGCCGCCCCTGCCTCTCTCTGAGCTTCCGGACCGCGCCCGCCGAGCAAAGCTAGGGCGGCAGTGATGCCCAGCAGATCGCTGTCGGCCTTGACCTTCTCCAATACGGTGCGGCTGACCGTCACATCCAGCAGGGGCGGGAAGGTTACGACCGGCCCCCACTCTCCAACTAGCATGCGCAGCCACAGAAGCATGTCCCGGGCGTGCGCACTTAGATGCTCCGTGGTCTCCACATAATCTTGCGGCAGCAAATCGCCCTTGCGGTCCTCCTCATCGAAGCCCAGCGCTGGGTATGCCTGGCGCCGCACACGGAAATCCACGCACTCGACGCAATGCCACAGGTCCGTCTCCTCGGCTCCCGCCTGCTCCTGATCCTGTTGCAGTAGGCGGTGGCACTCTGGGTGCAGCGTCAGTGCGCAGCGGCCGCAGACCACCTTTCCGCCCTGCCGGGTAACGGGCTGGCGGCAAGCAGAGCAGGGCTCGACCAGGTCCTGGCATAGGCCACGCACTTGGCTAAGGGATAGGCGGCGCTCGGGTGCTTGCTCTAACACCCAAGCCTGCAGAAGGCGGTCAAAGATGGCGTGGAACTTCTCGGCCGCGCCCCAGGCCTCCGAGTCCTCCACGTTGCACGCCCACGAGTTACGGCACAGCAACTCAACGTCCTGCACCAGCTCAAGCACGCCACCCGCCTTGAGGTTGGCACCGCCGGGGGGCGAGTAGTCCCCGCTCTTGAGCTTCAGGACCAGAGCCGCCACCGTAACGGGCTCCCACACATGCAGCACGTACTCCGACAGGCTGCTCTCGACATCCGGATCCTCCGTGCCCTCAATGCCCACTTTCTCCGAGCACGAGTGCTGCAACAGCCGCTTCAGCATGCAGGCCATCCGCTTCTCCGACTCTGACCGCTCGGGTTCAGCCAGAACGGCATCCAGCTCCCGTGACAGCTCTTCTGCCATCTCCTCCTCCTCCTCCTCCTCTTCCTCCACCTCCTCTTCCCCCCCTTCCTTCTTGCTATCCTCATTCCCGTTGTTTACGCTCTCCTTTAGTTCCTCACCCGCCCCCGATGTGGCGGTGGACTTATCGTCGCCCGCGTCAGTACTGTTCTCCTCCTTCTTATTTGAGGACGGGGCCGAGGGTGCTGCGTCCTCGGTGTCACCCCCTGCCTCGTCGTCTTCCCGCTTCGGTAAGGCCAAGGCGGTGTGGGCCTCATGGTTGCCATTGACGCTGGCGCTACCATTGACACTCACGCTGGAGTTCGAGATGTCCTGTCGCCCGAGGCATGTAGATTCTATCCTCCCCTCCCCTTTCTTCGCACCGTCCGCTTCCTGTTGAGCAGGGGCACCGACTTTCGCCTCGGTCTGGACCTTGGGCGGGGGCTGGGACGAGAGCCCGAGGTTGGCCAACTTGGCACGGCGCTGCAGGCGGGCCTTAAGCAGTTTAACTGTCAACTTGTTGCGGCGAGGGTTGTTACGGCCGCGCATACACTCGGCGATGTCCTTGTCCGTGAGTCCCACGTGCGAGTAGACGAACATCACAAGGCTCAGGCGCGCCACCTCCTTCCAGGTCAGCTTGTTCAGGGGCAGCACAAGCCCACTCTTGTCCGAGCACACCTCTTCCATCATTTCTCCCGTACTGCCAGTTTTCAGTCCCAGCACGTACTCCACATCAGGCGTTACGGCTCGCACCAGGGCCACGCACAAGTCCTCCAGCAGCCGCAACGCCTCGGCTCTGGGCTCCTCCGCAGTCCCCAGCGCCCCACCAGGCGCAGGCTTTGCCAGCACGCAGAGCGCCTCGGCCAGCTCCGGAAGTGTGGGCACCGCCAGCAGCCCCAGGGGTCGTGCAAACGTGTATATAAAATTGCAGCACGAGATAAGCTTGGCCCGCTGCAATGGCGGCAAGGAGGACAAGGCCGATGGCGTAGAGGGAGCAGGCGGCAGGACCAAGGGTAGGTCAACCTCAATGGCAGGTGAAACCCTCGACACCCCTAAGTCTGCCACCATGGGCCGCGCCCGTAGACCGGGTAATTCCTTCTTGAATTTGGCAAGGATCTTGGACTTGGCGTCGCTTTTGCGCTTCTGGACTTCCAGACGAACCGCTTTGCGAATCTCTTTCTCCACCTCGGGCGCCACCGAAATCTTCTTCTTCTTACGCCCTACTCCAGACTTCTTGGTGACCGCTATCCCCGAAACATCGCCACTTATTACGGAAGCTTCTTCTGACGAGGAGGTCTTCTTGTTCAAAGGCGGCTTCTTGGATGCAGGCGCCCCGGCAGCCGTCGTCATGCCTGTCTCCTCGGTAACTTCCCTCTTTTTCTTGTACGCCTCGACGGCAGTGGGGGTCTCGGTTGCAACGGGACGCTTCATCTTTTTGCTGGTGTCCCCCCCGGTAGTCCCATACTCCTTGCCGGCAGATCCTTCCATCATCGGAGACGTCCTCTTCACGTCACTGCCCATGCCAATGCTGGTGCGCGCTGGAGAGCTGACTGGCCTTTCCTCACCCATGGCAACTTGTTCCTTACCGGAATCCATCTCGTCGTCAAAAAGGTCTGATGCCATTACCAGTGCCTGCGGCTTGGGCGTTCCCCCGATGCTGGTGGTACCGGAAGCCTTGGCCTTTACCGCAGCCGCTGCCAAGGCCTCCTTCCCCCTCCTCCCTTCTTCTTCGTCCGAGCTATCGATCATAGGGGTGCCCTGTGATTTTCCTGCCAGTCACAGGGGTGCGTAAGAGAAAATTATGGATGTGGTTGTTGTGAACGATGTAGTCAGCGTCAAAAAGGAGTGCCCGGCTTTCTTTTCTGTAAATGTTGTGTGGTGGAGTGTGTGTCGTTCGTTTTCTGTGGCGATATGTGCTTGGATGCTGAAGCGATGTGCGCCGGTGTTATTTGCCTAATTCTCAGCCTGGTCACTTGTTTCATGCACTTTGTCTCCCTGTGAAGGGCGTTGGTGTAATGGGTGTGGCTTGATAGTAACGATCAGATTGCATTTTGATGCCGAATGCGTGCGCAAGCCTTAGCGACGCGGACAAAATTCTTCCTTTGACGACGGTTGCCTGCTTGCATCATCATGGACATAGAGACCGATCACAAACGCTGCTTCTGAGGGCGGGCAGTCAACTCACGAAAGGCTGCCGAGTTTGTTTATGGCCTCGATGATACACCACACAAAAAGTTTTTATTTTTATTTTATTTTGCTACTAATGCGTTTTTGCCGCGAAGATGTAGCGCACGCAACTCTCCTCGTTCGAATACGCCCTGCCCTGCCCACACTCTGCTGAAACACACCCAAACACAGAAAGCATGGGACGATCACAGCCCAACAATGGTGACGACATTGGGATTAACGGTACCTTGGAGCTATTCCGTCAGTCCGTCTCTTGTAGCTTTCCCCCCGTTTCTCCGATTTCTATCCCACTCCTGTGCCTTGACGTAGCCCAAAAGACGGGCTTGCTGGCAGAAGTTTTGCAATGGAAGAACGAGGACATATGTTTGGAGAATGACGAGGATCTACGGAAGAAGGTGCAGGTGACCGCGGGGGGGCTGTTGGTGAGTGTTCTAAGATTCTCGGAGGAATGCGAGATCGACCTCGGGGCAGCGGCGGTAGCCAAGATCGATTTGAACGGCCGCAAGTAAGTGTGAGGAAAGATAAGGGTCACAGTGCAGAAGTTTCTGAGATGTGTATGCGAGCACCGTTGTCCGAGCAACTATGTCCGAAGATCGCCTGCACGTATGTCCGAAGATGGCCTGCACTTGCTTTCCCCTCCCAGTGAGCACAGGGTGTATGTTCTATTTTTATCACTTTTAAGAGGAGGAATGTGGTGAAATGTGGCTTGGCACATTTTTCTAATGATTCAACTATGGTGCCCTGATCCACATCATTTACGGATTTATCTTCTTTATTGCTCTCCTTTTCATCACACCGTCTTCTCCCCCGCCTCCCCTTTTTTCTTTCTTCAGGTACCCCGCTACTCTCGTGAAGGGTCAGGCGCACAAGTATGACCATTACAGTTCCCAAACAGGCATCAAAAAGCAGGGCCAGAGTATTGGCGAGTCTCTTTCAATTTTTAAGTCTCCTCCCTGGGAGTATATCAGGATAAGCAGGCTCCAGGCCATCTTACGAGAATTCGTGGCAGAGCGAGAATGGGGCAAGTACCACGCGCCTCGCAATCTGTTGCTGGCCTTGGTAGGAGAGATGGGTGAACTTTGCGAGATTGTGAAGACCATGAGTGGTCCACCGGCTTCATGGCCTCGGGCTGCCAAGGATGAGTTGGCTCAAGAGGTGGCGGATGTTTTTATTTATCTACTGCGATTCGGGGACGTGTGCAATATCGACTTTAGGGAAGGCTTGGTAGAAACCGTCGCTGCCGAGGCCGCCCGACAAATTGCTTCGAGGAAGCAGGGAAAGGGAGACAGGGAGACGCATAGTGAGCAAAAGAAAGAGAGATGGTGGTTCGCTTCTTCCACTTGGGTAGTGAGTGGCATGCGATGGCGGATGAGGAGGTCGTGGAGGGAGGGAGAAAAGGTTTCTGATGTCGCCGTGGAGCTTGTGCTGTCGCTACTCGCTGCTGCCACGGCCGCGTGTGTGGGCGCAGCTATATTGAAGAAGCGATAGTAGTTTATGATGCAGCACTGTAAAAAATAAAATAAAAAAAGAGAATCAAATGACAGAAGCAAAGTAGCTCATGTTGTTGGTGCCATCTATCAAATCTATATTTTTTTGTGTTTATATCCTTTCCGATCATCCCAAACAGCTATTTATAAGGTTCTTTTTTTCCCCTCACCAATTCGCTGATGCTTCTGCTGCGTTTTCTGCTGCCAGTTTCCATGGGGCTCTGGTCTTACTGACAAGCTAAGCTGTCAGGGTAAGCAAGCACACTCGCACAGAAACGTAGACAGTCCCACACACTCACAGGCAGACAGATATAGACACGACACATTTGATTTCAGGTGTGTCCGTGTGGAATTTTACATCCTCTTTCTACTGCTTATACTCCTCTCGCTCCTGCTTGATAAATACACATTCACACAATTTTAAGTCGGGGAGGCTACCTACAGAACAAGAAGTACTAAGGCTGTCACACAATCCATTTTGCTCGTCTTCTACGACAATCTTGGCCCTCACTCTCCCTCTTTCGACCATAATTCTCACACGAGCCAGCCTATGACTCCTGCACGCGAAGATGGGACTGGAACGCTGTGCGGATTAGCGGACGCACGTCGTCGACTTTATTAAGTTGCTCAAGGAAGGGTAGAAGCTTGAGCAGCTCCGCATCGTCGCGGTCCTCGAACCAGCTCTCGATAGGGATGCCGTTATCAAGTTGATAGCCATAGGCGTAGGGGCTGTTGTCGATGAGCACCGTGCGCGCCATGTCGCGGCCCAGCACGTGCAGGTCCTTGATGTAGTTGCCCTCCACGGGCAGGCAGGCGTCGCGAAATAGACGGTGCTTGATCAACTTCTGGCCCGGGTCAATCAGGTCCAGCAGTGCATCCGCATACACCTGCTGCGAGGCGGTAAAGACCACCACCTCGAACATCTTGGACACGCGGCGCAGAAACTCTTCCAGGTGCGGCCGCTTGCGCACGTGCACTTGGTAGCTAACACCATTAAAGTCCACGGGAAAGACCACGTCCGGGTCGGGCACAGGATCCACCGTACAGTGCACCAGTGTCTCATCCAAGTCCAGCACCAGCGTCACGGGAATTGAAGCTGGCGCCGACCGCGTGTTCTTGCGCTGCGGTAAGCACACCTTACCCCGTATGGCCACGTGCTCGTAGGGTGGGAGCTGCTTGATGAACAGGAAAGGGTTGAACTCCTCCGCCACGTCATTATCCTCCTCCCCGTCCTCCTCCCCGTCCTCCCCAACCTCAACCTCGCTGCTATCGCCGTCCTCCAGCCTCGACTCTACATCCATGAGGTCGTCCTGATGATCCTCTCCCCGTTGCTGACACACCGCCGCCTCGATCCCTGCCAGGGCTGCCTCCTCTCCCCTACCAACCTTCAAAGCGACTGGTGGCGGCTGCCCGTTTCGGTTTTCCCAATTTAAATCATTCTCTTGGTCATGTACGGCCGTCACTCCCTGTCTTTGAGCCACGTTGAATTCCTCGTGCAGCCCGTACTCTTCCTCCTTTGCTTCCCGGCCGTCCTGCGCGCCGCCCACAAACTTGAGCATGGGCGAGAAGAGGGACACCACCCGCCCCTTCCACGTGCCTTCGCCATCGCATCCATCACCTGTACTGCTCCCTGTCTTTGAACGCTCGCGGTGCAACTCCGACACTGTTCCACGATCCTCGTAATGCTTGTTGTCGGGGCTGGTTTGCTCAAGCTGGCAGGCAGGGAGCGGGGAATGCAAGAGGCCTGCCTGGCATCTCCCGCCGCTCCCATCACCAGCAGTCCCTGTGTGGGGTGTGCCGTGCGTGTGTCTTACGACTGTACGTGGCCGCTTGGCCGAGGCAATCGGTGTGTTGGGCTCGGCATAGGGTGACGGCTGATGATGGATAGACGGCATGACCTGCGGGGAGAGTATTGGGATGTGTCGAGTTTTAGGTGGATGTTCCTCCCCGTAAGCAAGGGGAACGCAGAAACGTGACAGTGCTACGCAACTAGAGGGCTCTGTCTGTGTCTCTCCCTCTGTCTATTTGTGCATTAGCAAGTTTGATGGCGGGATTGCTTATCAGAGAACATCATAGCCAGCAAGGCACAACGACCAGCTTTGATACCTTATCTGTTGACCACGTCCAATCAGTAGGCTATCCCATGCCTTACCTGTCTTCTTGTGCGGTCCGCGCCAGACTATAAATGTGCCAGCGTCGGAATGCGCCTTAAGGCTGCGGCACCTGTGCGAAAGGCAAGCACAAAGGAGCTTTGTAAGTAAGAGAACTTCTGAATATGATGGAAAATGATGAGCATGAGACCCCGTGCCCGCTGTGCTAAGGGACACACATACACTAATTCATGCCTATAGCCAGCGCCGGCAGAAGCTCCTAGGGACAGATGGCAGGATAGTCACAAGATGACCCTCGAAAGGTGGAGCAAGGGGGGAAAAGCGGGGAAGAGCACAATCGCGCGCAGAATGCTCTCGTGAGGCCCATTTTTTCCCCTTCAGCCTGGGCACTTCTTATGGTTCATTTCGTTCTTTTTGCCGTTCCTACATTCCTCTAGAACTATCGCATGGTTCATTTAGGTAAGGTTTTCCTTCTTGGCTTTTTTCCAACGCCTTAGTCTACTCCTCGCGTCTTCCTCTTTTAGTTCTTTTCTCGTCTTGATCTTTTCATGTACTTGGCGCAGTCACGCAGGCACGCGCGTCTGAAACAATATTAATTCGTTGCCGTCCACTCAAAAGGTGCGGGTATTTCCGCCTCCTCCTCCTCTCCTTCGACCGGCGGACTTTCCACATCTGCTACATCCTCGGGTTCGCCCGGCTGACGGTCTAGCAGCACGATGATGCCCGTAGGCTTGGAATCCCGACGCACAGGCACGTACCGATGGTCTGCGTCCAGCAAGAACGAGACCACGTTTTCTTGTGCCTGTGTCACACGGGCCGGATTACCCAGCATGAAAAAAGTGGGCTCAGGCTCCGCCGCATTCTTTTCCGCCCCGGCTGCTGCCTCCTCGTCCTTGTCATCGTCGTTATCGTCCTCCCCTGCAGCGCCCGCCTCTTTCGCGTCTTCGCTGACCTTGCATACTTCCACGCCGCTGGCCGTTTCGCCCGTGACCGGCGAGGCGCTGTCCACATCCATGTGATGCGAGTCGTCGCCGGCCTTTTTTTTGGCTTCGCGTGCCTTGGCCTTGGCAGTGGTGGAGAGTACGGCCGTGATGACACGCTCCTTCTTCTCCTCCTTCTTCTCCTCCAGCTTCTTGGGGTAAGCGAAGGCGGATGGCCGGGCTGCACAGCGAGTGGCGAACTGCTTTGGCAGCCTGAGGTCTTTGTTCAGGCCGATCAGAAAGGTGGGTGTGAATGCCAAGGACAGAAAGTGCATGAGCGGATACCAGTACCAGTATTGTACCCACAGTGCCAGCCCAACCACAGCCGAGCTCTTCGTGAAACCAGCGCGGCTCTGCATGTTAAGCGTGACGTTACGGCCACCGGCATCCAGGATACCCGTGGCAAGGATGGCGCCTAATTTGGTCATGGTGGACTGGTGCTTGTCAGGGATCACGCGCGCCAGCCGCTCCCGGAAGGCCTTTGCCTTAGGCACGCGCGCCTCGGACTGCTGCATGTAGACCATGGCCAGCCCCAGCATGGCTGCCTGGCGCACGTAATCGGATACGTCATCCAGCATCGGCTCCAGCAGCGCAACTGCTTCTGGGCTGCCCGTGCCCGCGCAGGCGATGCCCACGGCCATGCAGGAGCCGTAGCGGACGTGCGGGTTGAAGCTCTCCGCCAGCAGTGAGACCAGGCGCGGCACCTGCTCTGTTGTGCGGAAAAGTACGAATCCCAGGTTTATGACGGCGGCGCGGCGGACATCGTCCGACACGTCCGAGACAGCTACATGTAGCAGGCGGCGGATGCCCGAGTTGTTGGCCGTGCCGGCGTAGGCAAGCCCGATGGTGAACATGGCCCCGTAACGCAGAACTGGGTCCCTATCGCGCGACAACTGCTCAATGAGCGGCTCGGCATTCTCCTCTTGGCCGTACATTATGAGCGCCAGGGCCAACGCTAGCCCGCGGATAATCTTCTCGTGCTGTGTGTCGTGGGCGTAGCTAAGCAGCTCCTTAATGGCGCTCTCGGCAAGCGGGTTAGATGGGCCTGTGCCCAGCAGCAATAGTCCGATGGAGAGCGCGGCGGCCTCGCCCGCCACGGCGTTGTCCGAGTAAAGTGTCTGCTTCAAGTCCTCAAAGATCTCCTCCTTTGCCGAGCCCACCGATGCCAGCCCCAGGCCCAAGCAGGCGCCGTGCTGCACCACTTCGTTTACGCCCGCGTTGCGCAGCGCCTGATGTAGGTAGGCAATGGTGTCCGCGTTGCCTGTCCCACCCTTGCTGGCATGGATCAGCCCAAGCGCATAAAGCGCCCCGCCCTCCGAGTAGGGGCTGGCTGAGATGCCTCCCTGCGGCAGGTATGGCTGCAGCAGGCTCATACTCTCTTTGACGTGGCCTTTGTGCACCACACCGATGGAGGCCGTGGCCGTGAACTTGGCCCAGTTAGAGGCACGGCCAAGCCACTCTAGATTCTCGCGCAAAAAGGTGTCTGTGGTGGTGCCAGCGTTCATATAGGCGTGCGCTACCACCGTCGCCCCGTGCAGCACCGAGTTGCGGTTCTCGATGGCCGCCTTGATCTGACGGAGGATGAGCAGGTCCGTGTCGTTGTGCCGATACAGGAAATCCAGCGTCAGATCGGTGGAGAAACCCTCCACCAGCACCTGGTGCAGCCGCCCATGGCGCGTCCAATAGTCGGGGTGCGCGCCTGCCGGCACTGGCTTGGCTTCAGTGGAGATCGCCGCCGCCGCTTCCGCAGCAGCAGCAACATCGGCACCAGCCTCTTTGCTCTCCTCGGCCCCGGCCCCCTCGACAGCAACGATGGGAACCGGAACCGCCACGGGCGGGAAAAGTACGGCGTTGACATCGATGAGGAAGTGCTGATTCTCGCTCTCCACAAGGTCGAAGGCCACCTGATAGGCCAGCAGCGCCGTCTCCTCCGGGCCCCGCAGCAAGTCGTCCAGGATCTGCGCCACCTCGCTGGCCCGGTTCAGGAATTGCAGGCACTGGCAAATAGATACGTATTCGGGATCGGGGATGGTAGCATGCACGCGCACCAGCACGTCCAGCACCTTGAGGCGAAATTGCCGGCTGAGGATTAGCGTCTGGCTGACCTGAAAGATATGGGCGATCAGGGGACCTTTGGCCGGCGCTCGCGCGATGGCCTCCTCAATCTGATCCAGTCGGTGTGCCTCCAGTGCGATACCCACGGCCTGATTGAAGGCGCCGTCCTCGAAGCAGCGCTCGAACATCTTCTCCACGATGATCTCCAGCCGCGGGTCGATGCTCGTAGCGGCCTCCCCGCCCAGGACTAGGCGTTCGCGAAGGCGGATGTACTCGTCAAGGGCCTTGGCCACCAGCGTCTCCACGTACTCCGTCTTCTTGCTCACATCGAAGTACGCACCCGCCCCTAAACCCAGACGCAGCGCGTCCTCGTACTCCTCCAGGTGAAAGAAGACCTTGGACGCCACCACCGCCGCCAACTCGCGCGCCTCGAAGGCCTCATCTTCGGACAGCTCCTCAATCAAGGGCAGGGCAGTCGCAACCTCCGCCCAGAACTGGTCCACCAGCTCGTGCAGCTTATGTAAGGCGTGCGTCGTAAGCCGGGGGCTATCCTCTTCCAGGAGCGCAAGGAGGCCAGACACTAGAAGAACGTGAGGAAATGGGTGGAAATGAGGGAGGGGACACGGGGACTGTCAATTAAGCAATCATCTCCCTCATCTACCCTCAATTTACCTGTGCTCGAGCCGGCCCCTGCAAGGTGTGTGTCTTGCGGTCCCAAGACACCCACGGCCGCCATGTGGGCTTGGTGTTCCTGTGTTGTGAATTGGGGGGGGAAAGGAAGCGATGAGAAAAGTGGCAGGCCCTCTCGCTCCTGTCGAAGGCTGGGCTGGCATAAAACATCTTCACCTCCTGCTAAGCTTTGTGCGGTGCTTCTGGTGTTTGTAGGTGTGGAGGGGAAGGGTGTACGCTTGAACGCGGCACGCCTTCTTCGTCGTTCTTTTCAGCGAGAACTCCTCGGAGTCGCGAGAGAAGAGGAACTTCCTGAACCGTCATCATTATTGAATCACTAGACCTGGAGACCTCTTCTCATCAGTCCCGCCCACCAACCTATGAGTTACCACGTCAGACAGGGCACCTCGGAGCACGTTGAAATTCCTCATTCCGGGCACATTTGCTCTGCGTGCAGTCTACCCGTACCCCGGAAGTCGCTACCTCGCCTCTCAAAGCAGTTATGGAAGCAAACAATCTGACTCCCTCTAATAAATCATTAATTATAATACACAAGCTACAGGCACGTCAATACGCATAAAACATCGGGCCACGTTCCCTAGCGCAGGGAGTCAAGGTGCGAGCGTCATGATTCGGTCACTGACCCGCAGTGCGAGCATCAGCAATAGGGTAGCGTCCGCGTCCTCCATCCCTTTCTCAACATCAAGCTCCCCCAACACCCGTATTGCTGTCAGCACGTCCTCAATCTGCTTGTCCCATCCGATTCCACCACTGCATCGGCATAACTCGTTTTCTTGTACGCCGCTCTCTCTCGTCTCTCAAAGCAATCGAAGGGCCCTAAGCATCGAGACGGAGCCGCCGCCACCACCATCGGGCGGAAGCGACGGAACGGCCGTGTCGGGAGATGGAGGGGCAGGGACGACATCGACTGAAACGGCGGCGGCGGACAAGCCTCAACCCACGCCGGCCACGCCCGAGGTTGTGGCGGCGGCTCTAAAGCCGAAAGAATTGGTCAAATACCTCGATCGGTATATCGTGGGGCAGGCGGACGCCAAGCGGGCCGTCGCCATCGCGCTACGGAATCGTTGGCGGCGGCACAAGCTGCCGGAGGACCTGCGGACGGAGATCATCCCTAAGAATATCCTGATGATTGGTCCCACGGGCTGTGGCAAGACGGAAATTGCACGGCGCATTGCGAAACTCTCGGACGCGCCTTTCATCAAAGTGGAGGCCACCAAGTTCACGGAAGTTGGCTTCCACGGCCGCGACGTGGACCAGATCATCCGCGATTTGGTGGAGATCTCGGTGAACATGACAAAAAAGCGGCGTAGTGAGGCCATCAAGGCGGAGGCCCAGAAGGCGGTGGAGGAAAAGATCCTCCAGATACTGACGGGCCCCTATGCGCGAGACGACGCGAAGGAGACTTTCCGTGACCTGCTGCGCAAGGGCAGCCTTAATGACCGGCTCGTCGACGTGGAGGTTCCTGCGGACCGGGGCAGTGCAGGGGGTGTATTCGACAAAGCGGGTGCAGGGCCGGGCAGCGGGGCATTCGCTGAGAGCAACCCGAACGTTTCCATGGCGGACTTCATCGGCAAGTTCTCGCGCGCCATTATGCCCAAACGTCCTATGGAGAAGAGAAAGATCCTGGTCAAGGAGGCAATGCCGCTGCTACTGGAGGTGGAAATGGAGAAGCTTGTGGACATGTCGGACGTTACGCGGGAGGCCATTCAGTCAGTGGAGGAGAGCGGCATTGTCTTCATCGACGAGATCGACAAGATCTGCAACCCCAGCGACTACCGGGGCGCGGACGCCTCTGCGGAGGGCGTCCAACGGGACCTCCTTCCGCTAATCGAGGGTTGTACCATCAGCACTAAGCACGGGAATGTGAACACGGACTACATCCTCTTCATATCATCGGGTGCCTTTCACCAGTGCAAGCCCGCCGACCTGCTGGCCGAGCTGCAGGGTAGGCTGCCCATCCGGGTGGAGCTTAAGGGCCTGACGGAGGATGACATGTACCGTATACTGACGGAGCCCATCACCAACCTCATCGCCCAGCAGGTAGCGTTACTCTCTACCGAAAAGGTAGCGTTGGAATTCACGGACGAGGCTGTGCGGGAGATCGCGCGGGTTGCTGCCTTGGTCAACAAGACTGTGGAGAACATTGGAGCGCGCCGCCTGCACACAGTGCTGGAGCGTATTGTGGAGGAGATTTCTTTCGAGGCCTCGGACAAGGCCGAAGGAGCCGTCATAACCGTGGACAAGGACCTCGTTCAGAGCCGCGTCAATGACCTCCTGGTCGAGTCTGATATCTCTAAGTACATCTTGTAAAAACAAAATAGCGCGGTATTTTGCTTAGCCATGCTCACCACAATGTCTATACACTGCCTAGCGTGTATGCCCCTCTTGACATGCCCCTCTTGAATAATGGGAAATAAGCAGGAAAGGAATGCGAAGATGCCCCTTCATTGCAGCAGGGGGCCTCCGTTGTGCGATTGGAAGGGTTTGAAAAGAAAGGTGGAGAGACGAGTGAAGGCAAAGGTGAGGAAAGAACAACAACATTTGTGAAGCGATGTGCTGTGCGTTTCCTATTGGTACCCAATTACTTGAATCAATCGGGAAAGGAAGCTTGGCCATCTGATTTGGCAATGCTGTACGTGCAATTTTGTTACAACTCAAAATACGACAACAAGGTTGTTTGTTGATATGTGTGGAACTTGCACGCGTTCTGAATCTAAAGCACGACGAGCAGTGTCTGACTGGTTACTTCCTCCTCACCGTGGTGGGGATCTCACACATGTTGTTTCTTTCTTTTCCCTCGATGGCTCCACCCCCTGGTTTGGCTGATGGTGATGAGGATTCTGCTGCAACACTTCTTCTCTCTTTTCTGCTGCTTTATGGTCTTGTCGCAGTGCCCCCCCTTGTTATCGTTCTTGCTGTACGAGGGTTATGATGTTTCTTTCCCCCTACTTCTCGCCGCTTTTCTTCTATATTTATGCACATCTCCTCACATGTATGGCTTACTGCCAATAAAGAGACAGCATTGGACTGGCTAGCAGCTGGCAAGTCGGGAAAGCGAGGAAGAGATGGACAGGACGGCTGGTTCAGCTTTGCTGCTACCATCATCTCTTCCTCTCTCGCTCACACATCTACATAATCGACGCCCAATCTCTAAGTTTGCCTTTAATCGCTTTTTGTCAATGAATTTCTTGTCTTACCTAATTACCATCCCTCCCTACATCGTCTCTTCCCTTATTCGCATGTTCTTTGAGTTTGTTCCTTGTTTGTTTCACACGCATGTTCACATCGGCATGCCCTCGTTCTCCTTTCCGCTCCAGATTCGTCTCCATCCCCGTATCCCTCTCTATTTCACCAAAACACCATTCTCATCGTCTCTCCCCCTTCCCACTGTTTTAGGACATTCTGTTACATTATACCATACAGGGAAGATGCGGACAAACGCACACATGGGCGCGCGTGGCCCTCACGCACTCTCATCTACATCACATGCCTTGGAAACCAAAATTTCTCAGCGCCACCATGATAATCACTGGCGGTGTCTGTCTTTTGAAAATCAAGCCAGAAATCTAGCTCTCGCGCCACTCTGTTGTTTGTTCTATCTCTTATTGACACCATTATACCCATCGCCATGTGAACTTGTCCTTCACTCTCTTCCAACCTGAGTTTTCCATATCATCCCTCCCTCCAGTTGAGCGTGTAAGTTTTTAACCAAGAGTTTAATTCTCTTTCCGTGTCTCACTATTTTCTTCTCACCAATTACCCACATCACTTTCTTAAGCTAATAATAACTCCGATACCTGCCCGAGACCTGCAACAAAGAGAGAAACGCCAAAATACCATTGTAATACCTCCACTTATTCGCCGGAATCGCTGCGTTCCAAAGCTCGGCCACGAAAGCCGTGGCCACATTCTTATCAGTCGCCGCCAAGGAAGCCACGGCATTCACTGCCACTAGCCCCACGGAGTGACTCTCCGACATTGCCGTCCCATTCAACGAGTACGTAGATGGGTAGTCATGAATTCCCTTCGAGAACAAGAACGCTTGTAATGTGTCCGCCTCCCGTTCTTGCCAGGGATCGCGCCTCCACCACGACCAGTCCACAGCTAGATTAGCCACCACCCTCCACGCGTCCCATTGAAAGTTGGAGTGCCCCGACAGGTCCTTTACCCCCACCCCATCAAAATCAGTGTAATCCGCTGCTAGCCCTGTGTGTCGGTTTGCGGCCTTTCTCCACAGAATCCTGCTCTTGCTCGCTGCCATCAGGTAAAATGCAGCCTCTTTTACTTGTCCTCTATCGGTCAAAAAACGCGCCCAGACCTCATAAAACTGAGGAAGGTGGTAAGACGGATTAGTAATGGTAGGCTGCACCGGATTCAGCGTCACTTCCCCTTTCTCACTGAACATGCCTCGCTGAGGGTCTGCCATGGCAGCGAGTAGATTCAGTGCGTCCTTCTCGTAGTTATACCTCCCTGTAGACGACCACCTATTGTGTGCAAAGATCAGAGCTGTGGCGAACCACTCCTCCCCATCCGGTGCTGGGGTTGGATCCATCTTCTGTCCAGCTAGTGAGCACTGCCACGCGAAAAAGTCCTTGTACTTGCCAGTGATGTGTTTCATGTAGCGTGTCGACCAGGCCCACAAGGCGTCGAAGACCTCCTTCTTTTCAAACTGCACCGCCGCCATCATCCCATACGACATGGCCTCGCTCGTCACCCACCCACTCTCCGTGTTGGTCATGTACCCCAATTTATCTCCTTCGGGCGTGGTACCCACAGGGAAATAGATGGCTTCGTTGATGGGGTTCCCCTCGAAAAGCAACCTCCAGGTGTCTCCGAGCTTCTTGTCGATTTCTGCTTCGGATTTGTGTAGCATTTCCGAGAAGAGGTTCCGGTATTGACCGCCTTCGGCCGCGCCGAGCATGGTGCCTTGGGGGGAAGGGAAGGGGGAAGGAAGGGGGAAGGGAAGGGAAATTTCAAGAAAGAAGAAATATCGAATACATATATATATATATATATAAATATGGCAAGCGAGTGGGCAGGAGATGGTCGTTTCACAGGCAAGGCAACAAAACACGTCTCTAAATCCAACAGCGGCGGCAATAGCTACACATATTGGGAATTTATAGGAACTCCTCCCTACCTGAATGACCATGGGGGGCGATGAAAGGCTTGTTGTCCCAGGGGTCGCCGCGGATATGGTGCTTTCCCGTATGGGACGGAAAGTAGACGGCGGCGAGGATGATGCAGAGGGTGAGTATGACGAGGATAACCAGGGAGGAGAGGACCCGTATTTGGTTTGCGCGGACGAAGCGGCGGGTTCTTTTTAAGACACTGTGAGCATCAAGCACGAAATAAACCAAAGCGAAGGTTGAAGGCGTGCATTAATGAGGTGGTGAATGAGATCATCGACTGTAGTAGCGCTGCCTCCCCTTCCCTTTACATCTTCCCTCCCGTCCTGACCCAATAAAAGACGTACCTGACCGCCGGCATTACCAAGGCATACCCTATCGAAACCAACACCCCTGCTGCGCTTGCCGCCCCTCGTTCCTCTGTCTCCTTCTCAAATTGACCCATATCCTGAAATGACGGCCTCTGGTGCAATGGATCTATCCCCACCATCACCTTGGACCCATCACTCTTCATCAACCCTTTCGTGCCGCCAAAGGAGACTGAATTCCACATCCCCGTGTCCTCGTCCAACATCATTCGACCTCCTCTTAACATGCTTTGCCTCACTCTCTCCCCCTGATGCGCGGCTGCCGCCGCTGCAGCCGCGATGGCGGCATTCGAAGGTCTGGAGGAAGGGTGGACACCGAGACGCACAGGCATTGACCCTGATCGCCGTAGGTTTTGGGAGCTCCCGCTTATGCCGCTGCCACCATCGAGTTGGTCGAGGCGTTGTCGAGAATCAGAGAAGACGGCGTCGGTCCGTAGATGGGTGGTGGTTTGTGGGGAGCGGGCGCGGAGGGTGCCGGACCGGCCGAGATTGGAGGGATGCGTTGGGGAGCCGCGAGCGGTGGTACGTGACGAGCCCGAAGGGGTAAGGCTCTTGAGGTGGATGCTGGTACTAGCCCCGCCGCCGCTGACTAAGCTGCCGGTACTGGCCTCACCTGTCATGCTGCCTCGGGAGTTCTTGTGATTTATTTTAGTTAGGGACTTGCGACTGCCGCCGAGCAGGAGTTGGCTGCCGTCTTGGTGGCCAAAGCGACTGAAAAGACCCGAGAGCCGTGGTGATCCTGTTGGTCGCGCCCCACCCAGACCCCCTTCCCCCTCTTCCTGTTCATCATACTCGTATCGCTCGCTGCTTGCGCCTCCGGCACTAGTACTTACAGTGAAACGCACTGCCTGCAGGCCGGATTTGGCTTCCTCCCCTTCCTCTTCCCAAACGTATTGGTCATAGCCGTCCTCGCTGTCCACTGCCTGCGGAGGTGGCAGGGGCGACGGTTGGTTTTGATGCGACCGCCAAAACATACCGCGCGCCGCCTTTCCGAGGGGGGTAATGCTCTGCTCAGGGCGGCCCCTGGTCGGCCATTCCGCAACTTGCTTGGCCTGACTATGTTTCGTCGTTAAGGGGAGAGGTTGTTACTGTGGCGTTGTTCGTCGGTCCAAGCAACCTGTTTTCCTGCACAACCAATCGATAGAATGTCCTAGTCTTGCATATGCAAGGCAGGCAGGGACAATTCTCCCCTGGACATCTAAGCACCTCTTCATGCATGGTGATGCCACCTCGTCATCACCCATACATCAACATCAACTCATGGGCATGCCTAAGGCTGATGGGCTGGCTGATGCTGATGCTTGCTTGCTTGCTTGCTTGTTGTTGTTTGTTGTTGTTGTTTGTTGTTGTTGTTGTTGTTGTTGTTGTTGTTGTTGTTGTTGTTGTTGTTGTTGTTGTTGTTGTTGTTGTTGTTGTTGATGTTGTTGTGTTTTGTTTGTTTGTTTGTTTTGTTTGTTTGTTGTTGGTTTGTCTTTGTTTTTTTTCAATAATTTGAAATGCCTAAGTTCTTTTTCTTTTTTCCCACATCCCTCTAGAACTACCGCATGCAACCTGACGTCCCCTAGGACTTGCATACGAGGGGGAACCTTTCAACAAGAAATTGTTGAATATTCACCCCTTATTCCTTGTCCGAGTTTTACTAGCGACTTTGACAGGTTTTTCGATCAGGGTCCCCGGACGGCCCACACAGGGCCAGGAGGAGAAGGGGAGGAGGATAAAAGAGGAGATTACAGGGAAGGCTACACATAGAGTGTCCGCATATCCTGCCGCGGTTGACCAAACCGAAGATCATGGGGACGAGCTTCTCCGCGGACCATACTCATTTACACCCGCAGGATGTTACGTGCCCCATTGCCGTCCCGGGACAAGAATTGTTCACAGGTGTCACACCAACAAAGTCCTCGGATGGCCCGCCCGTGACCTCCTCCTCCTCCTCCTCCTCCTCCTTCCCCCCCTCTCCTCCTCTGCTTCCACCGCCTCCGCCTCCTCCTCCCCTTTCTCTTCCTCCTCCTCCTCTTCCCCCTTCTCCTCCTCCTCCTCCTCCTCCTCCTCCTCCTCCTCCTCCTCCTGCTTCTCCTCC